>TARA_B110000037_G_scaffold4958_1_pt1 | contig 65002 bp, 55 predicted proteins | sample TARA_B110000037 | Tara Oceans TARA_B110000037 (sample SAMEA4397196) | marine metagenome | biome: Polar Biome; feature: [MIX] marine epipelagic wind mixed layer (ENVO:01000061); material: water (ENVO:00002006), including particulate matter (ENVO:01000060) such as... | depth 10-100 m | reverse complement strand
TTTTCTATTAAGCAGTCTTATTAAAAATATAAAAAATCATCTCAAACGAGATGATTTTTTATATAGTAACATTTTTTTATTAAAACTCTCTGTATGGAGCATCTAAAAACTTATTGGCTTCTTTTTCTGCAAATTTGGCTTTCTCACTGTCCCAATGTAATGTTTTATTAGGGAAACGTCCTGCAATCACACCTAGAAGAATTGTTTCTGTTAATCGAGATGCGTAAGAGAAGGGAGCGCTACTTTCAGCATTTCCTAAACAAGCATCAACAAATTCGTGATAGTGCTTATTTCCTTCGGCTTCATAACTCACTGTTGGCAAACCTATATTGTCTGACTCTTTTACTAAAGACATGTCTAAGTCGACATACTCGCCATCAATAATATGCTTTGGTAATTGCATAAAGTGAGGTAATAGTAAACGACCTTTTTCACCAATAAACATAGCTCCTTGTCCTGGAAGTTCTTCGCCATTCGGTAATTCTAAGTCTTTATGTGCAGCAGGTGCTCCACTTCCGTCAGTCCAAATCCAAGTTAGTTTATCAGTAGTATAAGGTGTTTCTGGGAATTCATAAGTGACTTCATTGTGTTCTGGATATCCAAAACCATTGGTTTCTCTACAAACATTTTTAATAGTTTTTGGTACGTCTAGTGCAAGTGCATTGTAAGGAGTATCAAAAATATGGACACCCATATCGCCTAGAGTTCCACAACCGTAATCCATTAATTTACGCCAGTTTCCAGGGTGATATACTCCCTCCTTATAAGGTCTTTCGGCAGAGGTTCCTAACCATAAATTCCAATCTAAATTAGTAGGAATTGGATCTGACCCCGTTGGTACAGGACCATCATATCCCCAATTCTTGGGAGACCAAGCGCGCACTGTGTGTACTTTTCCAATAATTCCAGCTTGAATTAAAACGGTTGCTAATTTATAATCATAAAAAGAATGCACTTGAATACCCATTTGAGTTACCAAGTTTTTATCCTTCGCTAATTTATTCATTGCTCTAGCCTCTTTAACGTGGTGTGTTAAAGGTTTTTGGCAATACACAGGTTTATCCATTTCCATGGCTAACATTGAAGCAGGAGCATGTGTATGGTCTGGAGTAGAAACAATTACAGCATCAATATCTTTACTCATCTCTTTCATCATCACTCTATAATCTGAGTATATTTTTGCTTTTGGATGATCTCCAAGAGCTTTTGCAAGTGCATTTTTATCCACATCGCATAATGCTACTACTTCTACATTTGGATGTGAAGAAATAGATGCTAAATCAGCATATCCCATATTATTAACACCAATATGTGCTGTTCTCAATTTTTTGCCTTTTACCATTGCCCATAATGAAGATGGAAGCATAGCGCCCAATGCAATGGCTCCCGTACTTTTAAGAAAATCTCTTTTTTTCATTTGTTAAGTTTAAATTTTAAGAATTCAGTTTTAGAAACTCAATTAGTTTTTTTATAATTTTTTAATTTTTATGTTTCTGAACCAGATTGGGCTAGAATGATCTTGAAAACCGATGAACCCAGTTTTATATTTACCATAATCTTTACTGTTTTTCCACTTATCCGAATTTTTTCTTTCATACCAATCCTCAGACCAAGGAACAAAAGAAACCGTCATTTTACCGTTTAACCAATACTCTACTTTTTCCGGAGTGAATATAATTCTAGTAGTATTCCATTGACCTACAGGATGTAAAATTTTGTCAGCTGGATTAGAGGCATGCATGGCATAATCTGAAGCTGTTTGTTGCAGCGGTTTTAATTCTTCAGGTTTATCGGTATATCCTAAACTTGTATTGTATTCAGTTAAATCATGAATTTTAGCATAGTTGTTGTCATCAATTAATTGATATTCTGGAGAAACTTCAGGGGGTGTCTTATAGCCTTCCTTTAAATGATAAAAAATACCACTATTTCCTCCTTCAGGAATCTTCCATTCTACGTAAAATTCGAAATTTTCAAATTCTTCGGCTGCATATATGATATCTTTTCCACCTTTATAGTCTTGTTCTAATCCTAGTTCTGTGTCAAAAGTTAATGCTCCATTTTTAGCAACCCATCCAGGAGGTAACGTATCTCCGTTATAGGCTCTCCATCCTTCTGTACTCTTACCATCAAATAGATAAACCCAATCACTATCTGAATTTTTTGAAGTTGTTATACATGATAGTATTGTCATGGCAATTAATAGGACACTAATAATTTGTTTCATTGTTGTTTAAGTTTAATTCGTTTGTTCATTATAACACGTTATTGACCGTTATTTTTTCCAATTTTTAAATGTACATAATTTTTTGATTTCAAAAAGGCTAAAATTAAATTTAACATTCATGTGTTTTTATTAAAAAAAACAAATGGGCGGTCGAAGGTATTATTTTACAATCTTACTTTTGGATTATTTGTCTTGATTCCTTTACAGAAGCGTGTAATAGATAGATTAGAGGAACTACTTATCACAAATATTTAGTACTTATTGAGTTGATTTTCAGTGAAGAATACTATTTTATTGTTGATTTTTGATTTATGTAATACAGCATTACTTTTAAGCCAAAAGGGTTTTTATACAATGTCTTATGTGTTAAGTTTATTTGCTTGAATTGTCGTACAAAAAAACACAAGAGATAAAAGTTTTGTTGAGAATAAAGAGGTTTCGACGATATAATTAAACCCTCTATTGTAGTAATGTTAATATTATTTGCAGTATTTTTTCATCCTTATAGAAATGAAAGCATATTGTATTCGAAGATAAAAGTAACCAAAACCAAATTTTATTCAAATGTTAGAAAAGAATAATTCCAAATTAATTAATGCATGGGCTTCTTTTGATTGGTCTAATTCAGTTTATAATTTAATTGTGACTGCGGCAATATTTCCAATTTATTATATGAACACCACAGAAGCCGCATTTGGAAGTGAGATGGTTCAGTTTTTTGGTATAACTATTAAAAATTCGGCACTATTTACCTATGCCATATCATGCTCATTTTTGATCATCGTTTTAATTTCTCCTTTTCTGTCTGGAATTGCAGATTATAGTGGAATGAAAAAACGTTTTATGCAGATTTTTACCTATTTAGGTTCTTTTGCATGTATAGGATTGTATTTTTTTACTGGCGAAAATATCGAATACGGAATTATTTGTTCTGTCTTGGCTAGTATTGGATATACGGGTTCTTTAGTCTTTTATAACGGATTCCTTCCAGAAGTTGCTACTGTGGATAGAATGGATAAGGTTAGTGCAAAGGGTTTTTCCCTTGGCTATATAGGAAGTGTGATTCTTTTAATCTTAAATTTAGTTTTATATCAAAAATTCGAGGTGTTTGGTTTTGAAAATGGAGGAGAGGCTACCCGATTCGGTTTTATCTTAGTTGGTGTTTGGTGGGTGAGTTTCGCTCAAATAGCATTCTATTATTTAAAGGATCAAGGGAGTAAAGAGAAGTTTTCTCTTGAAATTTTAGGCTATGGGATTGTTGAATTGAAAAAGGTTTTCACTGCTGTGAAGTCAAAAATGGTTATGAAGAGATATTTAAGTTCGTTTTTTCTTTTTAGTATGGGGGTTCAAACAGTGATGTTATTGGCGCCGTTATTTGCAGATAAAGAGATTGGTATGGATGGAGATGAAATGATTATTATTATATTAATCTTACAAATATTAGCGATCGGAGGGGCCTACTTTTTTGCTTGGTTATCTAAAAAGAAAGGAAATGGATTTTCAATAAGTACGACTCTTATAATATGGATAGTAATTTGTATTTCTGGTTTTGTCGTGGAAGGAAAAATATTGTTTTATGCATTAGCCGCTTGTCTTGGTTTTGTAATGGGAGGAATTCAATCAATTTCAAGATCTACCTATGCTAAATTAATTCCCAATAAAACCAGAGATACGGCATCTTATTTTAGTTTTTATGATATTACGGAAAAACTAGCTACTGTAATAGGAACTCTCGCTTATGGATATATAGATCAAGTTACAGACAGTATGCGCTACAGTATGATTTTTATGGTACTATTTTTTATTGGGGGTTATATCTTTTTACAATTGGCAAACCTTACGAAAAACATGTCATGATTTATGCTGTTTTTCGGTTTTTTCACATAATCCCTATAATTCGTAAAAGTGATATCAAAAAAGGAGAAATAATTAATAATAAGGATACCTTCGCTAAATGTCATGAATACCTTAGTGAGGGTAGAACCTTTCTTATTTTTCCTGAAGGTACAAGTTATTATGAATTAAAATTACGTGAAATAAAAACCGGAATAGCGAGAATAGCCTTAAGTTTTGAAGACTTAAATAATTTTAAAGGAGCTCTAAAAATACTCCCAATAGCATTAGATTATTCAGACGCTGTAGACTTTAGAAGTTCAATTGTTGTAATTATTAATGAACCAATTATAGTTGAAAATTATAAAAAGCAGTACGCTTTAGATATGATTAAAGCGGTGACAGAACTTACAGAGGGAATTAGGAACGATATTGCGCAGCACATACCACATGCAAATTCTAAAAAAGAGGAAGGTTTTCTTGTTAAAATCTATAGATTTTACATGGAGTATATGGATACGGTAACAAAATAAGAAATAGGTAATTCCTTGTAGTTGCAAAATATGGTGTCAAAAGTGATGCATGATATTTATAACGAAAATAGAAATTATTATTACGAAATACAACATGAGATACTTCACTATTTTGAATTGATAAAAAAAGAGAAGTTAACTGTGGGCTTTTTTAAAGATTCTTTTTTTTTAAAAAGTAAGCATCTCCTGATTTTATGGTATTTATTAAAATTGATTGTTTTATTCCCTATCTATATTTTTGGTTTAACTATAAATTATATCCTATACATCGCTCCTTATAAAATCTATAAATCATTAAAATTAGATATAGAGTATAAGTTCGGTTCAAATGATTTCTGGATTTATTCTTTTTCCTTTGTTTTATTGGATAGAAATAGCACTATGTCAAAGATTCATAAGTGGCCAATTATGGTTAACATTGCTTCTGCCTTTTATTTTTTTCATAAGTGGTTATATCTCCTTGTATTATTGAGAAGAATTTAAACGTATTTTTAATATAATTCATTTCTACTTTCATGTAAAAAAGAATAAGAAAAAGGAGATTATGATTTTAAGAGATAAAATATCAAACGATATTAAAAAAATTGTATTGTCATATTCCGATACTTCACAATAAAAGAAACAGGTTAGACTCTATGCAACGCATCTTTATAGAAATAATAGAAAGTAAAAAAAACCAAGTATTATATTATACCTAATGCTTTGCCTATTAAATCTTGAACCCCCTTTTTCAGAGTATAATAAATAAAGATTATCAATAGGTGTAATATAATGCTTTAGTGGGGTAATATTTTTTACTTCTTTATGGTTAATAGTACAATTTCCGAAAGAAAACACCAAATAACTATCTCCAGTAGAAGTGATAGGTTGATTTATAATTGTTTTAGGGAAATCAATCTTTACTACTTGTAAAAATAAGAGATGCTTTCTTATCGAATATCTTTTGAGAAAGTTAAATACTCATAAGGCGTTGAAGCTAGAAAATTAAATTAATTATTTTTTATCCAGTTTTTAGCATTCTCAAACGCTTTAACCCATGGAGAAACCTTATCGTTTCTTTCATTTGGATATTGCGCCCAATTCCATTGGAAAATAGAACGTTCAATATGAGGCATCATCACTAAATGACGGCCCGTTTTATCACAGAGCATTGCAGTATTATAATCTGATCCATTCGGATTGGAAGGGTAAGCTTCGTATCCGTATTTGGCTACAATATGATACTGATCTTCAGTTAGTGGCAAATTAAATTTTCCTTCGCCATGCGAAATCCAAACTCCTAAAGTACTACCTGCTAGTGAAGAAAGCATTATAGAATTGTTCTCTTGAACGGTAACGGATGTAAATGAACTTTCGTGTTTGTTAGAATCGTTATATAACATTTTCCCGTGTACTTCATGCTCTGGATTTATGACTTCTAATTCCATAAATAATTGACATCCATTACAGATACCAACAGACAATGTATCTTCTCTTTTAAAGAAATTTTTAAGCGCACGATTTGCTTTCTCATTGTATAAAAATGCACCAGCCCAACCTTTTGCAGAACCTAAAACATCTGAATTAGAGAATCCTCCAACGGCTCCTATAAATTGGATATCTTCTAAAGTTTCACGTCCGCTAATTAAATCAGTCATGTGAACATCTTTTACATCAAATCCTGCCAAATACATAGCGTTTGCCATTTCTCTTTCAGAATTTGATCCTTTTTCACGAATCACCGCTGCTTTTATTCTTGGAACATTTGCGTCCAATTTTGGAAGTTCTCCTGTAAAGTTTTGAGGGAATACAAAGTTTAAAGGTTGTTCCTTATAATTGTTAAAACGCTCTTTTGCCAATCTTTTACCAGATTGTTTTTGATCTAATAGGTAAGAAGTTTTATACCAGATATCTCGGTGTTTAGCAACATCGAATGATAATATTCTTTCATCATGTAAGATTGTTAATTCAGCACCTTCAATAGCGTTTCCGATATTGAAAAATTCAACATTTTTTTCGTTTAATGCGCTTTCTAAGATAGCATTGTCTTTCGCTTGAATTAGAATCCCGCTGTTTTCAGCAAATAATAATTTTACAAGGTCTTGTTCATTTATTGCAGACAAATCAATATTTGCCCCTAAATTTACATCAGCAAAACACATTTCTAGCAAGGCAGTAATCATTCCACCTGCAGATATATCGTGTCCAGCAACAATAGCATCTTTTTTAATCAATTCTTGAATTGCGTTAAAAGCAGTTTTGAAATTTTCAGAATCTTTAATAGTTGGTGTCGACACACCAATTCTATTTTTAATTTGAGCAAATGAACTTCCACCTAATTTATAGTTGTCACCAGAAAGGTTGATATAATAAAGAGATCCAGCATTTTTTTGCAATACGGGCTCTACAACTTTATTAATATCACTACAATGCCCTGCGGCAGTAATAATAACAGTACCCGGAGAAATAACTTCTTCGTTAGGGTATTTTTGCTTCATTGAAAGAGAATCCTTTCCTGTAGGAATATTAATTCCCAATTCAATTACGAATTTAGAAACGGCTTCAACTGCGTTATACAATCTAGCATCTTCGCCTTCATTTTTACAAGGCCACATCCAGTTTGCAGATAATGAAATCGAAGTTAAATTATCTTCAAATGGCGCCCAAATGATATTGGTTAATGACTCTGCAATCGCATTTCTAGAACCTGCAACTTCGTCGATCAATGAACTCAAAGGGGCATGACCTATAGAATTTGCAATCCCTTCTTTACCGTTATAATCCAATGCCATTACACCAACATTATTTAAGGGTAATTGTAAAGTCCCACAAGTTTGTTGTTTGGCAACACGACCGCTAACACATCGATCTACTTTGTTCGTTAACCAATCTTTACAAGCAACAGCTTCTAACTGTAATACTTGTGCTAAATAATCATGAATATTGTCTTCTGTATATTCAATGTCAGCATAATTCCGCTGAATGGTTTTGTCTGCCATAATAGTTTTAGGAGAACTTCCAAACATATCTTCCAAAGCCAAATCCATTGGTTTTTCGCCAGTTGATTTAGATTGAAAAGTGAAACGATTGTCACCAGTAACTTCACCAACAGTATACATTGGAGAGCGCTCACGTTCTGCAACTCTATTCAAGAAAGCAAGATCTTTTTTATTGATAACCAATCCCATTCTTTCTTGAGATTCGTTACCACAAATCTCTTTTGCAGACAGAGTTGGGTCACCAATTGGTAAATCATCTAAGTTTATTTTTCCACCGGTTTCTTCAACCAATTCAGATAAACAGTTCAAGTGTCCACCTGCACCGTGATCATGAATAGAAACAATTGGATTTTCATCACATTCTACCATGGCTCTAATAGCGTTGGCAGCACGTTTTTGCATTTCAGGATTAGAACGTTGAACGGCGTTTAATTCAATTCCAGAACTAAATGCTCCTGTATCTGCTGAAGATACAGCCGCACCACCCATTCCAATTCTATAATTATCACCACCTAAGATTACAATTTTGTCTCCTGGTGTTGGTTCTTTTTTAATGGCTTGTTCTGCTTTCCCAAACCCGATTCCTCCAGCTTGCATAATTACCTTGTCAAATCCAAGTTTACGAGACTCTTCTTCGTGTTCGAATGTAAGTACAGAACCTGTAATTAATGGTTGTCCGAATTTATTTCCAAAATCAGAGGCTCCATTAGAGGCTTTAATTAAAATATCCATCGGAGTTTGGTACAACCAAGATCTTTCGAGCATTGCTTGTTCCCAAGGTCTGTTCTTTTTTAATCTCGAATAAGAAGTCATATAAACCGCAGTACCCGATAATGGAATAGACCCAACTCCTCCAGCTAAACGATCTCTAATTTCACCACCAGAGCCTGTTGCAGCGCCATTAAATGGCTCAACAGTCGTAGGGAAGTTATGCGTTTCTGCTTTTATTGATATTACTGAATTAAAGTCTTTCTTTTCGTAGAAATCTGGTTTGTCACCACTTTTAGGAGCAAGCTGTTCTACTTTAGGCCCTTTTACAAAAGCAACATTATCTTTATATGCAGATACGATTCCGTTTGGAAATGCTTTTGCAGTTTCTTTAATCATTTTAAATAATGAAGAAGGTTTCTCTTCACCATCAATAACAAAAGTCCCGTTAAATATTTTATGACGACAGTGTTCAGAATTCACTTGCGAGAATCCGAATACTTCTGAGTCGGTTAATTTTCTATTTAATTTTCTAGATAAGGTATCTAAGTATTCAATTTCTTCAGTGTTCAATGCCAATCCTTCTTGGTCATTGTAAGCGGTAATATCATCAATTTCTAGAACCGCTTCTGGGGTAATATCAATCGTAAAAATCGTCTGATTTAAACCATTGTATTTTTGAGAAATCATTGGATCAAAAGAAGTGGTGTTTTCATATACAGCATGAAACTCTTCAATACGAACAATTCCTTCAATGGCCATGTTTTGCGTAATTTCAACGGCATTGGTGCTCCAAGGGGTAATCATTGCAGCACGTGGACCCACAAAAAAAGCGTCGATAGACACTTGCTCAATTTGAGGTTGGTTTCCAAATAACCAGTTTAATTTTGAACTATTTTCAGCCGAAATTTCTGTTGCTACTTGAACAGCAAAAACTGTTTTTGAAGTATTTCCAAAGAAAAGAATCATGTACGTATTGTTTGTGTTGTTTAACAAAATGCAAAGATAACTATTCCCTAAGCAATATTAAAGTGTATGTTGATAATAATGAATAAAAACTGGAAGATATTAATCATGAAAGTTAAATGTTTTCATTCCGAACGAGGCATGAAGAGGAATCGCATAATGATGCGTTGTCTCGTCCCTCATTCTGTACTCTGTTGACATAATAAGAGTTATATAGTTTTTATATGGAATTTCTTCTGATTTTAACAATTATTTCTCTAATTTTATAAGGCTATGAAAATTACTATCAACAGTGCTTTTCTTAAATTTTAAATAAAAAATAAACCTCATGGCTGTTTAGCCAACATTATGGCTAATACGAAATAACCAAATAAGTAGATGAAGCATTAGCTAATAAATCTAAACATAAAAATATGAAAATCAGATTATTCTTTTACGTATCAGTTTTATTGTTGTTAGGATTCTCACTATTAGGTTGTGATAATGACGATAAAGAAACTAAACCTGAATTTTCGCTGAAGGAGTCAGGCCAAATTTCAGATGATATCTACTCTTTAGTAATTAATGAACGATATTCTTCTGAAGAAATCGTAATATCCCAAACTTCAAACACGAGTATAGATTTAAACTGTGAGAATCAATATTGTGATTATTTAATTGAAAAGAATCAAGATTTTGATACAATTTTGGTTTAAATTCATGGAGGTTCAAATAAGAAATTAGTGAATTTTAGAGAACAATTCCAAAGTGATACAAATGAAATTATTGTAATATCTTCTGATGAATTAGTCTATATTTTTGATAACTAAGATTTAAATGATGACTGGGAATAATTTTATAATGAATATGAGAACGCTAATGGTATTATTACATTTTCAAGGATTGCTTTTAATGAGAACAATACACAAGCAATTTTTGAGATGGGAAATACATATGCAGGTTTAGGTGGAGATAGAAGCATAGTTTATCTTAAAAAACTGAGGGTAATTGGACTATTAAGGAAGTGATTTCAATATGGATTTCGTAAAGTGCTAGTGATAATAATACTCATAATAATGAGGGTTACAGAGGTTTTTGAATGTTATCTCCTAGATCAAATTTGGTAGAAAAATTGAGATGTTTGAAGTTCGAAAATCACACGAAATTATAGACTAACCGCTTTAGCCTATTTAAGCTTCAAATAGGTCCATTTGCTTTTCTTCAATAATACCATATAAAATCTGTCGAATCCAGATTTTGAAGGCAGGACCTTTTTATCTGACCCAAAATAGAAATCTGTATGTGTTTATAGAAATTTCTCCATCTGATGTTGATTTTCAGAAGTGAGAATAGCGCAAGTAGTAAACTACGAATGCTATTTAAAAATTGAATTTCATCAACTGTATACATATCGGTAAATAAGCCGATATATTAAATTATCTGCTTATTTGCAGATAAACTTGTATATCGGCTATAAAACCGATATATTTAAAAAAACATAAAAAATGATAGCCGTTATAACTGGAGATATAATTAATTCTAGGAAAGGAGAAGTTGAGCGTTGGATAGGTCCTCTTAAGGAGACTTTGAATCGATATGGAGTCGAGCCTAAAAATTGGGAAATATATAGAGGAGATAGTTTTCAATTATCATTAGCCCCTGAAAAGGCTGTAATAGCCGCCCTTCATATTAAGGCCACAATTAAACAAACAAAATTACAGGATATTAGAATGGCAATTGGTATCGGCGAAGAGAAGTACCGTTCACCAAAAATAACCGAAGCCAATGGTTCTGCATATGCGAATTCAGGCATGTGTTTTGAAGCAATGAAAAAACAAACACTCGCAATAAAATCAGGTAATAAAAATTTGGATCAATCATTAAACACCATGTTTAACCTTTCATTATTAACTGCAAATAACTGGAGCAGTACGGTTTCTGAAGTAATAAAGACTGCTATAGAAAACCCTAAAAAAAATCAAAAAAGTTTGGCCAAACTTCTCAATAAATTGCAAAGTGGTGTAAGCGAAGCCCTTAAGAGAGGTGGGTTTGAAGAAATTATGAGTATGAATGAATTTTATAAAATAAATATTTCCTAATTATGATAGCCTTTGTAATAAAATTATTAATTGCACATGTTATAGGCGATTTTGTATTACAGCCAAATAGTTGGGTAGTAGCTAAAAAAAGCAAAATGTATAAATCAAAATATTTTTACCTACATGGATTGGTGCATCTAATAGCACTTATGGTATTGTTAAGAAATGATAAGTCCTATTGGCTATCTATAGGGATCATTGTCGTTAGTCACTTAATAATTGATTTAATAAAAGGAAGCTTCGAAGAAAAAAATGAATCTTAGGGTTCTATTTGCGATTGATCAAATAGTGCATCTGCTTTTAATAGGGTTGGTTGTCTATCTCAATTTTTCAAACCAAATAGAACTCGAAAAAATATATACAACAGCATCCTTATTACTACTACTTGCTGTGCTGATAATCTCCTTCGCGTCATTTATTATAATGGAAATAATAATGAGTAAATGGAGTTTAGAAGAGGATAATTCTGAAGATTCATTAGAAAGCGCGGGGAAATATATAGGAATACTAGAGCGCCTCTTTGTATTTGGATTTATTCTATTGAATCAATGGAGTGCCATAGGATTGTTAATAGCCGCAAAATCTGTTTTTAGGTTTGGGGATCTCTCTAGAGCTAAAGACCGAAAGCTAACAGAATATATATTAATTGGAACTTTGATAAGTTTTGGTTTGGCAATTTTTATAGGACCGGTATATCAATATTTGATCAAACAATTATAAGTGTCTAAAAGAAAAAAAGAGTTCCAATAGATTCTTCTCCCTATAAGTATCGGGAGCGTTCAGAACGCCACTAAACTATACTATTTATTCCTTTCTACCAACGCCATATAAAATCCGTCGAATCCAGATTTTGATGGAAGTACTTTTTTATCTGAAACAAAAGAGAAGTCTGTATGTGTTTCTAAAAATTTCTCAATCTGATGTTGATTTTCAGAAGGTAAAATAGAGCACGTAGCATAGACCAACTTACCTCCGGGTTTTACCATACGGCTATAAGAATCTAAAATCTCTGCCTGTGTATTACGAATCGTATCTAAAAATTCTGGTTGTAATTTCCATTTAGAATCTGGATTGCGTTTTAAAACGCCTATTCCACTACAGGGTGCATCAATCAATACGGCATCTGCAGAATCTTTTAATTTTTTAATGACTTTCGTGTTTTCGATCACACGCATATCAACATTGTGCACACCAGCACGTTTCCCACGTTTTTTTAATTGAGCCAATTTACCTGCGTAAATATCCATGGCAATGATTTGCCCTTTGTTCTCCATTAAAGCGGCTAAATGCAATGTTTTTCCACCAGCACCTGCGCATGTATCAATAACACGCATTCCTGGTTTTACTTCTAAATAGGGAGCAACCAACTGAGAAGACGCATCTTGAACTTCAAAATAACCTCTTTTAAAAGCTTCTGTTATAAAAACATTTTTACGCTCTATCAAGCGCAATGCAGAAAGATTATCTCTAATTTTCTCTGTTTCAACTTCTTCTTTAAGTAAGAATTTCTGAAGTGTAGAAATATCAATCTTTAAGGTGTTTACCCGAAGTATTACTTCGGCTTTTTCGTTTAGCGCATTTAGTTCTCTCGTCCAAACGGCTTCACCCAATTCTTCAACGCCAACTTCGTCCATCCAGTTTGGAATCGACTCTTTGATAGCACGTATATTTTGACATTCATCAAATTTCCCTTTGATACGTCTTACAGGTGTCCCTTCAAAATACTTCCAATCTGGTAATTCAATTCCCCTTAATACAGCCCAAACTGCAAAAAGTTTCCAAATATTATCTCTTGAGTAATGATCTTTTGTACCTGCAATTTCATTATACAAACGTTTCCATCGTACTACATCATAAATAGTCTCAGCAACAAATTTACGGTCACGAGCTCCCCAACGGGCATCTCTTTTTAAAGCCTTTTCAACGACTTTTCCTGCATATTCGCCATCATTAAATATCATATTTAATGAATCTATTACTGTAAAACATAAGTTTCTATGTAACCTCATATCGTTGAAAAATTTAGTCTGCAAAGATACTAAAGAATAATGAGTTTACTATCTTAGCACGGTTAAATTTGCTGAATGCCTCAATACAATTCTAATACCTCTTTATCCTATTTAAAAGGAGTCGGGCCGTCTCGAGCAGATCTTCTTAAAAAGGAATTGGGCATTCGTACTTTTGGAGATTTATTAAATTTTTTTCCGAATCGATATATTGATCGCACACAGTTTTTTAAAATAAATCAGCTGGAACAAAATTCTGCTGAAATTCAAATTCTTGGAAAGATCACTTCTATAAAAACCGTACAGCAAAAACATGGAAGTCGATTGGTCGCAACCTTTGTCGATGATACAGGAACAATTGAATTGGTATGGTTTCGAGGAGCGAAATGGATTAAAGAGAATTTGAAAGTCAATGTGCCGTATGTGATTTTCGGAAAGACTAATTATTTCAATCGTAGTTTTAGTATGCCACATCCGGAAATGGAATTGGTTGCTGAGTATAAGAAAAACTTAAGAACAGCGATGCAGCCTGTGTATCCGTCAACTGAAATGTTGACCAACAAAGGTGTTTCTAATCGTGTGGTTCAAAAAATGATTCAGAGCCTCTTTGAAGAATTGCCTGGGCGTGTTAGAGAAACCTTGTCGAAACCAATTATAGAGAGTCACAAATTGATAGCAAAGTACGAGGCTTTGTTAAATGTTCATTTTCCGAAAAGTCAAGAGTTATTGACAAGAGCACAATTCCGATTAAAGTTTGAAGAATTGTTTTTTATCCAATTGCAATTAATACGTAAAAAGATGATTCGTAAATCTAAAATTAAAGGATTTACTTTTGACAAAGTAGGCGCTTTTTTTAATACTTTTTACACCAATAATTTACCGTTCGATTTAACGAATGCTCAAAAACGTGTTCTTAAAGAAATACGAAAAGATGTAGGTTCTAATGCTCAGATGAATCGGTTGTTGCAAGGAGATGTAGGTTCTGGGAAAACTATTGTTGGATTACTTTGTATGTTGTTGGCTTTAGATAACGGATTTCAAGCGTGTATTATGGCACCTACAGAGATTTTGGCGATACAGCATTTTAATTCTATAGTTGAAATGCTCAGTGGGATGGAGGTAAATGTTGCCTTACTTACAGGCTCTACAAAAGCGAAAGCAAGAAGAATGTTACATGAGCGTTTGGAAAATGGTGAATTACATATTTTAATAGGCACACATGCCTTGATAGAAGACAAAGTGAAATTTAAGAACTTGGGCTTGGCTATTATCGACGAACAGCATCGATTTGGAGTAGAGCAAAGATCGAAAATGTGGCTTAAGAATGAGTTGCCACCTCATGTTTTGGTCATGACAGCAACTCCTATTCCCAGAACCTTGGCAATGAGTGTTTATGGTGATTTAGATATTTCTGTAATAGATGAGTTACCTCCAGGAAGAAAAGAAGTAGCAACAGCACATCGATATGATAGTAACCGCTTGAGCGTATTTAAATTTATGAAAGACGAGATTGCCAAAGGTAGACAGGTTTATGTCGTTTATCCTTTAATTCAAGAATCTGAGAAAATGGATTATAAGGATTTAATGGATGGTTATGAGAGTATTTCGCGTGAATTCCCGATTCCTAATTATCAGATTTCCATTTTACATGGCAAGATGAAACCAGCAGATAAGGAATTTGAAATGCAACGATTTATAAAAAAGGAAACTCAAATAATGGTAGCAACTACTGTTATTGAAGTTGGTGTTAATATTCCCAATGCAAGTGTAATGGTTATAGAAAGTGCCGAGCGCTTTGGTTTATCTCAATTACACCAATTACGAGGTAGAGTAGGACGTGGAGCAGATCAAAGTTATTGTATTTTAATGACGAGTTTTAAATTATCTGCGGATTCCAAAATACGATTAGAAACCATGGTGAAAACTACCGATGGATTTGAAGTTGCAGATGTAGATTTGAAATTACGAGGACCTGGAAATATTATGGGTAAGCAGCAAAGTGGGGTGTTAAACCTTAAAATCGCAGATATTGTAAAAGACGCTGGGATTCTAAAATTAGTGCGCTCTATTGCTTTTGAAACGTTGCAAGAAGATCCTTCATTGCAGAAGGAGGAAAATCTACCGTTAAAAAGCACCTACCAGTTAATTCATAAAAACTCTGGCGTTTGGAGTAATATTAGTTAGGGTTTAATTGTTGGCACTATCAATTTTGTGATTTTTCAATAAATAGATATTTGTCTATATCTACTAAACATAGATATAATTCATGCTTTTACTATTCTAAATGAAATAAGAAGGAGATGAATATAATTTTTACCGATAAGTAGCAAAAGTATATTTCCAATCAAGTAAAATCAGGTAGTTTTCAAAATGCAAGTGATGCAGTTCACGCAGTGTTGCGCTTGCATGAGACGTATCGACACAGAATTATTGATGAATTGAAATTAGAAATTGCGAAAAGCTGGTCTGGGCCGATTAGTAATCGCTCGGTTGAAGATATAATCAATGCTAAGAAGTAAGTAATCCCTCGTAAATTAAAGTGATATGCATTATCAGAAGACGCTGATAAAAACTTGGGAATTATTTTTGAATACAAGAAAGAGAATTTGGGTTCAATAACGAGGGTGTATTATTTAACAGATTTAGAATCCGTTTTTAATTGTTTAATTGAATACCCAAATCCTTTTAGAACTCGGAATGAAATTAGAAAACACTTTTTCAGTATTCCTGAACAATAATACATCATTTTTTATCGTATAGAGGATGAGACTATTCGTATTGTTCGTGTCTTACATGGTAGTAGGGATTTGCCTGTATCTTTTCAATAATGACTTATTTTATAATATATCCATACAGCTAAAAGAAAATCAAAACATGAATTAACTGCCATAGTCGTATTAGTAGTGTCGCAATAACCTCATTAGGAAACTTGCTAAGGACTAATTTTTACAGATGAGACGTGTGAAGTAAGTAATTTAATTCCGATACTTTAAAATGACTTGATTCCGTAATTCTATCAATACTATTTTAAATTCCTAGCTATTTTTTAAATCTCTCTATTTAAAGTATCTTTGCACTTTGAAAAATAATACTGAAAAATGAAAATATCATATAATTGGTTAAAGCAGTTTTTAAAAGTTGATTGGGAAGCTATAAAAACTGGTGAATTGTTGACTGATTTAGGCCTTGAAGTAGAAGGAATTGAAACGGTTGAGTCTATTAAAGGTAGTTTGAAAGGAATTATTGTTGGTGAGGTTTTAACTTGCGTGCAGCACCCAAATGCAGATCGCTTAAGAGTAACTACCGTAAATATTGGTGGAGAATCTCCAGTACAGATTGTCTGTGGTGCACTTAATGTTGCAGCTGGACAAAAAGTTGCTGTAGCAACTATTGGAACTGAATTGTATGATGATAAAGGTGGTTCTTTTAAGATAAAGAAAGGGAAGATTCGTGGTGAAGAGAGTTACGGGATGATTTGCGCAGAAGATGAATTAGGTTTGGGTAAAGGGCATGAGGGAATTATGGTGTTGGATGCTGATTTAGAACCAGGAACTCCTTGTGCTAAAGTTTTTGAAATTGAAAGTGATCAAGTTTTTGAAATAGGTTTAACACCTAACAGAGCAGATGCGATGAGCCATTATGGTGTGGCGCGTGATTTACGTGCTGGAATGATTCAAAAAAATATTCAATTAGAATTGATTTCACCCTCTGTAATGGATTTTCATGTGGATGAGCGTAAGTTGCGGATTGATGTTGAAGTTGAAAATAAAGAATTGGCTCCTCGTTATTGTGGAATTACAATTTCTGATATAAAAGTTGGAAATTCTCCAAAATGGTTACAAAATAGATTAAAATCTATCGGACTTAGTCCAATTAATAATGTGGTGGATGCAACGAATTATGTATTGCACGAATTAGGACAACCGTTGCATGCCTTTGATGCTTCTAAATTAAAAGGAAATAAGATCCTTGTAAAGACACTTCCAAGTGGTACAAAATTTACAACGTTGGATGAAGTTGAAAGAACATTGCATGAAGATGATATTATGATATGTGATGGAGATTCTAACCCGTTGTGTATTGCAGGAGTTTTTGGTGGCATAGATTCTGGTGTGACTGACAGTACTACAAGTATTTTTTTAGAAAGCGCCTATTTTAATTCAGTATCAGTACGAAAAACAGCGAAGCGTCATGCCTTAAATACAGATGCTTCTTTTAGGTTTGAACGCGGAATTGATCCGAATTTTGTTTTGTACGCAATGAAACGTGCAGCCTTGTTGATTGTTGAGATTACAGGAGGTAAAAAATCATCAGATCCATCAGATTTTTATCCAGAGAAAATAGAAGATTTTCAAGTATTTATTTCTTTTGAGCGCATGAATCGTTTGATCGGAGATAGTATTCCAAAGGATGCTGTGAAAAATATTTTAGCCTCTCTAGATATAAAATTGAATAGCGAAACGGATGGAGGATTAGGATTAACTATTCCTTCGTACCGTGTTGATGTTCAGCGTGAAGCAGATGTTATTGAAGAGATATTAAGAGTATATGGATATAATAATATAGAGTATTCTCACAAGTTGAATACATCAATTTCTTTAGATGAGTATGATGGTATTAAATTGGAGAATATTATAGCAAATCAATTAGCGAATCAAGGTTTTAATGAAACCATGGCAAATTCATTAACAAAGGCTTCTTATTTGAGTCATACGGAAAATTTGAAATCTGAGAACGACGTAACCATGTTAAATCCTTTAAGTAGTGATTTAGGAGTAATGCGTCAATCATTATTATTTAGTGGTTTGGAGTCAGTATCATACAACATCAACAGAAAAAATAGTTCTCTAAAATTTTTTGAATTTGGGAAGACATATCACAAGTATGATAGCGGATATAATGAGCAAAAGCACTTAACGCTATTTGTAAGTGGTAATAAAACAAAAGATAGTTGGACTGCCGATAATCAAAAATCTGATTACTTCTATTTAAAAGGAATTGTAACTGCTTTGTTAGTCAGATTAGGAATTTCAAAAATAAAAACGACACCTATTGAAAACGATATGTTTTCTGAAGGGATCACGCTTGGATTGGGGAAAATAAAACTCGTAGAATTTGGAGTTGTAAAACGCATTATTCTAAAGGATTTCGGAATCAAACAAGAAGTGCTATTTGCTGACTTTAACTGGGAGAATATCTTAAAGGTTGCCAGTAGAAAAGGATTTAAAGTAACTGATTTACCTAAATACCCTTCAGTAAAAAGAGATTTGGCCTTATTGTTAGATTGGAAAGTGACATTCAATGAAATATATAATACGGCTTTTCAAACAGAAAAGAACTTGTTAAAAGAAGTTGATTTATTTGATGTTTACGAAGGAGATAAATTACCTAAAGATAAAAAATCATATGCTGTAAGTTTTGTGCTACAAGACGAACAAAAGACATTGAATGATAAGCAGATTGAAAAAGTAATGCAGAAAATGCAAGACGCTTTAGAAAAGAACTTGAACGCAATATTACGCTAAGAAAATGTATATTATTTCTGTGGTTTTCATCGAGGGGTCCAAATGAGAATACGAATCTTTTGCTATGTATAAAAGAGATTCTTGGTTTTACTCAAAATGACAAAAAATTAGAAAATGTATAAAGCACTTTTAAGACCTATTTTATTTCTATTTGACCCTGAAAAGGTGCATCACTTTACTTTTTCCTTTTTAAAGTTTAGTTTCCAAATCCCTTTGGTAAAATCAATCGTAAAAAGTTTGTACAAAATAGAACACTCCAGTCTGGAGCGTACTATTTTTGGTCTGAATTTTAAAAACCCAGTAGGGCTAGGAGCGGGTTTTGATAAGAATGCTTTGCTATATAAAGAATTAGAATTTTTCGGATTTGGATTTATAGAAATAGGTACAGTTACCCCGAAACCTCAAGAAGGAAATCTTAAAAAGCGATTGTTTAGATTGAAAGATGATAGCGGAATCATCAACCGAATGGGTTTTAATAATGAGGGTGTTGCCATTATTACCAAAAGATTAAGAAATCGTAATTCTTCATTGATAATAGGAGGTAATATAGGGAAAATGACGAATAGTCGTACTGATCAATATACAGCTGATTATTTGGCTTGTTTTAATGAACTACATCCAAATGTAGATTATTTTGTTTTGAATGTGAGTTGTCCAAACGTAGGTAGTATGGTTAAACTTCAAGATAAAGGATATTTGTTAGAATTAATTGGTGCTGTTCAAAATGCGAACAATAAATTTGAAAAACAAAAACCAATTTTATTGAAAATTGGGCCAGATTTAAATGAAATTCAATTGCAAGAAATTATTGATATTGTGGCTGAATCTAAAATTGACGGCGTGATTGCGGCTAATACTTCTACCAATAGAGAAGGGTTGAAAGCGAGCGAACAATATCTATCAGAAATTGGTAATGGAGGGTTAAGCGGACAACCTGTTAAGGATAGAAGCACATCAGTAATCCGTTTTCTTTCAGAAAAATCGAACAAAGCATTTCCAATTATTGGAATAGGAGGAATTCATTCGGCAGAAGATGCTTTAGATAAAATCGCTGCTGGCGCTGATTTGATTCAGATATATACGGGTTTTATTTACGAAGGGCCAAGTTTGGTGAAAAATATTAACAAAGCATTAATTCAATAATTAGCGCAAGGTTAACTTCATTATTTTAAAGGGTGCACAAGTATCTTTATAAACTTCACGTATAGACATTATATATTTATTTTTTTTGTTGCGAAACTCCTTTAAATCAAAATTTCTAGAAATCGATTTTAGTTGCTTTTTGTCTAGACGATAAACTTCGTCTCCATTTGAATTTTTGGGTTGTAAAGAAATTATAAATTCTCCGTTAAATTCGCCATCAACAAAGGTCACTATCATTTCTTTATTGATTGTTTTATATTCACAATTATCAGCAACTTTTTCCTTCTTACAACTAATCAATACTACTGTAATTATTAGGGCGATGGCGTAAAATTTATTTTTCATGGATCAAATTTATAGGTTTAAATATACAAACATACTTTGCAATATCTTGTTATGTATCACTTATTAGTTTTGTATATTTGAACGTATGGATCGAGTAAAAATTATAGAATGTCCAAGAGATGCTATGCAAGGTATAAAATCTCATTTTATTCCGACCGAATTAAAGGCACAATATATTAATATGTTGCTCAAAGTTGGATTTGATACTATAGATTTTGGAAGTTTTGTTTCTCCTAAAGCGATTCCTCAAATGCGTGATACGGCAGCCGTATTAAAACAATTAGATATAACTTCTACTCAAAGTAAATTATTAGCGATTGTGGCAAACGTTAGAGGTGCTAAAGATGCTGTGCAATTTGAAGAAATTGATTATTTAGGGTATCCATTTTCTATTTCTGAAAATTTTCAAATGCGTAATACTGGTAAGACAATTGATCAGTCTATCTTTATTTTGGATGAACTATTAAATATAGTCGCTAAAACAGACAAAGAAGTGGTTGCTTATTTATCTATGGGATTTGGGAATCCTTATGGTGACCCATGGAGCGTTGATATTGTAGGCGAGTGGACCCATAAATTGGTTGATATGGGTATAAAAATTTTATCCTTATCAGATACAGTTGGTGTTGCTAGTGGTAAATCTATTTCATACTTATTTTCACATTTAATACCGTTATATCCTCACATTGAATTTGGAGCTCATTTACACACAACACCAACAACTTGGTTTGAAAAAATAGACGCGGCCTACAAAGCAGGTTGTAAAAGATTCGACGGTGCTATAAAAGGATTTGGAGGTTGTCCAATGGCCAAGGATGAACTTACGGGTAACATGCCTACAGAAAAATTATTATCTTATTTCACCCATCAAAAGGTGGATCCAAACATGAATCCTTTGGCTTTTGAAAGTGCTTATAATAAGGCTTTGCGCGTATTTTAAGTTATCATTTCTGCCTTCGCAGGAATGATAATTAGTTTTAAATTTGATTTATGAATCCAGTAAGTATTCTTTCAACTCCTCATAAGTGCTTATTTCAGTAGCCACTTTTTCTTTATGAATCACGGCTTCTATTTGCTTTGGAATTTCAATTTTAGCGGCAATATTCTTATCCATTACAGGTAAGAATTTTACTGGATGCGCGGTTTCTAAAAAGAACCCTTGTGCATTTTCTAATTGAGATAATTCTCTTTTCAGTCCTAGATATCCAATTGCTCCATGCGGATCTGCAGTATACCCACAATTATTATATAAATGCAACATGGCTTTTCTGGTATCGTCGTCTGAATAAGAATAGGAGTGAAGGTTCGCTTTTAATTTGGTAAAATCGTTGTCGTGTAATTTTTCGATACGAATAAAATTACTAGGGTCACCTACATCCATCGCATTTGAGATTGTTTGGACTGAAGGTTTTGGTTCGTAGGATCCAGAATCTAAATAATCCGTAACTACTTTATTGGCGTTTGTTGAGGCAACGAAAAATGCTACTGGTAAGCCTAATTTTTGCGCCATCATACCAGCACAAATATTTCCATAATTTCCAGAAGGAACTGAAAACACAACTTTTTTAGATCGATCTTTCAATTGCTTATAGGCAAAAACAAAATAGAACATTTGTGGTAACCAGCGTGCAATGTTAATAGAATTGGCAGATGTCAATTGCATGGAATCTGTAATACTTGTATCTAAGAAGGCTTTTTTTACCATTGCTTGGCAATCATCAAAAACACCATGAACTTCTAAAGCACGAATATTCTGACCTAATGTAGTCAATTGTTTTTCTTGAATATTACTTACTTTTCCACTTGGATATAAAATAACAACATTCACACCTTTTATACCTAGAAATCCACTTGCAACAGCACCACCAGTATCGCCAGAAGTTGCTACTAAAACAGTTACTTCATTAGGGTTTTCTTGATTGAAATAAGAAAGACAACGTGCCATAAATCGAGCTCCAACGTCTTTAAATGCCATTGTAGGACCATGAAATAATTCTAAAGAATAAATATCTTTTTCAACTTCAATAGTTGGAAAGTCGAATTGTAATGTATCGGCGACAATTGCTTTTAAATTTTTCACAGGAATTTCATCACCTACAAATTGCTTGATCAATTCATACCCAATTTCATGATTTGAATAAGAATCTATATTTTTAAAAAAATCTTCTCCTAAAGGGATGATTGATTCTGGGAAATACAATCCTTTATCTGGAGCTAATCCTTTGATAACAGCATCTCTAAAAGATGTTTGTGGAGCCTTGTTGTTTAAACTGTAGTAATTCATAGTAACTTGATATTCCAGCGAATACAGGAATCTGTTTTTTTTTATAGTAAAGTTTATAAGATTCCTGTGTTCACTTCTACTTCGCTCATTGACCAAACAGGAATTATAACTTTTACTTTAAATTGATAATTTTAATTCCTTTGGTATTAATTTTAGAAACGTAAACGTCATAGTTTATACTTTTATCTTTATACACTTCGATCACAGCTTCTGCTACTTTTTTAGCATTTTCTTCTCCTTTGCAAAGTGAAAAAATAGAAGGGCCTGATCCAGATATACCGGCACCTAATGCACCTGCTTTTAGCATTGCCTCCTTAACAGCATCAAAATGAGGAATAAGTTTTGATCGATGTGGTTCTACGATATTATCTACCAAAGAATCTGAGATTAATTCGTAGTCTTCATCATATAAGCCACTCACAAAACTCCCAACATTGGCCCATTGTTTAATGGCTTTTTGTAGAGAAACTTCTTTGGGTAAGATGGCTCTTGCTTCTGATGTTTTAACTTCAATTTGTGGATGTAAGATAGTAGCATACATTTTTGACGGGGTTGGAAGTTGAACAACTTTCAATGGATTCAATTGTTTAACCAACGTAAAGCCTCCAAATATTCCAGGAGCGACATTGTCAGCGTGCTCAGCTCCACTAGCAATCGCTTCTCCTTTCATTCCGAAAGCCGTTAATTCTTGTTTGTTATACGGTTTACCTAACAATTCATTAATAGCCCAAACAGCGCCAGAGGCACTTGCCGATGAACTTCCAACACCACTGCCAGGTTTGATGTTTTTATAAATTTCAATTTCTACTCCAAAATCTGGGTTAGCAGCATTCATAATTGCCAAAGCAGCGACGCCTGCCACGTTTTTTTTTGTTTCAAAGGGTAAATCGGCACCAACTATCTTAGTGATTCTTACGCCCTTTTCTACTGTTTTCCTAATGATCATCTCATCTCCGATAGTATCCAAACAAAAACCGAGGACATCGAAACCGCACGAAACATTGGCCACTGTTGCGGGTGAAAAAATTTTAAGTTCTTTCATTTTCTTATTTATTTCCTATGCGAATGATATCTGCAAAGAGTCCTGAGGCCGTAACTGCTGCTCCAGCGCCAGCACCTTTTATAATTAGTGGTTGCTCACTATATCTTTCTGTAAAGAACAGCACAATATTATCTGAACCATCTAAATTATAGAAAGGATGATCTGATGGGATGTGTTGTAAACCTACCTTGGCTTTGCCATTATCAAATTCAGCCACATACTTTAAACGACAATTTTCATTGGCTGCTGCATCTCTGATAGCATTAAAATGTGCGGATTCCTTTGGTAAAGTTTCCAAGAAATCTGCAACAGAAGTTGCTTCTAGACTAGACTCTGGTAAAAATGAATCATTTTTAATATCGTCTAATTCTAAGATATTACCACTTTCACGGGCTAATATTAAAATTTTACGCATTACATCAACGCCACTTAAATCTATTCGTGGGTCTGGTTCCGTAAATCCTTGAACTCCTGCCTCTGTAACTACTTCGGCAAAGGGAGTCTCTCCCACAAAATTATTGAATATAAAATTTAAACTACCAGATAATACGGCTTGAATTCTGTTGACTTTATCTCCAGACATGACCAAGTTTTTTAAGGTATCAATTACCGGTAACCCTGCACCAACATTGGTTTCAAATAGGAATGGCGCTTCATATTTCTTAGATAAGTACTTTAAGTTTTTATAATTGTCATAATTTGATGAACAAGCAATTTTGTTACATGCAACTACCGCAATACTGTTTTTTAGATAATCGGCATAACGCAAAGAAATGGACTCATTTGCGGTATTATCTACAAATATACTATTGCGATAATTTAGTTCATTTACTTTTTCTAAAAAACGATTCATATTTAAATCGTCACCTTTTTCAGTCAATAAAGTTTTCCAAGAGTTTAAATCAACTCCTTCTGGATTGAAATGCATTTTCTTTGAATTAGCAACTGCAATTACACGAACATCTAAATGTTGCTCTTCTATCAAGAATTTTTGTTGTTGGTGAATTTGTTCCAATAATTTACTCCCTACATTTCCAACACCCACTACAAATAAATTCAATTGTTTCGTATCTCCTTCAAAAAAGGCATTATGAAGTGTATTTAAAGCTTTCTTGACATCTTTTTGTTCAATTACCGCAGTAATATTTTTTTCAGACGCTCCTTGTGCAATAGCGCGAATATTTACATTATTTCTTCCTAATGTAGAGAACATTTTACCACTAATTCCTTGATGAGATTTCATGTTGTCTCCAACCAATGCAATAATCGCCAATCCGTCTTCGATAATCAAAGGATCTACTATTCCTTGAGCGAGATCATACGCAAAAGCTTTTACAAACAACTCTTTTGCTTGTAGCACATCTTTACTATCAATACCCATACACAGGAAGTGCTCTGATGAGGCTTGTGTAACTAAAGAAACATTAATATTAGCATCAGAGAGTACTTCTAAAATTCTTTTGGTAAAACCTGGAATTCCGATCATTCCAGAACCTTCGATGGTAATTAACGCTACATTTTCGACATGACTTATTCCTTTTGCCGGAGAAGAAACGCTATCAGTATTTTGTGTGATATAAGTTCCTGGCGCATCTGGGTCAAACGTATTTTTAATTCGAATTGGAATTTTCTTTTCTAACACAGGTTGAATGGTAGGAGAGAAGAGAACTTTTGCACCAAAGTGTGACAATTCCATTGCTTCATGGTATGAAATATGCTCAATAGGTTTTGCTTGTTTTACCAATTTCGGATTGGCCGTATACATACCACTTACATCTGTCCAGATTTCTAGGTCTTTTGCTCCTAAGGCTTTCGCTAAAATTGACGCCGTAAAATCAGAACCACCGCGACCTATGGTAGTCGTTTCACCATTTATTGTTGAAGCAACAAAACCTGGTAAAACATTAATATCAAAATCATTCTGATTGAAATAAACAGAAATATTTTTTTCCGTAATCTTATAATTAACCTTTGCATTTGTAAAGGAATTATCTGTAATAATCAACTCTTGTGAATTTTTTCTTGTTGCATTAATCCCTTGGCTTTTCATGGCTTCAGCAATAATATAAGATGACAATAATTCACCGAAAGAAGCAATTTTATCTTTCGTCTTATTTGAGAATTCATTAATTAAATAAATTCCTTCCAAAATACTAGCCAATTGTTGAAATAGAGAACTAATTTCAGCAATAACTTCATCTTGGTGACTGTCAGAAATTAATTCTTTCACAGTTTTTATATGGCGCTCCTCAAGAGCAGAAATATTTTCTAAATATGATTGATCCTTAGCTTCGGCTTTAAAACCTGACTGTAATAATATATCTGTAACATCGCTTAAGGCTGAAACCACGACTACAACTTTATCTTGTTGTGCGCTTTTATTGGAAATAGCAATAACTTGTTTTATACTTTCTGCTGTTGCTACAGATGTTCCTCCAAATTTTAATATTTTCATGATTTAATTTTTAACTATACTGTAATTTTTGAGTAGATTCTATTTTATTTACCCTGTAAATAGGGAATCAGCATGCGACGATATGTAATAGAATATAACCCTAAAGGGTCATCGTTGCAGTAGTCATAGCAATTGTGCCCATAGTTTGGGTAGTAGAAGTAATAATATTTTTTGCATTGCTAATCATTATTGGCAAATGTAGGACTATTTTTAAAATTTAACTAAATAATTTAGAGTTTTATAGGCTTTTATATTATTACTTTTAAAATATAAGTGAAGAGTACTTTAGGCTTAATATTTTTAAATTAGGAAAAAAAATCCTGCTAAAAGCAGGATTTTAATATTATAGTTCAATGTCTATTTGATTTCTAGTAAGATCCTCAAAAGTTTCTCTTTCTCTAATCAAATAGTCTTTTCCTTTATACGTCATAACTTCTGCAGGTCTATAGCGCGAATTATAATTAGAAGCCATAGAAAAACTATATGCTCCAGAATTGTGAATCCTAAGAATATTTCCTTGTGATACTTTATTTAATGTTCTATTAGAGCCAAAAGTGTCGTTTTCACAGATATACCCAACTACTGAATAAATAGCTTGTTGTGTTTCATTGTTATTTGAAACATTAGTAATGTGATGATAGGCATCATACATCATAGGTCTGATTAAATGGTTTAAACCACTGTTTACTCCAATAAATGTGATGTTTGGAGTAGGCTTCACTACGTTTACTTTTACCATTAAATTTCCTGACTCACTTACTAAGAATTTTCCTGGTTCAAAAAGCAATGTTAAATCTCTACCATATTCTTTACAAAATTCGTTAAAACGTTTACCAATAATTTCGCCCATTGCTTCGATATTAGTTTCGTTATCTCCTTTTTTATAGGGTACTTTAAAGCCACTTCCGAAATCTACAAATTCAATAGTGTCAAATTGTTTTACAGCGTTTAATAATACTTCTGTAGCTTCTACAAAAGCATCTATATTAGAAATATCAGAACCAGTATGCATATGCAATCCGTTGACAACCATTTTTGTATGAGCAACAATTTCTTTAATATTATCTAATTGTGAAATAGATATTCCAAATTTTGAATCGACATGTCCTACAGATATTTTTGAATGCCCACCTGCCATTACATGTGGATTAATTCTTATACATGCCGGTATCGTTGGAAATTTTTCACCATATTTTTTCAATACAGTAAGGTTGTCTAGAGTAACTTGAACACCCAAAGTTACGGCCTCTTCTATTTCTTTAAATGAAATTCCACTAGGCGTAAAGAAAATATCTGAAACGTCAAATCCTGCTTTTAAGCATAATTTTACTTCTTGAATGGAAACGGCATCTGCTCCTGAATTTAAATTATTCAAAACCTTTAAAATACTGATATTGGTATTCGCTTTAACGGCGTAATTAATCTTTAATTTATTTACAGACGAAAAAGCGTTTACCATTCTATTGAATTGCGATTCAATTTTATTGGCATCATAGATATATAGCGGACTTCCGTATTCTTCTGTTAACGATAAAAGATGTTCTCTTTCCATGTTGATTTAAGTCTTTAATTTTGCGTAGGCAAATATTATAATTATTGATTAGATATCCCCGTTATATTTAAATTTTATCAAAATATTTCAGATTGTTAAATAATTAACAATCTGAAATTAGAAATTTTTAAATTCGACGTGTTTTACTAAAAAGTAATGATCGCTATAATTATTATTAGCCTGAATATTTTTGCGCCGTTAACTCTGAAATTTTTACAATAACTTCAATCGCTTTGATCATAGATTCGACTGGTATATATTCATATTTACCGTGAAAATTATGTCCACCAGCAAATATATTAGGACAAGGTAAACCCTTGTAAGATAGTTGAGAACCATCAGTACCGCCACGTATAGCCTTTATTAATGGAGTTACACCTACTTCTATCATTGCTTGTTCAGCTAAATCTACAATATGCATTACGGGTTCTAATTTTTCTTTCATGTTAAAGTACTGATCTTTAATTTCAACTTGAACTAAGTTTTGTTCCCATTTTCTATTTAAGTCAGTTGCAACTTTTTCAAAATGTTTTTTTCTTTGTTGAAATAATTCCATGTCATGATCTCTTATAATATACTCTAAAGTTGTTTTTTCTACTTCACCTTGTATGGTATGTAAATGAAAAAAACCTTCATAACCACTAGTTTCTTGCGGAATTTCATTTTTAGGAAGTGCAGCAATGAATTCTTGACCAATTAACACCGAATTAATCATTTTGTTTTTTGCGTATCCTGGGTGAACAATTTTGCCTTCAATGGTAACAACCGCGCTTGCTGCGTTAAAATTTTCATATTCTAATTCTCCTATTTGACTGCCATCCACAGTATAAGCCCATTGAGCGCCAAATTTTTTCACATCAAATAAATGAGCGCCTTTGCCAACTTCTTCATCTGGTGTAAAGCAAATACGAATTTCACCATGCTTGATTTCTGGATGATTAATTAAGTATTCCATTGCCGAAACGATTTCAGTAACTCCCGCTTTATCATCTGCGCCGAGTAGGGTAGTTCCGTCGGTAGTTATAAGTGTTTGCCCTTTGTATAAGAGTAAGTCTTCAAAATAATCTGGGGACAATACGATATTTTTTTTCTTGTTCAAAAGAATGTCAGTACCGCCGTAATCTTTAATAATTTGCGGATTTATATTGGTCCCAGTGTAATCTGGACTGGTATCAATATGCGCAACAAAACCAATCGTTGGAACCGAATACTTTACATTGCTAGGTAAAGTAGCCATGATATAACAATTTTCATCAAGTTCAACTTCATGCATTCCTATATCTTTTAATTCTTTTGCTAAAAGACGGGCCAATTCCCATTGTTTATCCGTACTTGGGAATTCAGGATTGTTAGGATCAGATTGAGTATCTATGCTGATGTAGGAAATAAAACGATCAATAATTTTTTGCATGAATGTAACTTTTAAATTTTAAAACAAAAATAAATAAAATGAAATGAGAATTTTAGTAACCAGACTTTATTTTAATATTTCTAAACTACTTATAAGTTTAAAAGATTCACAAAGTCGCTCATCCACATTCTTATCTCCATATATTTCTGTTTTAATTTCGATATAGGTCACATCAGAAATTTTAACGAAGAGATTGAATACGTGATATATAAATTGTTTTTTGGTGCCTCTTGATAATTTCCAATAGGCGGGTAATTCTTTGAAATTTTCAAAACTTGATTTCAATATATTTAAATCAGTATGGTTATTCAATGTATCTTCGAATTCTTGATTTAGCCTAAGTTCTCCATTTTTTTTAGAAACGTCTATAATATAGGTGTCTACTAATTCTTTTATGGTGTCTGCCATAAAAATAGTCGATTGAGTATCGTCATAGTATAAACGGTGTTTCCATTTTTTGGGAACTTCAATGGTGAAATTTTTATTTATATCCGTTTTTTTATTGTTTTGAGTTATAGATATGAAATTTGAGCAGTCCATCTCATTTTCTAAAGTTATTTTTTTTGAACAACTAAAAACACTTGTTAAAAGGATAAAAAAGTAAAATAATTTAAAATTCATATTGTATCTTTATAGGAGTAATTTTTCAAAAATAATCAAAATAAAAGTTATGAAAGCATTAGTGATTTCAGGTGGAGGAAGTAAAGGAGCATTTGCAGGAGGAGTTGCCCAGTTTTTAATTCAAGAGAAAGAAAATAAGTACGATATATTTGTTGGAACTTCAACAGGGAGTTTAATGGTAACTCATTTAGCATTAGGATATTTAGAGGATTTGAAGGATGTTTATACTTCTGTTTCTCAACGTTCTATATTTAGTAACAATCCATTAACAATTAAAAAGGTGAATGGGTATGAAGTTGTAGCAATAAATCACCTTAATGTTATCTGGAATTTTATTAAGGGTAGAAAGACTTTTGGGGAAAGTAAAAACTTGCGGAAATTAATAGCAAATCGTATTCCTAAGAAATATTTTGAAAGAGTTAGGGATTCTGAACTTAAAGTAATCGTCACAGTATCTAACATAACGACTAATGAAGTTGAGTATAAATCAATAAAAGATTATAGTTATGAAGATTTTTGTGATTGGATTTGGGCTTCTTGTAATTACGTACCTTTTATGAGTTTGCTGCGTAAAAATGGATGTCATTATGCAGACGGAGGGTTTGGATGTTTGGTTCCTATTCAAGAGGCTATTAAAAGAGGGGCAACAGAAGTTGATGCTATCATTTTAGAAACGGAACTCACTCAAATTAATAGAATTCCAGCTAAAAATCCATTTTCAGCATTAATGAATATACAAGAATTTATGATGGATCATGTTGAAAAACATAATATTACCATTGGGAAATTATATGCCAACCAGCATAATGTAAAATTGAATTTATATTACACACCAACTGTATTAACTACAAATTCTCTAATTTTTGATAAAAAATTAATGATTAAATGGTGGGAGTCAGGATTTAAATATGCTGCGGAACAGCACACTGATAAAATGAACAAGTTAAAATATGATTTGAATTAAACTTTTATTTTAAGAAAGGTAATGGCTTATCAATGTACATATTCGATCCAGTCAATGATTCTTTTTTAGAATCGGACAAATAAATATGTTGAATAACTTTAGATTTACTCAAGCTAGATTTCGAACCTGTACTTATAAATTGAATGGCTCTTGCAAATAGAGGTTCGGATGGATCTCCAAGTATTCCCATATTCCCATAATTTTCAGGATTAACAATAGTTGGATCAAAACCATCATTGTCGTTTTCACCTAATTTATTTACAATTTCTAGCACAATTGGTTGCATAGCATAGGTATGATCTGGGTTTACACCTTCTTTGCCGTAAGATTCAGAGTCGTAAATAGTAATGGAACCCACTGATTTCCCCTCTGTTGTAGTACCAATAGTTGTTACATTGATATATGGATTTAATCCGTTTATGATTAATTCACTAGCAGAAGCAGATCTTCCAGTGGTTAATACAACAACATTATCTAAATTAAGACTATTTAAAATTTCGCCATTATCCATTTTTTCCACGAAAAAGGATTCTAAGTAATCTGGATTATTTTCGGTCAAATAATCTAGCCATTTACTATTCCATCGCTCTTTGGTAAATAACTCACCAGTAAATTGTCCCGTAATCATTCCCGATAAATAAATAGCAGTATTCACAGAACCTCCTGAATTATATCGTAAGTCTAAAACCAAATCTGTAACTCCTGCTACTTTTAATGTCGCAAAGGCATCATTTAATTCAGAATCAAATGCATTGGTAAAACTATTATACATTATGTATCCAATTTTCTTTCCAATTTCATCAACGGTTGTTACAACATGGATTGGATTTTCTTGTAATTCACTTTTTGTTAATAAAACAGATACACCATTGTCTATCAGATTTCCGTTATTATAGTCGGCTAAATTTAAAGTGTAACTATCATTCGATCCAAATAGCAAATCACCAGAATTGTTAGCTGTTAAAGGCGTTCCATTCACAGCGTGAAAAATATCACCTCTTTTAATATTTTTTGTAGATGCATCTGAGCCAGCAATAATATATCTTACGGATCCGAATACATCTGTATCGCTTCCACTCTCATAAACCAAATTAAATTCAACTCCATTGGAACCAGAGATTCCTTGACCTAATTCCTTTTCCAAGGCAATATAATCATCTACAATCCAAGAGTACTTATCTCCACTATATAATAAATTATCAAACAAACTTTCAGGGTCGCTGTAATCTTTTAGGTAGTTATTTAGTTCTTCTTGACTTGTGAATCGTTGATCCGATAAATCTGGAACGTCATCTTGCCAGAGGTAAAAGAAGTTTAAACCTGCCCAAATAAAATTTTCAATATCTTGATTAAGTACTTCTTTTGGTATTTCTTCAATAGAGTCGTCATCGTCACAACTCGTATAAAATAATAAGGAAAAACTAATAAATAAAATAAATAGGAAACGTTTCATAAATAAGGAGTTTATGTAGATAGAAGTCGCAAGTTAAATAAAAACTTTACAAAATTTAATTAACTTGTAACAAAAACGAAAATAACTCGTCATACTTGTAACGATCAGAAAAAAAAATAATTCAACGAAAGCAAACAAATGAATCAAGCGGAATTCTTAAGTGTTGTAATGCCTTTTAAAGATAAGGTTTTTCGTATGGCAAAGAGATTGCTTGTTTCTATTGAAGAAGCTGAAGATGCAACACAAGAGTTGTATTTAAAATTATGGAAGAACAGAAAAAAAATTAATTCGTATAAAAGTATAGAGGCTTTTGCCATGACAATGACAAAAAATTATTGTTTTGACAGATTAAAGTCTAAGCAGGCAAGTAATTTATCTCTTGTACACAATAATTATAGAGAGAAAGGTCTTTCATTAGATAGTAAAACAGAAATAAGTGATAGTGTTTCCATTGTGCATGAATTAATTACTAAATTGCCTGAACAGCAGCAATTAATAATTCAAATGAGAGATATAGAACAATATGAATATGAAGAAATAAGTGAAATTCTTGAGATAAAACCAACAGCGGTTAGGGTGGCTTTGTCAAGAGCAAGAAAAACAGTGAGGGAACAATTGATAAAACAACACAATTATGGAATCAAAGAGAATTGAGCAATTGTTAAATAAATATTTAAATGCTGAAACAACAATTCAAGAAGAGACTATTTTAAGCAAGTATTTTACGGGACTTGAAATAGCCCCGCATTTAGAAGAATATAGAGCGTTATTTTTATATTATGCGCAGAGTAAAACAGAGTATTCGACCCAATCTATTCAATTAAAGACTAAAAAGCAGCATTGGAAATGGATATCGGCCGTAGCTTCTTTTGTTTTACTAATAAGCGTTTATGCTGGTTATTTATATGACCAGAATAAACAGGCCGAGTATGCTTTTGAGCACACGCAAGATGCATTTCAATTATTGTCAAAAAACTTAAATAGAGGGACAAATGCAGTCATGTATCTAGAGAACTACAAAACAGCAACAAGTAAAGTTTTTAAAGAATTGAATTAAAAAAAAGAGAATCATGAATAAAATAATAGTAATAGCAATTCTAATGGGGTCATTTAGCAGTATGGCACAGACATCTGTTTTTGATAAGTACGATGGGAAGGATGAGGTGACAACCATTGTTGTGAATCAGAAAATGTTTGAATTAATGGCAAAATTTGGAGGTTCAAGTTCAGAAGCCAAGGAGTATGCAGAAATGGTAGGCGGGTTAAGTAGTTTAAAGGTTTTTACTACTGAAAATTTAGCCCTCGCATCTGATATGGAAAAAACGGTAAATTCGTATTTGAAATCTTCTAAATTAACTGAATTGATGAGGATAAATGACGATGATGCTCAAGTTAAAATTTATATTGTAGAAGGAAAGGATGAGGATCATGTAAAGGAATTATTGATGTTTGTAAACGGAATTAAAAACCGTGTTAATGCCGTTGAAGGACACAGTGCAGAAGCGGTAATAATTTCTTTGACAGGAGATATAGATTTGAATAGAATAGCGGAGTTAACAGAAGAAATGAATATCTCTGGATCGGAACATTTAAAGAATGCAAAAAAGAAATAAATTTAGTATGATCGTTAAAATCAAATATATAGGGTTCGCTTTTATAATTAGTTTGATACTGGTATCTTGTAAGAAATCCCAATCATTACAAGAATATTATGTAGATAGTCAATCTAGTTCAAATTTTATAGCCATTGATATTCCTTCTAGTTTTTTGAGTTTAAAAAACGACGATGCGACGAAAGAAGTGAAAGCAACATTGAACTCTGTTAAGAAAATTAATTTCTTAGGATTTCAAAAATCAGAAGAGAATAAAGTTGAATATGCCGAAGAACAACTAAAGGTAAAGAAGATCTTGAAGAATTCTAAATATAAAGAATTGATACGGTTTGATAATGAGAATAAATCAATGCAAGTGACATATTTAGGTGAAGATAATGCCATTGATGAGGTACTATTTTTTGGATCTGATACAGATCTCGGTTTTGCTCTTATTAGAGTTTTGGGAAATAAAATGAATCCTTCTAAAATGATGGCGCTGGCCGCTGAAATCAATGTAAATGATAAAAATGTAGCTATAGAGCAGATAACCTCATTTCTTGGTTCAATTAAATAATTTGGAACGTACTCTTTAATTTTTAAGCCGCTTAGATTTTCTAAGCGGCTTTTAACTATATATTAACTGGTGTTTTACTACATTCATTTATATTTGTATGCTATGTTTTAATTATAGAGCATTTATGAAAATAAAAAATTTATTATTAGTATTATATATAAGTATCTCTTTTTTCGGATATGCTCAGTCTAACCGATATGTTTACAAGACTTCAAGAGATAAAATAAATAATCTTGTCCACACCAAACTAGATGTAAAATTCAATATTCCAGAGAGTGAGTTAGAAGGAGAGGCTTGGATTACGGCTACCCCAAATTTTAGCCCTACAAGTAAAATAATTTTTGATGCTAAAGAAATGATTATTCATGATGTAACTGTGAATAATAAAAAAATGCCGTACAATTATTTCGAGAATAGGGAATTGATTGTTGATTTAGATCGCGCATATAAAAGGGGAGAGGAGTTTACTGTTTATGTAAATTATACCTCTCGTCCTAATCGCGTAAAAAATGAAAAAGGATTTAAAAGTATAGATAAAAAGGGGTTGTATTTTATAGATCCTCTAGATCAAGACCCTGATAAACCGACACAAATTTGGACAGAGGGTGAAACAGAAAATAATAGTGTTTGGTTCCCCACGATAGATGCTCCAAATCAAAAAACGACACAAGAGATTTTAATGACGGTTCCTAATAAATTTGTAACACTTTCAAACGGAACCTTGATAAGTCAGAAAGAAAACACCGATGGAACCCGCACAGATTATTGGAAGCAAGATCAAAAGCACGCTCCTTATTTGTTTTTTATGGGTGCCGGAGAATTTAAAATTGTAAAGGATTCTTGGAAAGGAATACCAATAGAGTATTATGTAGAAGAAAAGTATGAATCTTTAGCACGAGATATTTTTGGGAAAACTCCAGAAATTTTAAGTTTCTATGAAAATTTATTAGGTGTTGAGTATCCATGGGATAAATACAGTCAAATGGTTGCGCGAGATTATATAAGTGGTGCTATGGAAAATACGACTGCTGTAGTTCATGGTGAAAATGCATACCAAGAAAAAGGAGAGCTGATTGATGAGAACAAATGGGAGGCTACCATTGCTCATGAAATATTTCATCATTGGTTTGGTAATATTGTTACTGCAGAAAGTTGGAGTAATTTAGCATTGAATGAAGCATTTGCAAATTATGGAGAGTATTTGTGGTTTGAGCATGCCTATGGTAAAGATTATGCAGATGAAACTTTATTGAACTCTAAGAAAAAATATTTTGATAAGGAAGGTCTAAATGAAGAAAAGAATTTAATCCGATTCAAATATGAAACGGATGACGATCTATTTGATAGTGTAAGTTATGATAAAGGAGGCATGATTTTACACATGCTACGAAAGATCTTGGGAGATGCGCAATTTTTTGCAGGCTTACAAAGATACTTACTGGATAATAAATTTGGAACAGGCGAGGCGCATCAATTACGTTTGGCATTTGAAGCGGTGAGTGGTCGCGATTTAAATTGGTTTTTTAATCAATGGTTTTTTGATAGCGGTCATCCTAAATTAATAGCAACACATATAGTTGGAGAGTTCAATGACATTGTTACTGTAAAAATCCGTCAAACTGAAAAAGTATATCAGTTTCCGTTAGAAATAGATATATATGAAAAAGACGGAAGAAAATCGTCTCATCAAGTATGGATTAATAACAGAGATCATTCCTTTACCTTTTCAGTAAGTTCAAAACCGAAATTGGTAAATATTGATCCTTCAGGGTCTCTTCTTACAGAAATAATTCATAATAAATCTATTGAGGAGAATATGTATCAATACAATCATGCGGAGGAATATATTTCTAGAAAATTGGCTTTAGAAGAAATCAGTACAAGTCAGGATCAAAAAGATGTATTCGGTTCGGTAACAATTGCGATGAATGATCCTTCTTTTCATATAAGAATCTTGGCCTTGAATAAATTAAACTTAATAAATAAACACGCCAAAGAAGATGCTATCAAGAAAGTAGAAATTTTAGCCAAGAGCGATTCAAATACTTTGGTGAGAGCCGCTGCGAATACAACATTGGCAAAATTAGTAGATCCAAAATATATCAATCATTTCATTGGAGCACTGGAGAGTGAATCATTTAGTGTGGTTGAAAGCGCAGTGATTGGGTTGTACGAATTAGATAAGGAAAATACGTTGACAAAAGTTGACGCCTTACCAGAAATGATAAAGGATAATATGTCGCCAATTTTGACAGGGTATTATATCGAGCGTCACGATGAAAAAGATATGGCATATATTGGAAAGCACTTAACACGAGGATTATTTTTTGTTCAGGAGAAGAAAGTAGCTAATGCGTATATGGGAGCGTTTGAATGGATCGCGCGAAGTGATAGCCAGGAAGCAATTGGGAATTTAGTTTCAAGTTTGGTTAAAATTGGTGTTAAATTCAAAAAACAGGGAGGAAAGGAAGCAGCAGTGAATTTTTTGAGACAAATGCAATATTTACAAAAAGGCTCGACGCATTCAAATAAAAGAGAATTAGAGGGGCTTATAAGAGTGGGGATGGCAAAATTAATTAGTTAAGGAGTGTAACTTTTAAAAGTTCCATTTTTATAGAAAATGACAATTTTTTCAATTTCTTTTTTTTCTTCAACTATTGTTTCCTTTTTTTCGGCAATTACTTTTTCGAATTTTTGAGGAGTCGTTTTATGCGAAAATAGAGAAGGGGTCTTGGTTTCATTTTTATCTGGAAAAGATCCTTTTCCATTTAACAACCAGTATAATTCTACTTCTGGATATTTATGTAAAATTTTTAAAACAAAATCTAAGGAAGGCTTATTCCGCCCAGAGAGTAAATGTGATATACTCGAGCGTTGCACTTCAATTGAGTCCGCGAGGGCGGTGGCTGTCAATCCAAAATGAGACATTAGTATTTTAAGCCTTTCTACAAATTCTAAATTACTTATCATTGTTTACATATGTAACATTATTGTTATGATTGTAAAGTTAGTGTATTTATGCTATTTAAACAATTTTTTATAAAGCCAATATAAGAGTGTACGATAACTTTATATAAACGTACCTAAATTATTGATTTTAATAAAATTGTAGTTCAGCTATAGTTAAGTACTATATAAATTTTGATTGTCTGTGATATGCATATATAATTGTAAACAGCGTTACAATACGGGCGATATAAACTTTTTATAAATCGTTACAATTGTAAACTATCTATTGATTATTTTTGTTGCATGCAAACAATTAATTTAGAAAAATTAGAGCATTGGTACGCTCATCATAACGAGAAAGAATTAAAAGGATTACGAATTTTATTCGATGATATTGATCCGCTTATTCATAAACTTACAACAGATTTTGGAGTACAAGTCCTAGGGGAATCTAAGAATGACATTCCTATTTACAAAATTTCAATAGGTACAGGCGAGAAACGAATATTGATATGGTCTCAAATGCATGGAAATGAAAGCACTGGGACGAAAGCTATTTTTGATTTATTCAATTTTTTATCTGGATCTCATGAGATGGAAGAAATCAAGACGCGTATACTTCAAAACTGCACTTTAATTTTTATTCCAATGCTTAATCCTGATGGAGCAATTCTTTATACACGTGAAAATGCTGAGAATATTGATTTGAATAGAGATGCTGTAAACTTGAAAGCAGGGGAGAGTAGACTGCTCAGAAATGTATTAGATATGTTTAAACCGCATTTTTGTTTTAATCTACATGATCAACGGACAATTTTTAATGTAAAAGGCACCACAAATCCTGCTACAATATCTTTTTTGGCGCCATCGGAAGAGGCTTCTAGAGCAATTACAAAGGGTAGAGCAGAGACTATGAGTGTAATTGCATCTATGAATACATTGCTTCAAGAATGTATTCCTAATCATGTTGGAAGGTATACGGATGAGTATTATCCAACGGCTACAGGAGATAACTTTCAAAAATTGGGCTATAATACGATTCTTATTGAGGCGGGTCATTATCCTGAGGATTATAATCGTGAAAAAACACGAAAATATAATTTATTTTCACTGTTGCAGGGGCTTCATTTTTTAGCTATTTCTAATGATTATAGCGACTATAAATCGTATTTTGATATCCCGAATAACGATAAATTATTCTTTGATATTATATATAGGAATGCGCTAGTGGTTGAAGAAGAGGTAAATAAAACGACAGACGTTGGTGTATTATTCAAGTATAAAGTTGTTGATAATGAGTTGTTTAAATTTAGTGAAGTAGAGAAACTTGGTGATCTTAAAATGAACATTGGATATGTAGAAATCGATTTAGAAAATAAGCCGTTTAAACAATAATTTATTATGTATATAGTAATTTAATTACTCTTTTATTAGAAAATTTTTAGTAATTTTGCCTTAAATTTATTATTTACAATTAATTATCAATTATGAAAAAATTTGTTTTAGATGAAATTGATCATCAGATTTTAGATGTTTTAATTGAAAATGCTCGTACTCCATTCACTGATATAGCAAAACAATTAGTTGTTTCTGCAGGGACCATTCATGTGCGTGTAAAGAAGATGGAAGAAGAGGGTATAATTAAAGGATCTACGTTAACGATTGACTATGAAAAAATGAATTATTCATTTATTGCTCATACTGGAATTTTTCTAGAGAAAACTTCTAAGTCTAAGAAAGTAATTGAAGATTTACGCAATATTCCGAATATTACCGTTGCTTACATCACTGCTGGAAAATACAATATATTTTGTAAGATTAGGGCTAAAGATACGAATCATGCTAAAGAAATAATATTTATGGTAGATGATATAGACGGAGTAGCAAGAACAGAAACTATGATTTCTTTAGAGGAGAGTATTAATGATAAAAAAAGATTAATGCACTCTGTATTTAGAGAATTTTAAACGTTTAACAGTAAAAAAAATATGAAATCCTCATCATTTTAAATGATGAGGATTTTTATTTTCGTATATTATTTATTTTTAGAACTTAATAAACAAGTCCTTGGCCAATTTTAATAGAAATATTTATTCTAATAAACTATTAATTGGTTTATATAAGAGTTTACTACTCCCTAGAATGATAGAGGAAAAAATGCTTATTTTATTGCGTCAAGGGAAGGTTTCTAAGTGGTTTTCGGGGATTGGTCAAGAAGCGATTGCAGTAGGAGTAACAATGGCTCTAAATGAAGAAGAATACATTTTACCGATGCATCGAAATTTAGGTGTATTTACTTCAAGGAATATTCCTCTTCATAGATTGTTTGCACAATGGCAAGGGAAGATGAGTGGTTTTACCAAAGGTAGAGATCGCTCTTTTCATTTTGGTAGTCAAAAACATCATATAATTGGAATGATTTCTCACCTTGGGCCTCAGTTAGGGGTGGCAGATGGCATTGCATTAGCAAATCTTTTGAGTAAAAATAAGAAAGTTACAGCGGTTTTTTCTGGAGAGGGAGGAACGAGTGAGGGGGACTTTCATGAAGCGCTTAATATCGCTTCTGTATGGGGATTGCCAGTTATTTTTTGTATTGAACATAATGGCTATGGATTGTCAACACCAAGCACCGAACAATTTTTGAATCAGGATATTTCAGATAAAGGAATAGGGTATGGAATGGAAAGTCATACTATTGATGGAAACAATGTGTTGGAGGTCTATTCTAAGGTGAAAAAATTGGCTAAAGAGATGCGTGAGGATCCAAGACCTATACTGTTAGAGTTTAAGACTTTTAGAATGAGGGGGCACGAAGAGGCTAGTGGCACAAAATACGTTCCAGAAGAGTTGTTAGATTTATGGTCAAAAAAAGATCCTGTAACTACGTATTACACCTTTCTTTTGGAGCATAAGTTGATAAACTCAGAAGAGAATGAGTTGTTAAAAATTGAAATTTTAAAGAGAATTAATAAAGATTGGAAAATTGCGGAAGAAGAATTATCTCATAAATCAACAGTTCAAAATGAACTTGACGATGTATTTAAGTCTTTTTTTCCAAAAGTTATTGAACCTTCAGAAAATAAAGTAAAGTATCGTTTTGTAGACGCTATCTCCAAGGGATTGTATCAATGTATGGAACGGTATGATAATTTAGTGCTTCTAGGGCAAGATATTGCAGCCTTTGGAGGAGTATTTAAGGTTACCAATGGATTTTTGGAGCAGTTTGGCAAAGAGAGAATACGTAATACCCCAATATGTGAATCGGGCATTATTGAAACGGCATATGGCTTGTCAATTAACGGATATAAAGCAGTTGTAGAATTACAATTTTCAGATTTCATTTCATCTGGATTTAATCCAGTCGTAAACTTATTAGCTAAATCTCATTATAGATGGGGACAGAATGCAGCTATTGTTTTGAGGATGCCGTGTGGAGGAGATGTTGGTGCGGGACCGTTTCATAGTCAAACGAATGAAGCGTGGTTTACGAAGGTTCCTGGTTTAAAAGTGGTGTATCCGGCGTTTCCAGAAGATGCAAAAGGATTATTAGCAATGGCTATAGAAGATCCAAACCCAGTGCTTTTTTTTGAACATAAGGGGTTATATAGAAGTATAGAACAAGAAGTGTCTGAAGCGTATTTTACCATTCCATTTGGGAAAGCAACAGTGATAAAGAGAGGGGATGAGGTAACCATAATATCATATGGAGCAGGTATTCATTGGGCATTGGAAGTGTTAAAAGAAATGAAGTTATCAGTGGATTTAATCGATTTAAGAACTTTACAGCCATTGGATACTGAAACTATTTACCATTCTGTAAAAAAGAACGGAAAGGCACTTATTTTACAAGAAGATACGTTGTTTGGAGGGATAGCTTCAGATTTAGCAGCGTTAATTACAGAAAATTGTTTTGAGTATTTAGACGCTCCTATAAAAAGGTGCGCTAGTATAGAAACTCCAATTCCCTTTGCGAGTGCGTTGGAATATAATTTTTTATCTAAAAATAAATTTGCAGCGGATTTACAAGATTTAATAAATTATTAAAATGATATTACATTACTTTCAATGCCCCTATTGTTGGGAGGAAATTTCTTTACTTTTGGACACCTCAGTAGATCAACTTAATTATATCGAAGATTGTGAGGTTTGTTGTAATCCAATTGAAATAGAGGCAGTAATTCGAAACGGCTCATTAGAATCGTTTAATTTTAAAAGTATAGAACAATAATGGGGTATATAGAAACTTTAAATTCTTTTAATTTAAACCTAACCGAATGGTTATTACTTGGATTTACTATGGTATTGCTAGGTATGGGAAAAGCGGGTATTAAAGGGTTAAGTGTAATCATTGTGATAACATTAGCGCTACTTTTTGGAGAAAAACCATCTACTGGTGTATTGATATCTATGTTGGTCTTTGCTGATATATTGGCTGTATTTTATTATAGGAGGCATGTGAAATGGGAATATGTTTTTAAACTGTTACCTTGGATGGTCGTTGGTGTCCTTATTGGAGTATTAGTAGGGAATGATATTTCTGCGGTGGTTTTTAAACGAATAATGGCCGTTATTATAGTTGTCACTGTTTTAATAATGTTATTCTTTGAAAAGAAGAATAACCTAGTTGTATCATCAAATAAAGTGTTTTCTAGTTCTATGGGATTTTTAGCCGGCTTTACTACTATGATTGGAAATTTAGCAGGTCCTATTGCAAATATTTATTTTCTAGCAATTCGTTTTCCGAAAAAAGAATTCATTGGCACGGGAGCTATGTTGTTTTTTATAGTGAATGTATTTAAAGTACCGTTTCATATTTTTGTATGGAATACTGTAACTCTGAAAATATTAGTGTTGAACTCTGTTTTATTCCCCATAATTTTGGTGGGATTTTGCATAGGGATTTATATAGTAAAGAAAATTTCGAATACCAATTATAGAAAATTTGTTCTAGCAGTTACGGCAATAGGAGGCATTATTATGTTGTTAAGAGCATAATAATATGATTGTTGTAATAAGGCTTTTGTTGGACTTTTTTGAAATTAACGATTGATTGAAACCCTACATATTAGTAACATTAAATTTAAAGTAAAAATGAAAAAATATATTCACGTAGTATTCTGTTTAAGTTATTTTTTAACGATCAATTCTTGTATAGCCCAAGAAACTTCAAATAAAAACGAGTATACTTTTAGAAAGGATGATCCAAATGGTATTGGGAAATGGTATATGGAACGAGAAATTGCTCGTGTTATGGGATTCCAAGGAATAGAATGGTTAGATCGTCCAGAGCGTGAGCAAGAGGAAAGCACTTCTAAATTATTAAAAAATATGAATATTGGAAATAATGATATAGTCGCTGACATTGGTGCAGGATCGGGATATCATGTGTTTAAAATGGCAGAAATAAGTACATCGGGACTTATTTACGCCGTGGATATTCAAGATGAGATGTTAGCAGAACTTCGTCAGAACAGAGAAAAGCGAAATGCTAAAAATGTCAAAATTGTAAAAGGGAGCGAACTAGGCGTAAATTTACCTAAAAATACTATTGACAAAGTACTTATGGTTGATGTCTATCATGAATTTAATTTCCCTAAAGAAATGATACTTTCAATTAAAGAGGCGCTTAGAAAAAACGGAAAAATATATTTAATAGAGTATAGGGGCGAAGATGTAAGTGTGCCTATTAAAAAGATTCATAAAATGTCAGAGAAACAAGCGATTGAAGAAATGAAAGCGTCAGGAATGAGGCTAGAAAGAAATATAGATAACCTTCCATGGCAACATTGTATGGTTTTTGTAAAAGAATAAAAGGGTACTAAATAAATTTCAATAGGAGTGAAGTTTCAAATTAGTTAAAAAAAATATCCTTAGTCTTCGTTTAAAAAGAATAAGGATATTTTTTTAAGTATACCGTTCTTATTTTTCCATTTTCAAAACTGCAAATTTACCTTTGTTCCATCCGTGAACTAATAAATACAATTGTTTCGATCCATTTTCAGTTTCTATCAAATGTGGCCATACCTGATGAATATTGGTTAAAATAGGAATATTTAAATCCCCAGGAATTACTGTTGATAAAAGTTTTTCTCCAGAGTGTACATATATTGGAGCAGATTTTTGCTCTCCTATAGCACTTAATGCATTCATGAAATAATGCTCCGATTTATAAGAGATATTGCACACAAGACTGCCTTCTGGTATGTCATTAAAATTTTCTACAAACTTTCCTTTCTTTGTGAATTTTACAGCCTGTCCAGCCGCACGATTAGCAACTAAAATATGGTTTTCATGAGCATATATACCATGAGCGGTTTTAAATTGACCAGGGTTGTCTCCTTTTCCTCCCCAAGCAAGTTTACTCCAACTCCAAACACCACGTTTCTCTTTAATAGTCATAACAAAATCACCCGCAGAATAGCCATGAGCAACATAGATGGTTCCTTTTAAATAAGTAACATCCGTTACCCCAAAATTACTTTTTTCAGACGCAAAATATTCGTTAGCTAAATCAAATTTAAATTCAGTCCCAGTAGGTTTTAAAATTTCACTTACTATGGTTCCATCTAAATTAAGTACAAGTACTCTTTTTCCTTCTTGTGCTACCGCTAAATGTTTTATGCCTTTATGCACAAAGAATACGACACCATGAATATTGTCTTTTAAGCGCGCGTCAGTTCCTATAATAGACCATTCTGTAAGATCAGAACTTATAGCACATAATCCATATCCGGGAATACCTGTATATACAATGCCAGTTTCAGGATCTTCATTAAATCCACCGTGCATTCCAGGTTCAAATTCATGCGCCTCTTTAGGTAAAGCAGCTGTTAGTTCTTTGTCCCAAGAAAAAATGAATTCACCTTGACCAGTTACTAGTTTCGCTTTTTTGTGATGGTCGGAGACAGTTTTGTAACTATTCGAAGTATCAGCATAATCATGCTTATGATGTGTGTGGTCATCATGCTTGTGAGTTTCTTGAGCTTTCGCGGTATAAGAAAATCCTAGAAGGGATGAAATTAAGAGTGCTGTAAGTGTTGATTTTTTTACCATGGTTTGAAATTGATTAATTTTTTCGAAAGTTAAACATTTCTTTATAAACAAAACATGTAAGAAAATAAAATTAGCTTCAAGTGAAAGAAGGAGAAGTATATTCGTTTTCATAAAAACTCAAAATTAGAAAAGAACTTTTAATGCTTTGATTCAATTACAGTATATTGTAATCTTTGTAATTCTTGAGAAGGTTTGATAATCGCAAAAAGAACAATATAAAAATATTTAAATTTCAAAGTAATGAGTGAATGTAGTCTCCTGAAAATAATAGTAATGGCGATTATAATTTATATGGTTCCTGGGGCTATTTATAGTCAGGAAAAAGATACGGTTCATAATTCAAGAGAGTATACTTTTGAAGAAAGTGTGAATCAATTTGATATTGAAAAAGCAAAAAAGACAATATTGGGTGCTGTATATTGGTGTGCAGATCAAAATTTTACTTAGATAGAAAAATAATTAAAGTGGGGGCCTAATAAGAGTTTGTATTTTCCTTCCAATAGTGAGCATGGAATTAGTAATGGAGGGTCTTCTGTTTTAAAATATTTGGTTATTAAAAAGTACTCGAAGGCAAAGTAGGAGTTAGGATAGTATACGTTCTTATTTTGGAGGAGTATTTTTATTCTTATAGTTTCATTTTAATAACTTTTTAAATATATATGAAGGAATGATAGAAAATTTGACAAATAAGAGAATTGCGTATCTAGATGTCTTACTCGTTTTAGCCACTTTTATGGTTATAATGGTTCATGTAGGAGATGCATATATATTAAATATCGAAACGATGACCTTTGGCAAAGAGGCGACATTTTTTGCTGTTTTATTGCGTTCTTCGGCACCACTTTTTATTATAATGTCTTTAATTTTACTGCTTCCAATAAAAACAGGAAGTATAGTGTTTTTTAAACGTCGTTTTTCGTGGGTGGTTATACCCTTTTTAGTTTGGTCTATTATTTATATTTTTTCACCCCTTCCAAATATAGTTGTTTTTGGAGGGACTGATAACGTACTTGCCGGTTCTGATATGAATATATTTTTATATAATTTAATCATGATTCCATTCAATTTTACGGCTAGTAATGTTCATTTTTGGTTTATATAGATCATTCTAGGTTTGTATTTGTTCATGCCTATTTTTTCTCCTTGGATTAAAAATGCATCGAAAAAGGCATTCGTTTTCTTTTTAGGGATTTGGATAATAACCTTGTTTTTTCCATATATAAGAATGTTTTTTCCTCGAATTCATGGTGAGTCGGATTGGAATGACTTTGGTATGATGTATTATTTTGGAGGCTATTTTGGCTATGTTATCTTAGGTTATTTTTACACCATTATACCCTGCTTTCGGCAAATAAGTCTTTATTATTAGGGACCTTCTTGTTTTTAGTTGGTGCTGCGCTAACTTATTGGGGTTTTATAGATGATCAAGATGTATTTTTAAATAAAATAGCAACATCAAATGAAGAAGATTGGAAATTGATAGAATTTAACATGAATTTTTTATCTCCGAATATTGTCATAATGACAACAGGCATATTTCTAATAGTTCAGGAAATTAAAGTTTGAAATTTTACGCAAAAGGATTGTAACCAAGTTATCCATTTTTAGTTGTAGTATATTCTTAGTTCATTATATAATTTGTCTTTGGATTGGAACTACATTTAAAAATGTATTGGAAATAAATGTAGGACTTGAATAATTTTTATTTGCTATGATTACCTTCAGATTGTCTTATGGACTTGTTAAACTAGTATCATTTATTCCAACGTCCAAATATATCATAGATTGATTAAAAAAAAATATTTTAATTAAATGAAGGTGCGTGAATACCTAAAAGATGAATTAGTTTCTTCAATTGATTTATAGGAGTGTCTAATTTTTTATATTTACAGAATAACAATTAGTTTTATAATTTATTAACCCCAAAGGTAAATAGGATGGAGATATTAGGTTTAGACATAGGTGGTTCTGGAATTAAAGGAGCTATTGTTAATACAATTACGGGGGCATTAATTTCTAAAAGACACAGAATACCAACGCCAAAACCATCAAATCCAGCATTAATGGGTGCCGTGGTATCTTCATTGGTAAAGCATTTTGATTGGAAAGGACCGGTGGGTTGTAGTTTTCCAACAGTTATAGTAGACGGTAAATGCCGCACGGAAGGAAATTTAAGTCCAGGTTGGGTAGGAGTAAAGCTAGATGACTTTTTATCAGAACAGTGTGGCGGGTTACAATTTTATGTTGGGAACGACGCAGATTTAGCTGGAATTGCAGAAATGAAACTAGGTGCAGGAAAAAACAAAAAGGGTAAGGTCGTTTTAATTACCATTGGCACTGGTTTAGGATCAGGCGTTTTTAATAATCAGAAATTAGTATCTAATGTAGAATTGGGACGGATATTTCATACAGACGGAAGGCCAATAGAGTTTTTTGCATCGGATTCAGCAAGAAAGAGAGAAAGGCTGAGTTTAAAAGAATGGGCTAAAAGATTTGATTTCTTCTTGAATCATGTCGATAGAATTTTATCACCAAATTATTTTATCATTGGGGGAGGTTTGAGTAAAAAATTTAAAGAATTCAAAGATGATCTCACGGTAGATGTTCCCGTAGAAATTGCTTGTTTTAAAAATAACGCTGGTATCATTGGTGCTGCTATGTTCGCTATGGAGAATATTGAAAATGAGTAATGGTTGCTCATTACGTTTTATATTTTGAAGTTTAAGATTCTTTAAATGAGGGGGATTCAAATAAATTGTGATGTTGGGGAAGGAGTAGGAAACGAGGTGGAATTAATGCCTTTTATTCATCACTGCAATATAGCTTGTGGAGGTCATGCAGGCGATGCTATTTCTATGAATGAAATGGTGGAATTGGCTCAAAAACATAAAGTGGGTATTGGTGCACATCCTTCCTATCCAGATCCGGTTAATTTTGGGCGAAAACCTTTCGATATTAAATCAAAGGATTTAATTCATTCTATTAGTAAGCAAATAGAAAGTTTACTGAAAATTACTAGATGTCAAAAAGCTATAGTAACGCATATCAAGGCGCATGGAGCTTTATATAATGATATTGCTAAAAATGAGGTGCTTGCGCGAGCGTATTTAAATGCAGTTCGGAGATATAAGATTAATGTAAAGTTAGTTGTTCCTTACAATTCAATAATAGCGAAATTAGCGATTGAGCAGGGTTTTACTGCGGTTTATGAGGCGTTTGCCGACCGTAATTACAACGATGATTTAAGTTTGGTATCTAGAGGTAAAGAGAATGCGATACTTACGGATATTTCAGCAATTTTAAAACATGTTAAAAGTATGAAAGTATCAGGTTCGGTAGTTACTGTTAATCATCGTAAAATAAAAATTACAGCAGACACTTTTTGCGTGCATTCCGATACTTCAAACGCTATTGAAATTGTTAAAGCATTGAATAAATTAGCTATTTCTTAATATTGGGAGATTTTCAATTAACATATAAGAAGTATGGCACTTCAGCTGTTTTAATAGAATGGCCGGAACAAATTAATAAACGGGTTCTAAAAGATATTCAAATTTTATTTCAGAAAATTAGTCTTTTAGAATTTGAAGGAATCGTAGATATAAATTTTGTCTATTGTTCAATGCTCGTGATATATAATCCGACTGCGATTACTTTTAATACCCTAAAAGCAAGATTAAAGAATGTCTATAATGAGGAAGTCCAAATTCAGGATAATAAAAGAAAAAGGTGGAGAATTCCGGTATGTTATGAAATAGAATTCGCGACGGATTTATTAGCGTTTGCAGAGCGCAAAGGAATATCAGAAGTTGAGTTGATTCAATTACACACCAAGCCAATCTACACTATTTATGGTATGGGTTTTTTACCCGGATTTACTTACTTAGGAGGACTTCCAGATAAATTATTTATGCCAAGAAAAGAAACTCCAAGTCTTAATATAACAGAGGGCTCTGTAGCGATAGGAGGTCATCAAACAGGTATTTATCCTCAAAATTCTCCTGGAGGTTGGCATGTAATCGGAAGAACTCCAATCTTAATATTCGATTCAAATAGAGAAAATTCTTCCTTAGTTTCAGTTGGAGATGAAATAGCGTTTTATGCTGTTTCAAAAGCAAAATTTGAGTTAATAACATTAGAATTAGAGTCGGACGTGTATAAATTTGAAGAAATATGATTGAAGTATTGCAGTCAGGATTGTATTCGACCATACAGGATTTAGGCCGATTTGGATACAGAAACCAGGGAGTTCCTGTAGGTGGAGTAATGGATATTATTTCGGCTAATATGGCCAATTTACTTTTAGACAATCAGTTGTCTGATGCAGTATTGGAAATTTCTTTGATGGGACCAAAATTGTCGTTTAATATGAATACTCTAATTGCGATAACCGGGGGATATAGATCCCCAAAAATAAATGGTGAAACTATTAATAATGGAAAGTTGATTGCTATTAAGAAAGGAGACGTCCTGTCATTTGGTAATTTGTTGGATGGAGCTCGCAGTTATTTAGCTGTAAAAGGTGGGTTTAAATCTGAATTTAAATTACACAGTAGATCACAATTTAAAAATATTACAAAAAACGTTAGATTAGAACAGGGAGAGCAGCTCATAATCAATGACTTCGAAATTAATATCGAAACTTCTAGAACTTTTGTGAAAAACAGAAAACAATTTTATGATACCAAAGTATTAAAAGTGATGAAGGGGCCTGAATATGATATGTTCTCTGAAGAGCAGATCTCATTTTTTTTGAATCAAAATTTTACAGTTTCTAAAGATAATAATAGGATGGGATACCGTTTGGAAGAAATACTCGCTCCTCATGATTACTCTTTGATTACAAGTCCAGTATTGCCTGGAACCATACAATTATTACCATCAGGAAGAATTGTAATTTTAATGAAGGATGCGCAGACAACCGGCGGTTACCCTAGAATTTTTCAACTTTCAGAATTAGCCATTTCAATTTTGGCTCAAAAAAAAGTAGGGGATCAACTTCAATTAAAATTAACAGACTAAGCACCTTCAAAACTCGAAACTTCACTAATATCTCCAGCATTCATAGAGCCCAGATGAATATTTCCGATTCTTACTCGAACCAAACGCAAAGTTGGAAATCCAACTGCCGCAGTCATTTTTCTAACTTGTCTAAACTTTCCTTCTCTCAAGGTAACAGATACCCAACTGGTGGGTCCATGACGGTCATCTCTGATTTTTTTCTTTCTAATGGGTAAATGAGGTAGCTTTAAAACACGATGGACTTCAGACTCTTTGGTAAGGTAAATGGTTCCATTAATTCCGATATCAACACCTTTTTTTAATTGAAGAATAGCTTGCTCAGTTATAATTCCATCGACTTGTGCATAATATTCTTTTTCAATTTTCGAACTCCTAATATATTCACTCACTATTCCGTCTGTAGTTAGTAAAAGAAGCCCTTCCGAAAGTTCATCTAGCCGTCCGATAGCCATAGTCTTTGCGGGGAAATCACCTAAATCACCAAGTAATTTCTTGTTGTTTCTTTTAGATTGATTATTAATAAATTGACTCAAATAACCGTCGGGTTTACAAATGATATAATGTTGATGTAAATGTTGATTCATAAAAAATAGTACAATGTTAATTACTTTTCGACAAATAATAAGTCATAAACTGATTAAAGAATGTACCTTCGCAAGGTTAAAAATTTAGATAATGTCAGACGCAACCGCTATGCTAATCGAAGAAAGAAATCAAAGTAAGGATTTATATAGTTATCAAAAAGGGGCTATAAATAGGATATTTAAATGCTTTGAAGAAGCTAAAGATGATTATCATTTATTGTATCAACTGCCAACAGGAGGTGGAAAAACAGTTATTTTTTCAGAAATTGTAAGACAATATTTAAAGCATCACGATAAAAAAGTTTTAGTATTAACTCATAGAATTGAATTGAGTAGGCAAACTTCAAAGATGCTTACCGAGTTTAAAGTTGTCAATAAGGTTATCGATAGCAAGGCAAAATTAGACGATCAAAACGATTATAGTTGTTTTGTTGCCATGGTTGAGACATTAAACAACCGTTTGAATGATGATAAATTGGATATTTCTGATATCGGTTTAGTAATTATTGATGAGGCGCATTACAATTCCTTTACAAAATTATTTAAATTCTTTGAGAAGTCTTTCATATTGGGAGTTACTGCAACGCCCTTAAGTTCGAATATGACATTACCAATGAAGGACAACTACGATGAGTTAATTGTAGGAGAAACAATTGGTTCTTTGATTGAAAATAGATTTTTAGCAGCCCCAGATACATTTTCATACAATGTTGGATTAACTTCTTTAGAGATTGGAGCAAATGGTGATTATACTGTTAAATCTTCAGAAGATTTATATACGAACAACGACATGCTTGCTAAATTAGTACAGTCATATGAAGAGCGTGCTAAGGGAAAGAAAGTATTGATTTTTAATAATGGGATTAACACGTCAATACATGTTTATGAAACTTTTAAGGCGGCAGGATATCCTGTTGCTCATTTAGATAATACCTGTTCTAAAAGTCAGCGTAAATTGATATTACAATGGTTTAAGAAGACACCCAATGCAATATTAACTTCTGTAAGTATCCTTACTACTGGTTTTGATGAGCCTACCGTAGATGCCGTTATATTAAACAGAGCTACAAAATCCTTAACATTGTATTATCAAATGATTGGTCGTGGTTCTCGTATTTTAAAGGACAAAAGGAGGTTTTCTATTATTGATTTAGGAAATAACTTTCACCGCTTTGGACCTTGGGGTGCAGACTTAGATTGGCAAAAAATATTCGCATCACCAAATTACTATTTAGATAAAATTTTGGATGATGAGGAAATTGAAAACAATTTTAGATATGAAATGCCTACCGACTTAAGAAAGAATTTCGCAAAAACAGAGGAGGTTTATTTTAATATTAAGAAAACGTATCTTGATTCCGTTCAAAGAGGAGAATCTTCGAAGGTAGTACTAGAAAAGTCTATAGGACAACACGCCGATATTTGTATTGAGAATAGTGAGGACGTTTATGACGCTTATGAGTTGGCCAAGTCATTGGGTGATGATATTGACTACAGGATAGATCGTTATACAAAATGTATTTGTAGAAGTACACATAATTTTGTGGATTGGTTGCGTGATGATTATCGAAAAAAATTAAGGATTTATTTAAGAGAAAACTTCGATAGACGCTTTGAAGAAATTCATGGATTTCCTCCAGAGGATTAATAATAATTCATTCGATAAACAAGGTTGAAATCACAATAAATTAGAAGGTTTGTTTAAAACGCCTTACATCTATTAAAATATACTTATGGCTACGTTTAAAGATCTTGGTGTTCACAACGATTATATCCAAGGATTAAAGGAATTAGGAATAAAAAATCCTACAGAAATTCAAGAGAAGGCTATTCCTCAATTAATTGAAAATAAAACTGATTTTATTGGATTAGCCCAAACAGGTACTGGTAAAACGGCCGCTTACGGAATTCCTTTATTACAGCAAATAGACCCTTCTAAACCCGTTATTCAAGGATTGATATTGTCTCCTACAAGAGAGTTAGTGCTCCAAATAAAAAAACAACTTTTTAAGTTTACTAAATACGTCGATGACCAAATTTTTGCGGAAGGTGTTTATGGTGGCGAAAAAATTGAGAAGCAAATTAAAGCTTTGGAAAGGACGACACATGTTGTCGTGGCTACCCCAGGCAGACTGATTGATTTGATTGAAAGAGGCACGATAGATTTGAGTCAAATTAAAATAATTATTCTAGACGAAGCAGATGAAATGTTGAGTATGGGCTTTAAGCTGGATCTCAATAGAATTTTAAAATATACCAACGGAAAAAGAAATACGTGGTTGTTTTCCGCGACAATGCCTGAAGAGATTACAAGAATTGTTAAAACGTATATGGATCCTAGTGCGATAAAGGTAGAAGTAAACAAAGAATCTCAAGTGAATTCTAATATTACTCATTTATTTATAAAAACGGTTCTTAAAGAAAAGAATGACACCATCATTAGTCTTTTAAAATCAAAGTCAAGTGATCGAGGAATAATTTTTTGCAGAACCAAAGCAGGAGTAAGAAATTTAACGGAGTTATTAAAAGAAGAAGGATTCTCAGTAGAAGGGTTAGAAGGGGATATGCAACAGCGGGATCGAGAGAAGGTAATGCGCATGTTTAAAAAAGGAAGTATTGATGTTTTGATCTCTACAGATGTTTCCGCAAGAGGGATTGATGTTAATAATCTAGGATTTGTTATTCATCATCAATTGCCAGAACAAACGGAATATTATACGCACAGAAGTGGAAGAACTGCCAGAGCAGGAAAAGCAGGTTATTCCATTGCCTTAGTCATTCCGAGCGATATATATAGAATTAAAGAGTTGCAAAATGAGTTAGGAATATATTTTAATGAAACTTCTTTATCAAGAAAATAGTTATGGGGCTATCGAATAATGACATCTTCAAAAAATTACGGGTAGCGCATAAATTACGTGATGTGGATATTGTTGAAATTTGTAAATTGGTTGATTTCAAAGTTTCTAAAAGTGAGTTAAACGCATTGTTTAGAAATGAGAATCACGAAAAATATATGGAGTGTGGTGATCAAATACTTCGAAATTTTTTAAATGGTTTGATTATTCATTTAAGAGGTCCAATGCCAAAAAAGGAATAATTATTGTCATCGCTAACATTGTGAAGTAATCTCTTTACTTCAAAAGATTATATTTGTAATTCTTGAAAACGAATACAGATATGCTTAAAATCAAACTATTTATTTTAATTGGAGTTTTATGTGCTTTACAAATTGGCGCACAAGAAAATCTAAAATGGAATGTTTCTGATCCAACAGGGGATTGGGATTTCAAAGAAATGGACTTAAGTACAGATGAAGGTACTTGGATGAGTTTGGATGTAAGTCCAGATGGAAAAGAGATTGTTTTTGATTTATTAGGCGATATCTATAAAATGCCAATAAGTGGAGGTAAAGCCACTATTTTACGAGAGGGGTTGCCTTTTGAAGTCCAACCTAGATTTAGCCCAGATGGTTCCAAAATCCTTTTTACTAGTGATGCTGGTGGAGGCGATAACATTTGGATAATGAATGCTAACGGCGCTAACGCTATTCAAGTTACTAAAGAGAACTTTCGGTTATTGAATAATGGGGCTTGGTCTGCGGATGGCAATTACATCGTGGCGCGTAAACATTTTACATCAGGTCGTTCTTTAGGTGCTGGTGAAATGTGGATGTATCATATTTCAGGCGGAAGTGGCACGCAATTAACAAAACGAAAAAATGATCAGCAAGATGTAAATGAACCTGTTATTTCGGCGGATGGAAAATACATGTATTATTCTGAGGATGTGTACCCCGGAGGATCTTTTCAGTATAATAAAGATCCAAATAAACAGATTTATGCTATAAAAAGATATGACTTCGAATCAGGAGAGATTTCTACTATAACGGGAGGTCCAGGAGGAGCAGCTCGACCACAGATATCAAGAGATGGAAAGAAATTAGCTTTTGTAAGAAGGGTTCGAGCCAAAACGGTATTATTTATCCATGATTTGGAAACAAATGAAGAATGGCCAATATATGATGCCTTAAATAAGGATCAGCAAGAGGCGTGGGCAATATTCGGAATTTATCCAAATTTTAGTTGGACTCCGGATGATACTGAAATTGTTTTTTGGTCAGGTGGCAAGATCAAAAAGATACATGTATCTGATCTTACCGTTTCTGAAATTCCATTTCAAGCAAATGCAACCATCAAAATTGCAAAAGCTTTAGAATTTGATACGCCTGCGTTTACAGAAGAATTTACTTCAAAGGTGATTCGAAACGCAATAACATCGCCGGATGGTAAAATGATAGCATTTAATGCATTGGGATATGTATATACTAAATCCTTACCAAATGGAAAATCAAAAAGATTAACAATTGGAACTGATTTAGAGGCAGAACCTAACTTTTCTCCTGATGGAAATAAAATCGTTTTTACAACATGGAATGATGAACAATTAGGAGCGATTCATACAATTAGCAAAAAAGGAGGTATCTCTAGTAAAATAACTATAAAAAAAGGAATATACAGAACGCCTGTATTTAGCCCAGACGGAAATAAAATTGTATTTCAAAAAGAAAGTGGTAACAGTAATCAAGGAAAAAGTCATACCAAGAAGTCTGGTATTTATACTATGAATTCGGATGGAAGTAATATGAGTTTTGTGAGTAAAGATGGAGCATATCCCAGATTTGATAAAACGGGAGAAAGAATTTTTATAGAATCTCGTAGAGCTCCTTTTGGTGGCTTGGTTAGAGGTTTAAAAAGTATAGATTTAAATGGCGAGAATGAAAGAGCCATAGTAAAATCAAAGTATGCTACGCGGTTTGTTGCGAGTCCAGATAATAATTGGATTGCTTTTATAAACCTACATAAAGTATATATTGCACCCATGCCAATGGTAGGTAAAACTATTGACCTTGACGTGAGTTCCAAAGCAGTGCCAATTTCACAATTATCAAAGGATGCAGGTCTGAACCTTCACTGGTCTGAGGATAGTAAAAAAGTGTATTGGACGTTGGGAGATGAATATTTTGAGAATAAAGTAGCACAACGATTTACTTTTTTAGAAACTTCTCCAGATAGTATTCCTCCAATTGCAATTACTGGTTTAAAAATTAATTTAACAGCAAAGTCCGATAAGCCAAAGGGTAAAATTGCCTTTAGAGGAGCACGAATCATTACCATGGAAGGAGCCAAAGTAATAGAACGTGGTACAATCGTAATTGATGAAAATAGAATTGTATCGCTAGGAAAGGTTGAGGATATTACAATTCCAAAGAATGCTAAAATATATGAGGTTGATGGAAAAACGATCATGCCTGGAATTGTAGATGCTCATGCACATGTTGGCGGATTTAGACACGGTCTTACAGCTCAGAAACATTGGCAATTGTATGCGAATTTAGCATTCGGAGTCACAACTTCACATGATCCATCAGCAAACTCAGAATCCATTTTTACCTTAGCCGAAATGATAAAAAACGGAGAAATGGTTGGGCCAAGGTTGTATTCAACAGGAACTATTTTATATGGGGCAGAAGGGAATTTTAAGGCAGTCGTAAATAGTTTGGAAGACGCTAGATCTTCTATAAGGCGCACTAAAGCATTTGGAGCCTTGTCTGTAAAAAGTTATAATCAACCAAGGCGCGAGCAACGACAACAGATCATTCAAGCGGCACGTGAAGAAGAAATTTTTGTTGTACCAGAAGGAGGTTCCACCTTTTTTCATAATATGTCTATGATTATGGATGGGCATACTGGAATTGAGCACAATATTCCTGTAGCGCCAGTTTATAAAGATGTTTTAAAGTTATGGGGGACGAGTAATACCGGGTACACGCCAACACTAATTGTAAATTATGGTGGTTTGAACGGAGAGTTTTATTGGTATCAAAATAGCAATGTTTGGGAGAATGAAAAATTATTAAAATATACGCCTCGTGGAATTGTAGATGCACGGTCAAGGCACCGTACTATGGTTCCAGAGGAGGAATATCAAAATGGACATATACTGGTGTCTCAAACTTGTAAGCAATTGTTAGATGCAGGTGTTAAAGTGAATTTAGGAGCACATGGTCAAATCCAAGGAATTGGCGCTCATTGGGAACTATGGATGCTTCAGCAAGGAGGAATGACGAATCTAGAAGCGTTGAGAGCAGCTACTCAAAATGGAGCAGATTATATTGGCATAGGCCATGATATAGGATCTTTGAAAGAAGGTAAGCTGGCTGATTTAATTGTACTTGATAAAAACCCTTTAGAGAATATTCAAAACACTAATTCTGTAAAATACACCATGGTGAATGGTCGTTTGTATGATACAGAAACTATGAATGAAATAGGTAATTCAACTAAAGTTAGATCTAAATTTTATTGGGAGAATACAAAGTATAATGCATCCTTTGAATGGCACGACGAAAGTGAAAGTTTTGCATTGCCAGGGTGTGGATGTCATATTGGCCATTGATACGGTTTTGTTTCATTAAATACCTGATTATATTGCTACTACAGGATATAGAATACTGAATTCACTCTACAATTCATAATATGTTAGGGGTAAACAACATAAACAATTCTGAAACTATACTCTCTATTTATTTAAATATAAAAGTAATTTGAGGAACTAAATCAGATATAATTATTTAAACGAACACCTACTTTTTTGATGCCATTTTGTGATGGTTTTAAAATAATTCGTCTATTATAATTGAAAAACTAGGCCTTTTGATGTATATTTGCACAAATATTTTTTATAAACTTAAATTAGTAATGGCTAAATCACAACAAACATTTAATAAATCTGAAAAGGAAAAGAAGCGCTTAAAGAAAAGAGAAATAAAGCAGAAGAAAAAGGAAGAGCGCAAAGCAAGTGCAGTAAAAGGTGCTAAACTTGAAGATATGTTAGTGTATGTAAATGAATTTGGTCAATTGGTAGATACACCTTTAGATCCAGCAGATAAAATTAAGGTTGACGCTGAGAGTATTATATTGGGGATTCCTAAGAAAGAGGAAGGTGCCGAGGATGATTCTAAAGTGAAGGAAGGAAAGGTTTCCTTTTTTGATACTTCAAAAGGGTTTGGGTTTATTTTAGATTCTAATACTCAAGAAAAATATTTTGTGCATGTGAGTGGATTGATTGATGAAATTGCTGAGAATGATAAAGTTACTTTTGAATTAGAAAAAGGTTTGAAAGGAATGAATGCAGTGCGCGTAAAAAAGAAATAGTACTATTTTTATAATATTTAAAAAATGGAGTTCAATATGAACTCCATTTTTTTTTAGTTATATCTGTTTTATAATCTTTCGAAATGAATAGAATTAAGTCTTTTGCTTAATCTTAGTTTCAGCGATATGTTTTTATTAGGATTCAAAAGGCAGTAATGCGACTTCAACTATTAATAAAGGTACAAAGGCAAGAACGATTGCTATTCCATTAATTACAGCAAAATTTTTGGCGGTTCTTTGGAGCGATTACAGCGTTTTATTAAAAATTTTTATCTCAAAATAGTATTCACCATAAAAGAGTAAAAGCACTAAGGCTCAATCTTGTTGAATTTTTAAGTTAATTATAAAAACGGGTGCTAAAAAGATAGAAATCCCCGCTTTGTATCCCGTACCATGAATGACGTAGTGAAAATGTAAGAACTAAATCTTATGAGTTATGGTTCTGTTTGATACAGAATGGTGACTTAAATATTGATTTCTAATAAATGTTAAATAAATCATAAAACAAACCCTTAAAATAGTTGTATATGTAACTATTCAAGGGTTTAGCATTACTTTGCGCCAAATTTTATAAAATGGATTTCGAAGATACGCTCGGCCCCTGGTTTGGTAAGATCATGAAGATGATGGATTTTTATTTTCAGGATATTTTTAAAAGTTTGAGTTTTGAGATTACTAAAAATCAATGGATTGTTTTAAAAAAGTTGAGCGCAAACGACGGGACAATTCAAAATGAATTAGCCTTTATAACAGATAGGGATAAGACTTTTTTAACACGGTTAATAACCACAATGGAAAAGAAGGAATTGGTTCGAAGAGTTTCTTCGATTATAGATAAAAGACAAAATAGAATTTATATAACAGAAAAAGGGAAGAAGTTGTAAACGAGTACCCTGCCAACTATTGATGGTATTTTAAAGATAATTCAAACGGGATTATCAAAAAAAGAAGTTGAGAATACTATTGAGGTAATGAAAAAAATTCAGAGTAATATATTAAATCAATCAAATATTTGTAGTCCATGAGAAAAATAATTATTGTCCTTGCAGGTATCTCGCTTTTAATAGGTGGATATTTAATTCAATCAATGATGATTAATAGTAAGAAAGCACCCAAGCAGAAAATCAATAAAAGTAAAAAAACGGCTTTTGTAGAAGAGATTCAAAATACTACCATTCCTATCATAATTTCTGCAAATGGAAATTTGTATGCCAAGAATAAAGTAGAAATATATTCTGAGGTACAGGGGATATTACAAAATACACGGGAAGAGTTTAGACCAGGGGTAGTTTATAAAAAAGGTCAAACTATTTTAAAAATAAATAGTGAAGAGCATTTTGCAAATTTACAAGTCGAAAAAAGTAATTTGCAAAATTTAGTTGCATCCATTTTACCTGATATGAGATTAGATTATCCAGATTCTTTTGAAAATTGGAAAAATTATCTTTCCAATTTTGACGTAAATAAGAATGTGGTGAAGTTGCCGGAGCCTTCTAGTGAAAAGGAGAAATATTTTATTACAGGAAAAAATATTTTTAGCAGTTATTATAATGTAAAAAATTTAGAAGCTAGGTTGGTGAAATATAATATTATGGCTCCGTTTACTGGAGTTTTAACAGAGGTCACGGTTAATACAGGTGCTTTAGTAAGGTCTGGTCAAAAAATGGGAGAACTTATTGATACGTCAGTTTTTATAGTTGAAATTGCAATTAAAGGAAGTTATGCAGACTTACTTTCCATAGGGAAAGAAGTCGTTCTAAATAATTTGGATGGCTCAAAATCTTGGACAGGGAAGGTGTCAAGAATAAATGGACGTTTAGATGAGCGAAGTCAGACCTTAACTATTTATATTGAAGTTAAGGGTGAAGGCTTAAAAGAAGGTATGTATTTAACTGCAAATGTACCTGCTATAGATGAAGAAAATTGTTTTCGAATTTCAAGAAAATTACTTGTTGCTAATAAAGCTATATATGTTGTAGAGGATTCTGTTTTGAAATTGATAGAAGTAGAAATAGTTTATTTTGGTGAAAATTCAGTTGTTATTAAAGGGTTAAAAGATGGAACGAAAATTTTATCAAAAACAATCCCAGGTGCATTTGATGGAATGAAAGTTAAAATGTTTAATTAGATCGAAATGAGAAAAACCATTGCGTATTTTATTAAGTATCCTGTAACAGTAAATGTTATAATTCTTGCTCTTGTAGTTCTAGGAATGTTAGGCTATTCAAAATTAAATTCTTCTTTTTTCCCACTAACTAGGGCTAACCTTATAACGATTTCTGTTTTTTATCCTGGCGCCTCACCTCAAGAAATGGAGGAAGGTGTAGTTCTTAAAATAGAAGATAATTTAAAAGGCCTGGAGGGTGTTGATCGCGTGACATCTACGTCCTCAGAAAATAGTGGTCGAATAAATATTGAAGTTTTAAAAGGTTTTGATGTTAATAATGTGCTGGCCGAAGTCAAAAATGCAGTTGACAAAGTTCCAAATTTGCCTGTAGGAATGGAACCCGCTGTAGTTTCAAAAATAGAAAGTATTAGACCAACAATAAGTTTTGTTGTCACAGGAAAAGATATTGATTTAAAAACGTTGAAACAAGTTGCACGTGATGTAGAAAATGATATTCGAAGAATGGACGGAATTTCGCAAGTAACTGTTTCTGGTTACCCTCTTGAAGAAATTGAGATTGCTGTAACTGAAAAAGATCTTCAAGCGTATGATTTAACTTTTAGGGAGGTTGCTAATGCGGTTTCAAGTGCAAACCTAATAACAACAGGCGGGTCTATTAAAACAGAATCTGAGGAATATTTAATACGAGCTAATAATAGATTGTATTATGGTGATGAATTGGAGAATTTGGTGGTAAAATCGTTTGACAATGGTTCGGTAATTTTATTAAAAGATATTGCTAAAATTTCTGATCGCTGGAATGAATCTCCAAATAAGAGTTATTATAACGGCGATATTTCTGTTCAGCTACAAGTTAATAATACAAACAGTGAAGATTTAATTACTTCTGCAGATAAGGTAAATGAATATATAAATCAATTTAATGAAGAAAACGATGCCATTCAAATTGCGGTAACGAGCGACAGTTCAATTACATTAAACCAAAGAACACAATTGTTATTTAAAAATGCATGGCAGGGTATGTTAATGGTTATGTTCTTTTTGTCAGTTTTTCTAAGGCCACGATTAGCGTTTTGGGTAGTAGCTGGATTGCCAGTTGCCTTTTTCGGAATGTTTATGTTGGCTGGTTTTTTCAATGTTACTATAAATGTATTGTCATTATTCGGTATGATTATAGTAATTGGAATTTTAGTTGATGATGGTATTGTAATTGCCGAAAATATATATGAACATTATGAGCGTGGAAAAAACCCCATTCAAGCAGCAATCGATGGGACAATGGAAGTTGTACCTCCAATTATTTCTGCGATAACAACAACGGTTTTAGCCTTTTCATTGTTTTTCTTTTTAGATAGTAGAATTGGTGAATTTTTTAGTGAAGTAGCAGTAGTCGTTGCCATTACATTAATTGTGTCATTAGTAGAGGCATTGATTATTTTACCGGCGCACGTTGCTCATTCCAAGGCATTAGATAAAAAGCAAAAAACGTATGCATTTAATAAATATGCCGATAATTTCATGAATTTCATGAGAGATCGTATGTACGCCCCAGTATTGAGATTTGTAATAGATAATAAATTCTTTGCCTTATGTGTACCATTTACATTATTGCTAATAACGATAGGTGCTACTCAAGGAGGAATTATTAGAACTACAATTTTCCCAAGTATTGCCAGTGATCGTGTTTCTATTCAATTAACGATGCCTCAAGGTACAAATGAGAAAATTACAGATTCAATTATAACAATGATTGAAGAAAAAGCTTGGGAAGTTGAGAAAGAGTTTACGAAACATTATAACAGTCCTATTTCTGTAATTGAAAATATTATTAAGACAATTGGTCCAGGAACATCAACAGCAAGTTTAATTATAAATTTGGTTCCAGGCGAGAGCAGAGCTTTTAGAGCTGGTATTATTGGAGATTCGATTAGCGCTAGAGTTGGGGTTGTCTATGGAACTGAATCTCTAGTGTATGGAGGTGGAGGAAATTTTGGAGGGAGTCCAATCTCTGTTTCTTTATTGAGTAATAATATTGAAGAGTTAAAGTTGGCAAAAGTAGAATTAAAGTCTGAATTACAAATGATATCATCTTTAAAAGATATTACAGATACCGATCCAAACGGAATAAAAGAAATCAAAATAAAATTAAATAACAATGCATATTTACTTGGATTGACATTAAATGAGGTCATGGCACAGGTCAGAAGCGGCTTTTTTGGTTTACAAGTTCAACGATTTCAAAGAGGGCAAGATGAAATAAAAATATGGGTACGATATAATCGAGAGGAACGCTCTTCCATCAAGAATATGGATAATATGAGAATTGTTACTCCAGATGGCTCTAGGGTTCCTTTATCTGAAATTGTTACTTATGAAATTGAGCGTGGAGAAATTTCCATTAATCACTTAGAGGGTCAGCGGGAAATTAGAATTGAGGCAGATATCAGAGGGACAGAAGTTGATGCACCAGATATTCTTTTGGATATTCAGACACGAATAATGCCTGCGATCAATTCAAGATACCCATCAGTGAAAGCGTTATATGAAGGGCAAAACAGAGAAGCATCCAAATTAGCTAATTCTCTTCCAACTGCAGGTAGTGTAATATTACTATTAGTCTATATGGTCATAGTATTTACTTTTAGATCATTTGGACAGCCACTTATGTTACTTTTAATGGTGCCATTCAGTTTAATTGGCGTCCTTTGGGGTCACTATATCCATGGTTTTGCAATTAATATGTTGTCGTTGTTAGGGATCATTGCATTAATTGGTATTATGGTTAATGATGGATTGGTTTTAATTAGCAAGTTTAATAGTTATTTGAAGCAAGGAATGTTGTTTAATGACGCCCTCTTTGAAGCGGGAAAATCTCGCTTTAGGGCAATATTCTTAACAACTATTACTACGGCTGCGGGCCTATCTCCGTTAATTTTTGAAACAAGTAGACAGGCTCAGTTTTTAATCCCAATGGCTATTTCAATTGCATATGGAATTATTATAGCAACAGGGCTAACCCTATTAATGTTGCCTATAATGCTTTCATTTGGGAATTATTCTAAGGTTTATCTAAAATGGTTATGGACAGGAGTAAAGCCTACTAAAGAGGAAGTTGAAAGGGCCGTTAAAGAATTAAAAAGCGAGCGTATGATGGCGGATATGGAGGATAAAATAGATTTAAAATGAGAAATTTTGTATATATAGTAGTGTTTTATTTGTCGCTTATAGGATTGCAAGCACAAGAATTATTAACTAAGGATGAGGCGCTTAGGATTTCACTTGAGCAAAATTTCGATATTAAAGTATCAGAAAAAAATACAGAAATTGCTAAGAATAATACGAGTATTTACAATTCAGGATATTTACCAACGGCTAATGTCAATACTGGCTTAGGTTATTCTAGTAATAACAGTGAACTTAAAGCTCAAGACGGTGCAACTATAGGAGTAAGAGATGCCGCAAGTACAAATTACAATGCATCTGTTGGATTGAATTATTTGTTATTTGATGGTATGAATAGGAAATACAATTTTAAAAAATTGAAAGAAACACTTAATTTAACTGAGTTACAGGCAAGGCAAGTTATTGAGAATACATTGCTAAATTTATATTTTTCTTATTTTGAAGTTGCTAGATTAACTGAAAATAAGCAGAATCAAAAGAAAACGCTTGAGATTTCAAAGCGGCGATTGTTACGCACTGGATATAGCGCAGAATATGGTCAGAGTACAAAACTGGATATCCTAAATGCTGAAGTAGACGTAAATAACGATAGTATTAATTACTTAGAGAGTAAAAGGCAATTATTGAATTCGAAGAGAAATTTAAATGCAGTATTAGGAAGAGATGTATCCGTGACAAGTTTTAATGTTGAAACGGATGTCGTATATGCCATAAACTTGAACCCTGACGATGTTTTGACTAATGCTCTTGCCAACAATGTTCTTTTGCTGCAAGTAAATAAGGGTATCGAATTAAGTAATTATGATATTTTGATACGTAAATCAGGTTGGATGCCAAATGTAAATTTAACTGGAAGTTATGGTTGGAATAAAAGTATAAATGATCAGCCTGTAGGTTTTTCTTTTGCATCTAATGAGCGCTATGGATTAAATACTGGAGTCACGTTGGGATGGAATATATTTGATGGAGGTAGAACTAAAACGAGTGTTCAAAATGCAAAAATAACCTTAGAATCCCGGGTAATAGAGAAACAACAATTTACAGAAGAATTGAAACGTGATGTATATAACGCATGGGAGCTTTATAAGAATGCTTTATTTAAATTAGAAGTTCAAAGGTCCAACGTTGAAACGAATAAGAGAAACTTTGAAAGAACTAATGAGCAATATAAACTAGGGCAAGTTACTTCTATAGATTTTCGATTGGCTCAAATAAATTTATTGAATGCTGAGCAAGATGTAAGTACCTCTAAATATGAAGCGAAAAATGCAGAGTTTCAATTAATGTACTTATCCGGAGATCTATTAAACAATTAACAAGTATTTACCCTTATTTATAAGTTATTATTTTGAAGTTGTCTTTTTAGACAACTTCTTTTTTGTTCTTTAAGATCAATTCAATTTTGTTTAAAACAATAAAGTAGCGTACTCTTCAAGAAATCTTTGATATAATTTTAAAAATACTCGCTAAAATTTTTGTTATAAATCGATTATTTCTTTGTTCATATCCTCTATAATCTTTAGATGATGGTCATAATTTAATATAAAAACAGCCTAAATTTGCTATTTTTTGTGCAAAATAGACCAATATTTTTTGTTTTTTGAGCGTAAAAATGTGCTTTTTTAGACATTTTAAATAGATTATTGACCTTAATTATCATTTAAATTAGTAAATATTGAAGGTTATTACACTGCTTTTATCTATAACTTTTATTATTAATTGTATATGAACAGAGAGGAGAAGAAAGGGTTATACCTCTCTAAAGTTTTTCTATAAAATAGAATTTATTAATTATTAAAAGTCTAACAAACAGAAAGTTAATAGCATTAATTTTAGCTGTTTTTTTATTTAAAAAGTATAACTAATTTAATAGAAATCATAACTATTTAGTTATCCAATAAAATAAAATAAATAAAAAAGACGAAATATCTTTGGAGAACTAAAATTGTATTATACATTTGTAGTCACAATTGATGTATATACAATTGTTGTCCCCACAACAATGACAGAAGAAAAAGAAAATATTAAAAAAAGAAATTTCCCACGTGAAGCAATTAATGAGTTGTTGCAAGCAGGAAATTGGATGTATGAGAAGGAGACGGAGCATATAAAGCAGTATTCAATATCATTGGAACAGTACAATGTTTTAGTGATTTTAAGAAAGATGAGAAATGAAGTAGTGAATATGAGAGCGATTCAAGAAGGAATGGTGAGTGAGATGAGTAACGCCACAAGGTTGGTTGAAAAGTTAAGAGTGAAGGGATATGTAACAAGAGAGCAATCACAAGAAAACAGGAGGAAAGTAGAAATTAGAATTACAGAAAAGGGAATGCTTTTAATGAAAGATATTGATAAGACTCAGAAGAAGCATGAAAAAAAGATAGTAAAGAATTTGACAAGAAGAGAAATTGAGACATTGAGTAGAATATTGAATAAACTGCAAAATGAATAGATTAATTAAAAATAAGATTTATCAACCCCAGAATTAAGAAAAGGAGGTTGCGCTGTAAACCCCAGAAGTGTTGTGTAGCCTCCTTATTAAAACTTAAGTAAGTAAGTAAGTAAGTAAGTAA
>TARA_B110000037_G_scaffold101356_1_pt1 | contig 65451 bp, 61 predicted proteins | sample TARA_B110000037 | Tara Oceans TARA_B110000037 (sample SAMEA4397196) | marine metagenome | biome: Polar Biome; feature: [MIX] marine epipelagic wind mixed layer (ENVO:01000061); material: water (ENVO:00002006), including particulate matter (ENVO:01000060) such as... | depth 10-100 m | reverse complement strand
AAAACAATAAAACAATAAAACAATAAAACAATAAAACAATAAAATAATGGGAGTATGAGTAGGTAAAAAAGCACCAGTTTTTTCTGCACCAGCAGTGGTAAACGTTGGCGAAGTTGTAAATGACTTTTCATTATTCTATTATTCAATATATCGTTGATGAAGATCACGAGTTTGAAACAGGTTGGAGAGATACTATAAAGTAGGACGTAGAAATAATTCAGGCTGAAATTCTGTTAAAACAAAACCGATTATATGAGTATACATTAATCACACGATCAGAATTTGAAGGGGGTGAACATGTTGCGAATAGGAAAAGTTTTGAGGCTTATGACGAAGATAAAGAGGAAGGGGCTTAGAATTATTTTCCTGAGCTAGGTTTTTTAAAATTCAAACCATATTCTGGATTGGAAAAAAATCGATATGAGCTTACTGATTCAGAGTCAGGGTTGATCGATCTCTCAATGGTTATTGTCTCGGAAAATGTACGAGGAGTCCAATCAAAATCCAGCACAAATACGTTAACTAGAGAAGTATTTAATTCGAATGAATTTGGGAAAATAATACAACCATATATAGTCCTGTTTTCCGAAATAGAAAATGGTTTTTCTGTGCGCAACTATACCTATGCAGGTACTGAAGGTGATTATAGACTCACTGAATTAGGACTTGGGGAAATGAATGAGTTCTGGAAGATCAAAACAGAAATGATCTTTGAATTGCAATAAAGTAGATCAAACGCCCTTCCGCTAAGTGCAATAAAGGCAATAGGTCATTGAGTTTCTATAAAGGGAAGAGGCATTGAGTTTCTAAAATGGCTTGAGGTCATTGTGGTTCTCGAAATCCCGAATAGTGCTCAAACCGTTAATATCCTGTTGAAAACTCAATGTCATATCCGTGAAATTAATGGTTACCTTAGAAAGCTCATATTTGACAAGAATAATACCCCCGAGAATGTACATTATATTTGATACTGAAACAACTGGTTTACCTAAGAATTGGAAAGCGCCGTGCACCGATACGGACAACTGGCCAAGATGTATCCAAATTGCATGGCAACTGCATGATGAACTAGGGGAACTGATTGAAAACAAAGACTATCTCGTAAAACCAGACGGTTTCAATATTCCTTATGATGCAGAGCGAATTCATGGTATTTCTACTGAATTAGCAGAAGAGCAAGGTGTTCCATTGAGTCAAGTTTTAGAAGAGTTTAATGAAGCCTTAGGAAAAGCGAAATTTGTGGTGGGTCAAAACGTGGGTTTTGATAACAACGTAATGGGTTGTGAGTTTCACCGAATGAGCGTTGAAACGGAACTCAATAACATGTCCGTTTTGGATACCTGTACTGAAAAAACAGCACAGCTCTGCCAAATTCCAGGAGGGCGAGGTGGTAAGTTTAAATTACCGACATTAACTGAATTACACGAATTTTTATTCAACGTTCCATTTTCTGAAGCGCACAATGCCACCGCAGATGTTGAGGCAACTGCGCGTTGCTTCTTTGAACTCCTGAGAACAGGGAATTACACAGGTCAAGAATTAGATGCCACAGATGATTATTTGCGGGCATTTATTGAAAAGAATAGAGGTCAAGTTAAGCCTTACGGATTAACGCATGTAAACCTCAAGGAAGAAAGTGAGAAGATTAAGGCGCTGCTAGCCGACGAGGCTCCAGATGATCAAATTATTGATCTTTCCGGCAATAAAGCCAAGTTAAAAGGAGTGGCTTTTTCACACCTTCATAATCATTCACAATTCTCCATACTTCAATCTACCATTCAAATTAAAGAATTGGTAAAAAAGGCTGCTGAACTGGGAAGTCCATCAGTCGCGTTGACGGATACGGGTAATATGATGGCGGCCTTTCACTTTGTGCGTGAGGTTTTAAACTATAATAAAGATGTTGCTAAAAAAGCAGCTGAAGCCTCGGAAAAAGGGGAAGCTTTTCATGGCAAACCAATGGTGCCAATCGTGGGTTGTGAATTTAACGTTTGTAAAGATCATACCGATAAAAGTCAGAAAGACAATGGCTATCGAGTAGTGCTTTTGGCTAAGAATATTAGCGGATATTTAAATCTTGCCAAAATGTCTTCAGCGGCATTTACGGATGGGTTTTATTATGTACCGCGAATTGATAAAACACTCATTGAAACCTATAAGGAAGATGTGATGTGTTTAACGGGCAATATGAATGGAGAAGTTCCTGGTAAGATTTTAAACCTTGGAGAAAAACAGGCAGAAGAAGCATTGCTTTGGTATAAAGAGCAGTTTGGAGATGATCTCTATATTGAAATCATGCGCCACGGAATTGAGGAGGAAGATCGGGTCAATAAAACCTTAATTGAATTTCATAAAAAGCACGATATAAAGTTGGTGGCAACCAACGACACTTACTACGCCGAAAAAACGGATGCACCGGCACACGACATATTGCTATGTGTTAAGGATGGTGAATTGCGTTCAACTCCAAAAGGCAGAGGACGAGGTTTTCGCTTCGGGCTAGAGAATGAAGAGTATTACTTCAAACCCACCGAAGAAATGAAGCAACTGTTCATTGATTTGCCCGATGCAATTATCAATACAAATGAAATTGCCGCGAAATGCGAGCCTTATGATTTGGCCCGAGATATTCTTTTGCCCGCTTTCGATATACCTGAAGAATATACTGATGCTGAAGACGATAAAGATGGTGGTAAACGTGGTGAGAATAATTATTTGAGGCACTTGACGTATGAGGGTGCCAAAGAGCGTTATAGCGAAATCACTCCAGAAATAAGTGAGCGATTAGACTTTGAATTAGAAACTGTTGCAAATACGGGTTATCCAGGATATTTCTTAATTGTATGGGATTTCTTGGTTGCAGCGCGTGAAATGGGCGTTTCTGTTGGGCCAGGTAGGGGATCTGCGGCGGGTTCTGTTGTGGCTTATGCGCTGAAAATTACAAATATTGATCCGCTAAAGTATGATTTGCTATTTGAGAGGTTCTTGAATCCTGAAAGGGTTTCCATGCCCGATATTGATATTGATTTTGATGATGAAGGTCGTCAAAGTGTTATTGATTGGGTAATTAATAAGTATGGATCGAGTCAAGTAGCGCAAATTATTACTTACGGAACAATGGCTGCAAAGTCTTCTATCCGAGATACATCAAGGGTGTTGGACTTGCCATTGCACGAAGCAGATCGGCTCGCGAAACTTGTTCCTGACATTAAGTTGAGTAAGATTTTTGGTTTAGATGATGTTGCTTTAGCGGATAAGTTGAATGACAATCAAGACGATATTGCCCGTGCGAATGAACTGAAAGAAATTTCGAAAGGCAATGATTTACAAGCCGAAGTGGTTCGAATGGCGGTGAAGTTGGAAGGATCAATGCGGAACACAGGGATTCATGCGTGTGGCGTTATCATTACGCCAGATGACATTACCAATTTCGTTCCGGTTGCATTGGCCAAAGATTCTGACATGTACTGTACCCAATTCGACAACTCAGTTGCAGAGGATGCGGGATTATTGAAAATGGATTTCTTGGGCCTGAAAACATTGACCCTAATTAAGGATGCTGTCAAAATTGTAAAGCATAGACATGATGTTGATTTGTATCCGGATGACTTTCCTATTGATGATGAAAAGACATATGAACTTTTCCAACGAGGTGAAACGGTGGGAATTTTTCAATATGAATCTGCAGGGATGCAGAAGTATTTGCGCGAATTGAAGCCAACGATTTTTGCCGATCTGATTGCAATGAATGCTCTATACAGACCTGGACCTTTGGAATACATTCCTTCGTTCATTCGCAGAAAACACGGAACAGAAGAAATTGTTTATGACATTGACGCCACGAAGGAATATTTGGAGGAAACCTACGGAATTACAGTATACCAAGAGCAAGTAATGCTTTTGTCGCAAAGTTTGGCAGGATTCTCAAAAGGTGAAGCAGATACATTGCGCAAAGCAATGGGGAAAAAGAAATTTGACCTCTTGGCAAAAATGAAACCCAAGTTTTTAGAGCAGGGACATGAACGGGGTCACGACAAAAAGAAATTAGAGAAAATTTGGGTGGATTGGGAAGCTTTTGCGGCATACGCGTTTAACAAATCTCACTCCACTTGTTATGCTTGGGTGGCTTATCAAACGGCCTATTTAAAAGCGCATTACCCAGCAGAGTATATGGCTTCGGTACTGAGTAATAATATGAATGATATTAAGTCGGTTTCATTTTTTATGGAAGAATGTAAACGGGCTGGAATTCCTGTTTTAGGTCCGGATATTAATGAATCGCAATATAAATTTACTGTAAATAATGAAGGAGCTATTCGTTTCGGCCTTGGAGCAATCAAAGGCGTGGGAAGTAAACCCGTTGAAGCTATTTTGAACGAACGCACCGAAAATGGAATTTTTATTTCTGTATTTGATGTAACATCTCGCGTGAGTTTGCGTGCCTGCAATAAGCGGGTATTTGAAAGTTTAGTATTGGCAGGTGGATTTGATTCATTTGGACGAATAAAACGATCACAGTTTTTCATGGAAGATACAAACGGTCGTTTGTTTTTAGAAAACGTGATGAAGTTTGGTGGGCGTGTACAAGAGAATAAAGACTCTACGCAAGTTTCAATGTTTGGAGGAGGTGATTCAGAAGAATTGGCAGAACCCCAGGCACCAAGAGCAGATGCATGGCCAACATTGACGAAGCTCAGTAAAGAAAAAGAAGTTGTTGGCATTTATATTTCTGGTCATCCATTAGACGATTTTAAATTGGAAATTGATAGCTTTTGCAAAGGTTCGGTATCCGACTTAACGAAATTAGAGGAGAATGCAAATCAAGAATTACGAATTGCCGGAATTATAACAGATGCCCAACATAGGACCACAAAGCACGGGAATCCATTCGGAACATTTGACATAGAAGATTACGGTGATAGTAACCGTTTATTCGTGTTTGGGGAAGATTATATGCGTTTTAAGCATCTAATTGCGCTCGGAACATTTGTATACATATCAGGAAGAGTTGCACCCCGTAAATATGGAGATGGGCTTGAATTTAAGATTAATACCATGGACTTGTTGACTGAATTAAGAGACAAGCGCGCTAAGGTTTTAAAGCTCGAAGTTGAGTGCTCCGATGTGACGGATCAAGTCATTGATAAGCTCTATAATGTTGTGATGGATCACGCTGGAACCTGTCAACTAAAGTTTATTATTAAGGATCACAAAACCAATTCAACTATTAAAATGCCTTCAAAAACTATGAAGGTAACAGTTGATAATGAGTTTATTAAAAAGGTAAAAGAACTAGACGTTTTTGAATACACACTTGAATAATTTTAGAAATAATTCCTGTAAAATGCTGAAAATCAAAATTTGGCGTTATATTTGAAACCACTTAATTAATTAATAATAACATTTAGTATGAATAAAGGAACAGTAAAGTTCTTCAATGACGCCAAAGGATTTGGGTTCATTGTTGAAGAAGGTTCAAACCAAGAACACTTCGTGCACGTATCAGGTTTAATCGACGAAATTCGTGAAAACGATACAGTTGAATTTGAATTGCAAGAAGGTAAAAAAGGATTAAACGCAGTAAACGTAAAAGTTGTCTAGAAAATAATTTATTTTTTATTGGCCCCGTATTTCCATTTGGCGTTACGGGGCTTTTTTACCCAAATTTCTCAAATCTAGCTGACAGAACATACAGATCATAATTCTATAAAACTCAAAATAAATTCACCTAAAATACTGATAATCAAAATTTGGCATTATATTTGGAAACTTAACTAATTAATAATAATATTTAATATGAATAAAGGAACAGTAAAGTTCTTCAATGATGCCAAAGGATTTGGTTTCATAAAAGAAGAAGGTTCAGAAACAGAACACTTCGTGCATGTAACAGGATTAATCGACGAAATTCGTGAAAACGACACGGTTGAATTTGAATTGCAAGAAGGTAAAAAAGGGTTAAACGCAGTAAACGTAAAAGTTATCTAGAATATAATTGATTTTTTATTGGCCCCGTATCCGTCTTTGACGATACGGGGCTTTTTTTTTATTGATTTCAAGCTTCAATTGTTTTTTCAATCAGCTGGCATCAACTTTAAATCCATCTATAGATTCGAGATGGGAAAACAGTCCGAATGCACTTTCAAAAATCCATAGTTTTTCAATTGGTGCAACGGGTAAAATTATTAAATTTTCAAACGGACGATTTCTGAAATCCTTGAAAGGTAATGCCGCTTAAGATAAATTTCTAAAATTGATCAATTCGGACAGTCTTGAATTATTATTGAAAGTAGTAGAACACAACGCTTCAGTCAATTAGATCAACCGCTTAGTTTGATTAAATTCCTTTAAAAATCACAATAGCATTGTGACCCCCAAACCCAAATGCATTGCTCATGGCAACGTTTACGTTGGTTTCCATTGCCGAATTTTTTGCAATGCGCATTTTTTGTGGAATCCGTTCATCCACTTTATCCACATTAATCGTTGGCGGAATGATGTTGTTGTTTATGGCTTTAATGGAGAGAATGGCCTCAATCGCTCCAGCCGCTCCGAGTAAATGTCCCGTCATAGATTTTGTAGCACTCAACACTAAATTAGTTGGTTCATTGCCAAAAACGTTTTGTACGGCTTTAATTTCACTTATATCTCCAACAGGTGTTGAGGTAGCATGGCAATTTAAATGATCCACATCTTCAGGATTTAACTTCGCCTCATTTAGCGCAATTTCCATGGCTTTTGTCGCGCCCAAACCTTCTGGGTGACTGGCGGTCATATGATAAGCATCCGCAGTCATAGAAGCCCCTACAATTTCAGCGTAAATATGAGCACCACGTGCAACGGCGTGATCGTAATCTTCGACAATCAATGCTCCAGCTCCTTCACCCATCACAAAGCCATCTCGGTCACAATCAAATGGGCGAGAGGCAAGGGTGGGTTCATCATTTCTGGTCGACATAGCGCGCAAGGCATTAAATCCACCGATAGAGGCTTCAGAAATTGGCGATTCAGAACCACCAGTAACAAAAACTTTTCCTTTGCCCAGGCGGATATAATTAAACGCTTCCATTAATGCCGTATTTGACGTGGCGCATGCGCTAATTGTATTGTAGTTAATCCCCATTAATCCGAATTTCAACGAGATCATTCCAGATGCCATGTTCGTAATGATTTTAGGAATAAAGAATGGTGAAAAACGCGGTGTGCGGTCATTTTCATGATACGTTTTCATTTCCTCCTCAAAAGTTGTCATTCCGCCTTGTCCAGATCCCCAAATAACGCCAATGTCAAAAGGATCTATTTTGCTAACATCCAACCCACTATCTGCCATAGCTTCTGAGGCGGCATGAAGGGCATATTTTGTAAATAAATCGGTGCGTTTAATCTCATTCCGATCCAAGTAAATTGTTGGGTCAAAATCTTGAATTTCACAGGCGAATTTTGTTCTAAATTTTGCGGTGTCAAATTTCGTAATGTCTTTTGCACCGCTCACGCCATTTAAGGCATTTTCCCAAAAGGTATCGATATTCGTGCCAATTGGAGTAATAGCTCCTAATCCTGTTATTACAACTCTTTTATTAAACATTTAGTTCTTTTTTTCAATTCCTGTTAATAGTGTTTTCTTAACGTTTTCTAAAACGGCATTTTTTGAAACGCGATCTAGAATCAATGATGCCAGCATTCCTGAAGTGATGAGGTCTGACATTTCCTCGGCGGTCATGGCAAAATCTATTTCAAGATTAATTTTACCTTCTTTCAATGTATTAATTAGCCAAACTGTAATTTCATCATGCGCATCTGATAATTCTTGCTGCATTTCTTTAGGTAAAGTGTTGAATGAGGAACCCAAAGCCCCCATAAAGCAGATGCAATTGTTTTTGCTGTTATTGCTATACATATCAATAAATAAAGCCACCTGCTCATAAGATGAATAGCGACTCCAAAGGGTTGTATTCTTCATGAATTTTTCTCGAGAAGCTGAAATAACCGCCTTCCCTAAAACGGCTTTAGATTGAAAATGATAATGAATTGCTGCATTTTTAATATTGAGCTTGGACGCAATATCTGCATAGCTGAAGGCATTATAGCCTTTGTTTCGAATCAATTGATCCGCAATAACAACAATTTTTTTTCGCGTAGGAAGCATTGTTGTAAATATACTTACTTATTAGTAAGTAAGTACTAAAAAATGACAAAAAAATAACCGCAGGTTCATGCGGCTATTTCGTAAATTATTTTTTGACTAGAGAAATTCTACTTTACCTGAATCTAGGTTGTAGTAAGCTGACCAAATTTCCAATTCTTTACCGGCAACGGCATTTGATATAATTGAAGAACGATCGTTTAATTCAATCGCGTTTAATTTGGCATTAGATTTTACAATGTCATTTTTAGTATCACCATCTTTCGCCGCAAATAAAGCTGGCGTAATGTGTGCTAACAAATGATTTAAATTATGTCCGTTATTTCCGCCGTCAATGGCAGCACCAACTGCACCGCAACTTTCGTGTCCCATCACAACAATCACTCTCGTTTTTAAATGTGCAATGGCATATTCAATACTTGCAATTGTTGATGTATTCGCAACATTTCCAGCTACTCTCAGTACGAATAATTCACCTAAACCTGTATCAAACGCAAGTTCAGGAACTACGCGGCTATCAGCGCAACTTAGTATCACAGCAAATGGGCTTTGCCCACCGGTTAAATGATCTCTTCGTGCACTATCTTGAAGTTGTCCATCCAACTTATCAGCAATAAATCGGGTATTTCCTTCTTCTAATCTTGCCCGTGCAGCTTTAATTTCAACTTGAATATCTGCTAATCTTTTCTTTTCTTTTTCTTCTTTTGTTAAATCGGTCATAATTTTTCATTTGAATGTGTTAAATTAAAAAATCATTATATAAATCAGGGTATAACACGAGCATTTTTTTAAATTGCAGCAATTACTTTGTTGATGTTTTCGGCTTTTTGATATCCATTCGCTACTAAGGTAAATTTTCCATCCTTTTTTATGATTATGGAAGGAAAACCTTTAACACCCATTTGCTGAGATAATTGAAAATCGCCTTTTGTATGTTTTTTAGACTCGGTCGATTCGAACAGTTCCTGATACTTTTCGCGATCCAATCCAAATTCATCAGCCAACGGCAAATAAGTTTCAATTTTATTGGTATTTAAATTATCGCGATAAAATGCCATTTGCACAGCCTTGAAAAAATCAAACTCAATTTTAGGATTCATCATTCTTGCTACAACTACTGCTCTTGAAGCTGGTTCTGTGTCATAAACAAAATCAGGGTCTTTCAGGATGTCATGTGAAAAAGGTTGGCCGGTTCTTTCTTCAATTTCCACCCAGTGCGACTTTAAAAAGTCCGCCATCTCAATTGCTTTTTTCAGTATTATGCGGTCTTAATCCACCCATAACTAATTTGAAAATCAGTTCAGGATGACGCTTCTTAATTGATCTAATCTAGGAGCAATGCCATGGCACCATGAGCACATAGCATCACCTACGTAAATGAGTGTATTTTCAGTATCTTTAAGCCAATCGTAGTTCATGAGCATTTTAGTTAAAACATGTTCGAACAAATTTAAAACAAAATTGTTATAATACTGAAAAAAAGATTTTATGAAAAAAATGTTATTGTTTCTGACCTTAGTGATGTCATTGACTTCGTTTTCTCAAACTAACGGAACTATTCTAGGAACAGTAATCGACAAAAATACTGAGGCGCCTTTACCTTTCGTGAAAGTGTTTGTAGAGGGTACAAATTACGGAACATCAACAGATTTTGACGGCAGCTATAAATTAGAAATCCCAACAGGAACTTATACCTTATGCGCTTCTTTTAGTGGGTATGACATTGTTTTTAAATATAATGTTGAACTCAATTCAGGAAACGCGCAAACCATCAATTTTGAGATGTCGCAAGGCAATACAGATTTGGATGTTGTTGAGGTGACTTTTAATGATGATGCTGTTGCTATTACAACGGATATGGTTACTCCATTGTCTGTTCAAAAATTAACCTCAGAAGAGATTAAATCAAATCCAGGAGGAAATTTTGATGTTTCAAAAGTTGTTCAAACTTTGCCTGGTGTTGGTGGTTCAACGGGAGGAGCGGCTAGAAATGATATTATTATTAGAGGTGGAGCTCCTAACGAAAATGTGTATTATTTAGACGGAATTGAAATTCCGGTTTTAAATCATTTTCAAACACAGGGTTCATCTGGAGGAGCGCAGGGCATTTTAAACATTTCATTTATTGAAGACTTGAAGTTAAGTTCATCAGCTTTTGATGCACGTTATGACAATGCCTTGGCATCTACTTTCGTCATTAAGCAACGCCAAGGAAACCGAGAAAAGTTTTCAGGTAATATTCGCGCCAGTTTTACAGAAAGTTCGTTGACATTTGAAGGCCCTTTAGGGAAAAATAAGAAAACAGATTATTTAATCTCAGCAAGGGCTTCGTACCTCGATTTTTTATTCACATTGATTGATTTACCCATCCGTCCCAACTTTACAGATTATCAATATAAAGTAACCCACAGATTTGATGATAAAACTACACTAACGGCAATTGGGTTGGGAGCCGTGGATCGTTTTAGCTTTGCTGAAACGAAAAATGCAACGCCAGAGAGTGAGTTTTTTAGAAGATCATTGCCATTTATTACCCAGTGGAATTATACGGTTGGTCTATCGTTAAAAAGAAGAATTGAGAATGGTTTTTATACCATAGCCGTCAGTCGAAATATGTTTGACAATCAGTTAGACCAATATGAGGATGCGCAATATGAAAACGAGGCTTTTAGGAACCTAGGTCTTAATTCACAAGAAATTGAAAACAAATTCCGTTTTGACTATAATAAGTATTTAAACGGGTGGAAATTTTCAGCTGGAATAATGGGTCAGTATGTCAAATACAATACAAATATTTTTAATAGACTCTCCTCAGCCGTAAAAGATATTGATGGTAATGTCATTGTGCCAGAAGTGGTGATCAACTTTGGAAGCGAAATCGACTTTTTTAGATACGGTGCTTTTACACAAGTCTCAAAGAATTTTTTGAAGGATAAATTACTAGTTTCAGCCGGTTTAAGAACGGATATGAACTCCTTTACAGACAAAGGCAATAATCCGCTAGAGACTATTTCACCGCGTCTTTCATTCGCTTATCATTTAACCGAGAAAGTTGACTTAACTGCGTCAATCGGTTCTTATTATAAAATTCCAACCTACACGGCTTTGGGATATAGAAATGAATCGGACCAATTGGTCAATCAATCCATGGATTATATTCAAGCGGATCATTATGTGTTGGGCGCACAATTTTTACCAAACAGAGGAATGCGTGTTACGGTTGAAGGATTCTATAAAGACTATAAAAACTATCCTGTATCTGTTGCTAATGGTTCTTCCTTAGCGAATCAAGGATCACAATTTGGATCAATTGGCAGTGAGGAATTATTGTCTATTGGAAGAGGACAGACGTATGGTTTTGAAGTATTTATACAGCAAAAATTAGTAAAAAATCTGTTTTATGTGGTGAGCTATACATACGTTCGTAGCTTATATTCTGGATTAGATGGCGAACTGATTCCTTCCGCTTGGGACAATCAACATTTACTTTCATCAACTTTGGGATGGAAATTTGGAAAAGGCTGGAAATTGGGATTAAAATATAGGTTAGCTGGTGGAGTTCCATATACACCATATAATTTACCTGCCTCACAAGCCAATTTTGCAACACTTGGGAATGGGATTTTAGATTTCAGTCAATTGAACACCGAACGATTGAATGCATTTAACCAACTTGATGTTAGATTGGATAAGATTGTCAATTACAAAAACGTGAGTTTTGATTTTTATGTTGATCTACAAAACGTGCTGTTCTCAAGACAACAAGCACCACCCACTTACACCTTTAAAAGATTGTCGGATAATTCAGGCTTTGAAACCACAGACGGTTTGCCTTTACAGTCAGATGGATCCAATGCAATACCAGTATTATTGCAAGACGATTCGTCGTTAATTACACCAACAATCGGAATTATATTTGAGTTTTAGTCCCCTAGAGCCGGACTAGTTTAGTGGAAAAATGCCTTGATTTAAATGGTAGCAAGGTGTTTTGATTTTGTGGCGGAGCGGCTGGAACTTATTTGCGCGGCTTGTCGTCTCCAATCGCTTTAATAGATTTGCTCGGGCGAATGGATTCAACGGAAACGGCATCCCACGAAAATGAATCTAGCGTGAATTTGTGTAAATATTTATTGATGTCATCTTTCAAATCAAAAAGTTAAACGGTAGTAGAAAAGGGAATCATAACACCACCAATTTCTCTATAATCGTCAAAATGTGTTGAACTATGTAATGGTTGAGCGCCGGGCAAATAGCTGTCTCTAATTGTATATGTTACCCCTTCAACTAAACCACTTTTTTCACCTATAAAAAGAACATATTGATCATAATCTCTTGTTCTTTCGGTTCCCCAACTTGCAAAAATTTTGTGCATTTTTTCTCCTTTGAAGGTTTCTTCTCCAACGTATTGGATGAGTTTAGCGTCACGCAATCGTGCTGCCATTTCAAAAAAGTAATGATAAGCTGCCAAACCGAACTTTAAACGTTTGTCATACTTCACATCTGTGTCATATTTCCCCTCATTAATCTCATAATAGTCAAAAAACTGGATGCCACCAATAAATCCCTTGTTTTTACCTTCTAATAATTCAACTTGTCCATCAAAATCGCCAATGGTATAGCGCATGGCCATTTTTTCCTGCTTCCAACGCCAGATCTTCCCCATTTTTCCCAAAAGCCCTTTCCAATGATCTGAACCTATGGCGTCGTAGGTTTTGTATTGTCCAATTTGATCGACTAAATAAGACCAATTGGTTTAATTGACCAAATTTTTAATAAAAAAAGTAAATATTAATTTTAATTATCGTAATATTGCAATGTATTAATTATGGGGTTAACAAAAACAGATTTATTCACAACCGAGCAAAACGAAATGGCGGTGCTGGCAAAGTGCCTAGCGCACCCTGCGCGTATTGCAATTTTGCAACATTTATTAAAAGCAAATGCTTGCATTAATTCGGACTTGGTTTCTGAATTGGGATTGGCGCAAGCTACGATTAGTCAGCATTTAAAGGAATTAAAAGCGATTGGTTTGATAAAAGGAACCATTGATGGCGTTTCAATGAACTATTGCATTAATCCAGAAGTTTGGTTAAATATGAAAAATACGTTTAATGAATTATTTAATCAACATAGTTGTTGTGGGCAAGGGGAATCAATATGCACATAGGCAAAAGAGAATAGGAAATGAAAAAAAATCTAAAAATCAAATGCTAAACAACAAAACAAGACGTTAACGTCAGTTCGAGGAATCTAAATTGAATAAGTAAAGCGCAATTCAACTTAAATTGTATCGAGAACAAGTGACTAACTAATAAATACTATAAAACCAATGAAACTTTCAACATTTAAAGACATCTTAAAAACTAAAATTGCAATTGGATTTGAACTTCCAGATGGGCAATTAGTGCCAGGACATTTTCACGTGACAGAAGTTGGTCAAATTGATAAACGATTTATTGATTGTGGTGGCACATTGCGTCAAGAGAAAGTAGTGGGTTTTCAGCTTTGGGAAGCTGATGATTACGATCACCGCTTGCATCCAGATAAATTGGTAAGTATTATTGAGCTTTCGGAAAAGGCATTAGATATTGAAGATTTGGAAATTGAAGTCGAATATCAAGGAGCTACAATAGGAAAATATGGATTGGATTATAAAGACGATAACTTTTTATTGACAACCAAAGCAACGGATTGCTTAGCAAAAGACAATTGTGGTGTGCCTGAAACTAAAGTAAAAGTAGCGTTAGGAGCATTGGGTGATGGAGAAACATGTACACCTGGTGGGGGGTGCTGCTAATTCCGATAGATGTATCTTACCATAAAGCAAATCATCGATAAAATTGATTTTGAAACCATTTCTGCGGAAAGAAAGTCAGAATTAAAGGTCTTATCGGATTATATTGAACGAAAAAAGAACGCAAATAATACTGTTCATTTAAACTTTATATGCACGCATAATTCGCGCCGTAGTCAGTTCTCACAAATTTGGGCAAAGGTGGCCGCAGATTATTTCAAAATTGACGCAAGCACTTACTCAAGCGGCGTTGAAGTCACAGCTATGAATAAGAGAGTCGTTGATTCATTGAAGCGTTTTGGCTTCGATATTGAAGGTGAGGGCAATGATAACCCGCATTATTCAGTTGTTTATTCTGCAAGCTCAAAAGCTTTGACTGTCTTTTCGAAATTGATAGAAGATGCATCAAACCCTACTGAAAACTTTGCAGCAATAATGACTTGTGCACATGCGGATGAAAATTGCCCAATTGTTGTGGGCTGTGAAGACCGCATTCCAATTCGTTATGATGATCCGAAAGCCTTTGACGATACAGCACTCCAATCATGTATGTATGATTACTGCTCATTTCAAATTGCAAGTGAGATGTTCTATGTTTTCTCGATCCTAAAATAGAATGTCTGTTTTTAAAGAATATTTAGGAGAGTTAATAGGGACTTTCATCCTGGTCTTTATAGGTTGTGGCGCGGTTGGTGTCACCATATTATTCGGATGGTTAAACAGTTTAACAGAAGTGGCTTTGGTTTGGGGAATTGGTGTGACTTTAGCCATATTCGCAAGTCGCAAATGGTGTTTCGCTCACCTAAATCCTGCCGTGAGTTTAGCCATGACTTTTGCTGGTCAGCTTTCAATTAAAAAATTTACTTTTTATAGTGTCAGCCAAACAATAGGTGCCTTTTTAGCAGGCGGATTGCTCTATGGATTATTAAGCACCGACATTGCTTCCTTTGAAGTAGCAAACACTATTATAAGAGGAAGTTTAGAATCACAAAATACAGCCATGATGTTTGGTGAATTTTTCCCAAACCCAGGTTATGTGGATGAGTTAAGGGTCTCAGTATACTTAGCATGTGGAATGGAAGCCCTAGGAACTTTTCTACTCGTAACTGCCATATTCTGGCTCGTACAACTAAAAACCTTGAATAAGAATCTAATACCGCCCTTGATTGGTTTAGCAGTCATGTTAATTATAATACTTGTAGCTCCTTATACCCAAGCAGGTTTAAATCCTGCACGTGATTTTGGTCCAAGAATATGGGCTTATATAAGTGGTTGGGAAAAAGCCGCGTTTCCTTCAACGTCTTTTGGGTTTTTAACAGTCTATATCTTATCACCCCTTTTTGGCGGAGTAGTCGCCTTTTATTTTATGCGGTTTTTCAAAAAAACTTAGTTTATATTCCACCAATTTTTTAAACTATCAACTGCTTTTAGAGCGTTAAAAAAGAGTTCTTGCTCATTGTAATAGTTGTCGAATGGAATATTACATCTTTTAAGATTTTATGGTTTCGTTCCTGATATTAAGACGAATGGTTGTGAGGGAATTGGACATTCGAATCTTTAGTTTAAGGAATGCGATTTATGTGTGTTGAATTAGGGGATTGCAGGGCGGTTTAGTATCTTGTTGATTCAATTCTAATAGACATGAAAAAAAAGTATCAATTCATCTTTATAACAAACCTTGTCACATTTATAGCCTGTGAAAATTCAGATCAAGATAAAAGATCCACTTCAATAGCTATAGAAGATACAGCAGTAACAGTTTAGGCAGGGCCCGAACCGATTTTTGACGAAACGTTACCTATTGAATATGGCGAAAATAGTGAGTATTGGAAGACCTCTTCACACTATACTCATTTTGAATCTATTGACTTGGATACTTTATATATTGGGAATGATCATGAGATAAAAAATCCATTTGTATATTTTTCTAAAGAGAGAAATAATGTGTTTGTGATAATAGACTCAGGTAGGTATGTGAATGCTGGCGGTCTATGGGTTACCGGCAATAATATTATTATAAAAGGGGAAGATGGTGTTTCATTATTAATTGATCAATTGCACGACAACGTAATGTGGGTGACGGGCAATAATATTGTTATCGACAATTTACATATGATGCATTTAATGCCCGGTGAACCGAAAGGACAAAACTGTTCAGGCAGAGTTATTGGCTTTGACCGCGCCTACAATGTCACTATTATGAATTACGATTTAAACGGTTGCGGCCTAGCTGGATTGCATGATAATATGGGGAATGGTACAATTTATATTGAACACAACTACATTCATAATAACTCATTAAGAGCCTATACGAATATAGATGGCGCTGTTTGGCAAGAAGAAATCTCCGATCATGAGACCTTTGTATTTAAAGAAAATAGAATTGAGAATAATGGTTTTGATCGAATATACGAATCGAGTGATGAGTATTATGAAGAAGATTTTCATGGAGAACACTAAAGTGTTTGTTATCTTTACTTAAAACTACTCTACATGAAAATCATTATTGCGTTATTAATGATTTCATCTGCTTGTTATGGACAGGTAGATGGGCCAGCATATGAAAAAATCGACCGTCAACTCGATTCACTCGAACATCTCAAAACCAAGCTCAATAGGGAATTGGAATTAATTCGGTTAAGCTGGATTAGAGATGAGATTGTGATCATTGGCACTCCTTATGGAGATCAAAATCAAGAAATTATTGATCATTACGGGATGACGCTTAGCTATAATGAGGAGCATGAACAGGCGAATTGGGTTATGCATATTATTCTACCCGCTATTGAAGATGGCAGTGTTTCAAGAACAAATGATTTTCGGGAAGATGATTCGGTGAAAACCGGGACGGCTCAAGAAAAAGACTATTTTTTGAAAACTCTTAAAGATGATAGCACTTATAAATATGATGGATTTGGTTATGATCGCGGACATTTAGCGCCTTCAGCAGATTTTAGATGGAGTCCAATCGCGTTATCTGAGAGTTATTTTTATTCGAATATGTCGCCACAATTGGGTGATTTTAACCGAGAAAAGTGGGCAGAATTGGAGAATAATTTGAGAGAGTACGTGATAAGAAACGAAACCCATTTAGTAGTAGTAACAGCGCCAGTTCTAAGTGATGATTTGTTAAAAGTTGAGCGCAGCGCAAATGGACTTTCTGTGCCAAAATATTATGTTAAGGCGGCCTATGATCAAAAAAATAATCGCGCCATTGCCTATCTCATGCCCAATGAAAAAATAATGAAACCAATAGAATCTTATGCCCTGAGCATTGATAGCGCAGAGGCACTGTTGGGGTTTGATTTTTTTCCCAACTTGGCAGATGAAGTAGAAAATGAAATTGAATCAAAAAACGACTATCAGTTTTGGTTGCCAGTCAGTGAAAGAGGAGATGTGGTAGCAATTGCGCGAAAACGTTTGCCTAAAAACACACTGAATACGGCAGGTATTCAAGTATTTATTGGAAATGAAAAGAAACGCACTGTGTGTGGTGAAGTGGTGAGTACTAAAAAACATGCAAAAGGCCATGTTTTCATTGATCTGGATAAAAAATTTCCCAATCAAATTTTTTCAGTTACCATTTTTGAATCCAGTATTCAGAATTTTGATTATCAGCCGGAGGTGTATTTAAAGGACGAGGAAGTTTGCTTCACGGGAATGATTACGGAGTTTAACGGAACTCCAAATATGGTTATTCAGCATGGCAAACAGGTGAAGTTGTTAAGCGAATTAGGGAAATAACCTCCCATATATCATTGCAAATGTGATCACAAAATAATATGGGGAACTAATCCTTTTCTCTTAGTTTCTATTAATTTTAAAAGAAAAAGCATGTACGTACAAAGGAGGTTTCCATTTAAGAGTGTATTAATTTGGACGAAAAGGGAAATTATTTTCTTTACCATTTTCGTGACTGGTGTGACAGCGTTGTATCATTTTATAGACTTAAAGTGGTTGCAGGTTCCATTGGCAGCTACTGCAATGATTGGCACTGCTGTCGCTTTTATGGTGGGTTTTCAGAATAATGCGGCCTATGATCGCATTTAGGAAGCTAGGAAAATATGGGGTGGAATTGTGAATACATCTCGGACCTTAATTATCACCGTTAAGGATATTTCTGCATGCACCGAAAGGAGGCTAAACAAGATGAAACTGCTGAATTGAAAATCATTACTAATCGTCACATTGCGTGGTTAAACGCATTGCGATATGCTATGCGAACTAAAAAGGTTTGGGAGGGTTCTTACGAGAAAATGCACAAGGCGGACGTTTTTAGTTATAATATCCCAGAATTTGACGGTCCTCTGGAGGATGAATTAAGACCTTATCTCTCTGAAGAAGAGTTTGAATACGTTATGTCTAAAGACAATAAACCGAACGCAATTACAAGTTTGCAATCTAAACATTTAAGAAGACTTACGGATGAAGGGAAATTGTGGGATTTTTCCTTGCTCAATTTACAAGGTCTTCTGCAAGAATTAACTGCGCTTCAAGGAAAACCTGAGCGAATCAAAAATTTCCCTTATCCTAAACAATATGGAAGCATAGGTTATCACTTTCTTTTATATTTAACAGTTAACCCTTCGACAAAATTGCAGAGCGGCGCATCTAGCGACTAAATACCAATCAATCAAATCTATCCAATGTCATCACTTTAGACCAAGCACTTATAAAGTCATTGACGAATTTAGTTTTTGAATCTTCAAAGGCATATAATTCGGCAATTGCTCTTAATTCCGAGTTAGAACCGAAAATCAAATCGGCGCGACTGGCAGTCCAACTTTTTTCGCCAGTTTTTCGGTTTCTTCCGTCAAAGGTTTTATCATCATCAGACTGTGCTTTCCAAGTTGTTGAGAGATCCAATAAATTAACAAAAAAGTCATTGCTTAATTGATTTTTTTTGTGGGTAAAAACGCCGTGGGAAGATTTGTCAAAATTGGCATTCAATACACGCATGCCGCCAATTAAAACAGTCATTTCTGGAGCCGTTAAAGTTAACAGTTCCGCTTTGTCAACCAGTAGTTCTTCTGCCGAAATTGTATGATGTGAATAGCAATAATTTCTAAACCCATCTGCCAAAGGTTGCAATGCGTTGAATGATTCAATGTCTGTTTGATCCTGCCTTGCATCTGACCTCCCAGGTTCAAACGGAACAATAACATTATGATTTGCATTTTTAGCGGCCTTTTCAATAGCTGCAGCTCCCCCTAATACAATTAGGTCCGCAAATGATATTTTTTTACTGGTAGTTTGGTTCTCATTAAACTCATTTTGAATGCCTTCAATAGTAAGAATGATTTTTTCTAATTCGGCAGGATTGTTCACCGCCCAATTTTTTTGAGGCTCCAATCTAATCCTTCCACCGTTTGCGCCACCGCGTTTATCAGATCCTCTATAAGTTGATGCAGAAGCCCAAGCCGTGGAAACGAGTTGAGAAATTGTTAAGCCCGAATTCAATAACTTATCTTTGAGTAAATCTACATCATTCGCATCTACTAATGGATGATCAACTTTTGGAAGTGGATCTTGCCAAATCAATTCTTCAGATGGAACTTCCTCCCCCAAATAAAGAGCAGTTGGCCCCATGTCTCTATGGGTTAATTTAAACCAGGCTTTTGCAAATGCTTCTTCTAAAGCTTCAGGGTTATTTCTGAAGTGAGTTGAAATCTCGAAATAAGCAGGGTCCATTTTAAGCGCCATGTCGGCTGTGGTCATCATTAAATCGTTTTGCTTTGATGCGTTGTGAGCAGCAGGAGTTGTATCAGCATTGGAAGCAGCTGTTGGTTTCCATTGATGCGCTCCAGCTGGACTTTTACTTAATTCCCAATCATAATCTAATAAAACTCTGAAATAATCATGATCCCATTTAGCAGGGTTTGGTGTCCAAGCACCTTCTACGCCACTCGTAATTGTATCGTCACCGTGTCCCGAACCAAAGCTACTTTTCCATCCTTGGCTTTGTTGTTCTATTGGGGCAGCTGCAGGCTCTCTTCCCACATGTTTATCAGGATCTGCGGCGCCGTGTGCTTTTCCAAAAGTATGTCCACCGGCAACTAATGCCACAGTTTCTTCATCATTCATTGCCATGCGCGCAAATGTTTCCCGAATATCAATTGCAGATTTTAAAGGATCTGGATTTCCATTCGGTCCTTCAGGATTGACGTAAATTAAGCCCATTTGAACGGCGCCCAATGGATTTTCTAATTCGCGCTCACCAGTATATCGTTTGTCTCCTAACCATTCCGTTTCGTTCCCCCAATTGATAGCTTCTTCTGGTTCCCAAACATCTTCGCGCCCACCTGCAAATCCGTAGGTTTTAAATCCCATTGATTCTAAAGCGCAATTTCCTGCCAAAATCATTAAATCTGCCCATGAAATTTTGTTTCCATATTTTTGTTTGACGGGCCATAACAATAATCGGGCTTTGTCTAAATTTCCATTATCAGGCCAACTGTTTAGAGGGGCAAATCGCTGACTACCTGACCCGGCGCCACCTCTTCCATCTTGGATTCGATATGTACCTGCACTGTGCCAAGCCATTCGAATAAACAATGGACCATAATGTCCATAATCTGCTGGCCACCATTCTTGAGAGCTAGTCATCAGGTCAAATAAATCGCTTTTAATCGCTTTGAGATCAAGACTTGTAAATGCTTCTTTATAACTAAAAGTAGCATCCATTGGGTTTGATTTCTTGGAATTCTGACGCAGTATATTTAGTTTTAATTGATTCGGCCACCAATCTCGATTTGATGTTCCACCTCCAGCATTTGATGTTGCTGAACCGTGATTGAAAGGACATTTTTCCGCATTTTCTGACATGACTAATAATTTTGATATCAAATATGCGAAATTTCGACTAGTTAAAAAAATAGATAATGTTATCTTCGTTATTGATAAAATCAATAAGATGACAATTCAACAGTTAAAATACCTTGTAGCACTAGATAACTATCGGCATTTTGTAACAGCAGCAGAAAAATGTTTCGTAAATCAATCGACAATTACCATTCAGGTAAAAAAATTAGAAGAGGAAATAAACATTCATATTTTTAATCGGAGCCATTCGCCTTTAACAGTAACACCTGCAGGCGAAAGAATTATTGCAAAGGCGAGGAGCGTGCTGAGAGAGGTAAAGGAGATGAAAGAGATGGTTTCTGATGAAAAGGAGAGTGTATTTGGGACATTTAAGATTGGTATAATTCCGACTATATCTCCATATATAATTCCCAGTTTTAGTCATGATTTTGAAAAAAAACACAAAGAGTCCCAACTGATTATTGACGAATTAGAATCGGATCAAATTATTACAGATTTAAAACGAGGCAAGCTTGATATCGGCATTTTGGTAACTCCACTTAACGACCGAGAAATAAGAGAAATCAAATTATACAATGAACCGTTTGTTTTTTATGGAAGTGCCTCACATCCGCTAGTGAAAAAAGAAGAAATTAGTTTAAAAGATGTGCAACAAATTGATGATTTATGGCTGTTGAAAAATGGACATTGCTTTAAAAATCAAGTTGAAAGTCTATGCAAAAACTATGAAAATAAAAGCTCCATTCAATTTCAAAGCGGATCGATAGAGACCTTAAAAAAAATGGTGGATAAAAATAAAGGATGTACATTAGTCCCGGAAATGTCCATTAGTGAATATGATGCTGATAATATCGCCTATTTTGAAGAACCCAAACCCGTTCGAGAGGTGAGCCTAATAGTACACAAAAATTTCACAAAAGAAGCCTTGCTAGAAATTGTGCGCAAAAATATATTAGCCGTTGTACCAGAACGATTTGAAAAGAACGAGCGCTATGTTCGCGTTAAATGGCGGTGAATTTTGGGAGGTGTTTCAGAAAATCATTCAATAATTCACAGTTTGATAATTAAACATGGCTTTTGAAATGTGATTTTGATAAATTATTGCAATAAGCTTCACTTGTGAATCAATCATAGCCTGATCTCTTCTATTAACAAGGAAGAGCGAACGCTCTCCAATTGTAAATAGAGTTAATTCGGCTTGATATAATGCCATGTAATTCTTAACGGTTTCAGTAGATATATTCACCTGCCTGTTTGAGCTTAACCAGGTGTTATTTTAGGCGAATCAGTGCTATGGATATAGTTTTTTCCCATCTATTTTCATATACTACAATAATAGCTGAACCCTTCACCAAGTCTGCTGCTAAATAGAAGGTTAAACAAAAAAACCGATTCATTTCTGAATCGGTTTTTTCCGGGTGGAAGACGGGATTCGAACCCGCGACCCTCGGTACCACAAACCGATGCTCTAACCAACTGAGCTACAACCACCATTTTAAGTCCCTGACAAAAACATTATTCTGCGTAAGGGTTGGCAAATATAAGTCATTTTTTAGAATTAAAATGCAATCAGATAAAAAAAACAGAAGGAATTTATTGATCGCCTTTGAAACTTAATCGAGAGAATAGTTTTTCCATTCCGTCAAGTGTTTTCTTCAACAAATCGTAATACAATGTAAGAATCAAAAATATTGACATACCCCATATTACAAGGAGGTTTCCAGCAAATGTGCTAATGTAACTGCCAAACAGTTTTTTACGCGGTGCATAAAAATGAGCACCGAAAAAACCGACGTCATAAGGGTCTAAATAAATTGGATCAGATTTCTGAATCAAACGAGCTCCCGACACAACAAGTTTACTCAAGTCCGTTTTGTTTGTCACAACTTGTTTAAGCGCCTCATTGCTGTTGTTATTCATCCATTCTAAATAGGTGTCCTTATCGTATTTTTCAATTATTTCTTGTGTTTTATCGTCAATTTTCTTTCTGTTTTTATCGGCGATAGATTTATAATGCGTTTTTAGAATGGTAATATAATCTTTGACATCCGTATAGGTGGCTTCTGAGTAACTTTCACTACTTAAACCTTCAATGCACCCCTCGCATTTAACATTCTGAATGAAGTTATGTTCGCGAGCAATTTCAACTCTTAGAATCTGGAAAGCTTCATCTACTTCAGTCTTTTTTTCTGGATTATCGAAATTTGTTTTAACAAAATCTAATTTAGCCGTCATTTCTTGCAGCCAATAATCTTTCTTCCAAGCAGCAAAGCTTTTATTTTTTTCAAGTTCAAAGAAAACCTCGTTATACTCGTTATCTTTATATTGTGTTACGGATAAAGCTTCATACGCCCAGCGTGATGCCATAACATTACCAATAAGCGGAACCGCACTTTCGTCTCCAAAATACGGGTGTAACTTGTCAAATTTCACGATCACTCCGCTAAAAAGAAGTTGAGGAATAATCAAAATCGGAATTAGAATATAAATAACTTTTACGGAATTGAAACTTGCGGAGATGTTTAGGCCTAGTAAGTTAGCGAAACAAGAGAGACTAAATAAGATGAGCCAATACTCTAGCCACATACCTTTAATTTCTAGAATATAATTACTGATTAACACAAATAAAAGTATTTGCACAGCAGATATCATAAACATGATTGAAATTTTGGACACTAAATAAGAACTCCTACTCAGATTCAAAAAGGATTCACGTTTTAAGATTTTTTGGTCTTTAATAATTTCTTCGGCCGCAACTGTTAAACCAATGAAAAGTGCGACTATTACTGCAATGAATAAGAATGGTGGTATGTTTTGATTATCACTAAACGTATAGGTGTCCCCAGCGCTGCTATTGTAGAACTTAACAAAAAATGAAAGCACAAAAGCGAGTACTGGTGCCTCAAGGAGGTTAATAATCATGTACTGCTTATTCGTCAACTTAGATAATACGTCTCGTGTGAAGAAGACACCAAGTTGCTTGAAAATGTTCGGTTTTTTGAAGGTGCTTTCAGGAATTTCTTCATCACTTTCAATTAGATTGGGGTCTTTTTCAAGCAGCTCCAAATAATGCCCGTTCCACTCTTCAGACGACACTTTTCGGAATTGGGTCAAAGTACCGTATTCGTCAACAACCTTTGATTCTATTATATTAAAAATCTGTTCAGGATTAACATTACCACAGACATGGCATTCACTTTCATTACTTTTAGCGTGATCAATGAGGTCTTTAAAATACATTACTGCATCCACTGGATTACCATTATAAATAGGATATCCTCCCACATCTAAAATCAACAATTTGTCAAACATTTTGAAAATGTCAGACGAAGGTTGGTGAATTACAACAAAAATGAGTTTTCCCTTTAATGCTAATTCTTTTAAAAGATCCATGATATTTTCAGAATCACGCGAAGAAAGACCAGAAGTTGGTTCATCTACAAATAAAACTGAAGGTTCACGAATTAGCTCAAGTGCAATATTTAATCTTTTTCGTTGTCCACCAGAAATCGTTTTTTCTAATGGACTGCCAACTTTTAAGTCACGCGTTTCATATAGACCTAATGACATTAAAAGCGCTAACACTTTTTTCGCGATAACACGATCATTAAGGCTACCAAAACAAAGTTTGGCGTTATAAAAGAGGTTTTGATAAACACTTAATTCCTCTATCAAAAGATCATCTTGAGAAACATAACCAATTACACCCTCGATTTGTCCCTTGTCATGATGAATGTCAACACCATTGATTGTCACAGCTCCTTCAGTAGGAGTATAATTTCCATTTAAAACATTTAATAGTGTAGACTTGCCAGCACCAGAACCGCCCATTATCCCTAATAGCGATCCAGATTCTTCAGCGATATTAAAATTCTGTAAGCCTATTTTTCCGCTTTTAAATTTGTACACGACATTATCAGCCTTGAATATAATTTTTGTTTGTGTTTTATCCGAAAGGAATTGTCCTATAATATCACTGTAATAGATTGGAGCAACTTTAGAAGATCGAATGGAACTTCCTTGATTCAGAATTAAATGTCGGTAAGGTCGAACAGATTGTCCATTTAAATTTAAATCGACTTTTCCTAAATACTTGAAAAAGTGAAAATTAACGCTTTGAATTTTTAAAACACGAATTTGACCTTCAATACCCCCAGAATAGATATGTTTCGCTTTTTTAAACGACTCTTCACTTTTAGAAGTGATGTACAAGAGGTTTGTTTCATCAATAATTCTTTCAACTGGTGCTTCAACAAAACTTCTAATTTCATTGTACTCATCAATTGAAATGTTGAACGTATCTGCCACTGTAGCAGCAAATTCAAGCTCCTGGTCATTAACAATTTCGTTGGCGTTAATGAATTCCAAAATTCGCACTAGCACAATAATCTTTTGACGTTGTGCTAATTCCTCGTTAATTTGGGTACAAATTCTTAATACTTTAACTGAATGAACAGAGGTTTTCTTTCTCCTGCCGTCTTTTTTTGTGGATTTACCTTGGTACGCAATTAAGAATTCGTCAAACAACTTCAAGTATTCCTCAACTGCAGCAGAGCCGATTTCTTGTTTGAGAAAGGATTGCACGATATTACGACCCGCACCTTGTGTAACAGGGTTGAGTATATCAATTTCTTCATCAACTCTCGCAATGATTGCGAAGAGTTGCATGAGTGCTTTTAGTATCCTTTGACTCATTTAAGCGATAGCTTATTTTTGAAAACCGAGAAGTACAACAATACAACCCGAAACTTTTTTATCAATGTCCAAATATGCTTCAATATAACAATCAAGTGTATTGCCTACTTTGAAGTCCCAATAGGGTTTGTTTTTAAAGTCTCCATTTGAAAAAAGTAAATTTCTTTCCTTATCATACACATTAAAAATCACATAATTGTCTTTTTCTCCTGCAGTTGCGGCTATACGATATAATGAACCACCATAAAGCGTAACTTTGAATTCCGCGGCTTGTTCTGCATCCACAAACGCCTTATAGACCTGACCATCAGAGATAAATACTTTTTCAACACTCGCATCTGCAGAAAGATGCTTATAGCAAACATTCGCTAAAGAATCGCACTCTTGAGCATTGATTATACCAGATACAAACAATAAGGTAAATATTCCGATTAGTTTTTTCATTTTTATCCGATTAATTCGTTTCTGATTGCGTCAACTTTTGTAATAATACTATTCAAAACTTCTTCATCAACTTGCACAGATGATTTACTTTTGATATTGGTCTGAAACTTTTCAGGCATAGTTACTGGAGCTATATACTGATAATTAAATTTAATTTGGTCGAAATCAGTTTTCAAATCTTTTAAATCATCAATCAATTTTGTGTAAGTTCCTTCAGTGTTAAAATCTGTCAGCAATTCGATAATGGTTTTCAATGTCGTTTTTTGCTCACTGATTCGATTTGCAATTTCTTGATCTTCTGTTTTTTCAAAAATTGTAGTTGCAAAATAAAGTGACTCTATCCATCCACCAGTGAGAATTAAAGAAGCAACATCATGTTGTTCATTGTCTTTGAGGAATTGATCCCCTTTTCGATAACCTTCCGACATTATGACTAACATAGAGTCTTGATTGTTTCCATTTTCAATGAAGCGTGATACTAAGTCAGCATCAAAAGCCCCCGAAATTCCTAGCTCAGCTGATAATTTGTCGACAGAACCAAGATATGAAACAGCTTGCATATTTTTCTCATATATTGTAGCGTAACCTAAGTCAGCACCATAAACACCCATATTAATGGCACGTTTAAATGTGGTTGTGAAATTTTCAACATTTTTTGGATCTGTCAATACAGATTCATTGAATACATCATCTTGACTTTTTAGTAGTGATACCATTTGAATAGGTGAGGTGATACTGAATATTTTACCATTAATATTGGTATTCATAGATTGTGCTGAATCCAACACCTCTTCGGTCACAATAACTAATTCATCTGCATCAGTATCAACAGATGGAATGTCCACGTCTCCACCACAGGAAACAATGACAAAGACAAGACTTATTGGTAAAATAAGTTTATAGGCAAAATTCATAGCGCTAATTTAATTCAAAACTAAAAAAATAATTCGATTTTCAGGAATAAATATGGGCTTATAAGGGAAAAAAAAATGAAGAAAGTTACTAACATTTTAGTTAACCTGATTACCGCATATTTCGAGTTTAATCCTAATTTTGTGAAAAATTGAATGAGATGCGTGTTAGACCGAGAAGAAATAGAAAAAATGAGTTGATTCGAAAGATGGTCGAAGAAACGGTGCTGCGACCTGCTAACTTGATCTATCCACTATTCTTATTAGAGGGGGATTTAGAAAAACAAGCGATTGATTCTTTACCCGGGATTTTTCGCATGAATTTGAATGATTTATTTCTTGAGGTTGAAGCTTCAGTTGCGGTTGGGATTTCCAGTTTTGTGCTATTTCCAGCGGTCCCTGAAAAATACAAAGATAAAACAGCGTCCTATTCAGTGAATGCGGCAAACTTTTATCTTGAAGCCATTGGTCAATTAAAACAAAAATTTCCGCAAATCATTTTGATGAGTGACGTTGCAATGGATCCTTATAGCTCAGACGGGCATGATGGTTATGTTGAAAACGGAGAGATTTTAAATGACCGTACGTTGCCAATTTTAGGCGATATGGCCTTAGCTCAGGCACAAGCAGGAATAGACATTATAGGTCCTTCAGATATGATGGATGGAAGAGTTGGATTTATTCGGGATGTCTTGGATAGCAAAGGCTTTTTGAATACTTCAATCATGTCATACACTGCCAAATATGCTAGTGCGTTTTACGGACCATTTCGACAGGCCTTGGATTCTGCGCCAAAAGCGGGTGATAAAAAGACTTATCAAATGAATCCGGCTAACAAGACGGAGGCGTTAATTGAGGCAGATCTGGATACAGCAGAAGGTGCCGATTTTTTAATGGTAAAGCCAGCATTGTGTTATATGGATGTCATTCATGCGCTGAAGCAGCATAGTAATTTACCCATTGCGGCCTACAATGTAAGTGGTGAGTATGCCATGCTAATGGCTGCGTGTGAAAAAGGTTGGCTTGATTATAATTTAGCCATGCCAGAGATGCTTCTAAGTCTTAAAAGGGCAGGAGCAGACGTCATTCTAACTTACTTCGCGAAAGATTTCGCTCAATTGTATCACCAAAAATAATTGGTCTTTTTTACTGTGCTGGTAGATAGGAAAGTGGCGTTCCCCAGCCGTCAAGATGCAAGGTAACCTCACCATTTCCTATGGCAAAAGTTGAAATATCAAAAACTATTGTTTCTTCAATTAGTTCTCTACAGTCATCTCCATTGGCGGTGTGGAAAATTTTAATTGACCGCTGCGGGGGAATCGATTTAGAAATCATTTTAAGCCCGACTAATTCAAAACCATGTTCTTGACATCCGCCACTGTATTTCACTGTTACACGCATTAAGTCCTTTTCAACGACAACGTTTAAAATCCCAACTGGATCAGAACTATAGGCTCCCATATCAGTTACTAGAATTCCGTCGATCACGTTTTCTTCTTGAGGTGGGTTAATATCAGTTTCAACATCTGGTTCTAATTCTTTAGCATTAGAGCAACTGATCATAAGTCCAAAGACTGCAAGCGCGGATAAAAGATATAATTTCATTTTCATGATTTTTTAGTTTTTAAGGAAAGCAATACGAATATAAATAAAAGGAAAATTCCAATTACGACAATTAATTCTGGTCTAAAAGGGAGCTCTACCTCATCAGTTGGCACCATTAGTACTGGTCTCACAGCAGGAATAGTATCGGTTTGTTGTAAGTACGTTTTTTCCTTTAGAACTTCATAATCAAAACGCCATTCTTTAATTTTTGGGAAGTACTTTCTGAAATTTGGGATTTTATATTTTTTTTCTGTTATTCGAACTTTTACCGCCTTTACACTCTTTAAGAGTTCTTTATCTGATTTGTTGTATTGTCGACCTAAACTATAGGATATATAAGCTTGGGTAAGTGAAATGTAATTTTCAAATATAATGCCCATTTCAAAACAAGCTTTTGAGATCACTGGATCATCTTCATGGATAAAATGAATGAGCTCTTTTAAGACAAAATCTAAATTTTTCAATGGATCGATTACCTCTTCTTTAAAACGCTGACTTTTTTTATCTAAATCGAACAATGTAGAATCCACTTCCCAATTAAAGACATTTCCGATTTTATACCATTTGCTATTTTTTTCATTGGCCATATAGGCCAGCAAAATTTGGTCGAGGAAATAAATTTTCGAAAACTCTAAAATTCCCGGGCTTGATTTATGAATGCTCTCAATACCCAGTTCAAAATCTTTATTGATGATATAAATTGACATTTGATCCCACCAAAAATCACCATCAGTTTCGTAGTCAAGTGAAAGGCGATCAAAATAATACTCAGAAAGCGGGATGTTGCCGGTATGTAGAGACGCTTCAGCAAATTCTAGGCTATCTAGACGCGTCCAGTACTTACGTTCTTTGGCCTCTAAATCGTCAAGGATATTGGTTAATGTATCATTGTGGAAACCACGTTTAAACGTAGTTAATTTATACCAAGGATTATATTCGGTGCGGTAGGGCGAGGCAGGGCGAATGATAGAGTCGTTTTGGCCATATGCACCAAAGGACATAACAATAAGAACAGATATTGCTGCTGCTTTAGTGAACCGCTGTGAAAACATATTCAATAATATTTGCGCCCATTCTCAACGCTTCGCTTCTTTTTTCTGGACTGTCTCCATGTACTTCAGGATCTTCCCAGCCATCTCCTAAATCTGTTTCGTAAGTGTAAAGACAAATTAAGCGACCTTGATATACAATTCCAAAAGCTTGGCTGTTTTTATCGTCATGCTCATGAATTTTTGGTAAACCTTTTGGGAATTTATAGGTTTGATTAAATATGGGATGATTATTAGGCAATTCAACCAGATCAATTGCAGGGAAAACTTTTTTCAGCTCTGTGCGAATAAACTGATCCATACCGTAATTATCATCAACGTGTAAAAAACCTCCACCCAGTAAATAATTTCTCAAGTTTTCAGCATCCTCAATAGTAAATACCACATTGCCATGACCGGTCATATGGACAAAAGGGTAATTAAATATTTCTGGATCGCTTATATCCACTGTCGCCACAACTGTTGAAATAGATGTACCTAAATTTTTATTGCAAAATTTCATAAGGTTTGGCAATGCAGTGGGATTTGAATACCAATCGCCTCCGCCCTTATATTTGAGTACCGCAACTTGATAGGCAGATTGATCTTGTGCAAAAGACCAATTTATGCTCATTAAGAACAGTAAAAAAACTAGGCTATAAGGTTTACAGTATGACATGCTACAATTCCTGCTGTTTCGGTTCTTAATCTACTCTCGCCCAAACTAACAGGAGCAAATTTATTTTGTTTTGCTAAATTAATTTCTTCCGTCGTAAAATCTCCCTCTGGACCTACTAAAATTACGACATTTTTTTGTGTATCGAGGACTTTTTTAAGTTCAATTTTTTGGACATCTTCGTCGCAATGTGCTATAAAGCGCTGATTATGATTAGACTGGTTGCAAATAAAATCTTTAAAAGAGGTCAATTCATCTATTTCAGGCAAAAACAAATTACCCGATTGTTTGAGTGCCGAGATTGCATTTTTCCGCACTTTATCAATATTCAATACTCTTCTTTCTGAATTAAAAGTTAGAACTGGTGTGATTTGATTTACACCTATTTCAATTACTTTTTCAATGAAAAAAGAAAAACGATCCATGTTTTTCGTAGGAGCAATTGCAATATGAATTTGATTCGCTTTTAGAGAAAGCTGTTGACTCTCAATAATTTTAAACAGCAATTCCTTCTTGTTCGCCACTGTAATTTCACCAATTGCGATTCTCCCTTTTCCATCAATCAAAGTGATTTTATTCCCCTCAGTTAGTCTTAAGGCACGAGCGGCATGGTTGGATTCATCAGAAGAAAGAATCCCCTTATCTATTGATTGACAAAAAAAAGTGTGTTTAGCTGTATACATAAATCAAAAACGTACTTTTGCAATAGCAAACAAGATTAATGACTGGGACAAAAATAGCATTTTTATACAGTGAAGTGGCGGGTTATTTTATGGCTTGTGCACATTCTTTGTCTCAGCAGGCAGAAGTTTTAATAATACGTTGGCCAACAAACGCAGAAGCCCCTTTTGAATTTGAATCGTCGGATCAACTGAAAGTAGTTACCAAATCTGATTATTCGACACCACAGTTAAAGGAATTGTTAGATGAATTTAATCCAGATGTGCTTGTTTGCAGTGGTTGGATGGATAAAGACTACTTAAAACTGGTTAAAGGGTTGGATAAAAAGGTGAAGCGTGTTTTGTCTTTAGACAATCATTGGACGGGATCAATGAAGCAAAAAGCAGCTTCGATTATCTCGCCGTTTTATTTGAGAAAAATATTCACGCATGCTTGGGTTCCGGGAAGTCCACAAGCCGAATACGCTAAAAAGTTAGGATTTGACACTAAAATTATTCGCGGTTTCTATTGTGCAAATTCAAATTTTTTTAACCAGAAATTTGCGGCGACATTTGCGGATAAGAAAGGCGAATTTCCAAAGCGATTTTTATACGTAGGTAGATATGCAGCGCATAAGGGAATTTTTGAAATGTGGGAAGCTTTTCAACAATTGCAGAAAGAGAAACCTAATAAATGGGAATTATGGTGCTTGGGAACAGGTGATCAATGGGAAAACAGAATAGTGGATAAGAAAATAAAACATTTTGGTTTTGTTCAGCCTGCAGATATGGATCAATATATTTGTGAAACTGGCGTATATATATTGCCTAGTAAATTTGAACCGTGGGGAGTAAGTGTTCAAGAGTTTGCTATTGCAGGGTTTCCATTACTTTTGAGTGATGCAATTGGATCAAAAGAACAGTTTTTAAAAGATAACGGAATTTCATTTGAGGCTGGAAATGTAGCTCAAATTAAAAAGGCAATGTGCGAAATAATAGAAATGGATGACGCCCAATTGATTGAAAAAGGTGAAAATAGTCATGCAATTGGCATGTCATACACTACCGAACAATGGGCAGAACGAATTTTAGCGATTAAAAGTAAATAAATGGAGAAATTAGCGATCAAATTATGCATGACCAAAGATATTGGTGTGCATGGGAATTTATTTGGAGGAAACATGTTGGCCTGGTTAGATGAAGCAGCTGCCACTTGGGCATGCAGTGTTTGTCAAAACCCAAATATGGTCACTGCGAAAATTGATGAGATGGTATTTGAGCGCCCCGTTAAAAACGGCGACCAGGTGATCATTTATGGAGAAGTTAAAAGGGTTGGTAGATCTTCAACCACCATTTATATTGAAGCAAGAAATAAAGATTTTTATTCACATGAAGAAGAGATCGTATGTTCAACGATTTTTATTTTTGTAAGAGTAAATGAGAAAGGAAAGTCAATTCCAATCGATCAACAAGTTCGTGATAAATACGCCCATCTAGACTCGGATACTTGAAAAAAATACTGATCATACAAACCGCCTTTATTGGTGATGTTATTTTAGCGACCTCAATGCTGGAAACGATTCGTGCGCGAGCGAAAGAAGAAATTTCATTTGACATTTTGGTGCGCAAAGGAAATGAAGCGTTGTTGGTCCAACACCCTTATATTAATCAAGTATTAATTTGGAACAAGAAAGAAAATAAATACAAGAATTTATTCGCACTTTCAAAGCAAATTAGACAAACTCAGTATGATATTGTTTATAATTTGCAACGTTTTGCTTCCACCGGGTTTTTAACTGGGCGCAGTAAAGCAAAATTGAAGATTGGTTTTAAAGAGAACCCTTTTTCATGGATGTTCGATCGAAAAATCAAACATGAACTCGATAATGGAAAGCACGAAATTGAGCGTAACGCTATGCTTTTGCAAGTTGATAACAAAGCGGATGATTTTAAAGTGATGCCACCTAAGTTATATCCAACACCTGCAAATAGCATCAAAGTTGAAGGAATTATTGGTGAACAAACACATTTTCTTGTTATGGCACCAGTATCCGTTTGGTATACGAAACAATTGCCACGTGAGAAATGGATTGAGTTAATTGATTTACAACAAAGTAATCGGCCCATTTATTTAATTGGTGCGCCATCTGATCAGGAATTCATTCAAGGAATTATTGAAGCGAGTAAATCGGAACATACGATCAACATGGCAGGAGAGCTTAATTTGCTTGAATCTGCTGCGCTAATTGCACGCGCGGATCGAACCTATGTGAACGATTCAGCCCCTTTGCATTTGGCAAGTGCGGTAAACGCACCAGTAACAGCGTTTTTCTGTTCAACAGTTCCTAGTTTTGGCTTTGGTCCGGTTTCAATAGATGCTGTGGTTGTTGAGGTGAAAGAAACCCTTGATTGCAGACCGTGTGGGCTTCATGGACATCAGAAATGTCCAAAAGGTCATTTTGATTGTGGGTATAAAATAGACCTTAATTCAATTAACTCTTACCCGATTAAGTAATTTTCTTACTTGTTTTCAAGCTGTTTTTGTAACTAATTCATAAGTCTAGCGTATCCCGTAAACTATAAGTTGACTCAGGAGTAGGGGAGAATTAAAGTGCCCTTGTAGTGATATGAAAGCACAACCTTTAATTCTGTAGAGGGCATTTTGTATGAATGACTACATGTGCCAAAATGCTTATATTTGTAAGGCTACTTTATCAAATGAAAGGACTATTTTTACTTCTGTTTTTGTTTTGCTTGGGAACATCATATTCCCAGCAGGATTCACTGCTATTGTCAAAAATAGAGCAATTAAAAACACTTTTTGAAGATTATAACTATGTCCCTATTGAATTTAAAGATACGTCTTTAGTCGTAATTCGAGATATTTCAGGTATCGAAGATGTTTCACAATTCCCAGATCGTTCAGTCTATTTACAAAAGCGCGCAGAGCAGTTGCGCAGAGACATAGGGCTGAACGCTATGGGAAACTATATTGAAAATTTTAATGCAGATCCATCCGAAGGACTGGAGAACAACATTGGATACCAGCGCCGAGTGCAAGCAGGAGTTGAGTGGGATTTATTAAATGGGGGTTACCTAGAGAATAAAGTGCGCGCTCAAATGGTTGAGGATCGAATTATCCGTGAAAAGTTGAGTAATGACATTTCGCAAGAAAGTCAATTCTATGTGAAGCGATTTGACCATACAATTTTCGCTTTTAACCAGTTGAAATTGAATCTGTTAGAGAAGCGGCTTTTGGGGCTTGAAAAGCAGCATAGTTTAGTTCGTGACCTCGTCTTCTTGAATAAACTAAAAAAAGAGCAGCTAATTAAGGTAGAGATACGTCTAGTAGAGGTAGAAAGTTTGATAAATGTATACAAAAGCTATAATCATTATTTAGATATTGAGGCAGATTCAATTGGTTTTGTTTCTGAAGGTCTCCCTTTAATTGATTTGGATTATGATGCCATTTTTAATATGGTAGGAATTCAAACAGATAGTTTATTGGCAAATACAAATTATACTGAATACTTCAAATGGTATCATGAATTTGGCTTAAGACCGTTTGCAAGATATAATTACTATGATATCATTACAGGTGACAATCGACAGTATTTTTCTGCCGGTTTAAACCTAATTGTACCGCTAAGTTTTAATACGACTTTGAACAATGAGGTGGAACATGAGAGATGGAAATACGAAAATGAAAGGTTTACAAGAGATCGCGCTCAATTGCATGAAGATGTGTTGAACACGGCATATGAATTTCGTTACCAAATGAAGCGTTTTGTAGATAACTACCAAACCAGAAAATTGGTAAATGAGCGCCTTAGAATTGAAAAAGCGAATATGCGATTAAGTGAAATATCTGTAGATCTTTTTAGAGGGTTAGATTTGTATGACGAGCTCATGGAGTCTGATATTGAGTTGCTTGAATTATTGCAGGGACTTTATTTAAAAGCACTTAAAATCCACACAAAAATTCCGGGAGTTGAAATTGATGATATTATCAAAAGTCAGTCGGCTGGTGACTTGTTTGAGTATGTGAAAACTCGAAAAAGAGATGTTTATATCTGGAGTAAAACTTTTGAGAATTACACGGGAGATTTTTTAGCGAAATATGTTGTTTACAATGAGTTCAGTAAAATGATTGTAGCTGTAAGTGATAAGGACGCTTCAGAGGAGAAGAAATTATTCATGGAATATGCTTCAGAAAGTAGCGAGGTTTATTTCATGTTGGGTAATAATAAATTGTTTTATAATACTGATATTACAGGATATTTAGAGCGTGTTTTAAAGAATTATGATAAAACAACTCCGAAAGGGATTCATTTAGATATTGAGCCGCATACTTTTGATAATTGGGAAACCGATAGAAGAAAACTGTTAAGCAAGTATGTAGTACTGGTGTCAGAAGTTAGTCGCTTTTGTAAAAAAGAAGGATTAAAACTTGAGATTTCTGTACCGAAACATTATGAGAGTTTCATTATGGATCAGCTCTTTCAAATGGTCGACAAAGTTTATTTCATGTGTTATGAAAATGTTGACACTGACTTTTTGGTCAGAAAATTGCAGCCATTTATGGAAGATAATGCTGAAAAGGTTGTAATCGCATTTCGAACAGAAGATTTTAACAACCGCCTAGAAATGGAGGAAAAAATTGATGATTTACAAAAACGATTAGAAATAGTTGAATTTGCTTATCACGATTTGCAACGCATAATTAGCTTTGATAAAAGAGGAAGACAATAAATGAAAAGTCTTAATTTTAAAAGAAAAGAAAACGCTCAGATTCGTTACTTGGATGAAAAAGTAAGGGGTAAGAAGAAGTCTCGATTCAATTGGGATAGAGTAGTTTATTTATCTATTCTTGGACTTATTGTGTTTTTTGTTTTGCGTTATTTTTTCATAAGCAATTTTTATATCTCGGCAAATGGTCAAGTCATATTCGATAATGTTGACATTAGTCAAACAGAAGATATTCGTATTGAAAAGTTCTTTTTTGAAGAGGGTGATAATATAAAAGCAGGAGATACGCTATTTTCCTATTTAATAGAAGATCCGGCATTCGCTACTAATATTGATCCACTTGCAGAAGTCGGGAACGAAAGTAACTGGGCTGACCGTGAAATGTACTCCCTGCAAAAAAGTATTGACTTGAATAACAGTAGGATTAGAGGCGACCGTCAATTGTTGACATCTTATAAATCGCAACTGAATCAATTGGAAAACGAGGTGATTTTAGGTGCAGCTAATGAACGCGATTTACAAAATTTAGAATATCAAATCAGTAAATTAGAAACATCTATTAACTTAGCCCAGTCTGAAAACGGGGTGTTGAATAGGCAATTGACTGCATTAAAAACAGGCGAAGAAGACGCTGCAGTCGCTATTTCAGCTGCTCCAGCAGAGTTTTCACCTTATCGAATTTTTGTTTCTCCGATAGATGGTTATATTTCTCGTATATTTAAGGAACCGTTTGAGGTTGCGTTAAAAAGTGAAATGATCATTAAAATTCATCAAGCGGATTCAGTTCATATCAAAGGGTATTTCGAACAAAAAGATTTAAAATATGTGAAGGTAGACGACCATGTGAACATACTTTTTCCTGATGGACAGGAGAGCGAAGGTGTCATTGACCGGTTTTATTCGTCTACTGTCATAATGCCTGAAGAATTTCAGAAGAAATTTGAACCCGTGAAGCGAACAATCGCGGTAGATATTAAACCTGCAGAAGGAAGTGATTTGGACCTTTGGAAAAGATATTACAAGTTAAGCGTTGAACTAACAAAAAGAACCTTTTAATGAAGCATATTGCAGAACATAAGGACAATGCGGAGTCTATTATAGAACACGCTGGTTTCTCGTTCTTATATATTCGGAACCTGAGCGCTATTCAGGTTGAAGATGTGCAGTACCATAGTGCTGTTATCATAGAAGTGAAAAACTATGACTTTGTTCGACTGATGGTTTCGAGTATTAGAGCAAATCATAGCCCAGATATTTATTTAAAACCAATATTCTTATTAAAGAAAGATGCACAGGATCAACCTGTTTTGGATGAATTGTCAGACGGGTCCATTAAAGGATTAGATGAATTAGATTTAGTCGTGCCAATTGTTGAACGCATTTCAGCTCGTGTTCAAGATTTGACTTTTACGAACTCCATTTCATTTGAAGCACAAATTATAACTAAACTAATTACATTACTTTATACTAAAGAACAAAAAACGGTTGAACCGTTTCCATATGTTTATTCAAACATAGGCTACTACTATCCAATGTTATCAGTGAATTTTGAGCAGAGCGAAGAAACAGTGGCCTTAGATATATTAAAAATTGCAGAAGATGAAGGCATCTTGAGATCAGATTATTATGATCGTGTATACCTTTGTTCATCTTGTTCAAGTAATCATTTGAGTTATCGTGAGGTTTGTCCAAAATGTAGTAGTTCAAATACTACTCCTGATGACATTATTCATCACTTTCCATGCGGATATGTTGGACCAATGCAAGATTTCAAAAATGAAATTGATGATAAATTAAATTGTCCAAAATGTAATAAGCGATTAAAACATATTGGAGTTGATTATGATAAACCTTCAGTTATTCATGACTGTAACAACTGTAATCATAAGTTTCAAGATTATCATGTAAATGCCAAATGTCTTTCCTGTCATGCGGATAGAGCTGTGGAAAGTTTAATGTCAACAGAAATTAATTCATACCGATTAACCAAAAAAGGAGAATTGGCGGCAATTAAAGGCTTTGTAACAACCACTAAAGATATTGATGAGGTATTTGGTACAATTAAGTACGATACCTTTAAAACAATGCTTAAATATGAAATTGAGCGTTTAAAGCAAACGGAAGGTTTAAGTAATATTTGTGCCATCAACATTAGCAATTCTTCACAGGTCTATTCTAAATTGGGTAGTGAATTGCAACGCGGTTTGCTGAAAGACTTGGTTTCTGTTATTCGAAGTAATATTCGTTCTTCAGATGTAATTGCTTTTGAAAGTTCATCAACGATTGTAATGTCAATGAACGCGATTCCAAATAAAATTGCGAAAAAAATCATTGTAGAAATGATCGCATTACTAAATGATTTGATTAAAACAAGTTTTGAAGATTTGGATGTATTATTCGATACAAAAGTTGTAGCATTGGATCACGGTAAAACACACGACGCACATTTAAAAGAATTGAACGCTGATTTTAACTAGCTAAAATTGTGGACGCACTTTTAGATAATTATATCAGATTTTTGGCAACACTCACACCAGCTTACTTCGTAGAGCTCTTCTGGTTTTATTTTGTTTTTGAATTTGTTCGCTATTTCCTTTTAGAATTTGTGGTGCTAAATTTGTCAAGAATTAAATCGATTTTTAACAAACCAAAAAAAGAAGACGCACGTAGGCGATTGTTCATGGAGAACCCTTTGGTCTCGATCTTAATTCCAGGGAAAAACGAGGGAAAACATCTGTATAAATTGGTGAATTCATTAGGTGAGCAAACCTATAAAAATATTGAAATAATTGTTGTTTGTGACGGTTCGGACGACGATACTCCAGTAATAGGGCGATCACTCAAAAAAGCAGGTTTAATAGATCTGTTTATCCGAAACGAAATTAGAGGTGGAAAGGCTTCGGCTGCAAATACTGCTTTACGTTTTGCAAAAGGAAAATATATCATTCACCTAGATGCGGATTGCTCCTATGACAATGATGCCATGGAAAAAGTTCTGATTCCGTTTTTTGAAGATGAACGGGTTGGTGGTGTTGGAGGAAATGTTAGCGTGCGAAATTATAAAGAAAGCCTGGTCACAACATTACAAGGGGTTGAATATTACAATACAATTACAACTGGACGAACAGTAATGTCATATTTAGGTATTTACAGAGTTATTTCAGGTGCGTTTGGCGCATTTCGAGCGGATGTGATCCATCAATTAAAGGGATGGGATATTGGTCCTGGTTTGGATGGTGATGTCACAGTAAAAATCCGAAAAAAAGGATATAAAATTAAATTTGCGCATGATGCTAATTGTTTAACATCTGTGCCGAATACATTCAGAAAGTTAGTCAAACAAAGACTGCGTTGGGATAAGTCTTTAGTTCGTTTTAGAATGCGTAAACATAAGGATGTTTTAATGCCCACAGCATCTTTTCGAATGTTAGATTTTTTCTCGGCTTTTGAAAACATTACGTACAATGTAATCTTGAATTTCAAATGGTATGTGTATTTATTGATCATGCTTTCGTTTTATCGCCCTTTATTCTTAAATATTTTTATTACAAATATCCTCCTTTATACAGCCACTAATTTCGTAAAGTTTATTGTCTATTCTCTTTACAGAGAAAAGTCGCATAACACAATGTCTTATTTCTTGATTTATTTGCCTTGCATGGTTTTCTATTTTGGAATTTATCTGCGAATTGTTCGGACTGTTGCTTATATTCAAGAATTGTTTTTCAAACAATCCTATCAAGACCCATGGAACCCGAGGAAAACATCTCGACATGCCAAGCACTTGGGTATTTAATAGCATTGCGCTTAAAGCGTGAATAACTTCTAATCTTCAATCGGAAAACGAATCACATAAGAAGTGGCATCTCTTTTGTCTAATTGTCATATGCCGTCTATTTGTTCGACAAAACTGTCAATTAAATCTAATCCAATGCTCTGTGTCGATTCATCTGACTCAGCCCAAACACAACTATCCGAATAGCTCAATTTTACACGATTTTAACCTACCACAAAGGCATTAATTAGTCTACCATTTTTTTGCTTCTTCATCTTTTCCCGAGTTTTCTTCATTAAACAATTGCAGTTCGCGGTTGGCTACTAAATATTTGTTGTGTGAAAAGTGAATAATATCGGGCAGGATATGCGTCAGAAGTTCAACCAGAATTCGGGATAACTTTTTGCAACGCTTTCGCTTTCTTCAATCGTGATTCCTAAGTTTGTTAGGTATGCTGCTACTGCCCCTGCCATAGCAATTCTATGATCATTATGAGATCGAACTGTCCCGCCGTTTAGTTGACCTGTGCCATGAATTTTCATGCTGTCATCTAATACTTCAATTTCTAAACCTAGTTTTTTAAATTCGCCTTGCAATACTTTAGCGCGGTTACTTTCTTTATGCAACAAGCGCCTCGCGCCTGTAATTTCGCTAATTCCTTTTGCTGCTGCCGCCAATACAACTAATGCCGGAAATAGATCAGGACATTCGGTAGCATCAAACTCAAAGGAGCAGAGGTCGGAAGCTTGAATTTGCAATCCGTCAGCTGTCCAACTAAAATTAACCTCTGCGGCTTTCAATGCATCTAACATTTTTTTATCTCCTTGCACTGATTCCGGATTGAGTCCTTGAATCAAAATCCCTTTTTGAATAGCACCATAAACCATCCAAATGGATGCGCCGCTATAATCTCCTTCAACTTTGTAAACCTGGTCAAGCTTGTAAGATTGATTGCCAATAATACTAAAATGAGAGAAGTGTTTGTTTTCAGCAGTCACATTAAACGCCTTCATCACATCCAGCGTTATATCGATATAAGGCTTGCTTTTTAAATTGTGTACAAAAATGTGCGAATCTCCTTTTAGCAATGGCAATGCCATTAACAAACCGGATAGGTATTGTGAACTCAGTCCACCGTCCATTTCAATTTTTGCTGGATGGGCGTTTCCGAAAAGCTTAAAATGACCGTCTGCTTTATTTTGTTCGTATGTTACACCAAGTTGGGGAAGAATTTTGGCAAACTCATCCATTGGTCGATTTTTCAAACTGCCTTCTCCAGAAATGGTAAAGTCGCCATCCAGCACCGCGGAAATCGCAGTGACTAGGCGCATTCCTAAACCAGATTCTCCGACTTTTAAAGAGTGTTCCACAGGGTGGGTAAATCCTGTTATAATTAATTCGTTTTGATTAGATTCGACAGTCGCGCCCAATTTTTTAGCTACTTCAATTAGTGCAATCACATCTGCGCTTCTACCAACGTTTTGCATTGTGGTTGTGTTTTCTGATAATGCGGCGGCTAATATTGCCCGTTGGGCATAGCTTTTTGAAGGTGGAATGTTCACCACACTTATCATCTTTTTTCCGCTGATGAATTCTTCCATTATTTATTCATTACTGCTGTCTGGTGACGAATCGATTCTTGGTGGATGGCCTCTAAATACTTGGCGATAAACTTGGCTGAAAGGCCCTCTTCTAGACCAAGCTTTAACTGTTTTTTTTGAATTTCTTCCCAGCGTTTGGGTTGTAAAATAGTAATGTTATGTTCCTTTTTGTAATCGCCAATTTCTGATGCTAAGTTCATTCTTTTAGCAATCAATTCGCTGAGTTCATTATCAATTCCGTCAATCGAATCGCGTAATTCAGTCAAACTTTGATTGGCTTCAATATTATCTGTGTTTTCCGACCGAAGAATTAAGTCGGAAAGTAAATTGTTCAATACCGCTGGGGTAATTTGTTGTTGGGCATCACTCCAAGCGTTGTCAGGATCGATATGTGATTCAATCATGAGCCCATCATAAATCAAGTCCATTGCCTTTTGTGAAACCGATTGCAGTAAATCTCTTCGCCCTGCAATGTGACTTGGATCACAGATGAGGTTGATTCTAGGAAATTCTTGTTTTAAAGCCAAGGGAATTTCCCACATGGGTTCATTACGATACGTTTTGCTCTTCACAGAAGAGAATCCACGGTGAATGGCATGCACTTCATCTAAATTCGCGTTTTTAAAACGTTCAATTGCACCAATCCAAAGATTCAAATCAGGATTAATGGGGTTTTTAACCAGTATTTGAATACCACTGCCGTTTAGCGCATCTGCAATTTCTTGCACGGCAAACGGATTTACCGTTGTTCGTGCTCCAATCCATAACATGTCAAAGCCGGCCTTTAAAGAAGCTTCAACGTGTTTTGCATTTGCAACTTCCGTAATTACAGGAAGTCCTGTTTCTTTCCCTGCATCAATCAACCATTTCAAACCGACTTCTCCAACACCTTCAAATGAATTTGGTCGGGTTCGTGGTTTCCATATTCCTGCGCGTAAAATATTGATTTTACCCGTACCTTTTAGGTCGATAGCGGTTTGCATTACCTGTTGCTCGGTTTCAGCGCTGCATGGACCTGAAATTATAATGGGGCGTTTGATGTCGTTTAATCCTTTCATTATTTTTATTCTGAGATTTTAAATGCCACAATAACGATTCTGTCTGTATCTAACAGATTAAGCCAAACATTGGTTCAATCAATCGAAACAAAGCTAATCACAATTTAGGGGATTGCTTGCTTGAGCCGCCATTTTATTAAGGGTTTTAATTTTGTTTCAATGCGCGTGATCTGGATTGTTCAATTAGTCGCAGGTATCCTGATCAGCTGACGAACAGATTGATCGTTCCCCAAAACACAGACTTATTAAGGCAATTCAAATTAATTTAGAATCTTTAAAAACAAGCATTGATAAAGTAAAGGCAAACTCAATGATACCGGGTTTAGCAAATAGCAAGCAAAAGGTAATTGACAGAATTAAAGTTTCGCCTCCATCAGGCCTGAGTGATGAAGCAGATGAGATAGCAATACTTAAAACAAACCTTTATGCAGCAGACTTCGGAACAAAAATCGAATTAAAACCAAATCCAGAAACAAGTTCATCTTCGGTTATATTTTTTTGTAGGTAGACACTGTGCAGGTGTTGTACTTTTATTAATCATCTATAATTTTCACGCCAAAGGGTGTAAGTGCCACCGCGGCTAATCGGTAATGTTTTTGTGCGAAAGGCATTCCTATAATTGTGATGGCAAATGCAGTTCCTAATATGACATGCGAAAGTGCAATCCAAATTCCTCCGAATACAATCCAAATAAGATTTAGTAATATGGTTGGTTGCCCAAAAGGTCGTTTTTGATACACACGTTTTCCAAATGGACCAGAATTCAGTGATCCTATTTTAAGCGTTTCTTTCGCAAAAGAAACACCTACTACAGTGAGGATAAGAAGCATGCTTGCAATGACATATTCTAAGGCTCTAATTAAACCGCCAAAGATAAACCAAGTCATATTTGCGACTTCTATTTTTTCAAAATATTGTGATTAGGGTCTAACGGATTATTTCGCCAGAATATTAGCAAAAATCACCAATAATCATCCGTAATACAAGGGTATAAATACGTGATTTTTTTAATTCCTACAATACCAAATGAACAGTAGAATAGGATAAATTATTGATTGACTTCGCACACACAACGAAAGCCGAGCCAAGAACTAGCACAGCTATATTCTATGACGCTATCAACTGTACATTCTTCAACTTTATGGAACCAACTTCCACCTTTTGATTTTCCTTTCTCAGCAACCATTTCTGAGACGTTTCCAAGGGGGTTGTAAATGCCGTAGATATTCGGCCAATAAAAATCAACAGGCGCCGTTAAGTCTGAACCATCTTTATCAATTCCAGCTTCGTCACGCTCTCTTTTAACATTCATTTTCGCACCGTATTTTTTATACTTCCGCGTATTTTTTTTGGAAAATGGTTCTGTAGAAAATGTTTCCCACTCCACTTCATTTGGGAGGCGATAATTGCACACCTCAGGAATTTCTGAAAATGAGCTATCTTCTTTATAAAAGTGATATACAACTTTGTTTTTTTTCGCAAAAAGCATTTCGTTAACACGGTCTGATCGCCAAGTACAATAGGCAACTGCTTGTTCATATGAAATGCCAACAACGGGAAAATTTTGGTAAGAAGGATGATGGTAGTAATGACTCGCATAAAGACTTTCACTTCCCCAAACCATTGTGTCTGGAAGTGCGTTGATATATTGCTTGGAAGAATCGCCAAAATGAGATTTCATCCAATACACATATTCTAACCAGCTAAAATTTGAAATTTCGGTTTTATCGACATAAAGTCCTTCTTGAAATAAAACTGTTCCTGGGGGAACAATTTCTTTTTTCTTTGATTTAGAAAAAGACTTTGAAGGAGTATCAATTGCAAATCCGTTTACAGTTGAAAGTACTACGATTAAAATGACGAGTTTAAAGGGTTTCATTATCGTTTTTTTGCATATAATAAAGAGGATGAAATTGGTTACAATTACAAAGGTGGCAAGTAACTTTGAAAGAGGTACAATAAGGTGAAGGCCGAGAGAAATAAAAAGCCGAAATAAGATAAAAGGCGCATGATCTTGTTAGGAACGTAAGCCGCTCCAACATATTTTTCTCTCACAAGAAGCATGTTAAATAGAGCAATAAGCGGAGCCAATAGAAATGAAATGGAGGTGGCAAGTGTGATTAGTTTTTTGAATCCTGCTGGATCTTCATGGAAAACAGAGATGAGTAAAAATGAACCAGCCGAGATGATTAATAACATAACTCGATATAATTTGGTTTTGGAGATCTTAACTAGTTGTTTTTCAAAAATAATGCGCGTCGTGGCTGACATGGCGCGGGAGTAGCCGTCAAAAACTGCCACGCATGTCCCAAACATAATTGAGAAGGCAGAAGCTGAAATAATAATGTTCGCCCAGTCTCCAAAAGTCTCGGTGTATAATGAAACAATTTCTCCAGAAAATTTCACCCCTGAAGCTGAAAAGGTGAATGACGTTCCAAACATGATGAAAGCGCCAAGTGTTACAAAACAGATTGCCAAAAGAGCGGATAGCACGTATCCTAAATTAAAATCGAATTTGGTTTCTTTTAAAGTGGGGTGATAGCCCGTTTGTTCTATTCGCTCAATTGTCCATAAACTGCTCCATGCTGAAAGGTCCAATGCAGTTGGCATCCAACCCATAAACGGAATTAAAAAGGCAAGATAGGCCGCCTTAGTGTCGACATTAAAATCCCAAAGAGGTAAATTACCTTGAGGTCCTTTTGAAAGTACCATTACAAAGGCTACAATTGTGGTAAGAAGGAGAATGATTCCGATTACCTTTATTAGTCCGTCTAAAAGCTTGAAATTGTTTGAGATGATAATACAAACAATAAAAATAACGTCTACTGTTCCAATAGCACTTTCAATTCCGAACAGATTTTGCATGAATCCTGCCGTAACAAAGCCAACCGCTGCCGTGACTAAAAACATTGAAAGCAGAGTAATAAAAAAGAAAATCCAAATAGCAGGTTTGCCCAAACGGTTGTAACCAGCAATAATACTTTCTCCAGTAGCATTTGCGTAACGAGCACCGTATTCAAAAAAGGGATACTTAAAAAGGTTGGCTAGAATCACAGCCCAAATCATGGTGAACCCGAAATTGGCTCCTGCTTGAGTAGATTGTACTAAATGTGAAAGACCAATTGCTGTGGATGCGAATAAAATCCCTGGGCCAAGCGTTTTTAAAAGATTTTTCAATTTAATACTTTATCTTTTTTCGCTTTCCTGAGGCGGTCCACTTATACCACAATCCAATTCTGTCGTCATTTAAGTATTCTCCTTTAGATTTTTGCCCACCACTTTGATACCATTCTTGCCAATTCACGTTTTTTATACTCATATTATATGTGCCAGATACTTGTAAATCCCCAGTTGGATAATATATTTTCCAAGCTTTGTTTTGAATCCCATTTTGATAACTCTCAACAACACTTACATTTCCATCTTCCAAATAGGTAGTATAACTCCCGTGTCGTGCACCTGCCTTGTAATTAATTTGTGAACTTAATTTTCCGTTTTCGTAATAAGATTGGTGTAAGCCGTTCAATTGATTTTCGGCATAAGTCCCGCGCTCTTTCGTTAATGCGTTACCCCAATACAGCTCAAATCCTCCCGATTTTGATCCATTTGCATAGGTCGTGGAACTAATGAGAATACCATTTTCCGTCCAAATTTTTGAAACGCCATGGAGCAATCCTCCTTTGTAATTAGTTTCTTCAATTAAATCTCCATCTGCAGTCCAGCGTGAATAAGTGCCATCTAATTGACCAGCTTTGTAAACGGCCGTTGATTTTTTTTTGCCCGTCTTACACCAAATCAGATGTTCCCCATCAAATTGGCCTGCTTTAAAACTAATTCGTTTGATGAGTCGATCCTTACGATCGTAATATTTCCAAACCCCTTCTTTTTCTCCGCAACTTACTGTTCCCTCTGCATATGCTCTATTTCTATACGTATCTGTTTCTTCCTTCGGCTCACATTGTCCATTTAAAATTGGATTGATTAAGAAAATCGAAAGAAAGAAAAAAAGTAATTTTTTCATGGTCATATCTCTTAGGGAGTGCTTTTTCAAATATCGAAAAAAAAACAATAATGTGTTAGAAATCGGTGAAGTAATCGCAACATTCCTTAGAATAATTGATTCTTAATGCAATAATTAAAATTAAAAAGATGGTTAAGAAGGGTTTCTTAATGAAATCCTGGGTCAAAAAAAAAGGGGATTCCAAAATTTTGGAGCCCCTTTTCTAAATAAATTTAACTTATTATTTTTTAATCACTTTTACAGTGTTTATATGTCCTTCTGATTTCACAGTGACAAAATAAATTCCATTTGCATAAGTGTCCAAAGAAATTTCAGTTTGATCAACAGCTTGTCCTTTTAAGATACGGTTTCCGTTAATCGCAGTTACTTCATAAGTAAATTGACCAGCATATTGAACCGTTACTGATTCTAAAGTTGGATTAGGATATACGCTTAATGTAACCGAATTTTCTGTTTCAATTCCAACCTGACTTCCAACAGTTGCTGTTGCAGTTGCAGAACAACCAGCATCACACATAACTACAACAATATAAGTTCCAGCAGTTAAACCAGTCAAATCTTCATCATCATCAAAGTCACCCGTTCCGTCATTATCCCAATCAAAAGAATAAGGAGTACTTCCGCCAGTAACTGTTATGTCAATCTCACCGTCACTACCAAGAATTTCATCAGTAGTCGTATAAGTAATTTCTAATTCCTCATAAACAGTCACGTCAATATCTGCTTCATTAACACAACCATTATCATCCGTACCAACAACGGTATAAGTTGTTGTTCCAGTAGCATCTGGGGTAAATTCAACACCATCTTCTTCGGTAGGATCCCAATCATAAGTTGTAGCACCTTCACCATTTAAGGTCACGCTTTCGCCTAAACAAATTTCTTCATCTGTAACAGTTGCAACAACCTCAGGTAATTCATAAACTGATACTTCAACTTCAGCGTTGTTTTCACAACCTGTTTCATCATCAGTACCAATTACTGTATAAGTGTGCTCGCCAACTCCTGGTGTATATTCTTCACCATCTTCAATTTCTAATGGAAACCACTCATAAGTGTCTGCTCCACCGCCATTTAAAACAATTGACTCACCAATACAAATTTCATCTTCATCAATACTAGCAGTTACATCCGGTAATTCAAACACCTCAATGTCTATAGTATAACCACAATCAACGTCAGAATCACTTGATGAATTAAAAGTAAATGTTCCTGAAGAAGCAGGTGTGAACGGCTCGGCATTTACAACTCCACCATCCCATGTAATGTCTCCGTCTCCTGTTCCTTCCAACGTGAAAGAATCACCAAGACAAATTGATTCAGAAGTAACAGTAACTTCAATATCTGAACATAATTCATCAATAGTAATTTCTCCTAAAGCCGCATTATTAGCTTCAACGTTATCTTGAGCATCTCCAATATTGTAAGAACCACCAGCGCCACCGCCACCAGTTGACCAACCTGAATCCATATCAACTCCGCCGCCGCCAGAATAACCACCACCAGCTCCACCAGCATAGGTAGTTCCGTAACTTGCTCTACATGACATTAATCCTCCAGGAGATCCTGGTCCTGCAGCACCAGCAGAAAGCCATCCGCCTCCACCACCAGTTCCCCAAGCACCTTCTCCAGCGCCACCGCCGTTACCGCCTGTTCCAGGATCACCATCATCATAACCTGGATGACTAATGGAAATATTACCATCATTTGTTGTTGGTGCACCAGCTCCTATTTGGCTATATGCAGCACCGCCGCCGCCGCCTGCAACAATTAATAATGTTCCAGTAGTTGTGTTTTCAACATAAGTTCCGTCTCCACCTGCATGCACACCTGCTGAGTTTCCACCAACATAATAAGTAAGTATATCACCAGGGCTAACATCAAATTCGCCAAACATTGTTGCACCATTTCCGCCAGCAGCAATATCATCCTCTCCCTTAGAACCTTTAGCTTCAATGCTAATGCTTGTAATGCCATCTGGAACTGTGTATGTACCAGTTGAACCTGTGTAGGTGTAAGTGACTTGTGCCACTGCACTTAAAGAAGCAAAAAATGCTACTGCAAGAATTAATTTCAGTTTTAAGTAATTTTGTTTCATTCAATAAAAATTTAAAAAAAAATAACTACCTATATACTTCATACGATTCAGTTGGGTTTACGGTGTAAATATACAAAATATGATATTTTAAGTAACACATTTAGATTAATTACGTTAACCAATTTAAACAATTCATTCAAATGAAAGGAATTATTCTAGCAGGAGGATCGGGAACGAGGCTTTATCCATTGACAAAATCAGTTTCGAAGCAAATATTGCCGATTTATGATAAACCAATGATTTATTACCCCTTATCGGTGTTAATGTTATCTGGTATTCGAGAGATTTTAATTATTTCGACTCCGCGAGATATCACTGTTTTTGAAGAATTGTTTGGAGATGGAAGTTTTATTGGATTAGAGATTTCTTATTGTGTACAACCATCACCAGACGGACTTGCCCAAGCATTTATTTTGGGTGAAGACTTTATTGGAGATGACAATGTATGTTTGGTATTGGGAGATAACATCTTCTACGGATATGGATTACCAAAAATATTGAAGAATGCTGCTGCGATTGAAAAAGGAGCCGTAGTTTTCGGGTATTATGTTAACGATCCTGAACGTTATGGGGTTGTTGAGTTTGATGAAAACAGAAAAGTTGTTGGATTGGAAGAAAAACCATCCGAACCCAAATCAAACTATGCAGTAACAGGACTTTATTATTACGACAATTCAGTCATTGAAAAAGCAAAAACATTAAAACCCTCGAAAAGGGGAGAGTTGGAAATTACTGATTTAAATAAGTCCTATTTAGAGGAAGGAACTTTAAAAACGGAGTTGTTAGGAAGAGGAATTGCATGGTTAGATACGGGCACGCACGAATCATTAATACAAGCTTCAAATTTTATTGCGTCTATCGAGCAACGTCAGGGTTTAAAAGTATCCTGTATCGAGGAAATTGCCTATCGAAAAGGTTATATCACAGCCGATCAGTTAGCAGAACTCACAAAACCACTGTCGAAAAATCAATACGGGCAGTACCTGTTAAAGATTTTGGATAAAAAGAACCAAGCATTTTAGTTAATCGCACTTCCTATTTCCCAATCTTCTTCGCCCAATTATGACTCGGTTTTTCTACAAATCGGTACAATAAATAGGCAGATCCTACACTTATTGCAAACCCTAAACTAATCACAATAAATTTTTGATAGGGTTCGGTATAAATATGCGATAAATAATTAATAAAAGCCGCACCAATCATTGAATGTAAGAGGTATAATGAATAAGAAATTTTCCCTAAAAACAGCGTCAACTTTGTTTTGAAATTAGAGAAAAAGTGAATAACCAAAAGACTCACCACGGCTATGCCTATATCTGCCACACCTAGGTTGATGTAGATAATTGGCGCAAGTATAAGTGCCACAACTCCAAATTCAAGCTTGGAAATCAATTCTTTTCGCATTAAAATATAAATGATGCCCACTAAAAAATAAGGACCCCAATGTGGAAAAAACGCATAGGAAAGCGTGGCGAAACCTGCACCAATGAAGAGCGCATAAAAAATGGAACGGAGGAATAATTTGCCAGATAATGCAAGTGGGAAGAGCAATGAAAGCGCAATATAATATTGAAATTCAACCGCCAAGGTCCAAAAAACGGGATTCACCCAATTCGCATTTTCCACAAACGGAATGAGGTAACCAAGGTGCAAAAGGATGTCAGTTAAGGTCGGTGTTAAATCTACAGGCGCCTTGCCACCAACATAGTTTCTGCCGATTAAATAGACAATTCCGATTGCTACAGCAACCAAATAGGGTGGTTCAATTCTAATGAATCGTTTGAGCATGAAATTCTTCCAATTCCTTAACGTATATCCACTTTTAATCATGGACAATGGAATCACAATACCCGATATGATAAAAAACAACTGTACACCATGATCGCCATATTTGAAAACAGATAAGAGCGTTTCGTCATTGACATAATCTTTAGTGGTGGAGACAAAATGATAAAAGCAAACCGCTGTGGCAGCTAACCCCCTTAAACTATTAATTATTAATATGTGGTCACTTTTTTTATCCATTTTTCACTTAACGAAATAATCGTTTGAATATCTACTTCATTTGATGAAGGGCTAAATATAGTTATTTGAACCAAGTACATCCCCTTGCAAAACTGATAAGAATCATTCAAAATTGTGGTCTTTAATAAGGCTCAAGCACCTATTTTCGCCCTTTTTTAACTACATTTACAGGGTGTTATTTCTATTGAGATAGCTACAAAAACTGCACAAGATCTGATTAAAATGAATAAAATTATACTTTACGAATTAAATGAAGTTCCGATTCGAATTATCGAATATTATTGTAAAATGCGCCCCAATTCTTGGCTAGCGCAAAACATTTCATCTTTAAAAAAATTTGAAACCTATTGTGAAAATGGAGGGCATATTTCTCCTTGGAACACCTGGCCTACTTTGCACAGAGGTGTGACGAATAACGAACATTATATTTCGGATTTTAATCAAGATTTAAGCAAAGTAGATGCTGAATTTCCGCCACTTTGGCAAATATTAGCCAAGAATGGAATTAAAACAGGTGTTTTTGGTTCCTTACATTCTTATCCACCACCAGAAACAAAGGGACATTATAGTTTTTATGTGCCAGACGTTTTTGCAACGGGGAAAGAGTGTTTTCCAAAAAACGTGGAATTGTTTCAAGATATTAATTTGAAATTGAGCCGCAAGTCTGCTCGAAATGTGGATTCAACAATTCCGTATAAGGACATGTTTAAATTGTTTGGCAAAATTGGAAGTTTAGGTTTTAAAGCCGGAACAATGAAAGATATTGGCGGACATTTGCTTCAAGAGAAAAAAACGCCATGGAAGACTGTTCGGCGCCGAACGTATCAAACTGTTTTAAGTTTTGATGTGTTTTTCAAATTGCTGAGAAAAGAAAAACCTGATTTTACAACATTCTATACCAATCATGTCGCTTCAAGTCAACACCGCTATTGGGCTGCTGTTTTTCCTACCGAATATAAGGATATGAAATATGGGCAAGATTGGATTTCAACTTATGAAAACGAGATTCTATTTACAATGGGGAAAACGGATGAAATGTTGCAGAAGCTAGCTTCATTTGTAAATAAAAATCAAGAGTATAAAATGGTGATTACATCAAGCATGGGGCAAGAGGCGGTCGAGTCTGAGCCTATTGAAACACAGTTGTATGTGACTGATCATGATGCCTTTTTTAAAATGTTAGGCATTGCTCCAAATGAATATGAATTTTTACCATCTATGTTGCCTCAATTCAATTATTCTGTAAAAGACAGTGAGGCATTTAAATCGAAAATAGAAGGTTTGAAAATTAACACGAAACCCTTTCAATATCGGGAAATGAGCGCGGGTAGATTTTCGATTGATTTGGGTCAGCAAAACTTGAAAACGGTGTTGGTTGAATTGGATGGAGTTGAAGTTACTTTTGATCAAACAGGCTTAGAAAATGTCATGATTGAAGATAAGTCATCCGCTACTGCATATCATATACCGGAAGGGCATTGTTTTATCTATCATCCTTCCTATAAGACCAGTGAAATGAGTTTGCATCAAGTTTCTACACGAGAATTAATGCCTACAATTTTGCAAAACTTCGCAGTTGATGTACCTTCGTATGCGCAAAGACCGAGCATAAATATTTTAACCTAATTAATTTATGAGTACGATTCAAGATTTTTTCACTGATCTATTAAATGGTTTTGCCGTTGACCAGATTCCACTTTTTTTGTTTCAATTGTTCTGTGCGGCGCTTGCGGCGCATATCCTGCAACTCATTGTCAATAAAAAGTTAGGTGAAAAATTATTGGAGTATAGCGCTTTGATTGCTGTTTCGGCGGCTTTAATGGCTTCACTGGTTAAAATGACTGAACCGTTGGCAATTTTAGGTGCAGCGGTTTTATTGCTTTTACTACGCGGCAAGGAAAAAGGAAAATTAGAAACAATTGGAACAGTAATGCTTGTGCTAATAGGGGTTGGTTGCGGCGTTGGAAGCGTTTTGCAAACAGGCATTGGTTGTATTGTTTTGTTCGGAATTGTATTGTTTACGCCCTTGAAAAAATAAATTTGTTCTGCAATGTTAAAGAAACTAGGCATAGATTCACTCTTGCTGTTCTTCGTCCTGAGCATTGCGTTTTTGTGGGTGGCTTTTCCTAGTATTCAAGAATCTCTTTTTAGCCCTAACCATTATATAATTACGAATCTTTCGGTTGATGATCAGGTCAGTTATCCGGAGCAAGGGATTTATGAAGGGGGTGAAATTCGATTGAACAATGAAAATTTAACGATGCTCTTTTCAATGGATGGAGGTAAGACGTTTAAGGAAGCACCTGATAAAGGATTGATAATTGATGATTTGGAAAACCCAGCTATTATTTATCAAACTGCATCCATTCGTTGGCGACACCCTAAGGGGAAATTTCCAGCTGTAAAGAATATCGTATTAAAAATTAGAAATGAAATAAAAAGAACAGAATCTAAACCAAAAGTTTTGACCTATTTTGAAAAGGGAATGACCTATTCGGGATCGCTGGTGAATATTACAATTAATCATGACGATTTATTTGATTGGGAAAAAGGATTAATGATTTATGGGGAATCTTCATCACACGATCAAGGATTTCAAAAAGATTGGTGGTATAGATCTGCAAATTTTGCTAGTCGTGGACCCGAATGGAGCAGACCAGCGAGATTTCAGTATTTCTGGGATAATATTAACGGTACTGGGCAAACTGATATCCGTTGCGAAATAAAAATCAGTGGAAATGCAACCCGTTATTTTCCGCAAAAATCTTTAAAGTTTAAAATATTAGATGAACAAGGAAAGCCCAGTAAGGCTCCAGCGTTTTTTTCTGCACCAGACGGACGTCCTATGGAGTCTTCGAGTCTGCTGTTACGCCAAGGTGGGAATGACAATAGTCGCACTCTTTTTGCTGATTTGCTCATGCATAGATTGGCTGAAAATTCAGAGGTTGCTGCATTGGAAGGTTCACCGCTTCCTGTTTTTATTAATGGAAATTATTGGGGGATATACAATATGCGCCAGCGCATTGATCCACTCTACATTGCAGAGATTGAAAACGAAAAGGAAAAAAATATCACGATCTTATATTGCGAGGTTTATGGAGATCGATCAATACTAAAAGATGGATCTAAAAAGGAAAAAGAACGCTTTGATTCCTTAATTTCAAGTCTACCAGAACAAATTAGTTCTGAGGCTGATTATAGGCGTGTGAGGGATCAGATCAGCATCAAATCTTTCGTTGATTATATTATTTTTGAAACCTATTATGCCAATCAAGATTGGTTGCATAATAACACCACTTGGTATAAGGCAGGAGGTAAAAAATGGAAATGGATTTTGAATGATTTAGATTTCAGTCTGGCGTATCCGGGAACGGATAATGTAAACTCTAATTTGTTTGACAAGTTGTTAACCCGTAATTCAATTACGGGGCAGTTATTCACAAGTTTAATAGCATACCCTGAATTTAAGGAACGATTTCAAAATAGAGTGATAGATTTGTTGGAGGTGGAATTTTCAGAAGAACGTGTGAAATGGGAGTTTCAGCAGGTTAAAGAAATGTATTCGGCGGGAATTGATCGTCAAATTAGAAGGTGGCGATTTATTGACTCAATTGAGCAATGGGAAAAAGATTGTGCCGAAAATGAGACTTTTTTACTTGAACGCCGTACAATCTATCAAAAACAGGTTCAGGCACTCTAATGATTACCGCGTACAAAGAGCATTCACAGTTTATCATGATTTTGGCAATCATGTATATTTTGGGTGTCTGGGGTGGACCACTGATTTTTCCAATTTATCCAATGTTTCTCTTCCTTTACGGGTTAAGAGGGCGGTATTTCGAAATGTTTATCATTGCCGTATGGACTTTAATGTTAGCAGATTATGTCCCCGTTGAAATTGCGACTTATGATGACATGAAGTGGATAAAAACGTTGAAACCACTGGTGCCATTAACCATGTTCATGTTTTTTATTCGCGACAGCGAAAGTTTTAAACCTTATCCAAAGCTAGTCGTTTACTTCATTCCTTTTATGGTTATAGTAACCGCAGGTTTGTCTGATACGCTCAATTTTCAAGTCGGTTTTCAAAAGACACTTTCCTTTGTTTTAATGTATCTCTGTATTCCTTTATTTGTGGTGATTTTGCACCGAAGGGACAAAGATCATTTCTGGAAAGCCTTGCTGACGTTCATCATTGGAATGTTGACGATTGGGATCATTCTTCGCTTTGTTGCGCCTGAAATTGCCATGGAGGTTGGGCGATTCAAAGGTGTTCTCGGTAATCCGAATGGGCTAGGGGTGATCTTGAATTTAACCTTTGTGCTTTGGGTATTAATTCGGAGGTTTAATCTCGCTACGTTTACCAAAAAAGAGAATATGTACATTCTTTTTGTGATTCTATTATCCCTAATTTGGACCGGTTCTCGTAACGGAATGATGAGTATGTTCCTCTTCTATGTGATTTACAAAATGATTCAAGTCAATTGGTTTTTGGCACTTGTTTTATTGGCTGCAATTTTAACATTTAATGATCAATTGTTCATTGTGTTTGTTGGAGGAGTAGAGTTTTTCGGGTTGCAAAATTTTTTCAGAATTGATTCGATCGAGGAGGGTTCAGGGCGTGGTATTGCCTGGGTATTTGCCTGGCAGGAAATTCAGGATTATTATTTCATAGGCGGAGGTTTTGGGCATGACGAACATATTATGCGTCCGAATTACAAATGGCTCTCTATGCAAGGGCACTCTGGTGGTGTGCATAATTCCTATCTTTCCATGTGGATGGATGCAGGGATTTTAGGAGTAGTCGCTTATTTTGGTGGGATCATTGCGATTATCGGTAAAACCATGCGGGATAACTATATTATAATCGCTTTTGCAGCATCCATTGCCTTTAATATTTATTTCGAATCATGGTTGGTGGCTTCGTTGAACCCCTTCACGATTCTTTATTTAACAATTCTGACCATATTTATAAGTAACTTGACAGGGAAAGACTACGTACAAGATGAATTCAGTATAGAGGATGAGTAAAAAAGTAAATAAAGGGCGTTTGTTCCGCAATATTATATTGCTTGTACTTGTCATGGGTACTATTGGTTTTTACCTGTCCAATAAATACGTTAAAACGAAAGGCTTTGATAATCTTGGAGACTTTGTTACCAATTATCAAACCAATAAGAACCTGGCAGACTTTGCAGTGGCTGAAGAAATTCAGTTGTTACTCTCAGATGGAGATTATCAATTCTTAAAAGATAAACGCCAAGAAAGTTTAGACCGTGGTATTCAAGTCAATAAAGGGGATAATTATGTGAATTGTAAGTTGCTCTATAATGGCGATACAATTAAAGGAGAAATGCGCCTAAAAGGGCATATGACAGATCATTTAGAAGGAGATAAATGGTCGTTTCGGGTAAAAACCAAAGAGGAGGTCATGGGCATGTATCGTTTTTCATTGCAAAATCCGGCGACAAGAAATTACGCCTACGAATGGGTGTATCATGAATTGTTGGAAAATGAGGATGTGATTCACCTTAAATATGATTTTATCCGCTTAAAATTAAACGACCAAGACCTTGGAATTTATGCCATTGAAGAGCATTTTGGGCAACACGTGTTAAGAGATAATAACCGTCCGCCAGGTGCAATTATTCGCTGGAATCCAGAATTATATTGGGAGCAACGTATTGATGAATTCGGTGGTGTGTATTTAGATGAAGGTTATTCCAATTATAGTTCTTCTTTCCCTGAGCCTTATGATCAAGGTGTCGTTGAAAAAAATCCAGAATTAATACGTTCTTATCAAAAAGGAGCTGCGTTATTAGAACAATTTAGAAGAGGGATTAAGTCAACTTCGGAGGTGTTTGATGTCGGTAAAATGGCGAAATTTCATGCGGTAATCGATTTAGTAGGTGGCTATCATTCTTTAGATTGGAGTGATGTGAAGTTTTATTATAATGTGAATACGGCTAAATTAGAACCCGTTGGTTATGAAAGTTTCTCTGTGCGAGAAACCTATAAAATTGCTGGACAACGCACCCCTGAAGATTATGCGACGATCGGATTTAATTATCACGATCGATTATTTGCAGACTCTGTATTTTTCGCTGTCTATATTGAACAGCTTCAACGCATTTGTGACGAGGAGTATTTTCGTGCTTTTACGGATAAAATTGAATCGGACTTAAATAGTAAACGAGGCGTTTTAGCGGATGAATTTGCCTATATCAAGTTCTCTTTCCAACCTTATTATGATAATATTGAATTAATTCGACACAACCTTGAATTGCCAAAACCATTTCATGCTTTTCTGGCTGGTTCAACAGATTCTACAGTCACAGTTAGTCTGACTCCAGTGAGTGATTATCCGATTGAAATTTTTGGGTTACATGTAAATGAAAAAAGGGATTACTTCCTAGATTCAACTTATATTCTTCCACCAAAAGCCCGAAATACATATGCGCATTATTTTCGAATAGAATTTCCCTATGATGGCAAAAAGCTAAAGAATATGGTGCTATTTGCAAAGATTCCAGGTGCAAAGACACATTTTGAAGTGGATGTTTCTGAATTGCCAATGCCTGCCGATTATAATATTCTTGAAATAGAACCAGAAGGAAGTGAGATGGATAGTGTGCTAAACTGGCTGAATGACTCGGTCGCAGTTTTTCCAGATCGACACTCGAAAATTTCAGGAATGATAGTAGTTCCAGTGCATAAAACACTTGTAGTAAATGCGGGGCAATCACTTAATTTTTCAAGGGATGGCATTATCGTGGTGAAAGGAACATTAAAATTTTTAGGAAGTGATCAGAATGAGCTAAAGGTGAGTGCATATAATCCTCAAAGATACCGGACCTGTATCAGTATTCTTGGAGGAGAAATTTTAGCCGTTCACGCACAGTTTTATGATGTTAAGAATAATTTAATTGAAATAAAAAACGGAAAACTTAGTTTTCAAAAATGTGTGATGGCAGATACGGATCAAAAATTAATTGTCGCATCTGAATCGGAAATCACATTAATAGATTGTAGCAGTGGTAACATGAGTTCCTTGGGCACGTTCGATAGGTGTTTGGTTAAGATCAAAGCTTTTAACGCTAAAAACGGGGATACATTTATCGCGTCATCAGGTTCGGATATAGAAATGCATCAGTCCAATATTTCAGGGTATGAATCGGTTTCTGAATTGAATTATTTGTCTGATTTTAGTTCATGGGGATCGATTTTTGAGAACAATAAAATGATCAGTGAATTGAATAATATTTCATCTTTTAAAACCTACGGAAGTACAATCGTTTCGGGTGAAGTGGGCGTATCTATAAAAGACTTAGAAAGACATGATGGAGCGACTTCATCCTATTTATTTTATAAAACACCTGCTGGCGCATTAAAAAGTGAGGTATTAATAACCAATGGATAAATGATGGCTTATAAATACATAGCGCTAATTGTTATTTGTTTGTTCGGTTTATCGGCCAAAGGTCAATACAAATCACCTTTTAACAATAAAGAAATAAAGGTTGATGGACCTCAATACTCGTTTATTGTCAGTGGTCATTTTTATGGAGATGGTGGAAACAAGTCGTGTTTTCCTGTAAATACCTTATTGGCAAATTTAGATTGGATAAATGGTTCCAATGCAGCCATGTTGTTTTGTTTGGGAGATTTGTTCAAAGATGTTTCTAATGATATTCCTAACTATCAAACCAGCTTATTTGATAAACTGGAAATGCCTTTGGTAAATAGTGTTGGAAATCATGATTTAACAGACAATATCTATCAAGATAATTTTGGTGAAACTGCTTTTTCGTTTGAAATCAACATGGATATCCATATTGTTTTGGATACAGAAAGAGACAATGGTGATATTAATGGAGAGCAGCTTGATTTATTAAAAGAGGCGGCCGTAAAGGTTGAAAAAGGTAATGGGGGGAATGTTTTTATTTATACCCACCGCACCATTTGGAAAGAAGCTTACGACGAAATGGACGGAATCTTTGAAGACAATACGCAAAGTATTGGCGGAACAAATTACGAATCAGAGGTTCTTCCAATTTTAAAAGAAATGGGCTTAAAAACACATGTTTATCTTTTTTCAGGATCATTAGGGAGTGCACCGGCATCTTTTTTCCATTTTTATGATAAGGACAATAATGTGAAAATTATAGCCACCGCAATTCGCGGATTACCAAGAGATGCTATGTTAAAAGTACGCGTGAACGAAATAGGGGAGGCCAGCTTTATTACAAAAAGTTTGACCGGAGAAAAATTGAATCCTGTTTATTATTATGATGTTGAATATTGGCAAACTGAAGTGGGAATCGATCCTTTTAATTGGAAATTAATTCCTTATTATATCGAACTGATGGTTACGCACAGGTTCTTTTGGTATGGTGTGCTAAGCACCTCACTAAGTTTCTTTGTGGTGTTGTGGTTTAGAAAAAGAAGAAAACGAAAGGGCTAGACTTTCATCAAGGCATTAGAATTTTCTTTTTTTTGAATTGATTTTTAAACCTTTCTACAAATTCTAAGTCTTAGAATACAAGAACATGAAGTTTCCCGCTTCAAGGATCTTCAATAAAAAGAGAGAGATATGGTAGACGTTAGACTTAAGGTATTGGATTCAATAATTTATGCACTTTTAGGTGCAGTTTTATTCCTCATTTAAATCCTATTAAAACCAAAACCAAACTCAGCTGAATTATTTCAGAAGAGAATCATTCACTTAATTCAAAAAAAGTATGTTAAAAGTAACGATCAAACAAAGCGGAATCTATCTATTATTTGGTTTAATTCTATTTTCTTCTTGCAATAAAACAGAAGAAGGTGTGGACGAAAATCTGCCAGATGTGTATCAGAAGTTTTACAATATTGATGCTGTTTATCAAGACGGAGATTTTGTGGTAATAGAAACCGCCGGGATTCCAGATCATAAAAGTCCTTATTACACAGGAACTGAATGGGAAAGTGATAGATATGAAGCTTATGCTGGATCAAATCCAGACTTCATATTGAACCCCAATCGCGTTGGTGAGCAAAATTTCACATTTCGCATTCCTTTGAATCCATCAGTAGATGCGGCTCATTCAGCAACCTCATTAGGACCAATTGGTGTGGCATTAAATGGTGTCGCTATATTTAACCAGTATGCTGGACCTGGAGATGATTTAGAAGAGGAGATCAATACATTTGATCATTATAATGGTCACCCAACCGGAACAAAAACCTATCACTACCATATCGAGCCAACTTATTTAACAAGTGCATTAGGTTCTAGTGCTTTAATAGGCTTTTTATTAGATGGTTTTCCTGTGTATGGTCCAATGGAAGATGGAAACTTGGTGACAAATGACGATTTAGATGCATATCACGGTCATTCACATGCCACAGCAAATTATCCTGATGGGATTTATCATTATCACATCACTTCAGAAGATCCTTATATAAACGGAGATGGTTTCTATGGTACATCTGGGACAGTTACGCAATAAATTATTATTTGGGCTCTTAGGTGTACTAGCTTTTGCTTGTGCCGATAGGGAGATTGAATGGATTGATGTAGATAGTTCGAACAAAAATCTTAAAAAAGAAAAAGGCACCTATTTTTTATTTGACAAAATGTTGAATGGAAGTATCATAGCCTATTTTGAAAACGGTGATACGGCTTCAATTAGCGAATATGCAAACGGCGTAAAAAATGGCCTAACGCAAAAATGGTATGAAAGCGGTCAGTTGAAATTTGAGGGGAATTATGTGGATGGAAGTTATAGCGGCACGGTTGCCGAGTGGTATCCTAACGGACAGCCCTATAGTTTGTTTAATTATGAGGCGGGAAAGGAAGTTGGGCGGCAACAAGCTTGGCAAGAAAACGGGAAATTCAAAGCCAATTATGAGGTGATTGGAGATCGGAAATATGGTTTGACGGGAATTAAAAATTGTAGCAATGATTGGGAAGAATAGTTTTTACATTCTAATACTTTTGCTCTTCTTCGCTTGCGCTGGTGATGGAAATGTGTTAGAGGTTAATCTCAACGAGCCAACAGAGGTGACTGCTTTGCCTTATTACCACACGCCAGACTTCGAACCGATATGGAAGCTTGGCAATATGGATACCTTACACACCATTTCAAATTTCAGTTTTATTGATCAAAATTCGAAAGCGATTACGCATCAAACTATTGAAGGCAAAATTTATTTATCAAATTTCTTTTTTACTTCATGCGGCGGAATATGTCCAAAATTGACGCGAAATATGGAAAAAGTACAGGAAGCTTTTGAAAATGAAACGGAAGTTTTATTTTTGTCACATTCAGTGATACCTGAGCAGGATTCGGTTGCAAAGCTCAAAACTTACACCAATAATTTTGAGGTGGATGATAACCGCTGGCATTTTTTAACGGGGTCAAAAGCCGAGATTTATGACATGGCGCGCAAGTCCTATTTTGCAGAAGAAGAACCTGGTTTTAATAAAGATTCCACTCAATTTTTACACACCGAACATTTTATTTTGGTAGATCGTAATAAACACATTCGTGGCATTTACAACGGTACTATTGAATTAGAGATGGATCGAATTATTGATGATATCAAATTATTATTAACAGAATAGAATATTCTAGGCGTCTATCGTGTCTTCTTCATGTCCTTCAAATAAAGGGTCAAATTCTTGCGGATTTAGAGCACCAGCCTCTTCTTTTGTTGGAATAAAGAAAAGTGCAATAAAACCAAGCACAAAGAAGCCTATTAATGCTAGCACGGAAGTTCGCATACTTCCAAACGTAGCTTCCATAAGTCCTACTGAAACCATCCCTATCACAATTCCCATTTTTTCCGTGATATCGAAAAAACTAAAAAATGACGCAGTGTCTTTTGTTTCTGGTAAATATTTTGAATAAGTAGACCGAGAGAGTGATTGTGTGCCACCCATAACAAAACCAACAACAGCTGCTAGGATGTAAAAATTGATTTCATCATATACGAACAAGAAGGCATATATACAACACAAACACCAGATGAATAGGGCAATACCTAAGGTCTTAATGTTACCAATTTTCTTTGCTCCCCAGCTAAATGCAAATGCACCAGGAATCGCTATAAATTGAATGAGTAAGACGGCAATGATTAATCCAGTTTTGTCTCCTCCAGCGAAAACTTCCTTATCTGCAAAAAGCACGGCAATAAGCATTACTGTTTGTACTCCCATGCTAAATAAGAAAAACGATATTAAATAACGTTTAAGCCGCTTAGTCGAACCAATAAATTTCCCTACTTTCTTTAATTCTCTAAAACCATTGCCTAGAATCTTTTTCGTAATTTTATTTTTTGACTGAGAATTTGGAAGCACTCTATAAGTGATTTGACTAAAACCAATCCACCATATTCCGGTTAGAATAAAAGCGTAAACCGTCAAATATTTCCCGCCTATCATAATCATAGCCAAACAACCAATAAGTAGAATAGATGCACCAGCATATCCCATTGAAAAACCTTTCGCACTTAGCTTATCCTGATCTTCTGGTGCCGCGACTTCTGGTAAATAAGCATTATAAAAGACTAAACTGTTCCAAAAACCTAAGCTTGCAAGAAATATGGAGATCATGCTTAATTCTAGATGTTCAGGATTAAAGAAATATAAAGACGCCGTTGAAAGCGCACCTAGGTAACAGAAAAATTGTAAAAAGCGTTTTTTGCTGCCGCTATAATCTGCTACACCAGATAAAATTGGCGATAAAATACAAACCATTAAAAATGATGCTGCAACCACATATTCATATACTACCGTGTTTGGCAATTCATGTCCGAAAAATGTAACAATGTCGGTAATCAGATTATCGTCAGCATCATAAGTTCCAGTTTGTCTGTTATAAAAAATCGGGAAAATTGCAGTGGAAATAACTAAGGGGTAAGCGGAATTGGCCCAATCATAGAAAGCCCATCCGTTCATTGTTCTTTTATCTCCTTTTTTGATCATATAGCTAAGTAGGTTTAAAGCAAAAATGCTAAAAATAAAGCAGACCCCTTGAACTTATGCAATAAAAAAATCCCATCCGCTTGTGCGAATGGGATTTTAATTTTTTTTATTGGTTATAATTACTGAATTAACTGGAATGTCACTCTTCTGTTTTTCGCTTTCGCCAAATCAGTTCCAGAGTTGTCTGCCTTTCTTGTATTCTTTGCATTTTCCGTTAATACTTTCGTGTAGTTAATACCACTCTCCATGAAGAATAATTTTACTACTTCTAGACGTTCATCACCTAAGGTTTTTAAGTTCGGATTTTCATCTTCTAATTCGTCTGTATGAGACGTAATCATAATTTTTGAATTCTTATTTTCTAACCACATTTGTAACATTACGTCCAAGTGTTTCTGACTATTAGCAGAAATTTCAGAAGATCCAGAAGCGAAGTATATTGACGTATTTGAAGCAACAAGCGCCGGATCCATTCCTTCAATGCTAGACATTGGAGCAATTTCATAAATGAATTGTGTTTCAGGCTCTCTCGCATCTGCCTCACATTCACACAATGATTCATCATCAATTGCAATAACAGAAATGTTATCAATAAAATAGTAAGCACTTACAACTGCAGCACCAGAAAAGGTTTTGCTTTTCTTTAAGCGCTGGTTTAAAGTAGCGCCATTTGCTGAGAAATTTCCAATGGTCAGGAATTTCTCTCCACCTTTTGCTTTATAAACTCCACAAACTTCATCCCATCCAAACTGTCCGTTAAATATAGGATTGTCTTTGTGCATAACACTTGTAGTGGTCATAATACTTTTGGCCTCACTAATGTTATATTGCTTTTTAGAAAAATTGATTCCAATATTGTTTGCAGCATATTTAGATGCTTCAGCCAAATTTACATAAAACTTAACGCAATATTTTTGATCTTTCTTCATAGTCACTTTTAACTTAGAAGAAATGTAGTTACGCGCTTCCTTGTCATTGTAACTAAAGGCGCGAATTCCAACATAGTTTGTCCCATCTTGAGCCTCTTCCATGCCTAAGTTATTGTTCGGTGTTCCGAAACCTTCTTTCACTTTTCCTGAAAACATATCAGCTGCCGCTTTTGTTGGTGACATCCAACCTACTGCTGCTGTAATAGCTCCACTTCTTTTAATTCTTCCCTCCGTTTGTTCGAAACTCGGATTTTCGACTAAGTTATCCATGTCTTGAGCTGATACATTTAGCATCATCCCCAAGGATAAAACCGAAATAATTAATTTCTTCATTTTTCTTTTTTTTTAATTAATTGAATGTGCTTTCACAGTTTCAATAAAACATTTAACCTTTTCTGGGTTAGTGTCCGGATAAACCCCGTGCCCCAAATTAGCAATATGTCGCCGATTACCAAAGGAATTCAACAAGTTTTTTGTTTTCCTTTCAATTGATTTAAAGTCGGAATAAAGCACGCAGGGATCTAAATTCCCTTGTAGTGTTTTGTCCATTCCAATGATCTTCCGACTCTCTTCAATATCCATGTTCCAATCCAGTCCAATCGTTTGGCAATCTAATCGACTAAGTTCCTCTCTCGCATAATACGCACCTTTGGCAAAAACAGTTACAGGAACTTCGTTTATTGCTTCACATATCCTACTTACATATTTCGTTCCAAACTCAGAATACGTAGACTGGTCAAGGACTCCAGCCCATGAATCGAAAACCTGAACAATGTCTACTCCAGCCGCTATTTGCAATTTCAAGTACTCTATTGTGACATTGGTTATTTGATCCAAGAGCTTATGCGCCAATGCTGGATTCGAATATAAAATTCGTTTTGCTTTTGAAAATGTTTTGGAACCTTCTCCTTCTGTCATATAGCAAAAAATGGTCCAAGGTCCGCCGGCGAAGCCAATTAATGGAACACGATTATTCAATTCCTTTTTTGTGCATTTAATCGCTTCAACCACATATCCGAGACAATCAGCCACGTCAATTTGGTCAGAAACTAATTTTAAATCAACTTCGCTTGCGATTACATTTTCAAACCAAGGCCCTTTTTTCTCAATCATTTGATATGGCAACCCCATGGCTTCTGGAACCACCAATATGTCCGAAAAAATAATGGCGGCATCTACCCCTAAAATATCTACCGGCTGTATCGTAACCTCGGCGGCAAGTTCTGGTGTCTCAACCAATTCTTTAAAACCACTCAGACTTGATCGAATTGCTCTGTACTCTGGCAATATTCGGCCAGCTTGGCGCATTAACCAAACCGGAAATCGATCGGTTTGTTCGCCATTAATCATTTTTAATATAGTGTCGTTCTGATAGTCGCTCATTCTTTTTTACCAGTTAATTTGAGATTTGTTTTGCAAAGCTAACAGTTCATTTGTTTTACTAAAGTGTTTGCAGCCAAAAAATCCGCGATAAGCAGATAGCGGCGAAGGATGCGGAGCAGTTAAAACATGATGTTTTGATTGATCGATTAAATTCTTCTTCTGTTGGGCTTGCGCACCCCATAATAAAAATATGACGCCTTCTTGCTGCTCCGAAGTCTTTTTTATTACTTCATCCGTAAAAGTTTCCCATCCAAATTTTTTGTGTGAATTTGGATCGTGTGCGTTCACCGTAAGCACCGTATTCAGTAATAGAATTCCTTGGGTTGCCCAACGGTCCAAATTCCCGTGTGTAGGTATTGGAGTTCCCAAATCGCTGTGAATTTCTTTAAAGATATTTTGCAATGATTTTGCCAAAGGATGAACTGTTTCAGGTACTGAAAAACTAAGTCCATGCGCATGACTAGGAGTAGGATAGGGGTCTTGACCCAAAATCACAACTTTCACAGTATTTAAAGCACATTTATTAAACGCATGAAAGATTTCCTCTTTTTTTGGACAAACCATTGCAGCGGCATAGCTATCCTCCACTTGATTGATCAACGCTTGAAAATGGGGTTGATCAAAAGTTTCCTTCAAGGCTGATTTCCAAGATGCTTCAATTTGAATATCCATAAATAAAAACGGTATAAACTGAAAAAAGGTCTAGCACATAATGTATTAGACCTTAACGTTTTTTTTACGGTCTTAAAGACTGTTTACGTGCACAGTTAAGCCAGATTTTAAATTTCCAGCTTTGTTCTTGTGAATTACGCGTCTTTTTGCCAATCTATCAATCAAAGAAGATACTTTAGGAAGCATTGCTGCAGCCTCTTTCTTGTCTTCTGATGCTCTAAGAACTCTAATCGCATTTCGCATAGTTTTATGCTGATATTTATTTCTTAAACGCTTAGCGTTGTTTGAACGGATTCTTTTTATTGCCGATTTATGATTTGCCATAATCTATATTATATATTCTTTCTTTTAAACTTAATACTCTCATCACTCATTCCTACTCACTCAATATT
>TARA_B110000037_G_scaffold90350_1_pt1 | contig 65617 bp, 53 predicted proteins | sample TARA_B110000037 | Tara Oceans TARA_B110000037 (sample SAMEA4397196) | marine metagenome | biome: Polar Biome; feature: [MIX] marine epipelagic wind mixed layer (ENVO:01000061); material: water (ENVO:00002006), including particulate matter (ENVO:01000060) such as... | depth 10-100 m | reverse complement strand
ATTAAAAGGAGTAACTAAAAATGTGGCCTAAAAAATAGTCCCAAATTTATTAGACAGCCCATTGTAGCGCTTAATTCATTCATGTTTTAAATATAAAATGAAATCAACCCCACAAAGACTAATTCCTGAATTTAAGAGTAAATTAATTTAATACGAAGCGGATATAAAACATAGATTAAGTGATTTTTGAATCATCACTAAAAAGAAACATGTGCGAATCAGTCGAAAAAGTTTAACTAAAAGTACCAATCTCCCTGTTTATTTCATAACAAATAAACTCTCCTCAACCAATATTCTCAAGTCAATTCTGTAACTTTGCGTTTTTGAGAAAATTAGATGGCAGAACAGCAAGAATATATCGAAGTTTTAGGAGCAAGAGTTCACAATTTAAAAAATATTGATGTCCGAATTCCACGCGAGAAGTTAGTAGTCATCACTGGCTTAAGTGGCAGTGGTAAATCTTCCTTGGCATTCGATACAATTTATGCTGAAGGTCAGCGACGCTATATAGAAACTTTTTCAGCCTATGCGCGTCAGTTTTTGGGAGGCTTAGAGCGCCCTGATGTTGATAAAATTGATGGACTCTCTCCCGTAATTGCTATTGAACAAAAAACCACTAATAAAAGTCCAAGATCAACTGTAGGTACTATTACCGAAATCTATGACTTTATGCGTTTGCTCTATGCCAGAGCCGGCGATGCTTATTCTTATAACACACAAGAAAAAATGGTGAGTTATGGTGATGAGCAAATTAGAGAGCTCATTTTGAGTGATTTTGACGGAAAAAAAGTTAGTGTCTTAGCTCCTGTGGTAAGATCTAGGAAAGGGCATTATAGAGAACTCTTTGAACAAATTGCTAAACAGGGTTTTGTGCGTGTTCGTGTAGATGGAAAAATTGTAGAGATAGAAAAAGGCATGCGCTTAGATCGCTATAAAAATCATGATATTGAAATTGTAATCGATCGCTTAAAAGTAAATGACAGAATAGAAAAACGATTGACGGAAACTATTACCACTGCCCTATATTCAGGAAATAATGTAATGATGGTATTGGATACTGAAAGTGAAATTCCACGTTATTTTAGTAGAGAATTAATGTGCCCGACCACTGGTATTGCTTATCAGAACCCCGAACCAAATTTATTTTCATTCAATTCTCCAAAAGGAGCGTGCCCAACATGCAATGGATTGGGTACGGTACATGTGGTGAACCTAGACAAAATAATTCCAGATGATACTATCTCCATAAAACAAGGAGGTATTTCGGCTATTGGGGAACAAAAAACAAGTTGGATTTTTAAGCAGTTAGAATTGATTGCAGAACGTTTTGATTTCAAGTTAAATGATCCGATTAATAAACTCCCGAAGGAAGCTGTAGAAATAATATTACATGGAGGGAATGAAAAATTTCAAATCGCTTCAAAAACAATTGGTATTACGCGCAATTATGAAATTGATTTTGAAGGAATTATCAACTTTATTGAGAGTCAGTTTAAAAATTCAGATTCTACATCTATCAAAAGATGGGCAAAAGGATTTATGAATGAAGTAAATTGCCATACATGTGAAGGAAAAAGATTACGAAAAGAGTCTTTACATTTTAAAATTAATAAAAAAACCATTGCCGATTTAGCACATATGGATGTGATTGAATTGGCCAACTGGTTTAAAACTATAGATAGTAAATTAAGTAAAAAACAACGCGCTATTGGTTCAGAAGTTATCAAAGAAATTAGAACCCGTATTCAGTTTTTGATCGATGTTGGTTTAGAATATTTAACCATTGATAGAACTTCAAAATCGCTATCCGGTGGGGAAGCACAAAGAATTAGATTGGCTACGCAAATTGGTTCTCAACTGGTGGGAGTGCTCTATATACTAGATGAACCTAGCATTGGTCTACATCAGCGAGACAATCAAAAACTAATCGATTCTCTAGTGAAATTGAGAGATGTTGGGAATTCAATCATTGTAGTAGAACACGACAGAGATATGATTGAAATAGCCGACTATGTAATAGATATTGGCCCAGGTGCTGGAAGACACGGAGGCGAAATTGTAAGTGAAGGAAGTTTTGAGGAACTCAAAAAACATAAAACGCTCACTTCAGATTATTTAACAGGTAGAAAGTCAATTGCTATTCCTAAAAAACGAAGAGAAGGAAACGGTAAAAAAATTGTTTTGAAAGGTGCATCAGGAAATAACCTAAAAAACGTTTCGGTGGAATTTCCATTGGGTAAAATGATTTGCGTAACTGGTGTTTCTGGTAGTGGAAAATCTACGCTGATTAACGGAACATTATATCCTATTTTAAATCATCACATTTATCGAGGCGTTAAAAAGCCAATGCCATATAAATCAATTAAAGGGCTAGAGCATATAGATAAGGTTATAGCCATAGATCAATCTCCTATTGGAAGAACTCCACGTTCTAATCCTGCCACGTATACTGGGGTGTTTAGCGATATCAGAAGTATATTCACACAAGTTCCAGAATCCCAAATTAGAGGATATAAGCCTGGCCGCTTTTCATTTAATGTAAAAGGAGGTCGCTGTGAAACCTGTCAGGGTGGTGGTGTTCGAGTGATTGAAATGAACTTTTTACCCGATGTGGAAGTCGAGTGTGAATTGTGTCAAGGAAAAAGATTTAACAGAGAAACTCTTGAAATTCGTCATAAAGGAAAATCTATTTCAGATGTACTTAATATGACCATCAATGAAGCAGTACAATTTTATGAAAAATATCCAAAAATCCATAAAAAACTAAGCACAATAAAGGATGTAGGATTAGGATACATTACACTAGGACAACAATCTACAACCCTTTCTGGTGGTGAAGCACAACGCATTAAATTGGCTTCTGAGTTATCAAAGAGAGACACCGGAAACACTTTTTACATCCTAGATGAACCAACTACTGGTCTCCATTTTGAGGATATTAGAGTACTCATGGAAGTATTGAATAAACTTACCGATAAAGGAAATACTATTTTAGTTATTGAGCACAATATAGACGTTATTAAATTGGCTGACCATATTATTGATATTGGATTAGAAGGTGGAAAAAAAGGCGGTACTTTACTCTGCAAGGGTACTCCAGAACAAGTTGCGAAGAATAAAGAAAGTTACACGGCACATTTCTTAAAAAAAGAACTATTTTAGTCTTCAACATGGTCATATGTTAATAAGCTTAAAACAAAAAATAACATGAGCGAGGATAGAAAGATAAAAGAAAGATTTAACCATAAAACGTGGAACGAAATAAAAACTAAAGACTCTTGGGCTATTTTTAAAATTATGGCCGAATTCGTTGAAGGATATGAAAAACTAAGTAGAATTGGGCCTTGTGTCAGTATTTTTGGTTCGGCACGTTTGGCTCCAGAAGATAAATATTATCAACTTGCGGAGAGTATTGCCTTCAAATTATCAGAGAACGGTTACGGCGTTGTAACCGGTGGTGGCCCTGGAATTATGGAAGCGGGAAATAAAGGTGCTCAAAGAGGAAAAGGCGTTTCCGTAGGATTGAATATAGCCTTGCCCTTTGAACAAGACGACAACCCTTTTATTGACCGTGATAAAAATTTAGATTTCGATTATTTTTTCGTCAGAAAGGTTATGTTTATTAAATACTCACAGGGGTTTGTAGTAATGCCCGGTGGCTTTGGTACTTTAGACGAATTATTTGAAGCCTTAACCTTAATTCAGACTAATAAAATTGGAGCTTTTCCAATTATATTAGTTGGGACTGATTTTTGGAGTGGTATATTAGAATGGATTAAAACTACCCTACTCGCAAAATTCGAGACGATTAGCAAAGAAGACCTTGATTTATTCTCTGTTGTAGATACGGAAGAAGAAGTTTTAGTCGTTATTAATAATTTTTACGCTAAATATAGTTTGAGTCCTAATTTTTAGAAAATTAGCCTAAAATATTTAACAATTTTCATTATAATTTTAGCTGTAAATTTCTCAGTTTAATTAATGTAAATTATATCTTGCGCTTCTTAATTTTTTTAAGACCTTAAAGTTTTTTTTCTTTTTGAAAAATTCGTTCAATATACTGGTATTCATGTTATTCGTTGGAAATGTCTTTGGCCAAACGAATAAGATATATATTGATGCTACGCTAGATGTAAATACTTACGAATTAAAAATTCAGCAAAAAATAGAATTTTACAATAACGCGAACACCTCGTTAGACACAATATTTCTTCACAATTGGATGAATTCATTTAGAGATAATGAAACACCACTTTCTAAAAGAATGATTGAAGACTACGATAAAGATCTCTATTTTACAAAGGATAAATACCGAGGATATACAACGATAAATAATATTTCGGTTGATTTTGACCCCGTCAATTGGATTGAGCTCAAAAATGCCGCAGATATTATAGCGCTTTCCTTAAAAGAGCCTTTACTTCCTGGCCAATCTAAAATCATACAATTAACCTATTCTGTTAAAATCCCCTTGGATAAATTTACCAAATATGGTAGAAATAAAAACACCTATTTTAACCTGAGATATTGGTATATGGTTCCTGCTCTCTATGACACTGAATGGAAGTTGATGAGTAATTTAAATATGGACGATTTATTAATGGATGTAGCAGATTACGAAATTGATCTAACCTTACCAGAAAATTACTTCTTAAATTCAAGTTTAAAGGAAACTGAAACATCAAAAGGCTCTAAAAAGACCTATCATCTATCGGGTAAAAAAAGAGTTGATATCGAACTAAATATCAATTTGTTAGATGAATTCACAACATATAGAACAAATAATTTTGAAATTGAATCAAATTTAAATTCAGACGATTTAAACTTAAAAATTAGAACGGAAATTTTAAATAGAGCACTCGAATATATCAAAGAAAATTTAGGTGATTTTCCACATGAAAAATTATTGATTAATAATGTTGCCTACACGAAAAACCCTGTTTATGGTTTTAGTCAACTTCCCTCCTTCTTGCAACCTTTTACACCTATTTTTGAGTGGGATATAAAAATGTTTAAGGCCTTAACAAGAACTTATATAGATAATTCAATACTGGTTAACCGAAGAGAAGACATGTGGCTAGCAGACGGAATTCAAAATTACTTAATGATGAATTATGTCTCAAAATTCTACCCAGAGGTTAAGACTATTGGAGGCATTTCAAAAATATGGGGTGTTCGATCGTTCAATTTGGCAAAACTGAACTTTAATGATAAATATCCGTTCATATATCAGTTTGCTGCAAGAAAAAATATAGATCAAGCTTTAACGACAAGAGCAGATTCTTTATCTAACTTTAATTATAAAATTGTAAATAAATACAAAGCTGGTTTAGGAATCCGATATTTAGATGAATACATTGGCCATGAAATCATTCCTGAAAAAATAAAACAGTTTCACTCTCAAAATATTCTTCAATTAAGCAATAGCGCTGACTTTAGAGGTTTAGTAACGCCAGCAACTGACAAAGATCTATCATGGTTTTTTGGAGACTATGTTAATTCTAAAAAGAAAATTGACTACACCATTAAAAGTATAAAGACGGAAGAGGATTCGATTAAGGTAACTCTTAAAAACAAACGAAATATCTCCCTCCCTATAGCACTTTATGGTATAAATAAAAATAAAATTTTATTTAAAAAATGGATTCCTAAGGTAGATTCTACCACCACAATCAATATTCCGAAAGATAGTATTGAAAGACTCTCTCTAAATTATCAATTTCACTATCCTGAATTAAATTTAAGAGATAACTGGAAAACTAGAAAGAATAGGTTATTTAATAGACCTCTCCAATTCAGACCTTTTAAGGATGTAGAAGACCCTTATTACAATCAAGTTTTTTATACGCCAAGACTTAGCTATAATTATTATGACGGCTTTCAATTTGGACTATCGTTTTCAAACCAAGCTTTTTTAAACAAAAATTTTACGTATAAATTCTCACCTAATTATGGAATTAAATCCCAAGATTTCACAGGTAGCTTTTCTTTACTTTATGAATATACTCCAGAAGAAACGATTATAGATAGAATTAAAATAGGCGTCGCTGGAACTTATTTTCATTACGACGAAAATTTGGCATATCAAACATACACACCATATGCTATCATTAATTTTAAAAGAAAAAGTTTACGAGATGTAGGTGGCAGTGCATTCATTCTTAGCCTTACAGCGATTGATAGGCAATTGGACCCGACTGATCCAAATCCTAATTTGGTAACAAATAAATACAATGTATTCAACATAGGCTATGCCTATTCCAAACCCGAAATCATCCAAGACTTTCGATATTCAACAAATCTGCAAATAGAAAGTAATTTCACAAAACTATCTGCCGATTTGAGATATAGGCGATTGACAGACAGCAATAGACAGTTTGATTTCAGGGTCTTTCTTGGTGCTTTCTTGCATAATAAAACGAAGTCAGACTTTTTTAGTTATGGCCTGACTGAACAATCTGATTATCTATTTCGATTAAACTATTTCGGCCGATCGGAGGAATCAGGATTTTTTAGCCAGCAATATATTACCAATGAAGGTGGATTTAAATCCTATTTAGAACAAAATTATGCGAACCAATGGATGGGTTCGATAAATTCGAGTGTTGGACTTTGGAGATGGGTTGAGGTATATAATGATGTAGGACTTATGAAAAGTAAAAATCAACGTGTTTTCTTTGGTTATGAGAATGGAATACGTTTAAATTTTGTTCATGAGTTTCTAGAGGTCTATTTTCCAATGTATTCCAACAATGGATGGGAAATAAATGATCCAGGGTATGCCACCAAGATAAGATTCGTATTGACCATAAATCCTAAGAAAATTATAAATTTTGCTAAAAGAGGCTTCTTTTAGTTTCAAAAGTGTAATTTAAATTAAGGTTTCCATATTAATTCAAATTTCATTACTTTTGTAATACCGTAAAGGCATTCAATGATTCAAGAGAAAACTTCTACAACTTCAAAACAACTTTCTTTCGAAGAGTTTAAAAGTGAAATTTTAAACGATTATCGAATCGCTGTTCTCAGCAGAGAATGCAGTATTATAGGACGTAGAGAAGTTTTAACTGGAAAAGGAAAATTCGGAATTTTTGGTGATGGTAAAGAAGTACCACAATTAGCCATGGCCAAAGCTTTTAAAAAAGGAGACTTTCGATCCGGATATTACCGCGACCAAACGTTTATGATGGCCATTGGCATGTTAACACCGCAAAAGCTATTTGCGGGCTTATATGCACATACTGATATTAAGGCAGAACCGTTTTCTGCAGGTAGACAAATGGGAGCACATTATGCTTCTCATAGTTTACATGAAGATGGAAGTTGGAAAAATCTTACAGAACAGTACAATGTTTGTGCGGATATGTCTTCTACAGCCTCGCAAATGCCTAGATTATTAGGATTGGCACAAGCTTCAAAAATATATAGAGAATTGGATTCTTTAAAGGAGCATGGAGTAAAATTTTCATCTGAAGGAAATGAAATAGCTTGGGGCACCATTGGAAACGCAAGTACCAGTGAAGGTTTGTTTTTTGAAACAATAAATGCCGCAGGAGTTTTGCAAGTGCCAACAATTATTAGTGTTTGGGATGACGAATATGGGATTTCTGTTCATCAAAAACACCACACTACCAAAGAAAGTATTTCTGAAGCATTAAAAGGTTTTGAAAGAAATAATGAGCAAAAGGGTTTTGAAATTATAACAGTTAAAGGATGGGATTACGTAAAACTAATTGACTGCTACAACAAGGCCGCTAAACTAAGTAGAGAAGAGCATATACCCATTCTTATACATGTAACTGAATTGACACAGCCTCAAGGGCATTCAACTTCTGGATCACATGAACGATATAAATCAAAAAAACGTCTTCAATGGGAAAAAGATTTTGATTGTAATAAAAAAATGAGAGAATGGATATTAGATTTTGAATTAGAATCTAATGGTGAAATACTGCGTTTTGTTGAAAGTGAAGAGGAACTATTAACGATAGAAAAAGAGGCCAAAAAAGAAGTTATAAAAGCTAAAAAAGATGCTTCGGCTGCTTATTTAGCTCCCCTGAAGTCATTGCAAAAACAAGCTGTTTTATTATTAAAAGCAGCAGCTAGTTTTAGTAAAAACAAAGTTTTTATTGAAAAATTAACAACTTCATTACAATCCATTATAGAAGTCAGTAGACGCGACATTTACGACACGATACGGAAATCTTTCTTATACCTTACTGATGAACATTCAACTGAAAAATCGAATTTAATCAAATGGTTTAATGCGGAAAAATTGAAGTCACAAGAAATTTATAATTCTTTATTATACAACGATGGTGATTCTGGAATTACAAAAGTAAAAAATGTAATACCTACTTATGATGATAGCCTGCCCTTGGTAGATGGAAGAATTATAATTAGAGATAACTTTGAGGCCTTATTTAAAAAATATCCACATGCACTTGCGTTTGGTGAAGATGTTGGACAAATTGGAGATGTAAATCAAGGAATGGAAGGTCTTCAGAAAAAGTTTGGTGAAATACGTGTTGCTGATACAGGTATTCGAGAACCTACTATTATTGGTCAAGGAGTTGGTTTGGCTTTAAGAGGGCTGCGCCCTATTGCAGAAATTCAATATATCGATTATTTAGTATTTGCCTTGCAAACACTTACAGATGATGTTGCCTGTCTACGTTATAGAACTTTTGGTAAACAGAGAGTCCCTCTAATTATAAGAACTAGAGGACACAGATTAGAAGGAGTTTGGCATTCAGGCTCACCTATCTCAATGATTTTGGGCTCTTTACGAGGAATTGTAGTTCTTGTTCCTAGAAACATGATGAAGGCTGCCGGATTTTACAACACACTATTGAAAAGTGATGAACCAGCGCTCGTAATAGAATGCTTAAATGGCTACAGACTAAAAGAAACTATCCCAACAAATTTAGGGGAATTCACCACTCCCGTTGGTGAGGTGGAGGTTTTAACCGAAGGAACAGATATTACCATCGTTTCCTATGGATCTACCTTACGCATTGTTCAAGAAACCTTTACTCTTCTGGCACAGGCGGATATCGCTGTAGAAATTATTGATATTCAAAGTTTATTGCCTTTTGATATTAAACATGATATTGTGAAGAGTCTACAAAAAACCAATCGACTAATGATTGTAGATGAAGATGTACCTGGTGGAGGATCAGCCTATATTCTTCAAGAAGTTTTAGAAAAACAAAATGGCTATCAGTATTTAGATAGCAAACCTATTACTGTTACTTCAAAAGCACACCGCCCTGCTTATGGCTCTGATGGTGATTATTTTTCTAAACCTAATTCAAATGATATTTTTGAAGCTGCGTATAACATCATGCATGAAAACAATCCTTCCAAATATCCCGCCCTATTCTAGCGCGTAAATTTGAATATTTAATTTCGAAGTAATTTATTTCCAACAGCACATTGCAAACACTTTTTATGATTGCAATATTCATTTTTAAGTTGTAATAATGCCTGCGTCTCAAAAGCGTTTGAACACGGTAAATTTAATTTCGAAAATTGATCAATAATACTATTTTTTTCTGGTTTCAATTCCTTAACCAATTGCAAGAACTCAGGTATATCTATTGTACCAATATGCTTCAAATACAAAAATTTCAAAGGAATTATCGTATTAATGATGAGCAAATCTATATATGATTTTGTCAGTTTCTTTACACGCGGTTTTGATTCCTTATCAAAAGTATAATGTGTATTCCAAAATTTTGAGGTTGAAACTCCAAAAAATTGATAAAAATCTTCCATATTTTCTAGTGCCATTAGTTTAGAGAAAACATTTTGATACATACTGAATAGATTAGCCAACTGTGAAATCCTAATAGTCGGAAAATTCGCAGGTCGTAATCTGAAATACTGTACAGAACTCAATCCAATTGACCGTAATCTATACTTTTTAGATTGAAATTTATATTCTTTTCTCAAAGCTTGAGCATACTTTCCTTCACTGTTTTCATTTAACATACCGAGTTCTCCAAAAAACAAACTTTCCAATCGAAAAACATCTTGTTGTTCCTTCTTAACAATGCCAAAATCTAGAGAACACGCCATTTGAAAAAATGCGTCGGCATTAACTTTCAAGCCGAAATTCTTACATAGTAATTGAAACAATACTGCTTCCCAATTAAACTTTGATTCCTCCAATAAAATTAGTATTTCAGTTGCCTTAGATTCCAATCGTTCTATATACAATCGCTCAAGCCAATTGTTCATAGTAAAGGATTCTACCGTTACAATATCATTTTCACAAAAAATCCATTTTCGATCTTTCAAAAATAAACGATTGTAGTTGTTCAATAGTTGCTTCGAAACATATTTATTCAATTCTAACGTTGGAATCTTTTGATTATCCATCCCAAATACAGCAACATCTTCCTCCCAAACTACATGTAATATCACGGCATCATAATTTGTATCTATTTCATGATTATGCGCATACCAATCTGACGCTTTTAAATGAATCTCAACATTCCCAGCCCATAACTGCTCCCCTATTTGAATTTTTGCATTAAAAAAATCAGGCCCTGAATTAAAATTAGTAAGTCCTACAGATTGAATGTGTAGTTCTGTAAAATCAGAAGTATATAACTGTGTCGTAAAAAACAATTTATTCTTCCATATAAAATGTAGTAATTCCTCTTTCATAGCAGTGAAAATAAGTATCGAATCCACTTTAAAGGTACACATTTTATAGAACCACTAATAATAGTAATCATAAAAATGAAAGAACCAACTAAATATTTACGTTCTTTACAATCAGAATAAAACTCTTTATGGAAAGTATTGATAAGTTATATTGGCGTTATGCAACTAAAAAATTTGACGCAATTAAAAAATTGACTAATGTACAACTAGAAGTGCTGAAAAATGCTTTTAATTTAACGGCAACATCTTATGGTTTGCAACCTTTAAAGTTGTTAGTAATCAACAATAAAGACGTTCAAAATTCTTTAAAACCTTTTGCCTATAATCAATCACAAGTTGTTGATTGCTCTCATTTATTAGTGATCTGTATTCGTACCGATATTAATGCTAATTATGTGGATGCTCGATTCGATTTAGAAAAAGAAATACGAGGAACATCTGAAGAAGTAATTTCTAATTTTCGTTCTTTCTTAAAAAAGACAATCGATTCTCAAAGTGCTGAATCAATTGAAAAATCGGCAGTCAATCAAGCATACATCACCCTTGGTAATTTAATGACGATCTGCGCTTTTGAAGAAATTGACTCCTGCCCAATGGAAGGTTTTATCCCTCAAAAGTTTGACGAAACTTTGAATTTGGCAGCTAAAAATTTAAAATCAATTTTACTACTTCCAGTAGGTTTTAGGGCAAGTGATGATCCTATGAGCAATCTTAAAAAAGTACGGAGTTCCTTGGACGACACCATCATATCTATAGACTAATATTACAGTTATTTAGCAGCCATGTTTTCTGTCTTTGCTAGACATACCAAGAACAACTATGACCATGATAAAAAATTTAGAACCTCAGGCCGTTTGGAATAATTTTGCAAATCTAAATGCCATTCCACGTGCATCAAAAAAGGAAGAACGCGTTGTTAAATTTATAATATCCTTCGCAGAAAATTTAGGTCTAGAAACAATTGTCGATGCCGTTCAAAATGTTCTTATAAAAAAGCGTGCCACTGCTGGCATGGAAGATCGAAAAACAGTTGTACTTCAAAGCCATTTAGATATGGTACATCAAAAGAATAACGAAACTACTTTTGACTTTGATAAAGATGGTATCCAAATGTTTGTGGATGGAGATTGGGTAAAGGCAGATGGCACCACTCTCGGCGCAGACAACGGTTTAGGCGTTGCTTCGATCATGGCAATTCTCGAATCAGATACCATCAAACACCCAGCTATTGAAGCCTTATTCACCATTGATGAAGAAACAGGTATGACAGGCGCTATGAACTTGGTACCTGGTTTTTTATCTGGTGCTATTTTATTAAATTTAGACACGGAGGATGATGATGAAATTGGCGTAGGTTGCGCCGGTGGTGTGGATCTTACAGCAACTAAGAAATATATTCTCGAAGACATTACTAACAATACGCCTGCATTTAAAATAACTGTAAAAGGATTACAAGGTGGACATTCTGGAATGGATATTCACAAAGGATTAGGCAATGCCAACAAACTCATGAATAGAGTTTTGTATGCAGTACGTAAAAGCATTCAAATAGCTGAAATTGATGGAGGCGGATTGCGAAACGCCATACCAAGAGAAAGTAATACTATAATTATAACTCCTAATACGGAAAATTTTATAACGTCTTTTGAACGTATAAAAGATGAAATTAAAACGGAATACAGTACGCTTGAAAAAGAGTTGGAAATAACTTACTCTTCTATCCAAACCCCTATTTCGGTGCTTTCAACAGCAGATCAAGACCTTCTTTTAAAAGTTTTATATGCTACTTTTAATGGCGTTTTCAGGATGAGTCCGGATATTGAAGATTTAGTAGAAACCTCCAATAATATTGCAAGGGTCATTGTGAAAAACGGTTCTATTAAAGTATTATGTTTAACGCGCTCTTCTATAGAGTCTGGTAAATGGGATATGGCAAACACCTTAGAAAATATATTTAGTTTAGGCGGATTCTCAGTAGAATTTGGCGACTCTTACCCCGGTTGGAAACCAAATCCTGATTCGGAAATACTAAAAACTATGAGTAGTCTATATGAGGCGTTATTTAATAAAAAACCGAATATTTTAGCCTGTCATGCTGGGTTGGAATGTGGTCTTTTGGGTACCCATTATCCTAATTTGGATATGATTTCATTCGGTCCCACAATTCGTGGAGCTCATTCCCCAGACGAAAGGGCATCTATCAGCTCTACACAAAAATATTGGGAATTCCTTATCGCGGTATTGGAAAATATTCCAACCCGCGACACACGGAATTAAGCAAATATCTTATAGACCATCTAGTATTTTTAAATTGTATTTTGGAAGTTAAAAATAATCCCTATTTTAGTCCTTCAACAGTAATGTATTTTGAATAGTGTTTTCAAAAACGCATAGCTGCACCAAAATCAATTTTAATGAAAAAAACAGTAAAAACCGGAATTCTATCTTTTGGGATGTCTGGAAAATTATTTCATGCTCCTTTTTTTGAAGACAACGATAATTTTGAATTAACAGCCATCGTAGAACGTACCAAAAAAAATGCTCAAGAGGAGTATCCTACTATAAAAAGTTATGACAGTGTTAATGAAATACTCGCAGATCCTAGCATTGAACTAATTGTTATAAACACACCAAACGGAACTCATTTTGAGTATGCAATGCAGGCTTTAAGAGCAAAAAAACACGTTCTCGTTGAGAAGCCATTTACCGTAACATCAGCACAAGCCAAACAACTATTTGAGGAAGGTAAAAAAAATAACTGCTTTGCTATGCCTTACCAAAATCGAAGATATGACAGTGATCTCTTAGCTGTAAAAGAGATCTTAGATTCCGGAAAATTGGGGGAATTAGTAGAAGCACATATTCGATATGATAGATACAATATTGAAATTGGTACCAAACCTGCAAAGGAACATGACATTCCTGGAAGTGGATTATTTTACAATCTAGGGCCACATATTATAGATGCTACTATTGCGCTATTTGGCATTCCTGTGAAATGGACTAAAACCCTTGGCAAGCATAGACCAAATACCTTGGTAGACGATTACGCACACGTACATTTACAATACCCAGACGATTTAAACGTATATATAACTGCAAGTCTTATGGTTGCCGAAGAACGTCCGGCTTTCGTACTTAATGGTACTAAAGGTTCTTTTGCTAAAATGCGTTCTGACATTCAAGAGAGTCAGTTAAAACTGAATATGAAACCAAACGACCTCTACTTTGGTATTGAAGCAGAAAATATGAAAGGTAAACTCACTACAATTTCATCGGAAGGGATAAAAACTAAAGAAGAGATTACGTCCAAAAGGTCATCCTACCGACATATTTTGGAGGATGTCTATCAATCCATTAGAGAAGGAAAACCATATCCTGTAACGGAAGAACATATCATTACACAATTAGAAATTTTGGAAGCTTAAAAATTATATTAACACCTTCGCATCATCGGGTGCATCATGCGCGTAACCCTTTATATATTGATACGAATTATTGCAATCTATTGAGCATCTGGTATAAATCAAGATGAAGAAAGAGACATTCAAATTGAATATGGTATTACACGAGAAATGGATTCTGGGAATTTTCGAGATGTCTATTTTGGAGAATTTATTACTTTATTTAAAGACGCGTATCATGCCCCAGATTTTAAAATTAATTTCTTTATGCTATCATGCAACAGTTTGAAATCATACTGGAGAGCGTCAAAAAGTAAAAATGGTGAGAGCCGTTTATTTTAAAAGTCTCAAATAACCTCATAAATTTTAATAATAAATTTCAATATTATTAAAAAATTAAAATAAATATTATTGAATAAATTACTATAGATAACCAAGTAGACTCAAAATTGCTAAATAGAGGAATATAGGATGTTTCTAAAACCAATAAACAGGAAATTTAACGAACAAATAATTGCGTTTATCAAAACGCAACTTTAGTTATACAATTAGTTGTGCAATATTTGATAAAAATGAAACTTTCAAAGAAAAAATCTAATGAGCGCAAAATAATTTAAGAAAATTCCAATAATTGAAATTGTGAAATTGCTAAAAGACGAAGATGATAATCACCGACTTGGTGCAGTCTCAATGCTCGATTAGAAAGCAAGAAATAAGAAAACTTCAACAGAAGAAAAGAAAAATATATGCAGCGCGTATATTACAAATCTCAAATGGCTTGATAATTGGGGTTTGGTTGATAGAGCAGCACCTTATGTGGTCGGAGAATATTTATACAAAAACGATAAAAAGCCATTATACGATTTAGTAAAATCTAAAAACCCAATAGAACGAAGAACGGCGCTTTCTAACAACGCAGACTTTGACTTTAAATCATGCTTCCTCTGGCTTGGAGCGGAACAAACGAAGATCCTGTAACAGGAGGAACAAACACTTTTTTGGCCAAATAGTGGAGTGAACGAATCCACACAGCCAACATAAATTCCTTTCAACGTTCTGAAAAAACTAGATTTGAAGGTGAATTAAAAACTTGACGTATAAACTAAAAAGATAGTTACGAATAAACATCATTTACCCTAAAAACAGAAATAGCTCATCTCGGAAAAAAAATATCGTAGAAAAAGAGGTCTATATATATTATACTGGCTCTGCATACAAATCATAATCTGCTGCTGCTGTTATCTTTACAGTGGCAAAATCTCCTGTTTTTAAGTAAAATTTCGATGCGTCAATCAATACTTCATTATCAACATCAGGAGAGTCAAATTCGGTACGACCAATAAAATTAGTCCCTTCTTTACGATCAACTACTACTTTGAATTCTTTTCCTATTTTCTCTTGATTCAATTCCCAAGAAATTTGAGATTGTAATTCCATTATTTGATTAGCACGTTGTTGCTTTATCTCTTGCGGAACGTCATCTTCTAGAGCAAATGCACCAGTATTCTCTTCGTGAGAATATGTAAAACACCCTAAACGTTCGAAACGCATCTCTTCTACCCATGTTTTCAATGTTTGAAAATCGGATTCTGTTTCTCCCGGATATCCAACAATTAATGTGGTTCGAATAGCCATATCTGGAACAGCTCTTCTAAATTCTTTTAATAATTTTGTAGTCTTAACCTGTGTAGTACCACGTTTCATACTCTTTAAAATAGCATCTGAAATATGTTGCAATGGAATATCTATATAATTACAAATCTTCGGCTCATTCCTCATCACTTCCAACACATCCATCGGAAATCCTGTTGGGAAAGCATAATGTAAACGAATCCATTCAATACCTTCAACTTTAACCAAAGTTTGTAGTAATTCTGCTAGATTACGTTTTTTATAAATATCCAACCCATAATATGTTAAGTCTTGCGCTATCAGGATTAATTCTTTTACACCTTTAGCAGCTAATTTATTAGCCTCTATTACAATTTCTTCAATAGGAGTCGATTTGTGCTTTCCTCTCATTAATGGAATCGCACAAAAACTACAAGGTCTATCGCACCCTTCAGCAATTTTTAAATACGCGTAATTTTTGGGAGTGGTTGTTAAACGCTCACCAATCAATTCGTGCTTATAATCAGCGCCTAGGACTTTTAATAATCCGGGTAACTCAGTGGTTCCAAAATATTGATCTACCGCAGGAATCTCTTTTTGTAAATCTGGCTTATAACGTTCACTTAAACAGCCCGTAACAAAAACTTTATCTACCAACCCTTCTTTTTTCTTCTGAACAAAATTCAAAATAGTATTAACGCTCTCCTCTTTAGCATTATCAATAAAACCGCAGGTATTTATCACAACTACATTCCCTTCATCTTCATGAACTACATCCTTTCCATTTGCTTTCAATTGACCCATCAAGATTTCTGAGTCATAAACATTTTTAGAGCAACCTAAAGTAACAACGTTGATTTTATTTTTCTTTAAAGATTTTGTACGCATCGTCCTAAATTTTAGGGTGCAAAGGTACTTAAACCTTTTGAGTTACGTTTAGTCAAAAAAGAATATCAATTCAAAAAACTATAAAACTTCCCAATCTTTTTATAATTACTACCCCACTACTCTTTTTTTCTTGTTTATAAAGTGACGATATTGAAGGCCCACCTCCACCAAAAACAGACATGTACTTCCCTCCCATTGATAGTAATACTTGGGGAACTATTTCGCTATCAGATTTAGAATGGAATGAAGGTAGTTTACAATCATTAATCAATTTTGTTGAAGAGAAAGGACCCAAGGCATTTATCATTTTAAAAAATAGTAAAATTGCTATCAAATGGTATGGAAATAGTTTTACTCAAAACCAAAATCATACTTGGAATTGTGCAGGAAAAACTCTATCAGCGTTTACTATTAGAATTGCACAAACAGAAGGCTACCTAGATATCAATGAATCATCCAGCCTCTATTTAAGAAACAATTGGTCTAATTTAACAGATACGCAAGAAGAAAATATTACTATTCGGCATCATTTTACTATGACCACAGGATTGGATTATAACGCGACAAAGACCTATTGTACTGAGCGATAGGGCTTAGTATATAAAGATAAACCTGGAGCTTATTGGTGTTATCACAATGACCCCTATACAATTACACATGATATTATTGCAGTTGCTACAAACACAACTTTCAATAATTATTTTAATAAGAAAATAAAAGATAAAATTGGTATGTAAGGAATCTGAGTTTCTTTTGGATGTTTTAAGTTATTTACGAGTACCGTAAGAAGTATGGTACGTTTTGGCTTATTGAATTTAAACAAGGGCACGTGAGATATTGAAGTGATTTTAAGCGATAAAAATTTTTATAGTGAGATGATTAATACATTACAAAACGACAACAATGCACATGGTTATTTATGGTGGTTAAATGGGAAAGATAGTTTTAGACTACCAGCGACCAAAGTCACTTTCTATGGAGAATTGATACCAAACGCGCCTAATGATATGTTTTCTGGCTTAGGAAAAGATGACCAAAAATTATATGTTGTTTCAAGCCATAATTTAGTAATTTTAAGAATGGGTTATAGTGCTGGAACTTCTCAATGCGACCCAAGTAGTTTTGATAATGAATTATGGGAGAAAATAAATAAGGTGATTGCGTATTAAAATTCAATGCAGAGAATTCATTGACATACAAGTTTATTTGCAATGCAAAAATAAATCACTCTAAAATATTCAAAATAGAAATATATTAATTAACCGTTTATTAACCTGCATCCGTTATTTAGAATTAGTCATTTATATCTACTTAAAAAAAGAATCTACAAATTCTACTTTATTAAATACTTGTAGATCATCAATTCCTTCTCCAACACCAATATACTTTACAGGTATTTGGAATTGATCAGATATTCCAATAACAACGCCACCTTTGGCAGTGCCATCTAATTTCGTAACTGCTAGAGAAGTAACCTCTGTAGCTCTAGTAAATTGTTTTGCTTGTTCAAAGGCATTTTGACCAGTAGAACCATCTAACACCAACATCACATCATGAGGAGCATCTCCAATAACTTTTTGCATTACGCGTTTAATTTTTGTCAACTCATTCATTAAATTAACTTTATTATGTAAACGCCCTGCAGTGTCAATAATAATTACATCCGCATTTTGAGTTAATCCAGATTGTAAAGTATCATAAGCCACCGAAGCAGGATCTGACCCCATATCTTGACGTACGATTGGCACACCTACACGATCTGCCCACACTTGTAATTGATCAATCGCTGCAGCTCTAAAAGTATCTGCTGCACCTAAGACAACCTTATGACCCGCTTTTTTAAATTGAGATGCCAATTTACCTATAGTTGTTGTCTTACCAACACCATTTACACCTACAACCATCAACACATAAGGTTTTTTATCCGCTGGAATTGAAAATTCAGTTTCGTCACCTACATTGGTCTCTGCTAATAAACCCGATATCTCTTCTCTTAAGATTCCGTTTAACTCTTCAGTTCCCAGATATTTATCACGCGCTACACGTTCTTCAATTCTATCAATTACCTTTAGTGTGGTCTCAACCCCAACATCAGATGAAATTAAAACTTCTTCTAAATTATCCAATACATCCTCATCTACCCTTGACTTACCAGCAACAGCTTTTGACAGTTTAGAGAAAAAAGCAGTATTTGTTTTTTCTAATCCCTTGTCTAAGGTTTCTTTTTTCGCTTTTGAAAATATTTTTTTAAAAAAACTCATTTCTTTTTTCTAAGTTGTTATTAATGGGTAGGAAGGAGTCTTATTCTGTATAACTAGCTAACTACTTTCAATGGCATAAAAATTGATACAATCTTTTTAAGCTCAAATCAATATAAACGTGATATGGAATCTAAGTTTAATTTAACGTGTAATTAGCGTTCGTGATTAAGATTTCGTTCGCCCATCTTAAAAGCACCTTCTTACAGGTGAGTCACCTAAGAGACCTAGCCCCAAAATCGATACAAATATAAAACAAAAAAGGCTATTTCCTCTAAGAAAATAGCCTTCTAATATTGTATGCGTAAATTTTACTTTTTACTGAAAAAGTCGTTTACTGCTTTCGGATCCATAATTGCCTCAACAAAAGTGTAAGCACCTGTCTTCGGTGACTTTACCATTTTGATAGCTTTGGATAATCTCTTTGAACCTGTTTGTAGGGATGCTACTGATTTCTTTGCCATAACCTATTATTTAATTTCTTTATGAACAGTCATTTTCTTCAAGATTGGGTTAAATTTCTTAACCTCTAATCTATCTGGAGTGTTTTTTTTATTCTTTGTAGTAATATATCTTGAAGTACCTGATTGTCCAGAAGACTTATGCTCAGTACATTCTAATATTACTTGAATTCTATTTCCTTTGCTCTTTGCCATCTTAGTATACTTTTATTATTAGGAAATTATTTCGCTAAGAAACCTTTAGCTCGTGCTTGTTTAAGCACAGCAGAAATTCCTAACTTGTTAATATTCTTCAATGCAGAAGTCGATACTTTTAAAGTAATCCATTTATCTTCTTCAGGAATATAAAAACGCTTCGTAATTAAATTAGCGTTAAATTTTCTCTTAGTTCTATTCAAGGCATGCGAAACATTGTTCCCAACCATTGCTTTTTTACCTGTAAGTTCACAAACTCTAGACATTTCTATACAGTTTTATTGTTATCTCAAAACGAGGTGCAAAAGTAGAAACATTTTTAGAAACATACAAGACAATTTGAACTAATTTAAATAATTTCTTTTCTTAACATTTGTAATGCCTTAATTGTTGCGCGCTCAATTACTTTTCGTCTAGGTTTTCCAAAAAAGAATTCCCTCGAAAAAACACGTGTCGGAGTTGCTATTGCAATAAACACAGCACCCACCGTTTTATCAGTATTATCAGTTGTTGGCCCTGCATTTCCTGTGACACCAATAGCATAGGAAGTATTATATTTCTTCTGAATTCCTACTGCCATTTCTTCGGCTACTTCAACACTCGCTACAGAATACTTTTTTATAGTATTAGGTGAAACATTTAATTCTGAAATTTTAACTCGTTCCGAATAAGAGACTATTGAACCTACAAAATACCTCGAAGCACCCGGGATAGATGTTATTTGTTTAGCAATCGCACCTCCCGTGCAACTTTCTGCTGTCGCCAATGTTAATTCCTTTTCGGTTAAAAATTTTCCAATTGAGATTTCTAATAAATCCGAATCTTCCATACCCAGAATAATATCGCCAATTATCCCGTATAGTTTTTCCAACTCTTTTTCTAAAGAATTTTCTAAAATCGATTTACTAGTTCCCTTTGCACTTAGGCGTAAACGTACTTTTCCATAGGCAGGCAAATATGCCAATTTAATAAATGACGGCAACGCATCCTCCCATACTTCTATTTTTTCTGCAACAGCACTCTCCCCCATTCCAAAGGTAATTACCGTTTTATGAATGATATAAGGCAACTTAAATTTCTCTTTAATTCTAGGTAACACCGCTTCACTCATCAATCCTTTCATTTCATTTGGTATTCCGGGTAAAGACACGACCACTTTATCATCATCCCCAAACCACAAACCTGGTGCCGTTCCATAATTATTCTTTAAGGGTGTACATTTTACGGGTACCAACGCTTGCAATCGATTGAGTTCTGTAAATCGGTAATTTTCTTTTTTAAATAACAACTTAATTTGTTCAACGATTTCATCGTTAATCACTAACTCAGAATCAAAATATTCAGCCAAGGTATGCTTGGTAATATCATCTTTCGTCGGACCTAAACCACCCGTAATTATAACAATATCAGCATTAAATTGCGCCTCTTTTAAAGCCTTCAAAATATGCTGCTTGTCATCTTGAATCGAAGTGATTTGATACACAGAAACTCCAATCTTATTTAATTCCTCTGCAATCCATTTAGAATTAGTATCTGTAATCTGACCAATTAAAATTTCGTCGCCAATTGTGATGATTTCTGCTTGCATATTTTTTTTAGTTAACCGCAAAGGTAATTAATAATAGAGAATGAATAATTAAATATAAATAGTTAAAAAAAACTAGAGCATATTGTTGATAAATGAACTACCCCGAAGCGAAGCCATCGAGGCATCAAGAGGGAAAACTTATTTTTTAGTTTTATGAAAACCATCCGTTTTCAAACTTTCCTTTTAACTCCGAGGGATTCATTCGATTAAATTATCTACACACAATACTATTCAGTCAATACTATTCAGTCAATACTTATTTCATTACTTTTGTTCTCACTAATTTTTCGAAATATGAATTCGATTTCCCATTTATTATTAGACAAGTTAATTGCTTCTGGAATGTCCGAGAGTCTAGCTACAAATTTAAATATGCTTAGTTTACTCTTTATCATGCTCATTTTATTGTATCTGGTGGATTTAATTTTGAAAAAAATCATCATTACAACATTCAATAAAATATCTGTAAATACCCAAACAAACTTTGATGATTTATTAGTTAAGAATAAAGCACCTAGAAATATTGCTCATATCATTCCAATATTAATTGCGGATAATTTATTATCAATAATATTTTTAGATTTCCCGAGTACGGCGAAATTTTTAAGTAAAGGTATTGAAGTATTTGGCGTTTTCTTAATGCTATGGATCGTTAGAAGCTTGCTTAATACATTTAAAGATTACTTTAAAACCCTGCCTAGATTAAAGGACAAACCTATAGATAGTTATATTCAAGTGTTTATGATTTTTTCTTGGGCCATAGGTTTTATGTTTTCATTTGTAATCATAACAGGAACTGACCCTTGGAAATTCTTCACAGCATTAGGAGCGGCATCCGCTATTATTTTATTAATGTTTAAGGATACCATTATGGGATTTGTGGCGAGTATTCAAGTTGCTACCAATGATATGGTTCGTATTGGAGACTGGATTACTTTTGAAAAATTTGGTGCCGACGGGGATGTTATAGAAATTAACCTAGTATCTGTAAAAGTTCAAAATTTCGACAAGACTATTACTACTATTCCCACTTACGCTCTTATTTCTGATTCGTTTAAAAACTGGAGAGGAATGGAAGAATCTGAAGGACGCAGAATTAAAAGAGCACTTATAATTAAGCAAGAAAGTGTGAAGTACTTAACCGCGGATGAAGTTGAAAATCTGAAGAAAATTCAACTTGTTTCTACTTACTTAGATAAAAGACAAAACGATATTGAAGAATACAATTCCAAGAATAAAGTAAACAAAGAATTACAGATCAATGGTCGCAACTTAACGAACATGGGAGTATTTAGAAAATACATGGAAACCTATGTTGAAAACCACTCCGCTATTAACAAAAACATGACAATCATGGTGCGTCAATTAGCACCGACTTCTCAAGGAATTCCCATTGAAATCTATGCTTTTAGTGGAGATAAGATCTGGAAAAACTACGAATACATTATGGCTGATATTTTTGACCATTTAGTAGCGGCAGTTCCCTATTTTGATTTACAACTATTTGAATTACCAAGTAATACTACTTTTAAATAATATTCCACTGCGAGGCCTGTGAGATCGCATGTAGGGCCTTAATTAAAGGCCTTACTTAATCTTAACACGAAAGTTTTCTTTACCTTCAAGAGTCCCAACTAACACATCATTAGTTGAAACTTTTCCAACACCTGCAGGTGTACCCGTAAAAATAAGATCCCCTTTTTTTAAGGTAAAATATTGCGATACATAAGCAATCAATTCATCAATTTTCCAAAGCATCGATTTCGATTCACCATCCTGAACCATTCCATCATTTTTAAATAATTGAAATTTTATATTATCTAAATCGAATTGCTCTTTCGGATAAAATTTCCCAACAATGGCACTCCCATCGAAACCTTTTGCTTTCTCCCAGGGCAAGCCTTTTTCCTTTAATTTACTTTGTAGGGCGCGATCGGTAAAATCAATTCCCAATCCAATTTCATCATAGTATTTATGGGCGAATTTAAAATCTATATGTTTTCCTACTTTATTTATCTTTACTAGAACCTCTACTTCGTAATGTATTTCCTCAGAAAAAGCAGGTATAAAAAACGGATTCTTTTTGGGTAAAATTGCGGAGTCTGGTTTTAAAAATACAACAGGTTCTGTTGGACGTTCGTTCTCTAATTCTTCGATATGTTTAGCGTAGTTTCTGCCAATACAAATAATTTTCATGCGCTAACTTTTAATTCTTAATCAATTTAGTTTTACTCTCCCGGTTCTGGAAAAACAATCGCTTTATTCCCATCAATAATTATTTGATTGTTTAGATGACAACTCACTGCTCGTGCCAAAACCATTGTCTCAATATCTGCTCCAATTTTTTTAAGTGAGGTTGGTGTACTTTCATGAGAAACACGCTCCACACCCTGCTCAATAATAGGCCCCTCATCTAGATATTCTGTAGCATAGTGCGCTGTAGCCCCAATCAATTTCACACCTCTCTCATAAGCTCTTTTATACGGATTTGCTCCTTGAAATGCTGGCAGAAACGAATGATGAATATTGATAATTTTTTCTGGAAAAACTCCAATAAAATTCGAAGATAAAATTTGCATATAACGTGCCATTACAATCAAATCAATATGATGACTCGTAAACAAATCAATTAATTCTCTTTCTTGACTGTCCTTCGTCTCTTTTGAAACAGGCATATAATAAAAAGGAATCTCAAACATATCGGCAATAGGCTTTAATTTCTCGTGATTACTCACAACCATAGTGATATCGCAGTTTAGTTTCTCCTCTTTATGCCTATGTAGCAAATCATATAAATTATGACTTGTATTTGATACCATAATCGCAACTTTCTGCTTTATGCGACCGTAGTCTACTTTCCAATCAATCTTAAACTCAGACGCTAAAAGGTTGAAACGTTCTTCTAATTGTTTTTTACTCAATGCAACAGTTTCATCTGAAACTACTCGAATTCTCATAAAAAATTTATCTTCAATAGAATTTACGTATTGCTGGCAACTTATAATATTAAATCCCCCGTTATAGAAAAAGTTGGTAGTTTTTGCGACCAAACCCTTTTGATCTGGACATTTAATTAGAAAAGTTATTATTTGTGATTTCATAGAAGTATCTCTAAATTATTTAAACTTGGCTGTTAATTATGGTAACCATTTCTTTTCAAAATTAGGCTTCCGTTTTTCTAAAAAGGCATTTCTACCCTCTTTTGCTTCCTCCGTCATATAAGCCAAGCGGGTTGCTTCGCCAGCAAATACTTGTTGTCCCACCATTCCGTCATCTGTTAAATTCATTGCAAATTTCAGCATTTTTATAGAAGTAGGCGATTTTTCTAATACTTCTTGTGCCCATTCATATGCCGTGTTTTCCAATTCATCATGGGGTATAACCGCGTTGACCATTCCCATTTCATATGCTTCTTGAGCAGAATAATTACGCCCTAAGAAAAATATTTCTCTCGCTTTTTTCTGACCAACCATTTTTGCTAAATATGCAGATCCGTATCCTCCGTCAAAACTTGTAACATCTGCATCCGTTTGTTTAAAAATAGCATGTTCTTTGCTTGCTAAAGTCATATCGCAAACAACGTGTAAACTATGTCCACCTCCAACAGCCCAACCAGGAACAACACATATTACCACTTTTGGCATAAAACGAATCATTCGCTGAACTTCTAATATATTTAATCTATGCTGACCATCTCTACCCACATAACCTTGATCACCCCGTGCTTTTTGATCACCACCACTACAAAAAGAATAAACTCCATCTTTGGTGGAAGGGCCCTCCGCAGACAATAAAACAACTCCAACAGAAGTGTCTTCCTGCGCATCATAGAACGCTTCAATTAGTTCAGAAGTAGTAGCGGGCCTAAATGCATTTCTAACATTGGGTCTATTAAAAGCAATTCTTGCTACTCCATTATATTTTTTATAAGTAATATCGTTAAATTCCTTAACCGTTTCCCAATTAACTGATTCCATTTTATACTATTTAGGGGGTAAAAATAAGCCATTTTAATAGTTTACAAAACATTTATTTAACAAGTTCAGTTGACGAATTATCCTGATAATTATCAAATAAAATATAAAGTGTAATTTTAAATCGACACAAACGCCAAATGTTCCATAAATGAACTGAATTAATCGAGATGAGAATCATCCCTTCAAACTACGATCACCACGCTGCACTTCCTTTAAAAATAAGTTTTGAGGCCGTTTATCAATACTTAGAAACTATTGAACAGCAAAAAGATCACTTTCTAAATACTACTTCAAAACAGTTATTGAAAAGATATAATGCATTCCCTATTTTACGAGAAGGGTTTGAAGACTTGAATAATCTAGAAACCTATGGAAAAGAAATTGGAGAACTTCTCGATATTCTCTTTCCCAATCTGCTCGAGACAAATGAAATTAAAGCAGGTAGTATTCCATTTGAATTCACATCTTTCAAATTAACTAAAAGGTTTAAATCTATTTTAGAAAACGCGCCGACAGATTATAAATTAAAACTTCGAAATTACGATCATTCGAATATCTTTATAATGAGTTGCACCTTTATTTTAATGTTTCACTACGACATAAAATTAGATTTCAAACGTCCATTCTATTTCGATATACCAGATAAAAGAACTGGTTTTACAAAAAATTACAGAACCTTATTTAATGGTGACTTTTTTAAGGTTACTCCACTACCGAACGCTCCAAAATTAACAGAGGATGATATTAAATCATTACTAGATAATTTTGATAACATCGATTTATGGATGGAGAAATTTCCCCCAGAAAGTTACGAATTCAAAGGGTTTGGGATTATGACACTTGTTGACATGACGATGGATCAAACCATTTCAAACATAAAAGAAAATCTATTAAACACTGGTAAAGATACTATTTTAGAAGTTGAAAAAAACATATCCATTCTTTTTGGCTCAAAAGAAGTTAAGTTTGAATTTTCAAATTACGCTAGTATTAACGGAAAAATAACCTATTTACAAAGTCATAAACAACGTAGTTTTGTTATATATGAAAATAATCCAGAACGTGGATTTCAATGCAATGAATATTTCTGTAAAGGCATTCTTGATAAATTATTTAACTCAAAAAAACTAATTGCTATCTCTGATTTAGATTCCTATGCCGTTAAAAATAACAATAATGGATTTTCACAAACACTGCTTAACCAAGGTTTTAAAAGTGTAATACTGGTTCCTTTTAAGTTCAATGAAGAAAGCCTTTGTGTAATGGAATTAGTTTCTCCCAACAAATACGAGTTAAACTCGCTAAATGCCATCAAATTAAATGACGTGATTCCTGCATTTAAAGTTACTGCCCACAGATATTTAGAAGAACTTAAAAATAAAATGGAGTCAATTATTCAAGAACACTACACCTCTATTCATCCAACCGTAAAATGGAAATTCTTAGAAGCAGTGGAAGATTATATTAACAGAACTTATGAAGATGATACCAACGAAACATTGAGTGAAATTATTTTCGAAAATGTTATTCCTCTTTATGGACAAAGTGACATTAAGGGGTCTTCAAATGCTAGAAATTCAGCTATTCAAAAAGATTTGATAAAGCAACTTGAAATAGCATTCAGTGTTATTGAAAAAGCTAAAAATATAATAGACTTACCTATTTACCATGATTTACAATATCGGATTTCAGAATATTCTAAAAACATTCATAATGGATTAAATTCTAGCGATGAAGTAAATCTTACGTATTTTCTAAAAAAAGATATCTACCCTGTATTCACCCACTTAAAAACATTAGATAGTTCACTTAGTGATGATGTTGACACTTATATGGAACAACTAGATTCTAATCTGCATGTTGTTTATGATGAAAGAAAAAAATACGACCAGAGTGTTAACAAATTAAATGAGAAACTCGCTAAATTCATCGACTCTAAACAAATTGAAGCTCAAAAAATGTTTCCCCATTATTTTGAGCGCTATAAAACTGACGGCGTTGATTATAACATGTATATAGGACAATCTTTAATAAATAATAAAAAATATGATGCGATCTATCTGTACAACTTAAGATTGTGGCAATTACAAATGATGTGTGAAATAGAAAATGTAGCCTATAATCTAAAAAATCAGTTAGATCATCCTTTAGAAGTTGCTTCTTTAATATTAGTGCACAGCACACCATTAACAATTAAGTTTAGAATGGATGAAAAACGTTTTGATGTGGATGGTGCTTATAATATTAGATATGAGATTCTAAAAAAACGCATTGACAAAGCTCATATTAAAAACACCAATCAGCGACTAACTATCCCCGGTAAAATTGCTATAGTATATAGTCAGGATGATGAGGCAGAAGAATACATGAAATATATCAAACATCTTCAATCAAAGAATTTTATTAAAAAGGGCGTTGAAAGTGTAGAAATTGAGGATTTACAAGGATCTACTGGATTAAAAGCCTTAAGAATTGCTGTGAATTATAAAAAAGATACTGATTGAAAAATTACACTTGATGACTCAATGGATGTTAGTAAAATTAAATTTCTAAAAGTGCAAACGAAAGTAAAAACGCAACAACTGAAAGAATGATTCCTATCATAAAAACGGTATAGGCAACGCGCAATAAGCGATACTTTTTATTCAAAACCAATCCTAAGAAATATAAATCTTTCATTAACGATTTATATAAATAATCCCGATCATTCATCATTTCTGTCATTCCATCTTGAAAATCTTTTAAAGACATTTTATAAAAATTTCCAAAGAATAGTAAATTCACCTTTCTATTGGCGATATCTTCTTGGGTAAAAGTGCCAGAAGTTACTTTTGGTCTTGTTGACAATATAGAAAATATCATGGTAGCCACTGAAACTAAAATAAACAGTACCGCAGGATATATTAAATAATCATTGTCCGCTTTATCTAATTTTGGAAACAAAACTGTCAAAGCAATAGATAAAGTAATCGCACTTACGGAAAGTAATATATTTGCTTTGGTATCGGCAATATCACTTAATTTAATATGATTCTTTAAGGTAACGCGAAACATTGTCTCTATACCTCGTTCAGAACGATTTTTTTTCTTTTCACCCTTTTCTATTTTAGAAGTTTTACTGTTCTCTTTTTGCTGTGCCTTTTTAAGGTCTTTTTTTAATTTAAGCCAATTCGCTATTTTCTGTGCTCCCAATTTTTTATAAACATAATTTGTAAAATATTTATGCTCAGCTAAAAACTTTTCGTTGCTTGAATACCATTCAATATCACTTTTAACATGATTACAAGTCTGTTCCCATTCAGATCGCAACAAATTAGACTTCTTTTTAAAATCAACCGATCCCAAATGAAACAAATCTGCATCACAGATTATCTTATCCATTTTACTTTGAGGCTTTTGAGGCATTTTTGTAGCGCCTATAACACTTTGTACCTCTTTAATTTTAGAATCAGTTACTCCCTTCGACTTTAAAAATTTGCTTGCAATTTCTTTACTGTGTTCTTCATGCTCTTCATGAGACATAGTAAATCCTGTATCATGAAACCATGCCGCCATTAACAATATTTCCAATTCAGATTCAGAAATATTTTCAGCCATAGCAATTTCATTTGACGCTTCAACTACACGCATAGTATGATTAAAATTATGATAAACTACCTGAGTTGGAAGTGAGTTTTTAAACAATTCAAAAACATAGGCTTTTAGAGCAACAAAAAAATCATTTTCTAACATGATAAAAAATATGAGTGCATTCAAAAATACGTAAATTTATGTACTTTTAACTTTTAAATAATTAATTGAAATTTATGAGTTACACGAAGTTTCAAAAACTTTCTATTCTACATATTATATTGTTTTTATCCAGTTGTGCAACACATCATGTTCAATATGATAAATCTGTAATTGATTGGAATGAAAGTCAAAAAGAGTTGGACTCTAACGTCTCTCATACCTTCTACTTAATTGGAGACGGAGGAAAAGCCTCTAAGTCATCTGTTAATACTAATTATTATTCCCTTAAGAATGATTTAAATAAGGCTTCAAAACAAAGCACTGTTCTTTTTTTAGGGGATAATATTTATGAAAAGGGTATGCCAAGAGAAAATGATCCTGATAGAAAAAGCGCAGAAGAAATTTTGGACGCTCAACTTTCATTAGTAGCTAATTTCGCAGGAAAGACAATTTTTATCCCTGGAAATCATGACTACTATAACGAAGGCCCATTAGGGTTAAAAAGAGAAGCAGACTACATCACAAAGAAACTTGACGACAAAGATGCTTTCTTACCAAAGAACGGTTGTCCAATAAAAAAAGTAACTATTTCTGACAATATTGTTCTTGTCATAGTAGATTCTCAGTGGTTTCTTGAAGATTGGGATAAAAGCCCCACTATGAATAGCGAATGTGACATAAAGACTCGAGAAGGTTTTTTTGATGAATTCGAGGGACTACTAAAAAAGAACGAACAAAAAACAATATTAATCTCACTACATCACCCTTTATTTTCTAACGGCCCGCATGGTGGACAATTTTCTATTAAACAACAGCTATTTCCAATCAATGATAAAATACCCCTTCCTATTTTCGGTTCTTTTATAAATTTATTAAGGAAAACAAGTGGTGCTTCTCCTCAAGATTTACAAAACCCTATCTACTTAAATTTCAAAAAACGCATTGTAACCATAACACAGAAATCAAAAAAAGCAATTTTTATTTCGGGTCACGAGCATAGTCTTCAATATATTGAACGTGAAAACAAACCTCAAATCATAAGTGGTGCCGGATCAAAATCGAGTGCCGCTAGAGCCGTAAATGGAGGCAAGTTCTCTTATGGTGGAATTGGATATGCCAAAATAGAAGTTTTAGAAAATGGAGCCTCATGGGTCTATTTTTATACGGAAGAAAAGAATAAACAGACGTTATTATTTCAAAAAGAAATATTTCAAAAAACGCCTCTACCTGTAAAGTATAACTATCCCGATTCTTTCCCGAAAACTGTGAAAACTTCTATTTATTCTAAAGAAGAAACGACTAAAGGCAAGCTTTTTAATGCCTTTTGGGGAGAACATTATCGTAAATATTACAGTACCAAGGTAGAAGCGCCAACCGTTTTGTTAGACACATTATTTGGAGGACTCACTCCAATAAGAACGGGAGGTGGACATCAATCTCGTTCTATCAGATTGGTAGACAAAGATGGAAAGGAATATATTATGAGAGCGCTAAAAAAAAGCGCCACTCAATATTTTCAAGAAGTAGCCTTTAAAGACCAATATGTCCACAATCAATTTGAAAATACTTATACAGAAGAATTACTTTTAGATATCTATACAATAGCGCATCCTTATGCAACTTTTGCCAACGCGACATTATCAGAAGCCATAGGAGTTTATCATACAAATCCAACGCTATATTATGTCCCTAAACAAAATAGTCTAAAAGAATATAATAATGCATACGGTAATGAGTTATATATGATTGAAGAACGCCCTTCGGACGGCCATGATGAGGTTAAAAGTTTTGGTTTTGCAAACAAAATTATAAATACAGAAGATTTTTTGCAGAAACTAAAAAAAACGGATGATAATCTATTAGATGAATCAAGTTATATTAGAGCAAGGTTGTACGACATGGCCATTGGTGATTGGGATAGACATGAAGATCAATGGCGCTGGGCAGAATTTAAAGATGGAAAAAAAACCATTTATAGACCCATACCTAGAGATAGAGATCAAGCATTTTCATCTGCAGATGGTTTTGCCTTAGGAGCACTTACCAGAATCATAAAAGACTTAAGCTTAATGCAAGTATATAAAGAAAATATGCGAAGTGTAAAACGGTTTAATATGGAACCCTTTCCCCTAGATATCACTATTATTAGTGATGCGGAACTAGGAGAATGGGTGAAGCAAGCCAACTATATTCAAAAGCACTTAACTGATGACATTATTGACGAAGCTTTTAAACAACTGCCTTTAGAAGTCCAGGACGAAACTATTGAGAAAATTAAAACGCAATTTAAAGGACGAATTAAAAATATAGAGAACATCGCACGAGAATATTATGATGATATTCATAAGTATGCGATCGTAAAAGGAACTGACAAAGACAATTGGTTTGATATTCAACGTAAAGAAAACGGCGAAACGTCTGTTATTGTTTATAATATAAAAAAAGGTAAAAAAGGTTCTGTCATTTTTAAAAAAAACTACCACAAAAAAACTACTAAAGAAATTTGGTTCTATGGATTAGGTGATTCGGATATTTTTAATGTCTCTGGAGTTAAAAACGGTATTATAAGACTTCGATTAATTGGTGGCCAAAACAATGATCTCTATACTATTAAAAATGGTAAAAAAGTTATAGTATATGACTTTAAATCTAAGAAAAATACCTTCAAAACAAACAATACAAAAATGCACCTTATAGATAATTACCAGCTGAATACACATGCCTATAAACGATTGAAACATCGTAAAAATCAAATAATTCCAATGATCGGGGCAAATCCAGATGGCGGTTTTAGAATTGGCCTTAAAAATATTTATACCATTCACGGATTTAACGGAAATCCATATACACAGCGTTATACTTTAGACATCAACTATTATTATGCAACTCACGGTTTTGACACTTCTTACAATGTGGAAATTGGAAATATTGTACATGATTGGAATTTCAGCGTAGATGGAATATTTACAAGTCCTAATTACAGTATAAACTATTTTGGCATTGGAAATGAATCGGTAAACGAAGATGATAAACTGGGCGTTGACTATAACAGAGTTAAAATTGCCTCATTAAGCGCAAACCCTTCTTTTAAATGGACAGGCAGAATGGGTGCTGAATTTAAAGGTGGCTTATTGTTTGAAAGAAGGCAGGTAGAAAAAACATCAGGTCGATTTGTTAGCGCACTCCCAGAAGTCTCTGATGAAGAAGAAAAGTATGTAGGATTTAATGCAAACTATTCTTTTGTGAATTTCGACAACAATGCGCTTCAAAATTTAGGAATGAAAACCGATATTAATATAGGCTGGAAAACTAATACCTCAGATCAAACATTTAATAATGGCTATCTAATTCCTGAACTCAGTTTTAATCATAAATTAGATAGCAACGGAAAGATTGTTCTTGCTACAAAATTTAAAGGACACCTTATTATTGGAGACAAGTTTGAATTTTACAATGCGGCAAGTATTGGCGGAAAAGATGGACTAAGAGGGTATCGGAATCAACGATTTACAGGAAATAAATCGTTTTATCAAAATACAGATATCCGATATAACTTTCAAAATCTAAAAACGAGATTGCTTCCCTTAAAACTTGGGGTGCTAGCAGGTTTTGATTATGGCCGCGTATGGGTTAATGGAGAAAACTCCAACGACTGGAAAACATCCTATGGCGCTGGATTTTGGGTTGTAGGTGCAGAAATAATAAATTTAAACTTCTACATATTTAATTCTAGAGAAGGAGCTTATGTCCGGTTTGGATTGGGCTTTGGATTTTAAATAAAATAAACTTATGAAAAATATCACTTTTATAGTAGCCTTGGTTAGTTCTGTTATAATGTACAGTCAAAGTTCTGTCAAGAAATATATTGAATCCTATGAATTGTCGGAAACAAGAGAATTAAGAGTCTTTTTACCAGCTTCTTACGAACAGGATTCTATAAGATATTATCCATTGACTGTAGTATTTGATGGAGAATACTTGTTTGATGTTGTTGCTGGAAATTCTGTTTTATTTTCACAAAAAAACAAAGCGCCAGAACAGATTGTTGTTGGGATAAGCCAAGGGAATAATAAGAGATATCAAGATTGTGCCTACAACCAAGGTACTAGTTATCCCGATGGTAAGAGTGAGGCCTTTTATAGATTTGTGAGAAGTGAACTTTTGAGTTTCATGGAACAAAATTATCGTATTTCCCCCTTTAAAACAATTGTAGGAAGCACCCTAACAGCTAATTTTGCTAATTATTTTATTCTAGAGGACAGTCCTGGATTCGATGCCTTTATAGTTATAAACCCTTATCTCGCTCCAGACATGTCAATATTACTAAGCAATAATGTGGCTCATATTAAAAATAACACATACTATTACTACATGAGTTCAGGAGATTACAATTCTGAAAAAAGGCATACTGCTATAAAGACGGTGGATCGTGAACTTTCACATAAGAAAAACCCTAGATTCAATTACAAATATCAAGAGTTTAATGGGGGCACCTCAACATCCTCTATAGGTCAATCAGTTTCTAGCGCACTTGCCTTCATCTTTGAAATATATTCTTCCATATCTAAAAAAGAATTTAAAGAAAATATTAAAGATCTTTCTCCTCCAGATGCCATTGCGTATTTAGAAAATAAATATGTAGAAATCGACTATTTATTTGGTTCCAACTTAAAAATAAGAGAAAGAGATATTTACGCCATTGAACCAATCATTATTGACAAAGAAAATGGAGAATATTTACGTGACTTTGGAGAAATGATTTACAAACTATTTCCAGAATCACCACTTGGCGATTACTACGTAGGACTTGATTTCGAATTTAGAGGTAAATTTAAGCAGGCCTTAAAAGCCTATAAAGTAGGCTATATGAAATTTAAAAACGATCCGGTCGGAGCCGAAAGTTTTTACAAAAATATTGAGCGTGTTGTAGATAAATAAAATCATCTGATAATCATACGAATACCATCTTCATCGATAGTAATCATTTTTATTTTATACAATCCGCCGATAGCACTTTTAAATGCTTTTTTACTTATATTCATTTTATATTTAATATCATCTGGACTACTCTTATCATGAAGTGCAATAAAGCCTTCATTCTTTTTTAATTCGTCTAAAATCTTAATTTCGTTTTTAACCAACGTTTTTCTAAAACCTATAGGTTGCAAACTCAAATCAATGCCACCATCTTCACGAATTTTTTTGATATACCCAATAACTTCATCACCCTCGGCCAACCTCACATATAATTCATTCTTATATAATAAACCTTCAGTATCTTTATTTATTAAAACGGTAAAACCTAAACGAGAAATTCTTCCAATAACTAAATTTACCTTATCTCCTACTTTATACTCCATATTATTTATTTTAATGCTTTAAAATATAATTTTAAAATTAAATCGTTTTTTTCACTTGGAGTGAAAATCTCCAAAATTTTTGGTTTTTCTGAATCCTCATAAAAAAATTCCAACTCCGAATTAATACTCTCTAAATTATCTGCACTTGAATACGCATAGCCAAACATGGCTGCCAAATGATTTGCTGTTAAACCATGTGGTGTTTCAAAATAAGACAAAGCCTTCGATTCTTTTGGTCCTGGAATAATCTTAAAAATCCCGCCACCATCATTATTTAAAATGATGATTCTGAAATTATTTTTTACATGCTCGTTCCACAGAGCATTACTGTCATAAAAGAAACTTATATCCCCTGTCACAAAAGTGGTTCGTAATTCACTCACAGACGCCGCACCAATTGCCGTACTCGTGCTACCATCAATACCACTTGTACCACGATTACAATAAACATGTATTGTATTATTTATATCAAACAACTGAGAGTATCTTATAATAGAACTATTACTCAAATGAAGTTTTGAATTATATGGGACTGATTTTAAAATCACCTCAAAGGCTTTTAAATCAGAATAATCACAAGCTCCCAAAAATGATTGATGGTTTTGAAATCTAAAATTTTTAATAGCCAACCATAATTTTTGAAAATCACTTTGCTTTTCCTTCGTTAAAAAGAAAAACTGACTAAAAAATAGTTGTGGTGAAATTTTAAAGTGTTGCGATAAACTAAAGAAAGTGTCATAGGCTCTGCTTTCATCTATATGCCAATGATATTTTGGCCGCTGTTCTCTTAAAAATTGCTTTACTTTTTTAGAAACAATCATACCTCCAAAAGTCACCAGTATTTCAGGCTTTAAATTTTCTAATTCGATTTCATCTAAAGGAAATAATACCTTATCAATACAATTAATAAACTTGGCATTGTATAAATTTGAAGTCGTTTCGGTTAACACAATAACGGAATCATCTTCAATGATCTTATTTAGTTGAATTTGCAACAATTCATCGGGAAAGTGAGAGCCAACTAGCACCATTTTTTTAGATGATCCATTCCAAATAGTCGCGAATTTCTGTAACTCATCCATCGCTAAGGGAACTTCAGTGACATCAATTTTAACGGAATCAAATTTCAACATATCATCCGTCAATTCATACAATGGCTCTTCAAAAGGTACATTAATATGAACAGGCCCTTTTAAATATATCGACGCTACAAAAGCCTTATTTATAATATCTAAGTTGTCATGTGTATCCTTTTTCAAATTTGCCGAAAACAATATATGATTTTCAAAAACATTTTCTTGTCGAATGGTTTGCCCATCTCCAATATCAATCTTATTCTCTGGTCTATCTGCTGAAATAACAACCAATGGAATTCGACTATAAAAAGCTTCCGAAATTGCTGGATAATAATTAAGTAATGCTGACCCTGAAGTACAAACTACAGCCACTGGTTTCTGAATTTGTTGCGCTATTCCAAGAGCAAAAAATGCGGCGCATCGCTCATCAACAATACTATATGTTTTAATTGCTGAATGGTTAAAAAAACCAATGGTTAAAGGCGCATTTCTAGACCCAGGAGAAATAACAACATCTTCAATGTTATTTGCTATACATGAAGCAATTACAAGTTGAGCTAATTCGTCTTTTGGAAATTGAGGCATTCGAAATTCTTAATGGTATGCAAAGGTACGTAAACAAATTAAAGATAAATTAGAATCATACTTAGTTTTAATTTATCACAAGTAAAAATATCAATGCACTTCTAACCATATTCTTTTTGAAATTCAAACACCTTACACCTTTTAATTTTATTATTTTTACATATCATTATAGAATTCAGACCAATTATAATTACTAGAATATATATTTGACAACGATCAACAAAATACTTACTTATGAACTTTAAAAAGAAAATCCTAACGCGTCTCCCTTCAGTTTTAATTTTCCTTATAATTTTTCCAATTAACGGAAATGCAGCGAGACAAAATAAAAACAAGCCAAACATTGTTGTCTTCCTGGTGGATGATATGGGACTCATGGATACCTCGGTTCAGTTTATTATTGATAAAGATGGGAACCCAACTAAGCAACCTTTGAATGATTATTATCGTACACCCAATATGGAGAAATTGGCAAAAAATGGAATTCGGTTTAGTAATTTCTACGCACATTCTGTTTGTTCACCAACAAGAACATCACTCATGTCAGGTCAGAATTCTGCGAGACATGGAGTTACCAATTGGGTACGCTCAGAAAGTAATAACAAAACACCTTTTGGCCCTCCAAAATGGAACTGGGAAGGACTTACTAAATCTTCAATTACCCTACCAAAAATATTACAGCAAGCTGGCTATAAAACGATTCATGCTGGTAAAGCCCATTTTGGACCAATTGGTTACGATGGAGAAGATCCATTAAACATAGGATTTGATGTAAATATTGCTGGGAATTCTTTTGGTCAACCGGGGAGTTATTATGGTAAAGAAGGTTTTGGACACATTAAAGGGAATAAAAATAGAGCCGTTCCAGGTCTGGAGAAATACCACGGAAAAGAAATTTTTCTTACAGAAGCACTAACTTTAGAGGCAAATACTGCAATAACTAGCGCTAAGGAAGAAGGGAAACCTTTTTTCCTATACATGGCACATTATGCAGTTCATGCTCCTTTTCACTCCGACCCTCGTTTTGCAAAGAATTATAAAGATTCTGGAAAATCTGAAAAAGCACAAGCTTACGCAACGTTGATTGAAGGTATTGATAAATCTCTTGGAGATATTGTTGCGCAGATAAAAAGCCTTGGTTTAGGCGAGAACACAATTATCCTGTTTTTAGGTGATAATGGTTCGGATGCACCATTACCTATTAAAGAAGATTATTCAAGTTCTGAACCTCTAAAAGGTAAAAAAGGAAACCATTGGGAAGGTGGAATGCGTGTTCCTTTTATTGCTTCATGGACTAAAGTTAATGGAAATAATAATATGCAACAAAAACTTGCCATTCCTCAAAATTCGATTCAAACCCAAATGGGAACTATTTTTGATGTTTTCTCAACGGTTTGTGCATTGGCAGACATAAAACCTCCAAAAGATCACAAAATAGACGGTATAACGTTACACAAACAACTTGAAGGAAAAAGAAATGGAAATCATCCAGAAGTATTTCTTAACCATTTCCCTCACGCACATCGTACCAATTATTTTACTAGTCTTGTAAAAGAAAACTGGAAAGTTATTTATCATTATCAAGTTGATGGAAGTCCGAGGTATGAGTTATTTGATTTAGAGCAAGATCCTCTTGAAGCGAATGATTTACGGACACAAAATCCGAAAAAACTTAAAAAAATGATGCAACTATTAGTAAAAGAATTACAAGATAGCAAAGCGCTTTACCCTGAAAAAGATGGAAAAAAATTAGTGCTAATTATGCCCAAATAATATTTTATTAAAGAATTTTAGAAGAGCTATTGAGGTTTTACTTTTTAATTAAAGTAAAACCTTTTTCATAACGTTTGTTTTAGCAACAGTCTCTAACCATTCCTTTTCTGGAATTGAGTCTTTTGTAATCCCTCCCCCCACAAATAGGGTAGCCATGCTCTTAACAAGGTCAATTTTCATACATCTTAAATTTACAAATAAATCTGCTTCACGATCACTTAATTCGCCTAAAAAACCCGTGTAATACTCACGGTTATATTGCTCGTTCTCTAAAATGAATAATTTCGATTCATCTTTGGGCAAACCACAAACTGCTGGGGTTGGGTGCAATACCTGTATCAAAGGCTTTATAGATTTAGTACTATCAGTAATCTCTCCCTCTAAATCGGCCCTTAAATGCAATAAACCACCCGCTTTCACTGTATAAGTATCTGAAGTTGAAATATTATAATCTTGCATCTTATCTGCAATATAATCTATCACAATTTGATGTTCCTCTCTCTCTTTTTCTCCCCACTCTACACGTAAGACACCATTAAATTTTTGAGTAGACGCCAATGCCATGATCTTAAACTTATTGCTTTTAACGGTTAGCAATCGTTCTGGAGAAGCTCCCATCCAAATACCTGATATTGGATGACTCCACAAATAGACAAATGCGTTCGGATAAAAATCACACAATTCATTAAAAGTATCCAAAATATTAAAATCAACAACTTCAATTTCTTCCTTTCGAGATAATACAACCTTATCTAGCTTTGAATTTTTAATATAAGCAATTCCCTTTTTTACTAACTCAACATGATTCAACTTGACATCTTCAGCATTGACCACCTCTTTTTTATTTTTAGAAAGCACTGGAATTTCTGATTTACATTTCAGGATTCGAGCCTTAGAATACGGAATTACAATTGTATTATTTTTATCATCAAAGGGTGCAAAAATAAACCCATTCCCTGACAAATCTTTAGAATAATGCAATCTATTATCTTTTTGAAAAACACCTATAATTTCTTCAGAATGCGGCTTTCTATAAATTACAAAAGGAAACTTACTGTTCTGACTTCTACATATATTTTTTTCTAATTCTTTCAATCGTCTAAAACTTTAATCAGTTCTTTTTTTATTTGATCGAAACGAGACCAAATTAAATCATGACTCGCTTTCTCTAAAGTAATTAATTCAAACTGATCTCGTGAAAACTGCTCTTCTAAGAACAGCGAATTTTCATAAGGAACTATCCGATCTGTATCTCCATGAATTGATAATATATTTGACGAGTTCTCAACCCATTTTTTCTCCAACGTTTTTAAATCTTCTTTGTGTTGAAGTTTTTCTTTGGACGCCGCTTTTAAAAATTCAGGAATAAGCCAACGGGTGACCTTCCATCTGTAAAGATTCAAAAACCAAAACATAGGTTCCACTTCAGAATATATGGCTGGAGCACAGAGCACTATCTTTTTATACTGTTTCTTTGATGCCAAGGCAACCGGGCCACCATAAGAATAACCAACCAATATGGTATGTGGAATATCTAATTCAGAAATTAAAGAATTTAGTATTTGGGCTTCCGTTGAAATTGTTTGAATATCACAAATATTATCTTTGTTATAGCCAACTCTATCAAAAGAAATTAAATTTGCCCTTTTGTTAAGATCTTTATCCAACAAATAACGTTTAAAATCCATCGCTGATCCCGGACTTCCATGAACAAAAACAATGTTTGGTAAGGTCGTATCTAATTCTTTTTGAGTTGAAATGATACGAATTTTTTTATTTTGAATGTATTTGGTGTCGATTTGTACAATTGCATCAAATTCTTGAAAAATCTCATAAATATCAGCATCTGATTTTGGCTTAAAAAAAACATGTATCAAAATCAAACACACCGTCATTAAAACGAGAATGATTGCGCCAACAATTTTCGCTGTTTTCTTGAAAAATCGTAACATTATTAATTTCTTTTTTCTAAAACAATCATTGTGATTTTACACAAAGAAATTAAAGTTCCAATTTCATCCGTAATTTTTACCTCCCATAAGTGTGTCGTCCTTCCTTTGTGGATTGGTCGGGCAGTCGCAGTAATAATCCCGTCTCTCTTACTTTTTAGATGATTGGCAGAAATTTCAAGCCCTCTTACTTCAAAATTATCGCTATCAATAAAAACGTGAACTGCCGCTGAACCCGTGCTCTCTGCCAGCGCAACTGAAGCTCCTCCGTGCAATAACCCCATAGGCTGATGTACACTCGAATTCACTGGCATTTGAGCCGTCAAATAATCTTCACCAATATCCGTATAGGTAATATTTAAGGTTTCCATCAAGGTTCCTTTCACCATAACATCATTCATAAAACTAAGCGTCTTTGCCTTATCCATAAAGTTTAATTCTTTGCTCGTAAAAGTAATACTTTATAACATTAAATAGTATTTTTGCATTATAATTTCAAAGCATGATTTACAAGATAAGAGCCATTTTGGATGTTGAAAAAGATGTTATTAGAGATGTTCTAATTGACAGTGCAGAGAATTTAGAAACGTTGCATAATTGTATTTCAAATGCCTTTGGATTCAATGGGCAAGAAATGGCATCCTATTACAGATCTGATAATGATTGGAATGAAGGAGAAGAAATTCCTTTGTTCAATATGTCTGATGATCCTAGCGCGATTTCGATGCAAAGCTTTGCGCTTGAAGATACACTGCCAATTGAGGGGAGTAAATTAATCTATGTATATGACTTTTTATCGATGTGGACATTCTATATCGAATTATCAGAAATTAAAGAAAATACGAGTAATACTGATTTACCTAAGATTGTCTTTGCCTTTGGTGATGTGCCAGAATCGGCACCAGAGAAAGAGTTTACGTCAGAATCTGATGGTGATTTTGATTTAGGAGATGATACTTTTGATAATGTCGACGAATTCGACAATATAGACGATTACGACTTTTAGATTTATTTCATGTGTACGCTTTTATTCTACTTTACAGGTCATCTGCTGTTCGCTTATAATTATTGCTCTATATGATTCAAATTTTTACTTTGTCGTTTACTGTAACAATATTCAATCTTGGTCGTTATCTTAATAGTAGCCAAATTTCTCTATACAATTGGAAACAATATTAGTACTCAAAAACCTTGATAAAAAATACGGATCAATTCACGCCGTGAATGATTTATCCTTTGAAATTAAAAAAGGAAATGTTTACGGAATTCTTGGCCCAAATGGAAGTGGAAAATCTACTACTTTAGGAATTATTCTAAATGTAGTTAATAAAACCTCTGGTGAATTTAGTTGGTTCAACGGAACCAAATCAACTCATGAAGCCTTAAAAAAAGTTGGTGCCATTATTGAGCGCCCGAACTTCTACCCCTACATGACAGCAAAGCAAAATTTAAAATTGGTTTGCAAAATAAAGGAAGTCTCAACTCAAAATATTGACGACAAATTGAAGGCTGTAAATCTTTTTCATCGAAGAGATAGCAAATTCAGCACCTTTTCATTAGGAATGAAACAACGATTAGCTATTGCCTCTGCCCTCTTGAATGATCCAGAAGTGTTACTACTCGATGAACCCACAAACGGGCTGGATCCTCAAGGAATTCATGAGATAAGAGAAATTATTAAAACCATAGCTATCAACGGAACCACTATTTTGCTTGCTTCCCATTTATTAGATGAAGTTGAAAAAGTCTGTAGTCATGTTGTGGTGATACGAAATGGTGTGAAATTATATGAGGGAAGAACAGAAGAAATGACGGCTTCCAATGGTTTTTTTGATTTAAAAACAGAAGGAAATCAAGATAAGTTGGAATCACTTCTTGAAAATTTTGAAGGTATTTATTCTATTAAAAAAGAAGCTGATGGTAAATTTATTGCCATATTAAATCGTGATATTTCTGCTGCCGAACTAAACGCGTACCTATTCCAAAATAACGTTGTTTTATCACATTTGGTAAAACGTAAACCAAGTTTGGAACAACAGTTCTTAACATTAACAAACAGCAAGAGTTAAGTATGTTTCGATTATTAAATATTGAATTCCATAAATTAAAACACAGTAAAGCCAGCAAGGTTTTAATCATTACTTATTTCATACTATTAACCTCAACAGCGCTCATAGCAACAATTAATTTTGATTTTGCTCAAGTTCAATTTCACTTAGCCGAAATGGGAGTTTTCAATTTCCCTTACATATGGCATCTAAGCACATACTTATCCTCTGCGATAAAGTTTTTCCTTTTATTAGTAATTGTTTCTATGATGGCTAATGAATATAGCAACAAAACTTTGAAGCAAAATTTAATCGATGGATTGAGTAAAAAAGAATTTGTTCTGTCTAAATTCTATACCGTTATTATTTTCTCTCTTGCGTCAACAATTTTTGTATTCTTTGTATCCCTAATACTAGGTTTGATTTATTCCGACTTCACCGAGATTGCCGTAATTTTTTCTGATTTGGAATACATGCTTGCTTTTTTTATAAAATTAGTTGGCTTTTTCTCCTTCGGACTTTTCCTTGGCATCCTAATTAAAAGGTCTGCTTTTGCAATTGGAGCAATGATCATGTGGTTTATGTTTGAAAGTTTTATCAAAGGAATGCTTCACTGGAAATTAAAAGGTTCCGTAGACTTTATCATGCAATTCTTACCGTTGGAATCAATGTCCAATTTAATTAAAGAACCCTTTACACGCTTCTCAGCAGTTAAATCTATCGCGAAACAAATTGGTGAAGATTTAAGTAAAGATTATACTGTCCATTTTTTTAATATTATTATTGTAATTGTTTGGACTATCATTTTCGTATATCTCTCTTATTGGTTATTAAAACAACGAGATTTATAGATGACATAAAATCTTGAATAATTTTAATAAAATAATATATTCGTATATTTGTCAGTCTTCAAGCATATAAAAATTGATGAAAAACTTTTTAATTTTCATACTAATATTTACATCTTATATTAGTTTTTCCCAAGGAGAAGCTAACAATTGGTATTTTGGAGATAGTGCTGGAATAAGTTTTGACACAGGCACTCCGGAAAGTATCTCTAGTCCGTCTATAAAAATAAGCACGTACGAAGGGTGCTCTTCAATTTCTGATGCCGAAGGAAAGTTACTTTTTTACTCTGATGGAAGTAACGTATGGAATGCCTCACATGCTCTTATGCCAAATGGGAGGAATTTACTGGGACACCCGTCAAGTACTCAATCTGCTATGGTAATTCCAAGACCAAAGAGTAGTACTCAATATTATTTATTTACTGTAGGAGCTTGGGATGATCAAGGAGGTACTAATGGATTTGATTATTACACCATAGATATGAATGCAGATGGAGGGAAAGGAGATATCATTGCAGGACCCGTTAACTTATCTGGTCTATTATCACCTCTTTGGACGGAAAAAGTTGCCGCTGTTCAGGGAGCAGAATGCAATACCTATTGGGTTGTTTCTTATGATGGAACAAATCTAAAATCATATAAAGTTGATGAAAATGGTGTGAATTTAACTCCTGTGGTATCGCCGGCAACAGCCAATGAAAAAGATAGAAGAGGCTATTTAAAAATATCGCCCAATGGAAAAAAGATTGCCATCGCACACTATTTATACTACGGATTAGAAGCATCAGGCGAACTAATACCAGGTGGTGACAGCCAAGTTTTGCTATATGATTTTAATGATTTAACCGGACAAATAACAAATCCCATTGAAGTATTTGATGATGTAAATAACAAGATTCACCCATATGGTCTCGAATTCTCAAGACAATCAACAAAATTATATACTTCTGCTTTAATCGAACAAACTATTCTTACTGACAAAGTTTACAATGTAGTATATCAGTATGATTTAGAGAATAGTGACATCCCATCTACTCAATTTGAAATACGCAAACAAATTGGATACAGAGGGGCATTACAATTAGGGCCAAACGGAAAAATATACGCTACAGTTCCTCAGTCATATCGTATTGGAACTAGTTTTTTAGATGTCATCAATAATCCTGATGAATTAGGTTTAGGTTCAGATTATCAAGAAGATGTAGTCAATTTAGGCTTTGGGCGAGCAACACAGGGACTACCTCCATTTATTGCTTCTATTTTTTCACCAATAGAAATTTCCACTGATGATAGTAGTGGGAGTCCCACCTCATTAAACGGTCAATTGATAGATTTATGTATAGGGGATAATTTGACGATCGCCTCAGAACCTATAACTGGAAATGTTACCTATGAATGGTTTTTTAACGGCACGTCCATTTCTCCTGCTGAAAACCTAGAATTGTCTAATATTGATTCAAACTCTATAGGTGACTATAAATTAGAAGTTTCTTCGATAGACGAATGTGACCGTATTAGCTATAGACAGGCATACTTTTCAATTGAATCCGTGAACCCTCCTCCAATTGCGTATCCAGTTGACAATTTTCTTATATGCGATGATGACTATACGGGTACTTACGAATTCAATTTTAATGACCTATTTTCTACCACCATATTAGATGTACAAGACCCTGCTATTTTTGAAGTCGCATATTATGGGAATTCTACCGATGCGGAGAATGATACGAATCCACTGCCTGTTCCCTTCAATTCTCCGAATACAACTATACATGCGCGTGTTCAAAACATCAATAACAATAATTGCTTTGCAACTACAAGTTTTGATATAAATATTTATCAATCAGCCTTGTCTATTGAGACAGATAGTATTGAATCCCTGAGGTTTTGTGACAATATATCGGTTGGAACTGACACCGATGGAATGATAGAATTTGACTTAGAATTAAGAAAAATGAATTTGTTGAATGGGCAACCTGATTCAGACTTTACTCTGACTTACTACACGGATTCAAATTATACCGATATCTCTAAAATACCAAATCCTAATACTTTTGAAAATACTATATCAGGTAAACAAATAATTTACGTAAGAAAAACAAATAATTTAGAGGTAAATTGCTATACAGATACTTCTTTTACTATTGAAGTCTTAAAATTACCTGAAATTCAAGCAGCCATTACTTTTAAAAACTGTGATGACGATGGTTCTCCAGATGGATTTACAGATTTTAATTTAGAAGAAGCTACTGATATTATTACAAACAAGAACCCTTCCTTGACTGCAACGTACCACGGTTCTTCTATAGATGCGACCGCTGGTTTACATCCTTTACCTTTTATATATAACAACGCAACCTCAAGTGCCGTTTTTGCCAGAGTAGAAACAGTTGATGGCTGTCATCGAATTTCTGCGGTAGACTTAAAAGTTTCAACCACTGCATTCCCTCAAGGATATTTAAAGGAGTTAGAAAGTTGTGATGACGATGATGAATTAGACGGATTGCACTTATTTGATTTAACGCAAGCCTCTGCAGAATTTATAGCTCAATTTCCAATAGGAGAACCCTTAGAAATTGAATATTATAGAACGCAAGAGGATGCTCAGTTAGAATTTAATAAAATTACAGATCAAGCCAATTATGTAAATGAAACTCCATTTACGCAATTAATTTATGTTCGCGTAGAAAGCAAAGACAATGGCAATTGTTTTGGCATCGGTCCATATCTTAAGTTAACCGTTCATCCAAGGCCAGAATTTGAGGTCGTTCCCTTAGCTTCCGTCTGCATAAATCTTGATACGGTAACGTTAGAAACCTTTAATCCAAAAGGTGATTATTCATACCAATGGTTTAATCCGAGTAATGATTTGATTGGTTCATCACCAACTTTAGAAGTAAGTATAGGTGGCGCATATAATGTCATTGCGACCTCTGGATTAAATTGCGCTTCATTTTCTCAAATAATAACAGTTATTGCATCTGATGTTGCTACCATTAATGAGAATGATATAACTATTACCGATGATTCCAATAACAATACCGTTTCCATCAATAATGCTAATCAGAATTTAGGAATAGGGGACTACGAATTTTCGTTAGATGACGAATTTGGTCTATTTCAAGATGCCCCTTTTTTTGATAGGGTTCTTCCTGGTATTCACACCATTTTTGTTCGTGACAAAAATAGTTGTGGACTGGTATCAATAGATATATCTGTTATAGGGTTTCCAAAATTTTTCACACCTAATAATGACGGTCAAAATGACTATTGGAAAGTTCTAGGTGTAAATCAATATTTCTTCCCAACTTCTTTGATCTACATTTATGATCGATATGGTAAGATATTAGCGAAAGTAAACCCACATGGGAAAGGATGGGATGGCTATTATAATGGTATTCAACTACCTTCAGATGATTATTGGTTTTCTGTTCAACTCAAGAACCTTAATGGGGTTGTGAAAAATAAAAAAGGTAATTTCAGTATAATTAGGAGGTGATTACTTTTATATCAACTAATCCTTAACAAATCTTAACAGCTACTATTTTTCATACTCATAAAAAATTGTATTTTTACAATTTTTAACTTAAACTGATTTATGGGGAAAATTATTGCGATTGCAAATCAAAAAGGTGGTGTAGGGAAGACTACTACTTCCATCAATCTTGCTGCCTGTTTAGGTGTTTTAGAACAAAAAATACTACTTATAGATGCCGATCCACAAGCTAATGCAACTTCTGGCCTTGGTATAGATGTTGATAGCGTGGCATTGGGTACCTATCAATTATTAGAGCATACCGCTTCCGCAAAAGATGCAATTCAAAAGACGAACTCTCCAAATGTTGACATTATACCTGCGCATATAGATTTAGTTGCTATTGAGATTGAATTAGTAGATAAAGAAGCTCGAGAATATATGCTTAAAAAAGCATTGAAAGACATCAAAGAGGAATATGACTACATTTTAATAGATTGTGCCCCGTCATTGGGACTGATCACTCTAAATTCACTGGTGGCAGCAGATGCCGTAATAATACCTATTCAATGCGAATATTTTGCCTTGGAAGGTTTAGGTAAATTACTCAATACGATCAAAGGCATTCAAAAAATACATAATAAAGAACTTGATATAGAAGGCTTACTTTTAACTATGTATGATGCTCGGTTAAGACTTTCAAACCAAGTGGTAGATGAAGTGAAAAAACATTTCGACAGTATGGTTTTTGATACTATTATTCAAAGAAATGTTAGATTGAGTGAAGCTCCAAGTTATGGAGAAAGTATCATTAAATATGATGCTACAAGCCGAGGTGCAGAAAATTATATTAATTTAGCGAACGAAATTCTTAAAAAGAATAAATAAGCATGGCAAAAGCGACAAAAAAGCAGGCATTAGGAAGAGGCCTCTCTGCGTTACTAAATGATAATAGTGAAGATATCACATCTATAAATGATGAAAATGCTAACAAACTTGTTGGTTCTATTGTCGAATTAGATTTAGAGAATATCCAAGTTAATCCATTTCAGCCGAGAACTTACTTTAATGAAGAAGCACTTCAAGAATTAGCTACATCCATCCGAGAATTGGGTGTAATTCAGCCTATTACAGTTCGGAAACTGGAAGGAAATAAGTTTCAACTGGTTTCTGGAGAGCGTCGTTATAGAGCTTCTAAATTAATTGGCAATAAATCTGTACCTGCCTACATAAGGTTAGCCAATGACCAAGAAATGCTAGAAATGGCTTTGGTTGAAAATATTCAACGAAAAGATTTAGATCCTATTGAAGTAGCCTTGTCTTACCAACGTTTAATTGATGAGATAAACCTAACTCAAGAAGAAATGAGTAGACGCGTTGGTAAAAAGCGATCAACGGTTACAAACTATTTACGATTGTTAAAACTAGATCCTATCATACAAACAGGTATGCGAGATGGGTTTATATCAATGGGGCATGGACGAGCTTTGATTAATATTGAAGATTTTAACGGTCAATTATCTGTCTATGAGAGTATTATAAATAAAAAACTCTCTGTGCGTCAAACGGAAGCGCTTGTGAAAAGCGCTAAAGAAGGAAATGAATCAAAGTCTGCTCCGGTTGAAAAACAAATGCCGAAATTTGTAAAAAAGAGTCTGAAAGATTTCAGTGAATATTTTGGACATAAAGTAGATATTAAAGTATCTAGTAAGGAAAAAGGGAAAATCATAATTCCTTTTCATTCTGAAGAAGATTTTAATAGAATTAAAAAGTTATTACAATAGTGTTTACTATCAGGATTTTCTTTGCTGTAATTTGTTTATTAATATTACAAACGACCTATTCGCAACAGGAAACAATTACTGTAGGTGATATAAAGACTATAAACCCATACGATGAAGGAATCGACCCGTTGTCCCCTTCACGAGCAGCATTTTACTCAGCTGTATTACCCGGATTAGGACAAGCTTACAACAAAAAATATTGGAAAATTCCACTTGTATATGCCGCACTAGGAACTTCTATTTACGCATATAATTATAACAGAACAGAATATAAAAGATATAGGGATGCCTACAAATCAAGCGTCACAGGGAAACCTCATGAATTTGATGGGGAAGGACAAAATCCTTTTTTAAGTAATGAGGGCCTTCAAAGAGCACAAAAGAAATTTAAAGAAGATCGAGATTTAACTGTGATGATATCAATTGGTTTATATGCGCTTCAAATTATTGAAGCAAGTGTAAATGCACATCTTATGCAAATGAATACAATTGACAGTATTAGTTTTAATCCAAATTTTCTTGTTGACCCAGTAACAAATAAATTTGTTGGTGGATTTACAGTTTCCTTTAAATATTAATTAATACGGATGTGACTAAACACCGAATATCTCAGTTTAATATATGAATAACGAGCATGCTAAAATCTATATCTCCCAAAGGAATAATGAATAGCGAACAATGGGCGACCGTTAAAAAAAAATAATCATAGACACATGAAAATAGCCTTATTAGGATATGGAAGAATGGGGAGAGCAATTGAGAAAATTGCTTTGAATAGAGGACATGAAATCGTATTAAAAATAGACATTAATTCCCTAGAATATGATATTTCAGAAGTAGACGTTGCCATAGATTTTAGCATACCTTCTTCTGCATTTAATAATATCACTAATTGTTTTAAAAATGGCGTACCAGTAGTCTCTGGAACCACAGGTTGGCTTGACCAATTTGATGAAGCGACCGCCATATGTACTAAAAACAAGAGTGGTTTTATTTCCGCCACAAACTTTAGTTTAGGCGTAAATATATTCTTTGAACTAAATGAACAACTTGCTAAAATAATGGCAGACTTAGAAGATTATTCCATTTCTATGGAAGAAATTCATCATACCCAAAAATTAGATGCTCCAAGTGGCACAGCTATAACGTTGGCAAAAGGAATTATAAAAAATTCTTCTAAAAGGAAATGGGAACTGGATGTATCAACAAGTAATAATACTATTCCAATTGTAGCAAAAAGAATCCCTGAAGTTCCTGGAACACATTCTGTTACATATGAATCAAGTATCGACACCATAGATATAAAGCATACTGCACATAACAGAGAAGGTTTTGCCTTAGGAGCTGTTGTTGCCGCAGAATGGTTGGTAGGTAAAAAAGGAATTTTCTCAATGAAAGACGTCTTAGGTCTTTAAAAAAAATAATTATGACATTAATTCAACTTTGGTTGCTGTTTATTTTAGGTACACAAATATTACACTTTTTAGGAACTTGGAAATTATATGCAAAGGCAGGTAGAAAAGCTTGGGAAGCTGCTATTCCCGTATATAACGCCATCATTTTGATGCACATTATAAAGAGACCTAAATGGTGGGTCCTCTTGCTTTTCATTCCAATTATTAATCTTCTAATGTTTCCAATTATATGGATTGAAACAATCCGAAGTTTTGGTAAAAATTCAAGACTAGATACAGCACTTGTGCTAGTAACATTTGGTTTATATATTTATTACGTAAGTTACGTGGATACGGTAACTTATAAAGAAGAACGGAGTTTACAACCTCAAAGTGGATTGGGAGAATGGGTGAGTTCTATCGCATTTGCCATTATTGCAGCCACCATTGTGCACACGTATGTTATGCGCCCTTACACCATTCCCACATCTTCGCTAGAGAAGTCTTTGTTGGTAGGTGACTATTTGTTTGTAAGTAAGTTCCATTACGGGGCAAGGACACCAATGACTCCAATAGCAATGCCTATGGTTCATGACTCTATTCCAATGACCAAAAAACGATCTTTCCTCAACTCAATTCAATTACCTTATATGCGCCTACCTGGGTTGCAAAAAATAAAAAGAAATGAAATTGTTGTATTTAACTGGCCTGCGGATTCTTTAAAGTGGATGTGGAATGATAATTCTGGAAAATTCACATACAAACCTATAGACAAAAAAACGAATTATGTAAAACGCTGTATTGCAATTGCCGGCGATTCTATGCAAATTATTAATGGCGATATCTTTATTAATGGTGAGTTATCTGTAATGCCAGTCAGGGCGAAGCCACAATATTATCATGACGTCATACTTAATGAAGGGCAAAGAATTAGTGGTAAAAGTTTGCATGAAAGATATGGAGTTCGTGAGGGATTTTCTACCAATAATGGAAATTATAATTTAAATTTAACCGATAAAGAAGCCGCTTTATTACGGAAAAATCCATCTGTTAAAAGTATAATTAAAAGAATTGAATCAATCGGAAGATATGATCGTCGTGTTTTCCCTCATGATGCTCAATACCCTTGGACACAGGATAATTATGGTCCTATTTACATTCCGAAAAAAGGAGAAACAGTTGAATTAAACCATAAATCTATTCCATTTTATAAACATTTAATCAAAGAGTATGAGCATCATGAAAATGTTACTTTTAATGGTGATGAAGTTTATATTAATGGCCTTAAAGTAACAAATTACACCTTTAAACAAGATTACTACTTTATGATGGGAGATAATAGACAAACTTCTTTAGATGCTCGTTTTTGGGGGTTCACACCCTTTGATCATGTTGTTGGAAAACCTGTTTTTATTTGGTTTAGTTGGGAAACAAATGCCGAAGGAATTAAAAATAAAATTAGATGGGATCGACTTTTCACAACCGTTCATGGTGATGGAAAACCTAGGTCTTACTTCTTTTATTTTCTAGGTTTCTTTGCATTATATATACTGTATAGTCATTTTGCTAAAAAGAGAAAAGAAAAATAAGTGCTGTTTTTACCTACATACTTTGCCCCTATTTCACAATACAAAGAAATTTTTAAAAATGATGCTATTGTATTTGAAGTAGAAGACAATTTTCAAAAGCAAACCTATAGAAATCGCTGTTATATTTATGCCGCTTTTGGAAAACTACAAATGAATGTACCTGTTATTCATACGCATAATAAAACGGTCAGGCAGAAAACTAAGGACACGAAAATAGACCCTAGTTATTCATGGCAAACTCGACAACTTAAAACTTTGCAAGCGGCTTATCGATCTTCTCCATATTACGAATTCTACGAAGACGACTTACTGCCATTGTTTACAAAGAAACACACTTTTTTACAAGACTTAAACCTAGAAGCACATGCTTTTATTATGGATGCAATTCAAGAGGATATTCCGTTTTCAAAGACGACTGAATATCATATAGATTCACCTATAAAAGATGATAGAATTTTAGCGAATACAAAGATAAAATCATCCATTGAGTTGAAACTTTATACACAAGTTTTTGACGACAAACACGGATTTATTCCAAACCTTAGTATACTAGATTTACTATTTATGGAAGGTCCGAATACAACCTCTTTTTTAAAGTAAACAAGTGTTATTTTCTTTTTAATGAAGAAAAAAACCAAACTATAATAAGCAATACAAAACCTGTCATTATAGGTGTAATTATAAATTTATCTGCAAATACACCTTCAGATAAAATCATGAAAACTGCTATTAATACTTGACCTAAAGTAAGAACATCATTTCTTTTCATTAATTAATAGTTAACAGTTCAAAATTATTTAAAAAAATAGCCGAAAAACAGAATACTCTTTGAGTACCTATTTTTCGGTTTATAATATTTTCAAGAATATAAATTTACATCCTTACTTTCAAAGTAATTCTTATCTAACTAACTTTTTATATTTAATCCGTTTTGGCATTAAATCACCTCCTAAACGTTTCTTTTTATTTTCTTCATATTCAGAGAAAGAACCTTCGAAGTAATATACTTGAGAATCTCCTTCAAAAGCTAAGATATGTGTACAGATACGATCTAAAAACCATCTATCGTGTGAAATTACAACGGCACATCCGGCAAAATTTTCTAAACCTTCCTCTAGTGCTCTCAAGGTATTTACATCCAAATCATTTGTAGGTTCATCCAACAATAAAACATTTCCTTCTTCCTTTAAGGTCATTGCTAAATGTAAGCGGTTACGCTCCCCACCAGATAAAGCACTTACTTTTTTATTTTGCTCTGACCCCGCAAAATTAAAGCGACTTAGATAGGCTCTTGAATTTACCATTTTACCACCCATCATCACCAAATCTTGTCCATCTGAGAAATTCTCCCAAATAGATTTATCTGCGTCAATATTTGAATGCGCCTGATCTACATAAGCGATTTTTGCAGTATCTCCCACTTTAAAATCTCCTTTATCTGCTTTTTGCTCACCCATTATCATTTTGAAAATGGTTGTTTTCCCGGCTCCATTGGGCCCAATAACTCCTACAATTCCATTTGGTGGAAGGTTAAAATTTAAGTCTTCATACAACAATTTTTCACCAAAAGCCTTGGAAACATAAGAAGCATCTATAACATTGGTTCCTAGTCTTGGCCCATTCGGAATATAGATTTCTAATTTTTCTTCTACTTTCTTTTGATCCTGACTCATCAACTTATCGTAATTCGCCAAACGCGCTTTAGATTTTGATTGACGACCTTTAGCACCTTGACGTACCCAATCCAATTCTCGCTCTAACGTTTTCTGACGCTTAGAGGCTGTTTTTTCTTCTTTAGCTAAACGCTCAGATTTTTGTTCTAACCAAGATGAGTAATTTCCTTTCCAAGGGATTCCTTCACCTCTATCTAACTCTAAAATCCAACCAGCAACGTTGTCTAAGAAATACCTGTCATGCGTTACTGCTATCACGGTTCCTTTATACTGAGATAAATGATGTTCTAACCAATGTACAGACTCTGCATCTAAATGGTTTGTTGGCTCATCTAACAATAATACATCGGGTTGTTGCAATAATAATCGGCATAAAGCAACTCTTCTTCGTTCTCCTCCAGACAATACTTTAATAGGTGTATCGCCGTCTGGCGTGCGCAAGGCATCCATAGCGATCTCTAATTTTGTATCTAATTCCCAAGCATCCAATGCATCAATTTTATTTTGCAACTCTGCTTGCTGATTCATCAACTTTTCCATTTTATCAGCATCAGAATACACTTCTTCCAAACCAAACATATCGTTGATTTTATTATACTCTTCTAACACTGCAACAGTTTCAGCAGCACCTTCTTTTACAATATCCATTACGGTTTTAGACTCATCTAATTCCGGCTCTTGAGATAAATATCCTACTGTATACCCTTGGGAAAATGTTACATCACCTTGATAGTTCTTTTCAATTCCAGCAATGATTTTCATCAATGTAGATTTACCAGAACCATTTAAACCTAGAATTCCAATTTTAGCTCCGTAAAAGAAACTTAAATGTATATTTTTTAAAACTTGTTTGTTTGCACCAGGAAACGTTTTGTTTACCTTTGTCATCGAAAAGATGATCTTTTTATCGTCACTCATTACACTCTTCCTTTTAAAGCGTTAAACACCCATGCATTTGCAAAAAAACCAACACCAACAGCGGCAAATCCCCATCCAGCAACGTCGTCATATTTAAATGCTCCTAAAGCAATTAATAGAATTCCCATTGCAATCATTATAAATGTAGCCCATGAAAGGACTGTATTTTTATTCATCATCGACATAATTAAAAACTTAATCGTGCATAGCACTTATTACGAAAGCAAATATCGCCATTTTATACAAAAAAGCACCCTATTAGAGCGCTTATACCAAATGAATTTCAAAATGATCGTTATAGGTTTGTTTTTTTTTTACTCAAATAAAATAGAAAATCTAATCATAGCCGGAGTTAAGGTTCTTTTTTATATTAAAATTTAGGCGAAAAAGAAACGAATGAAACGAGCATGCTAAAGATTTCATCACACAATAAAATGATTAATAGCGAACGGCATCTGACGAAACAAAAAATAAATATAAACAGATGAAATAGGTTATTATGCCGTTTATTTGGCACTACGATTAATTTGGAAGAAACCCCATTTTACCTTGCTGATAATCTCGCATTGCCTCCATAACCTCAGTTTGAGTATTCATTACATACGGACCATGTTGTACTACTTTTTCTTTTATCGGCTCACCAGATAAAATCAACAGATTACTTTGAGAAGTTGTCCGTATATTAAAGTGTCCTCCATCTTGATTGAAAACAACCATTTGTTGAAATCCTTTTTTAAGAGATTGCTCTTTATTTACGATGGCTTCACCATCCAATAAATAAACGAGTGTTTCGTGGCTTTGCGCTATATCAATAGTTATTTCACCTTCTCCATTCGATTTTAACATATACACATTTACCGGAGTTTGAGTTTCAATTCTACCATACAAACCTTTTTGTTCTCCGGCTACAACTTTTAACGAGATTGATTTATCAGCATTTTCAACAACATTCATATCTTCACTTTTCACATATTGATAGGCGGCTGGCATCATTTTCTTAGCAGCGGGAAGATTCAACCATAATTGAATTCCCTCTAACTCACCTCCTCTTAATACAAATTCTCTAGTGGGACCTTCCGCATGAACGATTCCTCTTCCCGCAGTTGTCCATTGTACATCACCCGCCTTCACCAACATTTCGTTACCTAAGGAATCTCTATGTAATTGTGCTCCTTTATAAAGTAATGTAATGGGTTCAAACCCTCTATGTGGGTGAGGACCTAAATCAAACGGATTATTAAACTCACTAATGGCGTAAGGTCCGTAATGATGTAATAAAATAAACGGATCTACATTTTCCATCTCTCGATTAGGAATTGGTTGCCGCAATCTAATTGGTCCCATATTGACCATAGGACTATCAGAAACCGCTCTTATTGATTTTAAATTGCTCATAATTCTATTCTTTCACATTTATTGAATTCACACTATTTTCCATGGAAAATATTTAGATAATTTTTATCGGATTTTATCTAACAAATCGCTCAATTGATTTGCTTCTGTTTCCGTTAATTTCTCTAAAAGATCATTATTTATATTTGATCCGATTATTTTTATCAAATTCATTCCAACTTCAGTTATTTCGACATATACTACGCGTCGATCATTTTCACAATTAAACCGAAATATCAAATTTTTAACACATAATTTATCCATTAAACGGGTGGCATTAGGTGACCTTTCAATCATGCGTTCTTTTATAGTTTGAACTTTTAACGCTTCACCCGCCCCTTTTAATATTCTTAAAATATTATACTGCTGTGGTGAAATACCATACGGTTTAAAATATTTATTTTGATGACTTGTCAACCAATTAGATGTATAAATTACATTCAACATGGCTTTCACCTTATAATTTGGAAATGTGGAATTGATATCTTTTGAAAAATCTCCCATTTGTTACTCACCTTTATTTAAATTTAACGCCGATATATATCCCATCAAAGCATCGCTTATTCTTGGACGCTCGAAACCTACAATCTTCCTTTCTTGGAATACCTCTTGTTCCTTTTATTTCGTAGTAGATTCATAGGACAATACTCCAGAGGGACATACTTCCACTTGTTTTTTTAATCCTTTCTGTAGTTGCTCCATCCATATGTACCCCTAGTCTATTTTTAGGATTAAATACTTGAATGAGGTTTTCCGACAATGCCTTGCATGGATATATTTTTTTGGTTTCCAAAAAACAGTACTAGCATCATTCTTATATTTTATAACGGCTTCCTTTTGATCCGAAATTTAAAGCTTATAGTGCCCTATCCAATTTCAAGACTTCTGATTTTAAGATTTCATTCAACTCCCCATTGGTTACTTTTCCATCTCTAAAATTATCAAAAAAACTTGGAAGAGAAAATTCACCAACAATATTTCCACCCTGATAAGGATACGCCATCTTGGCACTTGCAAAAACACCGCTTCCGCCTCTCACTCCTGGTGAAGTACTCAATAATAACATCGGTTTATTTCTCCAAACTTTTGCCTCTATTCTAGACATCCAATCGAAAATATTTTTAAACACGGCTGCATAACTACCGTTATGTTCAGCTAGCGATAACACAATACCATCCGCGCCTTCAATCAAGCTAACAAACCTTCGCGCATTTTTTGGAACTCCAAATTCATTTTCCGTATCAATTCCATAAATAGGCAAAGGAAAATCATTTAAATCTAATACCTCAATCTCTGTATTTTTTAACAATGAACTCGCATATGTAGCCAATTGTTTATTTATAGATGCTTTACTATTACTTCCTGCAAAAACTAGTACTTTACTCATTTCGATTCTATTTAGATTATGCTTGTTTTTTACTAAAAATATAAGATACCATCAATAACACCATTGCAATTAAGACTCCTATCTGTTCTCCGTCTCCTATCATGTGGTGCGCGAAAAATGCCAATATAAAATTAAAAAAGAATCCAGCATACGCCCATTCTTTTAATACATTAAACTTTGGATTCCATATAGCAAATAATCCTAAAACTTTCGCAGCCGCCAACGGATAAATAACATATGTAGGAAAACCAAAACTCGTAAACATTACAGATACTTCCGTATTATTAAAAAGGTACATTCCAACTGACATTAGGAGCAGTACAGATAATAATCCAGTCGCTATTAGATAAATAATTTTATTTCGTTTCATAATTTTCATATTGGACTTGAGTACAAAGATACAATAATTAAATTTATTTTCCAAGGAAAATAAATACAAGGAAAATTTATAATTATATTTTATATTCATTTTGTACATTAGCAGCATTAAATAATTTGAACCTAATGGATCTGAACTTCAATAAAAACGAAGACTTTAATAAACTTACACTTGCTGAACTCAAGAAAAAACTACTTAAAGTTTATAAAGGTGGCGGTGAAAAAAGAATTAAAATTCTTCATTCAAAAGGAAAACTATCAGCCCGAGAAAGAATTGATTACTTATTTGATAAAAATTCAAAATCTATCGAAATTGGAGCCTTTACAGGTGAAAATATGTACACTGAACATGGCGGTTGTCCTTCTGGCGGAGTTGTTGTAAAAATCGGATATATCTCAAAAAAACAATGTATTGTTGTTGCCAATGATGCAACTGTTAAGGCAGGTGCTTGGTTTCCTATAACAGCAAAAAAGAATTTAAGAGCGCAAGAGATCGCTATAGAGAATAAATTACCCATTATATATTTGGTAGATAGTGCTGGTGTGTATTTACCTTTGCAGGACGAAATTTTTCCAGACAAAGAACATTTCGGGAGGATTTTTAGAAATAATGCCATGATGAGCAGTTCTGGAATTACTCAAATATCTGCCATTATGGGAAGTTGTGTTGCAGGTGGTGCTTATTTACCTATTATGAGTGATGAAGCCATTATAGTTGATAAAACTGCTAGTATATTTCTTGCTGGAAGTTATTTAGTAAAAGCGGCCATCGGCGAAAATATTGATAATGAAACGCTAGGAGGCGCTAAAACACATTGCGAAATAAGTGGAGTTACGGATTATAAAGCTTCTGATGATAAAGATGCTTTAGATAAGATAAGGAATATTGTAAGTAAAATTGGTGCCCCAGAAAATGCAGGGTTTAATAGAACTAAACCGAAGAAACCCTCAGAAAGAGAAGAAGATATATACGGATTACTTCCTAAATTGAGAAGTGAACAATACGATATGAAAGAAATTATCAAACGTTTAGTTGATAATTCTGAAATAGAAGAATACAAAGCGAATTACGGAAAAACGATAATTTGTGGATATGCAAGAATTGATGGCTGGGCTACAGGAATTATAGCGAATCAAAGAAAAGTTATCAAAAACTCTAATAAAGAAATGCAATTTGGTGGGGTTATCTATTCAGATTCTGCAGATAAAGCGACACGGTTTATTGCGAATTGTAATCAGAAAAAAATTCCCTTGGTATTTTTACAAGACGTAACAGGGTTCATGGTTGGAAGTAAATCTGAACATGGTGGTATTATAAAAGATGGAGCTAAAATGGTTAATGCTGTAAGTAATTCTGTCGTTCCAAAATTCACAATAATTATAGGTAACTCCTATGGTGCAGGAAATTATGCTATGTGTGGTAAAGCTTTTGACCCAAGACTTATTGTTGCTTGGCCATCAGCAAGACTCGCCGTCATGGGAGGTGCACAAGCCGCCAAGGTTTTGTTACAAATTGAAATTGCAGGTCTTAAAAAGAAAGGTGAAGTAATTTCACCGGAAAAAGAACAAGAAATATTAAGTACGATTGAATCGAAATATGACAAGCAGACTTCTCCTTATTATGCCGCTTCTAGATTGTGGACAGATGGAATTATAGATCCTCTAGACACTAGAAAATGGATTAGTTTGGGAATTGAGGCTGCCAATCAGTCACCGATAGAAAAACGATTTAATTTGGGAGTTATACAGGTTTAAGGTTGTAAAATAGTAGAAAAAATAAGACATTTGAACACATCAAAAAATAAGTAATATTTAGAAATGGGAAGAGCATTTGAACTTAGAAAAGGAAGGAAGATGAAACGTTGGTCTGCAATGGCAAAAACGTTTACCAGAATCGGAAAAGATATTGTGATGGCGGTGAAAGATGGAGGTCCAAATCCTGATGCAAATTCGCGATTACGAGCCGTTATTCAAAATGCAAAGGCAGCAAACATGCCGAAAGACAATATTGACCGTGCAATTAAAAAAGCATCTGACAAAGATACTGCTAATTATAAAGAAGCCTTGTTTGAAGGATATGCGCCGCATGGGATAGCAATTGTGGTTGAGACAGCAACTGACAACAACAATAGAACCGTTGCCAATGTTCGTGCTGTTTTTAATAAATGTGATGGGAATATGGGAACTTCAGGATCGGTAATTTTTATGTTCGATCATACCTGTACTTTTACACTTAAAAAAGACGATATCACCACAGGGTTAGAAGAACTCGAACTCGAATTAATAGATTTTGAGGTGGAAGAGGTTTTTGATGATGAAGAAGGAATTATTATCTATGCTCCTTTTGATCAATTTGGAGCTATTCAATCCTTTTTTGAAGAAACTAATGTTGAAATTTTATCTTCTGGATTTGACCGCATTCCAACAACGACTACCAAATTAAAAGAAGAGCAACAAGCCGATGTTGAAAAATTATTAGAAAAATTAGAAGAAGATGAGGATGTTCAAACAGTGTATCATTCTATGGTGATGTAATATCATACTACATTAAAAATTTATTAAGTCTAGTGTTTCTTTACGCTGGATTTTTTTTGTTTCAGTTTCAATGAATTTTGGAATGCAAAAAACTTGTTTTGGGATTTCAAACTTGCTTAAAGGTGTTAGATTCTTCGCTTTACTTCGACTCCGCTCAGCAATCATATCCAGAATAATATTTGAATCGACTTCTTCTTCTATGACTAAAATTAGTTTCTCTCCTAGCCTTTCATCAGGAATACCAGCAACAAAAAATCGTTGGTGAATGATTGGTGATAATTTTTCTTCAATTTGTTCTGGATTTAACTTTACTCCTCCCGAATTAATTATATTATCATAACGGCCCAACCAGGTAAATGCCACATTTGATATGAGCTCAATGACATCATTCGTGACAATTTTAGTTTCTGCAACTTTTGGTGCATCTATTACTAGACAATTTCTATGGTCTTTTGAGATTTTTACGTTTGGAAAAATTTTATAAACACTTAGACTACGTTCAGTGTCCGATAAAAAATTGTTTAACTTTTCTACCGCAATATGAGAAACGGTTTCCGTCATTCCATAGGTACCGTAGCATTCCGTAGAAATATTTTGTAAGGCCATTTTTAGCAGGTTTGAAACAACACCTCCGCCTATTATCAATTTTTTTACTTTTTGAAGATCCTTCAAAGAATTATGGACCTGTAACGGCACCATTGCCGAGAAATCGTATATCGTAGCACTATGCTTCAATGGGTTGCTAGAAGGCGTAACTACATCTAAATGCCACCCTAAAAGCATCGCTCTTACCAACATCATCTTCCCTCCTATATAATTAGGATTCATACATAATAAAGCCTTAGTATCCTCTTTTAAATTAAAAAAATTACCGGTTGCTTGTGCTGAATTTATCATACATTCTTTCCGAACTTCTATAACTTTTGGAGCACCTGTAGAGCCAGACGTTTGCAATTTAATCGTTTCGGTATTATCTAGAAATTGCGAGATAAAATTTAGTTCAAAAATTGTATTTGAAAATAGCAATAACTCCTCTTTTGTTGTAAAAGAAGTATCATTCAATTTAAAATTATTATGGATTTCAAAATACATAAAACAAAGAAACAAAAATGGTACAACTATTGCCTTACTTCTAAAAGATAAAATTTTCTTAATATAGTATCCAACTATTGGTCACCACTACAATTAGCAATATATTTGACTTCTAATTTTTTTTTAGATGAAAAAAACACTTTTTGCCTTAATTCTTATTTGCCAAATTTCTTGGGGACAACACCCCATAGATTTTGACAATGAAGATTATTATTTCCTCAAAAGAAGTCATCATTTAAAAATTGAATTAGTAGAACAAAAACTAAAAATTGAAAACGAAGTATTTGAAAAAGCAAAATTCAACAATGGTAAAATGCTTTATCTTTTTGGTAGTGGTGAATACATTCATTTTGATAGTTTTACTGAAATTGAAAATATAGATGCCTTTACTGAAACTTCATCTGGAATTATTAAAGTTGACCATTTTGAAACCAAAGATCAATTTGGAGGAGGTGTTTTCTTTAGTGATCAACAATCTATCAATTTTGTATTTCCTGCTGTTGGAAAAGACGCCGTTACAACCCTTCGATATAAAGAAATTATAGAAGACCCTCATTTCCTCGGTTCGTTCAGATTTGGAACGTATGTCCCAACCAAAGAGGCTGTCTATACAATTGAAGTTCCCAAAGGAGTAGAATTAGGGTATAAAACTTTTAATTTAGATTCAATCGACATCACTTATGAAAAAATAGAAAATAAAAAAAACACTCTTTATTCTTGGAAAGCAAATAATATTAAGCAATTTAGAAAAAGTGAAGAAAGTTTATCTGTGCTTAATTATTTGCCACATATTATTGTACATATTAAAAATTATACGGTCAAAAGAAAAACGATACCTGTTTTAAATGACGTTTCAGATTTATATGCATGGTATCATTCATTAACTTCTCAAGTTGACGAAACCAATATTGCTGAAGTTCATGCAATTGCTGATAAAATTGTTGACGGGTTATCTTCAAATAAAGAGAAGGCTAAAGTCATTTTTAATTGGGTACAGAGTCATATAAATTATGTTGCCTTTGAAGATGGTTTAGGTGGGTTTATCCCAAGAGGATCCTTTAGCGTTTGCACTAAAAAATATGGTGATTGCAAGGATATGGCCAATCTATTGTATGTAATGCTTAATCACGTAGGCGTTGAGGCTTACCATACTTGGATTGGAACCAGAGATAGACCTTATTCTTACTACGAAGTTCCAACGCCGGTTGTAGACAATCATATGATTACCGCAGCAATAATTGATGGAACAACAATATTCTTAGATGCCACGGATAGTTATGTACCATTTGGAATGCCTAGTTCTTTCATTCAAGGGAAAGAAGCACTCCTTGGAATCTCTAAAGACGAATATAGAATTATAAAAGTTCCTGTTCAGGAAAAAGAAATAAATCATACCGTGATAAAAACTTCTGTTTCTATTAAAAGAGATACTGTGCGAGCAACTAGTACACGAATCATGAAAGGGTATGACATGGTTGATTTCATTTTCGATGCAAAATTCAAAAAAGATGAAAAAACAGATGCCGAATATTTAAATTCAAAATATGAAATAGGTAATAATAAAACTACTTTTTCAAATATTGATTTAGGCGATTTAAATTCATTGAATGATTCGTATTCCATAAAGTATGATATTGATATTTTTAATTACTCAAGAACTATAGGCTCAAAAATATTCTTAAATCTTACTTTAGAAAAAACCCTCGCAAAAGATATTATTTTAAGTGAAAACCATCCATTTGGAAAAAAAATTGATCACAAGTTTGTACGTGATTATAGCACTACTTTCGTGATACCTGAAGGGTATCAACTAAAATCTATTCCCGAAAATACTGCCAATGAATTGGAGGATTATGGGTTTTCATTCAAATACACTTTAAAAGATAATAAATTAACTGTGGATCAGCAAATTTATATGAATACCTTGGCCATCAAAAATGAGCAGTTTGAGAATTACAATATCTTTATAAAAAGTTTGTTAAAGGTTTATAAAAAAAGTATAGTTTTAGAAAAAATTCAATAGCCAATATTGGTAGTTCGCTTCTGAACCCTTTCAAAACTTAAGAATAAAATACAGGTATAGAAATAATATGAAACATTTATAACGTAATGTCGATACCCAAAGTAATGATAATTATGAATGAATCATGTGACCGAATTAACCCATAGTATATACACATGAAAAAAATAGTAGTAATAGCATTTTTAATATCCGCATCAAATAGTTTTTCTCAATACTATAAAACCTATGATTGGGAGACGAACCCCAAAATTCAAGAGTTAAAATCGTATGAATTACAGGAGTCTTCAGTAGCAATTTTAAAACGTAATATTGTTGAATACGTTCAGTCGAAAACCACTAAGAATATTATAGTCTTAGAAACTACTCATAATATTATACACGTAAGTGACGAAAAAGGGATTCAGCGTCATAATCAAGTTTATATTCCAATGCGAGGTGAGACTAAATTAAGAGGAATAAAAGCGCGCACAATTGCAAAAGATGGTAGTATTACCAATCTAGATGAAAACAACATCAAACAAGTTGAAAATATAGATAGCTATGGTAATTTTCAGATTTTCGCAATTGAAGGGGCACAAATTGATTCAGATATTGAACTGTTGTATACTACTGAGCGCAGTTATACTCCGTTTGGAAGTGAATTATTTCAAACAGATTATTTTATAAGAAGAGCTGAAATGGTTTTTATTACCAGTGAATTATTTGGCCAAATTAAAACCTATAATACGGATCAAGAATTTGAACGAACCTACTTAAACAATCTTCTCGTTCAAGAATTAGTGCTCTCTAATATTCCTCCGATAGCAGAAGAAGAATACTCTGCTACAGATGCCAATAAAATTTATACAGCCTATCAATGTTTTGGAAATACAGAAGTAACCCAAGATATTCTATGGTCGAACACTATAGGAAATCTAGCTAAAGATCTATTTCCTTTAGAAACTAATGAAACGGTTTTTAAGGAAGTAGAAAAGAATATAATCAAGACGCAAGATTCGTTATCTGTTTTTGAAAAATCTGCTTTTGTAGACAATTATATCAAAAGTAATTTTACCGTTGTAGAAAACCGAAACACTCAATTGGAAGAAATAGATTACATACTTAAAAATAGAAGTTCTAGTGATTTTGGTATTTTAAAAGTTTATGGACATTTCTTAAGAGCGCTTGATGTTGATTATGAAATTGTGGTTACGGCCAATAGATATACGCATCGTTTTGATCCAGAATTTTACAATCCTAATGCGCTAAGAGAATTTTTAATTTATTTACCAGAAATTAAACAATATATTTCTCCAACCCGAATTGATTATCGCATAAGTGAAGCTCCAACAAATATATTAGGAAACTATGGAGCGTTTGTTAATAAAGATCTTGAATTCCATTTCAGTAAAATCACCCAATACGATCCAGAATACAGCAGAATTAAACGTGTTATGGATATTAATTTTTCAGAAGAATTTGATAAAGTTACCGTAGATGAGAGCCAAGAATATTACGGCCATTGGGGCGTACAAAACAGAGCTTACATGGCTTTGATGACGGGTGACAACAAGGCTAATTTTAAAGATTATTTGACGGGATCTGGAATTGAAGATAAAAAAGTTATAAAGCTTGAATTGGACAATACAGACATGAATCAAACAGTTTACAACCTACCATATATAGTAAATAGCACTATTGAATCTTCTGCATTAATAGAAGATGCAGGGGGAAGTTATATTTTTCAGGTTGGTAAAATAATTGGTATACAAAGTGAACTTTACCAAGAAACCAAAAGATTGAATCCTATTGAAATGCAGTATCCAAATCGATACAATTATACGATTACTGTTGATATTCCAAAAGGGTATTCTTTAGAAGGATTGGAGTCTTTAGTAATTGATAAGAAATTAGAAGTTGATGAGAAACTACTCTGCAAATTTCAATCTAACTATAAGATTGAAAAAAACAAACTTGTTATTTCTATAGAAGAAGAATATAAAGTCAACGAATATGCCATAGAGGATTATGAAGCATTTAGACACGTAATTAACGCGGCTTCCGACTTTAACAAAGCGGCAATTCTATTTTCAGAAGAATAATTATACTCGTCAATTTTTATACGGATCCTGTCAGTTTTTCTTTCCAATCTGTCCATTGATATTTTCTTGAAAAAATGATCAAGAGGATTGGATAAATAATAAAAACCGGCACAAACATTTCCATCCCAACTGAAGGCTCTGCATGATCTATATATAAGGCATCTGTTTGCACTGCAGTCCAACTTGCAGTTATAAACAAAGAAACGGCAATATTATTGGCAGCATGCATTCCAAGTGCTAATTCCATTCCATCATCCATTAAGGTAGAAATCCCATACAGCAGTCCAGTCCCAACATAAAAAATCATAACCGACCAACCTAGTGCCTTTACTTCTGGGTTTATCCAATGCATCAATCCAAAAATGATTGAGGTCAGTAGTAAAGAAGTGAATTTTGAATTTGATAAAACACCCATTCCTTGCAATAAATATCCTCTAAAAATTAATTCTTCTGTTCCTGTCTGAAAAGGAAACAATAGAAATGAAATTATCAATAATATTAAAAAAGGTATTAGTTTAAAATTCCATTGCAAATCATCACCTCCAATTAAAATCATAATGACTAAACTCATTATTTGAATTCCAAAAATCAAACCAAAACTAAATAAAATACGTTTCCAATCAATATTTTTACGTGAAGTTATTACGGAGGTAAAACTTCTTTTGTGCAGCAGTTTCACAACATATTTTACCGACAAAAAACCAAACACTCCAGAAAGTAATATCATGAATAAGGTTAAATTTCTGTTTATTTCCAGCGTTGAAATATTATTTTCTAAGGCTTCCAGTACTTCAGCAAAATCACTCGTATGCAATATTACAGTAATCATATATGGTGTTACTCCGATTATTTGCCAAAAGAAAAATATGATACAAAAACCCAATATATATTTCCACCATTCATTATTCCCTTTATATGCCTGTTCTATAAACCCCATTTAATATAAATTAAAATTCCAACTTTTATTTTTATTATATCCTAAATGCCCTTTAACCACTTCTAGCGGACTGTCAAAGTTATTTGTAAATAAACTCCCTGTGCCTAAACCTTGTGGCATCTCAACTCCAATATCGTAGGTGTATTGCGCAATAGCACTTAGCCCTATATTACTTTCTAGCGCAGAAGTAATCCACCAACCTATGTTATATTTCTCGGCTATTTCTATCCATTGTCTGCACCCCTCAAAACCTCCAACGAGACTCGGTTTTAATATGATATATTGAGGCTGAATACTTAAAAGTAGTTCTTCTCTAGCATCCTCATCAAAAATACCTATCAATTCTTCATCTAAGGCAATTGGTAAAGGAGTATCGATACACAATTGAGCTATTTCTGATATTTGTCCTTTTCGAATGGGTTGTTCTATAGAATGTAGTTCGTAATCTGACAATCGCTTTAATTTTTCAAGGGCGTTACCTGGTTGAAAAGCACCATTGGCATCAACCCTTAATTCTACTTGATCAGCA
>TARA_B110000037_G_scaffold30746_1_pt1 | contig 66090 bp, 55 predicted proteins | sample TARA_B110000037 | Tara Oceans TARA_B110000037 (sample SAMEA4397196) | marine metagenome | biome: Polar Biome; feature: [MIX] marine epipelagic wind mixed layer (ENVO:01000061); material: water (ENVO:00002006), including particulate matter (ENVO:01000060) such as... | depth 10-100 m | reverse complement strand
AATGAAAACATTAAAACAAACAACATTAATCACATTTGCACTTTTCGCATTAAGCGGGGTAACAACATCTTGTAAAAAAGGGTGTACAGACCCAAAAGCATCTAATTACGATGAAGATGCAAAAAAAGAAGACAAGAATGTAGCATGTGAGTATGACACTATTGTAAATAGCAACATAGTGAAATCAGGTAGTCTTACTACAAGTGAAACCTGGACATCGAACAACATCTACGAACTTGAAGGTAAAGTAGTTGTAGAAAGTGGCGCTACTTTAACAATTGAAGCCGGTACTATTGTAAAAGGTCAAGAAGGTCAAGAAACCAACGCTTCTGCGCTGATTATTGCAAAAGGTGGCAAATTAATCGCGGTAGGAACTGCTGCAGATCCAATCATTTTCACATCAATACTTGATAACATTGAGTTCAGCCAAAAAGTAGGATCTAACTTAACCAAAACCGACAATCAGAAATGGGGAGGAATTGTAATTTTAGGCAACGCTCCTGTAAGTACAGAAAACGGTGATACTGAAGGAAACATTGAAGGAATACCAGCCGACGCAGGTTATGGTAAATACGGTGGGTCAGTTGCCGCAGATAATTCAGGTACGTTAACTTATGTTTCAATACGCCACGGTGGTATTACCATTGGTGAAGGAAACGAACTTAACGGATTAACTTTAGGTGGCGTTGGTTCAGGGACTACTATTAGCAACATTGAGGTTTACGCAACGCTTGATGACGGAATTGAGTGTTTTGGTGGAACAGTTAATATTAGCAACGCACTTGTTTTTTATCAAGGTGATGACGGAATTGATTTAGACCAAAACTATTCAGGTACAATTGAAAACTTCGCTGTAATTCACGGTGACGGAATTGAAACCGACGAAGGATTAGAAATTGATGGTCCTGAAGGTTCAACAAATACAACAGGTTTGTTTACTCTTAAGAATGGACTAGTAAAAACTCAAGGCACTGAAGGTTCAGCTGGCGATTTCAAATCAAAAGCACAAGGTACAATCGAAAATGTGACTTTCACTTACCCATCTGCTAAATTAAAAGTTAGAGCAAGCTACCAAAATGATTGTGCTGATTCAAAAACAGATGCATTAACACATTTAACCGATGCTAACCCAACCTTAGTTTTCACCAACTCAAAATTTGATGTTGTAAGTGTTTACACTTCATCAACAGATAATGCTAATACAAACGACTGTACTGTTTTTACTGCTGATCAAACTGCTGCAGAAGCTTTAATCACTAGCGGAAGCGGTTCAACTATTAACCCTATATCGCTTTTCTCATGGACTGCGGCTGGAATTAACAATGAATTATAATACCAACCAATAGAAAGGTTCAATGCCTCTTAGCTTAAAAAAGCTAAGGGGTTTTGATGTTAAAAAAGTAAAAAATAAAATCAAAAATAAAATGACACGAATTACTCTATTAATCTCTCTTCTTCTTATCAGCTTTAGTGCTTTTAGTAATAATCCGGAAGGTGACAAAACCAAAGGCTTTATAAGAGGAAATATTGCTGATGGTGATTTTGGTGGACCACTCATTGGAGCTGCTGTTACGGTGGAAGAAATGCCGGGGGTCGGAACAATTACGGATTTTGACGGTAATTTTTCATTGCCTCTTCCTCCGGGATCATACACCATTAAAGTGTCATTTATTTCTTATGCTCCCGTGGTTTTCCCTCAAACGGAAATAAAATTGGGCGAATCAACTGTTGTAGACGCAACATTAAAAGCTTCTACCGCAACGTTAAAAGCAGTAGTTATAACCGCAAAGGCAAGTCGAAACAACGAAACTGCTATTCTAATGGACATGAAAAAAGCAACCAATGTAACAGATGGTATTTCTTCACAATCATTCAGGAAAATTGGTGATGCCAATTTGGGCAGTGCTATGAAAAGAGTTACCGGAGTCACGGTTCAAGATGGAAAATATGTTTACGTCCGTGGCTTGGGCGATCGATACACAAAAACGACCTTAAATGGTATGGCAATACCAGGTTTAGATCCGGATGTTAATGGTATACAGATTGACATTTTCCCTACTTCTGTTTTAGAAAATGTTGCTGTATATAAAACGTTTTCGCCAGACCTTTATGGCGATTTTACCGGCGGAATGATTGATGTTGTTACCAAAAAGTTTCCACTTGAAAAAACAACTAACTTAAGTTTTGGAACCACTTTTACTCCTGGAATGCACTTTAACTCTGATTATGTTTATTACGATGGAAACTCTGCAGATGCATTAGGGTTTGCTGGTAAAGATCGTGAGCTGCCTTTTTTCAGAAACGCCAAAATTCCGGACGAAGTTTTAGCTGACCCTGAACTTGAGAACATTACTCGCTCGTTTAGCAATCAATTAGGTATTAAAAATAAAATTGCTTTACCAAACGGATCATTCTCGTTCAACCATGGCAACCAACTTAATCTTGATAACGGAGGAACAATTGGCTATAATGCAGTTGCCAATTACTCTACCGCTAGAACATTTTATGAGGGTTTTGAGTCTAACTTTTACTTGAAAAGTACAAGCAAAAACGAAAACAACTTAAATGAGTTTGTGACCATAAAAGGTAATCTTGGCAAGAACAGTGTTATGTGGAGTGGATTAGCTTCAGGTTCTTACAAAAAAGGCAGCAACGTTTTTGTTCTATCTATTTTAAATACTCAAAGTGGAGAATCAACTGCTGCCAAAAGAGTCAATAAAGACCACGAGCAAACAGGCGCTATTTTAGCAGAAGATATCCTAACTTACTCTGCACGAACACTTACTTCGGGAATTTTAAGTGGTAACCATAAAGTTAACAATACCAACATTTCCTGGTCAAACGCTTTATCGTTTTCAAAAGTTTACGATCCAGACTTTAGAGAAACTAAAATTTCTATGACTGATGGTGTTGTTTCTTTAAATACTGGTGATGGCGCAGGAATAAACAGGTTTTGGAGATACTTAAACGAATACAACGAATCGTTTAAGTTTGATGTTAAGCATCAACTTAACGATAACATGAGTATTAAAACAGGTGGTTTTGCCATGTTCAAACACCGTGATTTTGAAATTGTTAATTTTAAACTTGACAACAATGGTTCTGGAGCAATTAGCACTGACCCTAATTGGTTTTTAGCAGATGAAAACATTTGGTCTTCAGACAAAGAGAGTCCTAACTTTAGAAATGGCACTTATACTATTGGCTCATACCAACCTGCAAACTCCTACTCTGCAGATCAAACCCAACTTGCTGGTTACTTAATGGCAGAAAACAGGTTTTTAGGTTTGTTTAAAGCAGTTTATGGTGTTCGTGTTGAAAAAACTGATTTGTATTATACTGGAACAAACAACTCAGGCAGCGAAACCTACAACAGAACAAAAACTTTAGATGCATTTAACTTTTTGCCATCGTTGAATTTCGTTTACTCTGTTAACGAGGACATGAACTTAAGGTTAGCAGCTAACAAAACAGTGGCCATGCCATCATTTAAAGAAAAATCAATTGCTCAAATTTACGACCCAATAACCAAAAGAACATTTATCGGTAACTTGGATTTAGAGCAAACTAAAATCATGAATTTTGATGTTCGTTATGAGTATTTCATTAGTCCTAAAGAACTATTCTCAGTTGCAGGTTTTTACAAACAATTTGATGGGCATATTGAGCTAATTTCAAACAACTTAAACCCTGACGAAGTAAAACCGCGAAACTCTGGTGATGCCATGGTTTATGGTATTGAAGTTGAATTAAGAAAAGGCTTACCTGAAGCTGAAAATTTTTTAAATAGATTGTTTTTCACCACCAATGTCTCATTGGTGAACTCAGCTATTGATATGAACAGCGTTTACGTTAACAACGATGGAAAAACCGAATTTCAATCGCGAGAAGGTTTTTTAAGAGACGGAGAAACAATTGCCAATACAAGACAAATGTCTGGTCAATCTCCTTATGCTGTTAATGTTGCTTTATCTTACGATGAACCAGCAACTAAATTGAGCTTCTCTCTTGCATACAACGTACAAGGAGATCAACTTACTATCATTGGTTCAGAAAGAGTTCCTGACATTTATACGCGGTCGTTTAATAGCTTTAATTTCAACTCATATAAATCTTTTGGCAAAGATTTCAACAGCAAAATAACTTTTGGAGTTACTAATATTCTTAACGATTCAAGAGAAATGGTTTACCACTCTTTTGGCTCAGATGACAAAATCTTCAACAAATACAATCCAGGAGTTGGTTTCAATTTTAAGTACAGCTTTACCTTTTAAAAACTACTTAAAATCCAAACGACATTAATAGCTGCCATTGAAAGTTGGGGTCGGTATCATTATCAAGTACCTGTAAAGCTATATCCGTTTGTACTTTAACATTGTGACCTGCAAAATATTTAGATAAGGCAATTCCGTAGTTATCAGATGTAATTCTTTTGGTAACCGGAGTTGGCATCAGTCTATGATATCGTATCGCTAAACTAATATCATCAGCAAGCATATAGCTACCCGACCCTCCGAAGGCCATGCCGCTATTAAATATTCCTATGGTATTAAAAAGGGTGTCGTACACAACCGGTATATCAACTTCTTTATCTACAAAATCGGCTTGAAAAGCAAAGCCTTGATACTTGAACAATACATCAGCAAAATAGGTTAAAATATCACGTTCAACCATTACCAAATCTCCTAAATGTCCGTTTTCTCTTACTGAGTTGTCGTTAAATTCAACCCCTCCGCCCAATTGTAATTTTGGTGCCCTTTCTTTTTCTAGATCACCTTGAGTTAATTGTCCATTATCCGTGAATTCACCAAAAGGAAACCAATCAGCACGAGCGGTATAAGCCAATCCACCGGAATTAACTTGAACGTTAGCGCCTTCACCTTGTGTTACAGCTCCAATTGTTCGAATTAAAGCTCCATTACTTTCAAAGTCATACCATACAAAGAGTCCTGCATCTCTTGTGAAGCCAGAAAACGCATCAAAGGTGCTTCTCCCTGCAAACTGAAGATTTCGTATTGGAGTTGTACTTGCTCTTGTGCCAGGCACAAAACGTTGGCCAACACTAAAATTAAATCCTTTGTAAATGTTCCATTCAATAAAAGCATCCAAAAGACCATTAAATTGAATTCCTTGTATATCATTTCTGATTTGATCTCCTGAGTTAACAAATTCCATCTGAAAATGAAAAAGTAATTCCGGTTGAATCAAATACCCTCTCAAGCCAGTTCTTGCATGCGTCACACCCAAGCCATATTCTAGCTCTTGCAGGTTTAAATTACTCTTAATCGGAAATTCGGTATGTGCTATAGTCTGTCCCCATCCATAAAGGTGGACGTCGTAACTTTTATCACGAGCGGTAAACTTAATCCCTTCACCAATTTCGGTACGTGATGAAATCCCTTTCTTTTGTGCCGAAATTTCAAATGACAATAGAATTGTAACAGATAAAAGCAATGAATATTTAGCTAAACATGAGTGGTTAGAGAGCATTTAAAATTTTTTTTGATAATGAAGCGAATATAGAATTAAGATCGCTATTTGCTTGTACATCCTATTTGATTAGAACATTACTGAACAACTAAAATGTCTGTTTCAATTGTATTGCTTTGATTTAAAGCTTTATCTACTATATAAATTTGATATTTAATAGTATCAGAATATCCGGGTAAGTAGTAGGGAATTAAGCTTATGTCAATTTCTCCTTCAGTGATTATTGAGTTTCCCGATGTTTCAAGTACAGGGATTCTATAATAATATGGTGTGGGTAATGGCCCAACAACTTCCCAAACACCATTTTTTAATTGGTAATACTCCAAAAAAAGGTTGAATTCATAAGGTGCAGTAGTATCCGAAGGTAATAATCCTAAGTCGCCATCACAATCTTTAAATGACAATGTAATTGTAGCAGTATCTCCATGAGTTACTAAATCCACATATTCAGCGGTCGGAATAATCTCTTCGCACTCGTCAACTTTACAAGATTCCATGCAAATAATCAAATTAGCGATTAAAAAAGGAATAGAAAGGTATAAAATATTGTTTTTCATGTAAAAAAATTCCGTTGAACCGAATCGATAGCTTTATAATCATTAATTTCGACGAAATTAATGAAAAGAAATACCCATTTTGGAACGGTTAAAAGTAATTATATTTGGTTTTGTAGCATCAATTGTTTTTTTAACCGCTTGCAGTTCTTTACCAAAAAGCGAAGAATTCAAATATTCGCAGGGAGAAATTGTCTATTATGTTATTGACAATGTACCAATGTTAATTGATAAACAGGTATTTAAAAATGGACAAAAATCATACAAGGTTGTTTTCAAAAACGAAGAAGGAGCCGTGGTTTCTAATACTGTTAAGGAAGAAGAAATTCAAACTTCACCCAACAAATAACCCATTTTTCTTATGGAGTTATCAGCTCCGTTTTCTTTCCAAGATTTACTAAACATTAAAACCAACAGCGACTTTAATGCGCTGGCAATTGAAACCTTTAATTTTCAATACGATCAGTGTGACGTTTATGCTGAGTTTGTAAACCATTTAGGAATAAACATTAAAGAAGTTAACCAACTTGAAAAGATTCCTTTTTTGCCTATCGAATTTTTCAAAACCCATGAGATTAAATCAGGTTCATTTAATGCAGAAACTGTCTTTACATCAAGTAGAACCACAAGTCAAAATACTTCAAGTCATTTCGTTAAATCGTTAAAATGGTACGAGCAAAATTTCAATGCTATATTCGATAATTATTATGATAAAAATTTAACCATTCTAGCCCTCTTACCTTCATATTTAGAAAGAGAAGGGTCGTCATTAGTTTATATGGCGAAGAAACTAATTGAGCAATCAAACTCTGAATTGAGCGGCTTTTTCCTAGATGACTTCGATGCTCTAAATGACACAATAGTTACCCTTGAAAAAACTGTCAAGCCTTATTTACTTTTAGGTGTTACCTTTGGTTTACTTGACTTTATTGATCAATACCAACCTACTATTAACCACGGAATAGTAATGGAGACTGGCGGCATGAAAGGACGAAAAAAAGAGCAGACTAGAAATGAGGTCCATTTAGCTTTAAATAAAGCATTTGGCTCAAAAACTATTCACTCTGAATATGGTATGACCGAGCTTATGTCTCAAGCATATTCTGATGGTCATGGTCAATTTACCACTCCTAATTGGATGAAAGTACTAATTCGAGAAACAACAGATCCTTTCGCCTATTCAACCACTCGAACTGGCGGGATTAATGTTTTAGATTTAGCCAACATAAACTCCTGTTGTTTTATTGCTACTCAGGATCTTGGTAAAATACACAATGACAAGTTCGAAATTCTTGGTAGGTTCGATAACTCCGACTTAAGAGGTTGCAATTTGATGGCGTTATAGAATTACGGCTACAAAAGGTTAAGGATAATCATTAAATTGCTTTAAGCAAAAAGTAATTTTTCTTCCCTCTTTGCAGCAATAAATACTTACCGTAAATTAAATCAGACTCGGTTACTTGATAGGTATCGTTTACTTTTTCTTTATTCAGCGATATTGAATTTTCTTTTAAAGCTCTTCTTGCATCTCCATTCGATTTTAAAAATCCAGATTTTGCAGACAAAACATCAATGATTCCGACTCCTTGAGCGAATTCTGATTTTGACAACTCTGCACCTGGTATCCCCTCAACAATAGACAAAAGGTCCATTTCACTTATTCGCTCTAGTGATACTTTATTGGCTTTTCCAAACAACAAATCTGATGCTTCAATTGCCCTATTGTAGTCTTCATCAGAGTGAACTCTAATGGTAATATCTTTAGCTAATTCTTTTTGTAACAATCGAGCATGAGGCGCTTTGTTGTGTTCTTCTAACAAGGCTGTAATCTCCTCTTGTGTTCTGAACGTAAAAACTTTAACATAATTTTCAGCATCCTCATCAGAGCTATTAATCCAAAACTGATAAAACTTGTATGGGGAAGTTCTACTAGGGTCCAACCAAACATTGCCAGATTCTGTCTTACCAAATTTACCTCCATCAGCTTTTCTAACAAGTGGCGCAGTCAGCGCAAAAGCATTTCCTCCAACCATTCTTCTGATTAGCTCAGTACCTGTAACAATATTTCCCCATTGATCAGAACCGCCCATTTGAAGTTTGCAATCCATGTTTTTATAAAGGTGGTAAAAATCGTAACCTTGAACCAATTGATAGCTAAACTCTGTAAATGACATGCCGTTTTCAAGCCTATTTTTTACAGAATCTTTTGCCATCATGTAATTTACGGTGATGTGTTTCCCTATATCTCGGATAAAATCTAAAAAATTAATTTCAGCAAACCAATCGTAGTTATTAACTATTAAAGCTGGATTTTCAGCTTTATCAAAATCCAAGAATTTTTTCAGCTGCTTCTTTTGGCAGGCAATATTATGCTCTAAAGTATCTTTATCTAAAAGGTTTCTTTCCTGTGATTTACCAGAAGGATCACCTACCATACCAGTTGCTCCTCCAACCAGAACTATAGGCTGGTGCCCGGCTTTTTGTAAATGTACCAAGAGAGTGATTGGAACTAAATTCCCAATGTGCAAAGAGTCTGCTGTCGGGTCAAAACCAACATAGCCTTTAGTTTTTTCCTTTAATAATTGTTCTTCGGTACCCGGCGTAACATCATGCACCAATCCACGCCATTCAAGTTCTTTAACTACATTCATTTTCAGGAATTTTGCCTGCAAAGATAGCTTTAGACCCAAAAGAGCAATTGGGAACTAAAAGTATTTTACTTTTCTGCTAATGCTTCACTAACATTGATTATGTGATCTCCAATTCGTTCAAAAGATGAGAACATGTTGGTGTAAATCATTCCACTTTCAATATTATAGTCGCTATCGCCAATACTTTTAAGATGATCTTTTCTTAATCTATTTCTTAATCTGTCAATCTCATTTTCTATATCAACAGCTTTGTTAATATTTAGATCATCAGCGCTTATTTCAATGTTTTCAATCATAAAATCAAATGCATCACCCAACTTGCCTATAAGTTCAACCAGGTTATTTCTTTGATCTGGTGTAAACCAAATTTCATCATCTAATTTTCGTTCTAATGATTTAGACAACTGATAATAGATGTCTCCGATTCGCTCTAAGTCGCCAATAACACTGATCATACTTCTAACCATAATTGATGATCTTTCGCTCAATTCTCCTTGAGAGACTTTTTGTAAAAAGCTTGCAATTTCCACTTCTAACCTATCTGTTATTTCCTCATACTTGGCAATTTTGCTGATTAATTTTCTTGCTTTTTTAGGGTTTCTTTCCTCAAACACCTTAATGGTTTGGTTGTGCATTTTTAAAGTTAACTCACCAAATTTTTTCACTTCTTTTTTTGCTTCGAGCAATGAAAGTTCGGCAGCGCCCATTATATATCCACCAATAAACTCAAGATGAAATTGTTCATCTTCCTCACCTTTAGATGATACTGTTCTTTCTGCTATTCTAACCAATAAAGGAACAAACCAAATCATTATAAACACGTTTGTTAAATTGAATGCTGTATGAAAGAACGATAGTGCAATTGGCACTGATGCAGCATCCTCAAAAGGTGAAACCATACCCATGTAATCTACCATTAAGTAATTGATTCCATCTAAAAAGTAAGTATAGGCAAATAACATCCACGTTACCCCTACTATATTAAACATTGAGTGGATTCGAGCTGATCTCTTTGCATGTACATTTCCTACGATGGAGGCTAACTCTGCGGTAATTGTTGTTCCGATGTTTTCGCCCAATATCATTGGTGCTGCAATTTCAAAAGGAATCCATCCATTGTGGCACATCACAATAGTTAAGGCCATTGCCGCACTGGATGATTGTACCGCTATGGTCAGTAATGTACCAATACCTATAAACATCATTGCTGATAAGATTCCCATATCAGCGAATCCAGCTAAAAATGAGAGGACCTCAGGACTGCTTTTTAAATCAGGAACCGAATGTTTCAGAAAGTCTAGACCTAAAAATAATAGAGCAAAGCCAACTAAAAATTCTCCCCAAAATTTTGTTCTGCCGCTTTTCACAAACATCATTGGCATTCCGAAAGCAATTATGGGTAATGCAATTTTAGCTATGCTTACTTTAAAACCAAAAATCGAAACCAACCACCCGGTTATTGTAGTCCCAACATTGGCTCCCATCATTACACCTGCTGATTCAACTAATGAAAGCAGTCCTGCATTTACAAAACTCACCGTCATTACCGTCGTTGCAGACGATGACTGCACTAGTGAAGTGACTAAAAATCCCGTAAGCACCCCAAGAACTCTATTTTGAGTCATTGTACTTAAAATCTGACGAAGCCTGTTCCCTGCCGCCTTTTGAATGCCTTCACTCATTATTTTCATGCCATACATGAAAAAACCAAGCGATCCAATTAGCTTTAAAACATCATAAAATCCGAATTCAACCATTGCGTTTTCTTTTACTAAATAGTGATGCAAAAATATGATTCCGTTAACCTCCAAATATCTTCTTGTGTAAAGTTTATGTTAACAATTGGATTCCTGTTTTCAACACTTTAATTCCTTCACTTTGCCGAATTTTGAAAAAATCCACATGAAATTTCATGAATTACCGAAAGATAAAGGAGCCTAGAGCAATGAACTTTCTCTTAATTTATTCTGACCAAATAGACCAATGTTACCTCAATGTTAAGATTACGTTTCCTGATTTTAGTCAAGCTAAAATTTAGGCTATCAAAAGGTTAATTTACGAATCTTTGCCTCAACAAATAAAACAAAAACTGCTTTCTTCATGATTTTACGATTTACATTTTTTTTACTGTTTATTGGTGCATCATCCATTTCTTATTCTCAAAACATCACCAAAGACACTTTTGGCAAAGGGATAAAAGTCCTTGCTGCAGATTCATCGTTCTCTTTGCGCTTTGGAGCACGTTTCCAAACATTGTTTACTGCTGAATCTATAACCGAAAACCAGACCATAGACACGAAATTTATGATTAGACGATCTAGATTGAAATTTGATGGATTTATTTTTTCTCCTAAAATTAAATACAAAATGGAATTCGGGTTATCTAATCGCGACATAAGCGGATCCCATGCAACTACCAGCGATGCAAACAGAATAATTTTGGATGCCGTTTTAAAATGGAATTTTTATAAAAACTTTGAACTGTGGGCAGGTCAAACAAAATTACCGGGCAATCGCGAAAGGGTTATTAGCTCGTCAAAATTGCAATTTGTAGATCGAAGTTTGGTTAATTCAAAATTTAACATTGATCGTGACGCAGGAGTTCAGTTAAGACATCATTTTAGTGCTGGCGACTTTATAATCAGGGAAGTCTTTTCTATTTCAAATGGTGAAGGCCGTAACTTTACCGCTGATAATATTGCAGGGTATGACTATACAGGAAGAATTGAGATTCTACCGTTTGGACAATTCGCCAGTAAGGGTGATTACTTTGGCAGTGATTTAAACCGTGAATCAAAACCTAAACTAGCCATAGGTGTTTCATACGATTATAATGAAGGCGCAACAAGACAAAGAGGCCAATTGGGTGATTACTTTAATTCAGCTTTTTCTGAGAGAGATTTAAAAACTGTATTTGCTGACTTAATGTTTAAATACAATGGGCTGTCAATTATGGCTGAATATGCAAACAAAACAACATCAAATCCTGTGGTTTACCTTGATGAACTCCAAACGCTTAAAGAAGGGTCTTTTTATACCGGTTCAGGGACTAATTTACAAATGGGTTATTTATTTGAAAACAATGTAGAACTTGGAATAAGATATACTAATGTTGTTCCGGAAGCAGCTACGGGACGCAATGAACTAAATCAATACACCGTTGGAGCCTCGAAATATGTAGTTGGGCATAGCCTAAAAGTTCAAACGGACTTTACCTATGTAACTGAAGGCACTTCTCCAGACGAGCTCATGTTCAGATTACAATTTGAAATGCATCTTTAGCAATCGCTTTTATAAACTTATTGTAAGATTAACCACTCACTAATTTTTTTAGTGAAAAAATCAGTTTTCTTTGCCTTGATTTGAATAAAAGAGAAACCGTTTTTGTTACTGGAGCATCGGGCCTAGTGGGATCGCATTTAGTGATGCTATTATTAGAAAAAGGGTATCACGTTTTAGCCCTTGTTAGGTCTGAAAATCACAAAACTCTTTATTCTAAATTTAGCAAATGGTACAACAAACCTTCTGATTATTTTGATCAAATTGAATGGGTTAAAGGATCGTTCTCAGATATTGATATCATAATTGAAACACTTAAAAAAGTAACCACTGTTTTTCATTGTGGAGCTAAAGTTTCTTTTCACCCTAGAGATGCAAAAGAACTGTATGTAAACAACCTCAAAGCTACTCGCGATTTGATAAGTTTATGTGTTGAACTTGGAGTTAAAAATTTCATTTACACAAGTTCTACAGCAGCCATAGGTGAAGATTTTTATTCAGAAAAAGGAATTAACGAAACCGCTGAATGGAAAAAAGAAAAACATACAACTAACTATTCCGTATCAAAGCACCTTGCCGAATTAGAAGTATGGCGAGGCATGGAAGAAGGCCTTAATGTTGGTATAATAAACCCCTCGGTTATTATTGGCCCTGGCCTTTGGGGCAAAAGCAGCACTTCACTAATACAGATGATTGCGAATGGAATAACCTTCTATACGCTAGGTTCAAATGGATTTGTAGATGTACGCAACGTTACTGAAGCTTTGGTTAAAGTTCACGAACAGAAAAAATACGGCCACCGTTATTTGGTAGTTTCTGAAAATTTAATTTTTAGAGACCTGTTTAATCTAATTGCAGATTCACTCACAGTCAAAAGGCCATCGATTTATGCCAATAAATTTTTATCGGCCATTGGGTGGAGAGTCATACGGTTTATTGAGTTATTTACACAAAAGAGAGGCCATCTAACCAAAGAAACGGCTAAATCAGGGCATGTATTAAAAAAGTACGACAACAGCAAAGCTCAACGTGAGCTGAATATTGGGTTCATTCCTGTTGCTGATTCTGTGAAGCATTCTTCTGATTGTTATCTTTCCGAAACTTCTTAGGCAATTTTGGGTCTGCTTTTACAGAACTACTGTCTAACAATTTATCGACACTTTGAAGCGCCGCTTGCGCGGTAGTTAAATCCTCAATTATTTGATCGTACATCAGCTCAAGTTCTTTTGGTTTAAGAACATAATATTTATATGTTTTTTTAAACCTTACCTCATCTATATTATAGCGATTAAATATTTCTTGATATCCTTTTTGATATAGAGTATCTGTAGATCTAGATTTTTTAGGGTTTCGAGCTATATATCCTTCAAGTAGATGAATGTCTTTTAAAACATTCATTAAAGTGTCTTCAGCTATGAGAAATTCAGGCAATTGTTCAACTTTCTTTTCTGAGCAAGAAAAAACTAAAATACTAACGATTAAAAAGTAGCCTGCTGCCTTTGTTCTCTTCATTAAAATTCCCTTTATTATAAACTAAAATACCGTTTACAAAAGTACTGTCTATAGTGTTATTAAAAGTGGTCCCCTCAAATGGGCTCCAGCCACATTTGTACAAAATATTGCTTTTTGTTACTGAAAAATCACTTTTATTAACCAAAACTAAATCCGCATAATATCCTTCTCGAATGTAACCTCTGTCAACAACATTGAATAAGTCAGCTGGTGCGTGACATAACTTTTCAACGATTTTATCAAGGGTAAAAATTCCTTGATCTACCATTTGAAGCATAGCAAGTAAAACATGCTGCACTAAAGGACCTCCTGATGGGGCTCTTACATAATCCAACGATTTTTCTTTAAATGTATGCGGCGCATGATCTGTTGCAATAACATCAATTAAATTGCTATTTACTGCTGCTCGTATGGCATCTCTATCAGCAATTGATTTCACAGCTGGATTCCATTTAATAAATGCCCCTTTTGTATCGTATTGCGATTCGTCGAACCAAAGATGATGAACACATGCTTCAGCTGTAATTTTTTTATTCTTTAACGGAATGTCATTTCTAAAAAGACTCATTTCCTTGGCAGTAGACAAATGCAAAATATGTAGCCTCGCTCCTGTCTTTGTTGCTAATTCAACCGCTTTTGAAGATGAAATATAACAAGCTTCGGCGTTTCTTATCTTAGGATGAGCTGAAAAAGGAATATCATGTCCATATTTTTCCTTAAAAATCTTCGTGTTGTTCCGTATAGTTTGTTCGTCCTCACAATGTGTCGCAATCAACATTTCACATTCACCGAAAATTCCTTCTAATGTAGCCTGTTTATCAACCAACATATTGCCCGTTGATGAACCCATAAATACTTTAACACCACAAACATCCTTAGGATTGGTTGTTAAAACTTCATCTAAATTATTGTTTGAAGCCCCCATATAAAATGAGTAATTTGCTAAGGAAACTTCTGCAGCCCGATCGTATTTATCTTGAAGTAATTTTTGAGTAAGCGCGTTTGGAATAGTGTTCGGCATTTCCATAAAAGAAGTAACGCCACCTGCAACTGCTGCTTTAGCTTCTGTTGCAATTTCAGCTTTTTGAGTTAACCCAGGCTCTCTGAAATGAACCTGATCATCAATTACACCTGGTAATAGTAATTTCCCAGTTCCGTTAATTGTTTCAATTGGTTCTAGTTGTTGATCTAAATTTGTTGAAATTTTAAAAATACGGGAGTTAGCAATGTAAACATTGGCCACTTGTTGCTTGCCTTCATTAACAACAGTAGCACCTTTGATTAAAAAATCTGTTTTCATGTTTCTAGGAAAATCGCATTTGGAGCACCCCTATAAAAGCCTCCTTAAATATATTGGTTGACATTTTTGAAACTCCTTCAATTCTATCCACAAAAGTAATGGGCACTTCAACCAACTTAAATCCTCTTTTGAGAGATCTATATTTCATTTCAATCTGAAAAGCATAACCAACAAATCTTATTTCATCGAGTGCAATGGTTTCAAGAACTTTACGACGGTAACACTTAAAGCCCGCAGTGGTATCTTTAATATCCATCCAAAGTACAATCCGAACATAAACCGACGCAAAATAGCTCATCATAATTCTGCCAAGAGGCCAGTTGCTTACGCGCCCGCCTTTACAATAACGTGATCCAATAGCCACGTCTGCTCCAGCTTCACAAGCATCGTGCAAGCGAACAAGATCATCTGGGTTATGAGAAAAGTCGCAGTCCATTTCAAAAATAAACTCATACCCTTTTTCAATACCCCATTTAAAACCAGCTATATACGCTGTTCCTAAGCCAAGCTTACCGGTTCGTTGAACCATATGTAGGAACCCTTCAAACTCTTTTTGAAGTTTTTTTACAATATCAGCTGTTCCATCAGGTGAGCCATCATCAATAATTAAAAGATGAAATTCTTTAGGTAACGAAAATACCTTCCGCACCATCTTTTCGATGTTTTCTTTTTCGTTGTACGTAGGAATAATTACTAGACGGTCTATCACTTTTCAACAATGAGCAGCGAATATAGTTTTTTCAGTTTTCAAAACTCTTAAAAAATGTGAAACTGAATTGTTTTAACGATTAAATAATCGCTTATGAAATTTTCTCCGCTAAGTTTGATTAAAATCTGCAATTTTGGGCCTCAATTTTTTAAAATGAAAACTACTTTAAATATATTAATTTTTATATTGCTGATTGGTATGAATTTGCAAGCACAAGATTACCAAACAGGAACATTAATGACCTACAATTTAACATTCTATAGAGAGACATCAAACTTTTGCAATGGCAGTAATAACGACGCCAATGTTAAAGATGCTGCTCTTAAAAAAATCATCCAATATGCTCAACCAAACCTATTAGTCTGTAATGAAATCGGATCAAATTTCGCAAACCCAAATAAAATAATCGAAAACGCACTTAACGTTGATGGTGAAACTTCTTGGAAACAATGTGGATATTCTAATAATTCTTCCAATTTGGTCAACATGCTTTTTTACGATTCAGACGTTTTTGAATTGAAAAAGCAAGACTATTTAACACAATCATCGAATGGAACCTACCTTGTAAGAGTTATTGATTTTTATACGCTCTATTATAAAGACCCTAAATTAAGCCCCGGTTCTGACACAACATTTATTACTGTTGTTTCGGCACATCTAAAAGCTGGCTCTACTACTGCAGATGAAACTCAACGTGATTTAGCAACAAAAGCGGTAATGGAGTACATTGAAAACAACGATATAAAAGGTAATTTATACATGTGTGGCGATTTTAATGTTTACGATGCAGCAGAGCAGGGCTTTCAAAATTTAATTAACTGGACTTCATCCGACTACAATTTTGAGGATCCAATTGACGAAATAGGAAACTGGCACAACAACGCTAGCTACAAATACTACCACACTCAATCTACCAGAGTTACTTCAAACGGGTGTTTATCCGGTGGCGGCATGGACGATCGTTTTGATTTTATCCTTGGATCAGGGGCAACTATGAACGGAGTAAAAAATATTGAATACATTAACAACTCATACAAAGCTATTGGGCAAGATGGTAACAGGTTTAATGAATCTATCATCTCACCAAAAAACTACTCGGTTCCAGCCGGTATTGATACAGCGCTTTATAATTTAAGCGATCACTTGCCCGTGAAACTAGATTTTTTGATAAAAAAGATAGAAGTAGGAATAGATGAAGCATCTGCGTCAGCACCTGACTTGATTGTTCAGTCTGTTGTTCAAGAAACTTTAAGTATAAGGTCAACTGTAAGTATTGGTAAAACCGAGCTAACTGTCACCGATGTTAATGGAAAAATGGTAGCCAAACACCTCTTCACCTTTAATGTTAATTCAGAATTTATTGTGGATGTTCAAACTCTAAATTCTGGAATGTACTTTTTAAATTCTTTATCCGCTAATGGGGAAATTTTTAGTGCTAAATTCATTAAAAAGTAACCCATTAGCAAGGACTAAATAAAAGTAATAAACAAAGGTTAATAAGTTAACCTAAATTTAAAGCTTGTACAAGTTGAAAGAATCCTAATTTCGCAGAACATTGGCAAAGTATTATTTTTATTTAACAATTTTACTGTTCGGCATTTTAAGCCCGAATGTAAAAGCGCAAAATGAGTCGTTTGACGAGCAGGTAACGTCAGCGTCAAATGTTCGAATTACTATTACAAATGTTGGTACTTACGGCAATGCTTTTAGAGGCTACCGAGATGGATCAAGTGACCAAAGTGGTGAATATCCTGCCGGTTCTGGAATTGAACATTTATTCGAATCAGGCATTTGGTTTGGAGGCGAAGTTAGTGGGCAACAGATAATATCAACTTCTGCCTACGATGCACCGCAAGGCTACGCTCCTGGCAGAGCTGGATTTGAGTTTACGGCAGAAACAGGCTCTAAACTAACCAATGTAAGCTCTCTTTTCGAAAGCCCTGCATACAATCCTAAAGCAATATCACATGAAGATTTCATAGCTGAATTTTCTGACAAAAACGTTCAAGTGCCTGGAACGGCTATTCCGATTCAAAACCACATAAACCCCTTAAACGTTAGAGTTATTCAAGAAAGCTACAATTGGAATTACAGTTTTAGCGATTTCTTTGTTATTGTAAATTACACAATAATTAACGATGGCTCAGCTACCATAAATAATCCATATTTTGCTCTTTGGGCCAACACCGTTGTTCGTAACATAAACGTTACTCCTACTGGCACTGGCGGTGCAGCGTTTTACAACAAAGGAGGAAATGGATTTATGGATAGTTTAAACCTGGCCTATTGTTATGATAACTCGGGCGATATTGGTTTCACGGAGAGCTACGCAGGACAAAAGTTTTTAGGAGGTGAAGATAAGTTAGGGTTCAGACATCCATCAATTGATACACTTTCAAACACGGGCCAATTTAATGACGATTTCAAGTCTCATTATTCGGCTTGGGAGTTTAACAATACCTCGAATGCTTTGTACTTTTTACCAAGCACTGATCAACAACGCTATTCAAAAATGACAAGTGGATTGAACGATGAACCATGTTGGCTGACCCCTTCCGACCCATTATGCGTTAACGGAATTGATACAGATATCCAAGCCGAAATTAACGGTGCCGGTAACAGAAGTGACTTATTGTCAGTTGGCCCCTTTGCCGACATGGCACCGGGTGATACTATAAAGGTTGCTTATGGTTTTGTTTATGCTAAAAAGAACAGTGATGGAAACCCTAATAGTGACAACAACAAAATTCAACGAAAAAATTTAATTGAAAATGCAGAATGGGCACAAACGGCATACAATGGTGAGGATTCAAACTTTAACGGTAAGCTCGACGAAGGAGAAGATTTGGATCAAGATGGAAAAATAACCAGATACATATTGCCGACGCCTCCGGATATACCTAAAACAAAAGTTTTTGCTGATACCAACAAAATTGATGTTTATTGGGGCAACAATAGCGAATCATCTATTGACCCAATAACTCAAGAACAAGATTTTGAGGGATATAGAATTTACATGACTAAACTTGGGTTTGATGTTACGACCGTTCCTAATCTTTCTGAAGATTTAGTAAAAATTGCAGAGTTCGACATTAAGGGCAACGGGTATTTCAAAGAAATTGGTTTTAAAAGTGTAAAACTGGCAACACCAGAAGTAATTGAAGGAGATACATTTTTTTATAAGTACAGCGTAAAAAATCTACTCAACGGATGGCAATATGCAATTTCAGTAAGTGCATTTGACCGAGGAAACCCTGAAAGCAATTTAGAACCATTAGAGTCTACACTTTTAAGTAACAACTTTAGGGTTTTTCCTGGCACCATAGCTAACACCGAAACGGACAAAAACCCTCCTTTTGCTTACCCAAGCCCTTACTATGCCGGAGCAGCTTGGGAAGGCATTTCTAATTTCCAAGAAGAAAGCAGAAAATTAATGTTTGCTAACTTGCCGGCCAATTGTATCATTAGAGTTTTTACAGCAGCAGGTGATTTTATTGATGAAATTTACCACGATTCAGAATACAATGGAGACGACACAAGGTGGTTTTCAACATTTGGAAGTGAAAATGCTGAAGAAAACATTTTCTCAGGCGGTGAACATGCTTGGGATTTATTAAGTTCTGATACCCAAATTATTGCTAGGGGCATCTACCTCTTTTCGGTTGAAGATTTAGAAACAGGAAAGATAACCAAAGGAAAATTTGTAGTAATTAAATAATTAAAAAAAGAAAAACAAAACCCTATTATCCACAAACACTTATACTTATGAAAAAACAATTATTCTTTTTAACTTTTACACTTGTAAGCCTAATAGGCTTTGCTCAAGTAGATACCGTGTCAGTTTATGACATACAATTTGTTAACCAAGCAACTCTTCAGGCATGTGAAGATACATCACAATATCAAAATAAAACAGTCTACTTTGTAGCTGTTGTAGCTGTTAATGGAAATCTATCAGAAGTTGCATCAGGTTCTATTACAGGTGGGTCAAGACCTTTTGTTTCTGTATTAGATACAGCAGATAATGGTGCAGGTGGACCTTTTAGAGGTTTGGATTTAATGGGAGTAATTGATGGAACCTCAGATCCTACCCCAGGATTTGAAAACTTAGTTGCCGGTGATATTATCGGTGTTACTGCAACCTTAGGTGCTTATGATGGCGAAACTCAGGCAACCCCAGTTTCTTCTTCAGCAATTACCGTTTTAGGTAGCATGAATGCTCCAACCCCGGTTGTCGTATCAGTTGGCGATTTAAATGATGACCAAAGAGTTAACATACTTGAAACTGGCGAGCAATGGGAAGGTTCTTATATTGAAGTGCAAAACGTTACTGTTGTTGCTGTAAATTATTTTAGTGGTGGTAGCAGAGTTAGTATGGACGTATCTGATGCAAATGGAAATTTGTTAAACCTTTCGGATCGTTTTTTAGCTCAAAAATTACCATCTCATCAAACCGTAAACCCACAATCGCCATCAACAACTGGTAGTTTCGTGGCTCCTCCAATTGGAACTCAGTATACTTACGTTAGAGGATTTGTTATACATTCTGAAAACGGTTGTACTGGAAACCCTACAGGTCGAGGTTATGAATTAGATCCTGCATTTTCTACCGATTATAACATTGGTGTAGCTCCTCCAAATATTGCCGATATTGAAAGAGACGTTGTTGTGCCTGGTAGTTCTGACCAAGTTACAATATCATCTAACATTACCGATTTTGATGGTACAGTTGTTTCTGCAAACCTTTTGTACTCATACAATTTAACTGACCCAGTTTCTGCGTTTACTAGTGTTGCAATGACAAATACATCTGGCGACAAATACGAAGCTAGTATTTCTGCTCAAGCTAACGGAACTGTTGTTAGGTACATACTTGAAGCAACTGACGACGCTGCTAATACTACTACTTCTCCTTTTACCCCTTCTGCTCAAACAACTACCAATGTTTATCATTATACGGTAAGAGACAATGGATTAGAAATAGTTGATATTCAAAAAACGTTTGGAGGGTCTGACCTTTCCTCTTTCTTAGGTGCAAGTGTTGAGTTTACAGGTTATGTTACTGCTTCTGCTAAAAATTCAGATATTGGATACATTTATGTTCAACAGCAAGGTGCAAGTGAATTTGCCGGTATCAACTGTGTTGGAAATCCTGATTTAATTGCTCTTTGTAGAGGTGATGAAGTTACTATTGAGGGAATAGTTGAAGAAAACTTTGGCTTCACCAGAGTTGGCGTTACTAAAGTATCCAAAACAGGTAATTTTAAAATTCTTGCAGCAACAGCAGTTGACCCTTCTGATGCAAACCTTAACCACGAAGCTTATGAAAGCATGCTGGTAGTCGTTAAAGATCCTTCAGGTGGTCAGATATACATGAACAACCCTGATGCAGGTTTCGGAGAATATGAAGTTGGAACTCAAGGTGCTTCAACAAACATGAGAGTTTTGGCTGGTCGTCAATCAGGATCATCTTTTGCTTCATTGCACGTTTCATTGGTTACAGATGCTTATTACTATGATAACGATGGTCAAATGGAAGTTGATACCGTAATTACCGACGCTAACATGACCATGGATTCTATTTCAGGTATGTATTATTATAGCTTTAACAATTACAAATTGTTACCACGTAACAACGAAGATATCTATGGATTAAATGTTTCGTTGGAGCCATCAGGCTTTGTTCCTTGTGTAAAGGATACTACAAGTTCTGTTCAAAACATTTACAATCATGAATTTAACATTTTCCCAAACCCAGCTAATGGTGTATTAAATATTGGATCTATCGGTGGAGAAAGTAATACTTTTGGAATTGAAATATTGGATGTAACTGGTAAAAATGTTTACACTAAAATCAGTGCATTTCCAATTACTACCCTTGATGTTTCATTCATTAATAAAGGCCTATACCTAATTGAATTAAAAACAAAAGAGGGTCAATTATTGAAAACTCAAAAAATTATTATTCAATAAATTTTAAAGTTCTAGTTCGGTGATTATTGCCGAGCTAGAACATTTATTTAATGCGTCACTATTTAGTTTGCTTGTTTATTTTAGCTGTTGGATTTTCATCTTGTAAAAAAGGTGAAAAGCATGACAATATTGCGCCAGAAACGCAATTGGTTTTTGAGTCCATTAATTTGTCAGGTGATGACCGGTTAAACTCAAAGGTTGAATTAAGCTGGTTTGGAACAGATAAGGATGGATATATTAAAGGTTTTGAAATATCGTTAGACAATACTAATTGGGGTTTTGTAACTAGTCAAGATAGCACCTTTGTTTTCGAACTATCTGTTGGATCTGACACAACTGATATTGATTTTTACATTAGATCTGTAGATAATTTCGATGTTGTTGACCCTACACCTGCCTATCTTAAAATTCCATTAAAAAACACACCCCCTTCAGTAAAGTTTATAGAAACATCGTTGCCTGAAGATTCGATTCATTTAGTAGCAACTTTTAGTTGGCTTGCTACCGATAATGACGGTAACGAAACGGTAACCAATGCATTTTTAAAAGTTAATAATGGTGCTTGGTACCAGATTCCGACCAATGCAAGTTTAATATCTGTAATTAGCAATACTGTTGAAACAAATGGTATTACTGATGCTAAGGTTCATTATAACGGGAAATATAGTACTGATTTAATCGATGACTTTAACAACAACGGAATCAACACCTTTTATTTAAAAGTAGTTGATTTTGCCGGAGCTGAAAGTAAAGTAGATACAAGTAATGAGATTTTCATTTCATCAAAGTCTAGCTCTGATTTGTTGTTTATTTCAGGCCAAGATGATTTGGTTACTGGAACTTACAAAAACCTTTTGTCTAGTCAATCTTATGACTTCTTAAATTACCAAATTGCTGAAAAGCAACCCAAATTTTGGGAACCTACTTTTAGCTTAATTATAGAACAATACAAGTATCTATTCATTCATGCAGATGCGAATGTTTTTACAAATTCATACAATCAACAAAGTGGGCTTCTTCTTGATTTTATGGCGCCAAGCTTACAAACCTTTTTTAATGATCGCGGCAAAGCTTTTGTGACAACTTCCTTTTCATTGGGTGATGACATTTCCGCTATTTCTGAAGTTTTTCCTATTGACAGTATTTCAACAAGCAATGGTCATGCAAGGATAATGAGTGATAGTTTAATTTATCCTGTAGATAATTTAACATTTCCTTCATTAAGTCCTACCAATATAATTATTGGTGTATCTCCATTTAACCCCACACAGGATGCAACACCAATTTACGAGGCTCAATTAAGAGGCGTTTCAGGTTGGACCGGACCTAAAGTGGTTGCTGCTAAACGAAGTGTTGGAGGCTCAACCAATCAAATTTTTTATTCAATTCAGCTTTACAAATTTGACAAAGATCCAGTGGCTCAAAAAACGCTAGTAGAATCAATGCTAACTGAATTAGGATTATGATGAAAAAGCTAGTTATATCGACTTTGTTTTCGTTGTTTACTTTAATTGGCATTGCTCAACAAACCGGTACTCTTTCGGGCAAAATAACTGATGGAGACACAAAAGACGTGCTAATTGGAGCAACGATTCAACTGGTAGGAACCTATACAGGTGCATCATGTGATATTGATGGCAACTATGCCATAAAAGAAATTAAGCCTGGAGATTACTCTGTGAAAATTTCGTTTATCGGTTACTCAGATAAAATTTTTAATGGAATTGAAATTGAAGCAAACAAAACAACAAACCTAAATACTCAGTTAACCCTAAGAGCCCATTCTATTATTGAGGTTGTAGTTGTGGGACAAAAAAACTTGGTAAACCTAGAATCTGCTTCCTCAGAGGTGAAAATATCTTCAGAAGAAATCTCGCAAATGAACGTTAAAAATGTTCAAGATGTAGTAGCAATGCAAGCAGGCGTTAGCAAAACATCTGATGGGCTTCAAATTAGAGGTGCGCGTGTATACGAAACACAATATTTAGTTGACGGAATTTCTGCTTCTGATCCACTAGCCGGTACTGGTTTTGGTGTTGAAGTTTCATCTGGCTCAATTGGCGATTTAAAACTCATTACAGGAGGTGCTGGAGCTGAATTTGGTGATGGCTCTTCTGGTGTTATTTCAACAAAAATAAAAGAAGGTGGTGACAAATTTGAAATAGCAGGTAATTGGGAAACCGACAATTATGGAAATCTATATGATGGTGCAATGCAATGGAGAACGGATTTCGGTGAGCTTTCGGTAGCTGGTCCAATTCCGTTTACAAATGGAAAACTTACCTATTTTAGTAATTTCAGTTTTAACTTTACTGACCAATATTTTGGTGCAACTGCCAATCAACTTCATAGTTCACTTTTTTCAGGAAATGACTCATCATGGGCATTACGTTATGACAATAAATGGTCGCATACTTTTAAACTTGCTTATCAAATAAAGCCAGGGACCAAATTAACTTTCACTAACCAACATAGTTTATCGATTAATCAAAACACAAGGTCATTGCAAATTGTTGGTTTTGACGCTATTCTAGCACCTGGATTTCAATTTGATAGAAGTTTAAATTTAGACAATGCAACTACTTATACGCATCACTCAAACCTAACCGCTTTGAATTTAAATCATTTTATAAACAACAACTTAAATTTAAATTTTTCAGCGGGTCGACTGTTCACCAATCTAAGAGCTGATGCTAATGGCAGACCGTTTAGAGATGAAACAGTAGATCAAATTTATGATGAAGAATCAATTGTGACAGACCCAGTTTCATTGTTTAACCCTGAAGATTCCGTGATTTTTGTTTTGCCTGGCCCAGGGCTAATCAATAATGGAGGTATCACTTCCACGTGGCACGACCACTATGTTGAAGAATACACTTTTAAAATAAAATTAAGCTATTACCCAAACAACAAAGCGCATCGTTTTACATTCGGAAAAGATTTAAAGCTAACCGAATATCAATGGGTTGATGTTACTCGTCCCTGGGTTGGCGCTCCTATCGTAATAGATGAAAACACTTCTACCCCATCAATTAGCATTGGTTCATCAAACGATATTTGGAAAGTCAACCCAACTACCGGGGGTTTTTATGTTCAAGATATTATCACTTATAAGGGTATACAAGCAACTTTAGGTTTACGTTATAATTATTGGATGCCAGGTTCTTTTGCCGATGATGCAATTGCTGACTCAACTTCACCAGTTATTGATCAAGTTCGTGAAGATTACATCAACGAAAGTTTCGGCTTGTTTGGCACTCGTGTAAAATCTAGATTATTACCTAAAATAAATGTTTCATTCCCTGTTACCGAAAACAATGTTTTGTATTTTAATTACGGTCATAGTATGAAACTACCTCATCCTCGATTCGTTTATGCAGGTTTAGATCCTGTTTATCAAGATAGATCTTTCTTATCATTTCTGGGTAACCCGAGTTTACAACCTGAAATTAATGTTTCATATGAAATAGGAACAAAATCACAGCTGACAAAAGATATAGCAATCACCGTTTCTGCATTTAACAACAACAGATTTGATTACATAGTTTCAAGAAATGTACTTGTAAAAGATCAAACCGGAAGATTTGTATCTAAAAGAATGTACATCAATCAAGATTACGCTAAAATCATGGGTCTTGAATTTGGGTTTGTGGCAAGACTGTTAACCAATTTTAGCGTTTTCACCAATGTTACATATCAAATTGCAAGAGGTAAATCAAATTCTGCCCGTGAGGCCGGTTTACAAATTGAACAAACTGGTCAGGTTGAGCTTTCAACAGAACAATATTTGGCTTTTGACAGACCATGGGATATTAAAACAGGCATAACGTTTAGGGGGGACTCAAACACAACCTTGTTTGGTTTAAACTTAAATAATTTTAGATTTTTTACAGTTGCTACATATAAATCGGGCTTCAGATATACACCTGTCGCTTTAGAAGGCTACAATGGATTAGGAAGACCACTTTTTGTTACCGTAGACGAACAATATCTCCAAGAACAAGCAGATCCATGGTTTTGGGTTGATTTTAAATTATCCCGCGATTTTCCTTTCAAAAACAGAAGTGGCTTATCGGTTTCTATCGAAATTAAAAATTTAACCAACTCTAAAAACTCCCAAATTATAAATCCGGTTACAGGTAGTGCATACGAAAACGGTGATGATGTTCCTAATGGCTGGCGAGACCCTAGATACATAGGGCCTGAAGAGAACGGTACGCCTGCAGATAATCCAGCAAGATACCTACAACCAAGACAGATTTTAGGAGGAATCAGTTTTAAATTCTAATGAAAAAACTATTCTTAAATATCATTCTGTTAGCATTAACCACATCTGGTTTCAGTCAAATTTTCCCTAATTATGGTGGTCAGAGAGCAGGCTTATCTGCTTTAAGTTTTCTTAAAAACGACCTAAACCCAAGGTCTATTGCCATGGGAGGCGCAAGTGTTGCTTTAGACTATGATGGTTATTCTATTATTAATAACCCTGCTCTTATTACAGATTTCAATTCATTTAATGCTTCTGCCTCAAGTATGATAGTTGGTGCAGGCGTTCAACAAAATTTTGTAAGTGCAGTTGTTCCTTATAACAGCAAACGATTTGGCCTTTCGATTAACGCTCTTAGCACTGATGCAATGGAAGTTAGAACGGAATTCCAGCCTTATGGAACTGGCGAATATTTTTATGCCACCAATATAGCTACAGGTCTTACGTATGCTCAAAAACTTAGCGACAGGTTTGCCATGGGTGTGACATTTAAATACATATTTGAGCAGCTCGCTCAATACACAAATCATGCGGCTACCGCTGATTTCGCATTTTCATACACAACCGATTTCAAAGGTTTAGCTTTTGCAATTAAAGTACAAGATTTTGGAGGCAACTCTTCATTAAAAGGAACTTTTACAGAGGTTGGCTTTAATCGTGATTCAACAGTAGCTGTTAATAGCTACACCGTACCAACTATTTTTAGAATGGGGTTTTCATTTTTGCCTTATAAATCTGATAATCATTCAGTGCTTTTTGCAGCAGAACTTGACCACCCTAACGACAATGCTGAGAATTTACGTTTTGGATTAGCTTATTCATTTAAAAATATTTTACAGGTCAGAACAGGTTACAAACTAAGCGTTAAAGGTCAAAAATCACCAACTTTTGGAATAGGTCTAGCTACCAGTATTGGTGCTCATCCTTTCAAAATAGATTATGGAATTAATCCAACTAATTACATTGGACTTCAACATGTTTTTGGAGTTAGTTTTAACTGGAACAAAATGGAAAGAGAATGATTTTATCTAGAATAATCATATTATTAGGGTTGATTATTGGGCTATCTTCTTGTGAAAATTATTTCGGTGAAAAAACTGATTTAAACTTTATTGACCAGCCAGATTATCAAGCTAGGTCAGTATCTTATGTTCCTATCCAACCAATTCTGAACGGATTCGTTTATCCAACTGATGTTTTGGCAGGGTTTGATGAGCTAATTTATGTAGTTGACCAAGGCACAGAAGAGATTATAAGCTTAGATCAATCACTTAACGAATTGGCACGTTTTAAAGTTCAAGGAGTAACAAAAATCATTCAAAATAGAGGTTTAGAAATCCTTGCATTAGGCACTGCTGATACCACTGATGCATTAGGGCAAATCACCACCTTAGCTTGTATTTATCGAATTTCATTGAACAATGGCACTTATAGTTTAAATGAAGCCAAAATAACAAACAAAATAATTCATCCTTTCTATTTCAGAAACACAGTAAAAAGTTCAGATGTTGACGTAATCTTTAACGACATTGCTATCTTGGCAAACGATGACTTTTATGTTACTCGAAATGGTTTAGGTTCTGACATCATTGCACCTGACCAATCTATTTTACTTTTCAGCCACAACGACAAAGAATTTACACCAGTTTTCATCTCATCAGGAGGAATACTGTATCGAGATTTTTTTAAAATACCTTTTGGAATTACAAGCCTTGCACAACCACCACAAATTAGTGCAAATACAAGCCGAAGTTTTATTTCTACTTCATTGGATGAAGACGCTGTACTAAAGATAAACTACATTACTTATACCGAAAGTGATTTTGGCGCTTCTTATGGGCCAGAACAAACTGTAGTGAACGATAATTCACAGGCTGAAGATTTTTTACAAAGACCATTTAGGTTTAAAGAACCAAAAGGGATTACAATATCTGGTGACGGAACAAATTTTGTTTTTGTTGTAGATGCTGAAACTGATTCTCTTTATCAATTTACTTTAACCGGTCTTGAAGGAATCAAGCCCCCTCCTGGTTCGGTTGAAACAAAATACATTAAAGCCTCGTTTGGTGGGTCAGGCAATTCTGCTGTGCAATTTAACGAGCCTCAAGCTGTAGCCTACCTAAATCAAATAGTTTATGTTGCCGATGCCGGTAATGGAAGAATTTTGAGGTTTAAACTTACGCTTGATTTTGATTAGTTAATCAATTAAAAACTCAGTACAAATTCTCAAAAACTCTTTTGGCTGATCAGCATGCAGCCAATGCCCCGCTTTATTAATCATGTTTATTCTACTGTTAGGAAAATATTCTTTTATGTCAACATGATCAGGCTCTGAAATATAACTTGAGTTAGAACCCCCAACAAACAATGTTTCTCCGTCATAAGGTTTATCTTTTATTTCGTCACTGACCAAGGAAATATTTCGTTTTATTGATTTCAGATTAAACCTCCAAGCTAGTTTTCCTCTTTCGATCCAATATAAATTCTTGAGTAAAAACAGAACAATTACCTTATTTTCAATGTTCCTTTCCATTAATTCAGAAACCTCTTGTCTTCTCTTTATCCCGTTCAAATTGATGGATAAAAGTACATCTAACAAATGTTGATGGTGCACTGGGTAATGCCTAGGTGCTATATCTGCTACTATTAATTTATTAACCAAGTGAGGGTTGTTTTGGGCAAACTTCATAACAACCTTACCTCCCATAGAATGGCCTAATAAATTTACATCATGCAGTTGATTTTCATATATAAACCCGAATAAATCTTCTGCCAACACAGAGTAATTATGTTCATCAGAATGAAATGATTTGCCATGATTTCTTTGGTCAATTAGGTAAACTTCAAAATTTTCAGAAAGAGCCTTTGCCTGAGTTTGCCAATTGTCGAGCATTCCCATTAACCCATGTAAAATGATCAAAGGTTCGCCTTCGCCAAATTTTTTAAAATTTAAACTCATACTCTGTTTAGTAATCTTAAATACATTTTTATGGTATTATCCAATCCGAAATACAAAGCATCACTAATTAAGGCATGCCCTATTGAAACCTCTAGCAAGCCAGGTATGTTTTCTACGAAATATTCCAGGTTTTCCAAGCTAAGATCGTGTCCCGCATTTATACCTAGCCCAACCTTTTGGGCCTCAATAGCTGCTTCTGTAAAACATTTAATAGCATCCGATTTCCCTTTTCTATACGAATCCGCATATGATTCCGTATAAAGTTCTATCCTATCAGCACCTGCTTTCTTGGCAGGCTCGAACAACCTTAATTCAGTTTCAATAAAAATTGATGTTCGTATACCATTCTTTTTAAACTCGCCCACAGCTTCAGACAACAAACTTTGATGAAAGATGGTATCCCAACCTGCATTTGATGTAAGCACGCCAGGAGGATCTGGAACCAAAGTAACCTGGGCAGGTTTAACCGCTAAGACCAAATCCATGAAACTTTTATTTGGATAACCTTCAACGTTAAGTTCAGTTTTTACGATACTTTTAAGATCAAACACATCTTGATATTTTATATGTCGTTCATCTGGTCTTGGATGTACCGTAATACCTTGAGCTCCAAAATGTTCACAATCCTGAACAACCTTGCTCAAGTTTGGAACATCATGTCCTCTAGCGTTTCTCAAAGTTGCAATCTTATTTACGTTTACACTTAACCTAATCATACTTTAAAATTGGCTTCAAAATTAGCTGAATTATTCTTTACATTTGGCTTTGATATATGTTGGCAGAACAATTAATAAATGAAGAAATTCCAGTACTGAGTCCATCGGATAAAGTTTCTAAAGCATTGGGTTTAATGGACGACTATAAGTTATCGCATTTAACCATTGTTGAAGACGGTATTTATAAAGGTATGATTGATGAAAACTCCTTGTATAATTGTGAAGACGATAGCACTAGCTTAACTTCTTTAACAAAAGATTACAAAATGGCGTTCGTTTTAAATCATCAACATTTATTTGAGGTTATTAAGAAAGTTTCTGATTTTCAGATTTCTTCCATTCCGGTAATTAACGCCCAAAGCAAATATCTAGGTGGAATCACCTTAAAACTATTAATGGAGACAATAGCAGAAATGCCAGTTGTTAAAACTCCCGGTGCTATAATTGTATTAGAAATGAGCATGAGTGATTATTCCTTGTTCGAAATTTCTAGAATTGTTGAGGAAGATAATGCTAAAATTCTTGGTTCGTTTATCACTCGATTTCCAGATTCTACTAAAATGGAATTAACAATCAAACTTAATGTTGAAAATGTACAATCTATAATGAGTTCTTTGGAACGGTTTAAATATACAATTACGGCTTCTTACAACAAAAAATTAGTTAATGACAACCTAAATGATAGATACGACCAGCTCATGAAATACCTCAACATGTAATGAGCAAAACCGTTGCAGTTTTTGGCCGACTTTATCCCAGCGATTTAAATGAAAAGGTTGAATTGCTTATTAAAGATCTGTTTGATAACAACATTGAGTTGGTTATTAATGAACCATTTTACGATTTTATTAATGCAAGAACCAATGCCGTAAAAGGTGTTCAGGTTTATGATCGGTCAAGTTTTCACAATTTCAATGTAGATTTAATGTTGGTGCTAGGTGGAGATGGCACCTACCTTGATGCCACAACTTTTATAAGAGATTCAGGAATTCCGATTTTGGGAATAAATACAGGTCGTCTTGGTTTTTTATCTGGCGCCTCAATAAACGAGTATAATCTTATTGCTCCAGCCATTTTAGAGAATGATTTCGAAAAATATGAACGTGCTACAATACGTTTAGAGGCTTCTACCCCTTTATTTGAAGGAGCAAACTTCGCATTAAATGAAGTCACCGTGCATAAAAAAGATTCTTCTTCTATGATTAGCATACATAGTTTTTTGGACGACCAATTTATCAATACCTATTGGGCAGATGGCCTGATAGTAGCAACCCCAACAGGCTCTACCGCCTACTCTCTGAGCTGTGGTGGCCCAATCCTGTTTCCTGGATCAAAAAACTTTGTTATTACACCTGTGGCACCACACAACCTAAATGTAAGACCTATTGTTATTCCTGACCACAAAACTTTAAAACTTAAAATTGAAGGCCGTAGCAGTTCATTTCTTGTAACCCTCGATTCTAGGTCTAAAGCCATCGACTCATCGATAGAATTGACCATTACAAAGAATAGTTTTTTCATTCAATTGCTTCGATTAAGGCATCACACCTATCTTGGAACCATTCGAAATAAATTAAATTGGGGTTTAGATAAAAGAAATATCATTTCTTGAATCATTCGATTTTTTATATTTGCCAACAATGACTCTAACCAGAATACAATCTTTACTGATAGTAATTACAGTTTTTTACGACAATGATGCATTACGATTAGCTTATGGCGGTGTTGCAGCAGGGTTTGTGTCGCCAAACGTTACTGCAGACAAACCAAATTGGACGACAACAGGTGAGCAAAGAGGTAGCGCTTCATCAAACGATTACTATCTTTAGGCTATGGTTGAGGTTCATTACAAGTTTCTTAAAGTTAAAAGCATCAAACCTCGTTTCTAATAATACGATTCTAAATTCGTTCATTATTCATGAAACAAATTCAGCTCCTTTTTTTAAGTTTAACTATATCTTCATTTTGTTTTCCTCAACCTAATGTTGAGCTAGGGGCAACTTTTGGTCAATCTTACTATGTTGGAGACCTAAATACTACCAGTCATTTTACTTCAGATTTATTAAACACTGGTTTTTCCGTCTTTATTAGAAATAATTTTGACGGACGGTGGAGCTGGAAAAATCAAATTCTAATTGCTAAAGTAAACGGAGATGATGCTCTTTCTTCTAATCCTACTAATAACCTGAGGAGTCTTTCGTTCAATTCACCTATCTATGAATTTTCCTCAGTATTTGAATTTAATTTTTTAGAATACCGCAATTTCAATGAAAACGATAAAATAAGCCCGTACCTTTTTGGTGGATTAGGAGTGTTTTATATGGAACCCAAAACCGAGCTAAACGGTAATTTGTATGATCTTAGGTTACTAATGACAGAAGGTCAAACAGAGTCTTATAACAGAGTTAATTTAAATATTCCTATTGGGATTGGTATAAAGGCTAGAATTCTCCAACGTCTTTCAATAAATATAGCTTGGGGAATGCGAAAAACATTCACAGACTATCTCGATGATGTTAGCGGATTTTATCCTGACCCAAGCAAGGTATCTGCACTAACAGCAAGTGTTTCAAATAGGAGCACCAACCAATTAACAGCCTTTAACAATAATTGGGAATCTCAACGTGGAAATCGACAGACCAATGATTGGTATGGTTATATGAGTTTTGGCCTTGCTTTTAGAATAACCAAGGATCCTTCTAGCTGTCATTTCACCCCCTTTTATTAATATATTTGCCACCTTTTGGCGACCATTCAATTAAATGAACAATTCTTTAGAGGACTTAAGAAATAAAATTATACCGTCTAAATTACCTAAGCATGTTGCGGTAATTATGGATGGGAATGGCAGATGGGCAAAAGGCCGAGGTTTGTCAAGAATTTTTGGTCATAAAAATGCAATAACAGCAGTTCGTGAAACAGTTGAAGGTTGCGCTGAAGTAGGCATCAAATATTTGACACTATATGCTTTTTCTACTGAAAATTGGAACAGACCAAAATTTGAAGTAAATGCTTTGATGGAGTTGTTGGTTTCTACTTTAAATAAAGAAATTAAAACACTAAAAGACAACGATATTCGTTTACAAGCCATTGGTGACTTAAAAAGTCTTCCAAAAAAATGCTTTGACGAACTTCAGGTGGCAATTGACAAAACGAAAAACCATAAAAAAACAACTTTGATTTTAGCTTTAAGTTATAGCGCAAAATGGGAGATATTGGAAGCCACAAAAAAGGTAGCCAACGACATCAAAAACGGTCAACTTACTACTGATGAAATTGATGAAGCTATTTTTAGTTCATATTTATCAACGAAAGATTACCCCGATCCTGAATTAATGATTCGTACTTCAGGTGAATACCGAATAAGTAACTTTTTACTTTGGCAATTGGCTTATTCTGAATTGAAATTTCTTGACAAATTTTGGCCTGACTTCAGAAAAGAAGACCTATTCAAAGCGATCATTGAATTTCAAAGTAGAGAACGAAGGTTTGGTAAAACAAGTGAGCAAATAGCAAGCAAATAATGAAATTTAAACTTCACCTAGTAATACTAAGTTTGATGCTTTGTAGCATTACCTCGTTTGCTCAACAAAGATTAATTGGCTCAGACACCAAACCTTCCTTTAATAGTCCGAAAGATTATATTATTGGCGGAGTTAAAATTGAAGGCACTCAAATTCTTGACCCTAATGCCCTAGGTCTACTTAGCGGTTTAAAAGCAGGAGAAAAAATCACCATACCTGGTGACGATATTTCTAATGCAATCAACAATTTATGGGATCAGGGACTATTTGGTGACATTCAAATAAAGTCTGATAAGATAACCGGCGAAACAATATTTCTTACCATCCTAATTGTAGAAAGACCAAGGCTTTCTAAGTTTCAGTTTTCAGGGTTAAAGAAAACTGAAATTGATGATGTAAGAGAGGAAATTAATCTCTATCGCGAAAAAATTGTTACCGATAATTTGATGCTGTCTACATCAAATAAAATCAAACAACTATTTATTGATAAAGGTTTCTACAATTGCACCGTAGATATCGAACAAGTTAAAGACACCGCTTCTTTTAACCATGTTTCGTTAATGATTGATGTAAATAAAAACGAAAAAGTAAAAATTCAAAGCATTACAATTGTTGGCAACGATGCATTTTCTCAAACCAAACTAAAGTCATCGCTTAAAGAAACAAAAGAGCAATCTTCATTTAGGCCATTAATCGATTTTGATGGAATGTTTTTGGCATCTGCGATAGCATTTATGAATAAAGGCCGGAAAAGAGGGTTTGAAGAAATATTTGAATATTTCGGCGAAAATGCTAGAGTGAGAATCTTCAAGTCTTCGAAATTCATTGAAAGTAATTTTGATGCAGATAAAGAAGCTATCATTACGAAATACAACAAAAAAGGATATCGGGATGCTGCCATTGTTAAAGACTCGATTTCTAAAAACGATAACAATACGGTTTCTATTTATATGGAAATTAACGAGGGCCCACAGTACTATTTTGGTAATATAAAATGGGTTGGGAACAAAAAGTTCACCTCACGTCAGCTAAGCAATACTATTGGGATTGACAAAGGTGAAATTTATGATCCTGAGAAACTAGAATCAAGACTTTACATGGATCCAAACAGCAAAGATATCAGCTCTTTATATATGGACGATGGTTACCTATTTTTTCAAGTGAACCCTGTTGAGGTTAGTGTAAGAACTGATACTATTGATTTAGAAATTCAAATTTATGAGGGCCAGCAAGCAAGAATAAATGAAGTCACCATTAAAGGAAACACCAAAACCAATGACTATGTTGTGCTCCGTGAAATAAGAACTAAACCAGGTGAATTATTTAGCCGGTCTGACATCATAAGATCTCAACGCGAGTTATCTGTATTAGGCTATTTCGATGCAGAGCAACTGCAAGTTAACCCAAAGCCAAATCAAGCGGATGGTACCGTTGATATTGAATACGGAGTTGTTGAATCTCCTTCGGATCAAATAGAACTATCTGGTGGTTTCGGAGGGGGAAGTATCGTTGGTACGCTTGGCGTTTCTTTTAACAATTTTGCCTTGTCAAATATGTTCAAAAAAGATGCCTGGAGGCCTGTACCGGCAGGTGATGGACAAAGACTATCTATTAGGGCACAGAGTAACGGATTTTTCTATCAATCATACAATATGTCTTTTACCGAACCTTGGTTAGGCGGCAAAAAACCTAATTCATTTTCAGTTACAGCTTATCGTTCTATTCAATCTAACGCTAGGAAATTCTTAACCGACTCAACCAATTCAGATGGCAAAAAAGCGCTAAACCCTAACAGAGCATATGTGAAAATTTCAGGTATATCCTTAGGACTTGGTAAAAGGCTGAAATGGCCAGATGATTACTTCACAGCGCAAGGAGAATTAGCATATCAAAACTATGATCTTCAGGATTGGAATCAGTTTATTTTCGCCACCGGAACAGCCAACAATCTATTCCTAAAAGGATCTTTAATTCGAAGTTCTATTGATCAAGCAATATATCCAAGAATGGGTTCTCAGTTCAAAGTTTCGTTACAAGCAACGGCACCTTATTCTTATTTTAATAATAAAGATTACTCTGACATCTCGGATCAAGAGCGGTATCGATGGGTGGAATACTACAAATGGAAATTCACATCATCGACTTTCACTTCACTCATTGGAAATCTGGTTTTAAATACTAAGATAGGTTTTGGGTTTTTAGGTCATTATAATAAAAAAGTTGGCGCGGCACCAATCGAAAGGTTTTATCTCGGTGGAGCTGGCTTAACAGGTTTTGCTCTTGATGGACGAGAGATCATTTCTTTGAGAGGCTATGATGACAACTCAGTTTCTCCAGTTAATGGTGGAACAGTTATTTCAAAATACACAGCTGAACTTCGTTATCCGTTTACATTAAACCCTTCAGCAACTATCTATGGGCTTGCATTTGCTGAAGCCGGAAATTCTTGGAATAGTTTTTCAACCTTTAATCCGTTTGATGTTAAAAGAACTGCTGGTTTTGGAGTTCGTATATTTTTACCCATGTTTGGATTGCTTGGGCTTGACTGGGGTTATAGGTTTGATGACATACCTTCAGCACCGAACATGGCCAAGTATAAAGTTACATTTACTATTGGAGCCAATTTAGGTGATCTTTAATTTTACTGCTATGAAAAAAAAAATATTAGCTTTTATTATCTTAATTTCAATTGGCACAACCTCTAAAGCTCAACGTTTTGCATACATAGACACTGATTACATTCTTGAAAATGTTGAAGAATATGCTGAAGCTCAAAAAGAACTTGATGCCCTTTCTGAACAATGGCAAAAAACTATTGAGGCTAAATATGCTGAGCTTGAAGAATTACGTAAAACTTTAAAAGCGGAACAGATATTGCTTACGGATGAAATGCGTAACAAAAAACAACAAGCAATTGACACAAAAGAAAAAGAAGCTAGAGCTTATCAGAAACAAAAATTTGGGTTGGAAGGTGAGCTCTTTAATAAGCGTAAGGAACTGGTTAAGCCAATTCAAGATAAAGTTTTCAAAGAAATAAAAGAAATGGCAGACAGGAACAATTATGCGATTATATTTGATTCGGCAGGCCAAACCAACATTTTATACTCTGACCCTAAATACGACAAAAGCGAAGAAGTTCTCCGCAAGTTAAAGTAGATTACTAAATAAACATATTTTTGCCAAAATTAAAATTCGAAAAATGAAAACACAAATTATAAAAGCGGTATTTGCCCTAATGTTAATTATCCCAACAGGATTAATTGCTCAAACCAAATCAAAAATTGGTCATGTTAATTCAAATGACCTTTTGCTATTGATGCCAGAAAGAAAAACAGCTGAGACAGATTTACAGACTTTTGCTAAATCCCTTGAAGACCAATTAAGTAGCATGACTTCCGAATACGAAAAGAAATTGACTGAATATCAAACTAATGCTCAGGTAATGGCTGCTCCAGTTAGAGAGTCAAAAGAAGAGGAACTTGGTAGCTTAGAGCAAAGAATTAGAGACTTTCAAGTAAAGGCTCAACAATCCATTCAAACAAAAGAACAAGAACTAATGCAACCTATGCTTGAAAAAGCAAATACGGCTATTGAAGCTGTTGCAAAAGAAAATGAATATTCTTATATTCTTGATACTAGCGCTGGGGTCGTTTTATATTTCCCTGAAACAGATGATATATTACCTTTAGTTAAAACTAAATTAGGAATACAATAAAACTCCACTCACATAACCCTATTGGAATCTTTGATTCCGGCATTGGCGGCTTAACAGTCGCCAATGCTATTTATAGCCTTTTACCAAACGAGCAAATCGTTTACTTCGGAGATACCGCTCATCTACCTTACGGTGATAAATCTAAAAAAGCGATAGAGAGGTATTCTCTAAAAATTACCGATTATCTTATATCGAAAGGCTGTAAGCTTGTGGTTATAGCTTGTAACACTGCATCAGCCTATGCGTACGATGCAATTAAAACTAAATATGGTAATAGTATTGATATAGTAAATGTTATTGACCCTATGGTTGAGTTAGTCTCTAGTAATTCATCATATCAAAACGTTGCCGTAATTGGTACTAAAGGAACTATATCAAGCAATATTTATCAAAATAAAATTGCTGATTCAAATAGTTCAATTGTTGTTGCCAGCAAATCTACTGCGCTTCTTGCCCCGCTAGTTGAAGAAAATTTCTCAAATACCAACATCAGTAAACTTGTAATTGAAAAATATTTAAAACAAAGCGATTTCATGAATATTGAAGCTCTTGTTTTAGGTTGCACCCACTATCCATTATTAACGGATGATTTTAGGGCGGTTCTTGGTCATGATATTGATATTTTAGATTCCAGCAAAATTGTTGCTTCTAAAGTAGAGCAGGTTCTAAGATCCAAAAATCTCCTCAGCATCCATAAACACGGAAATCATGAATTTTTTATCTCAGATTATACGGATGCATTTGAGCACAATGCTAAAATATTTTTTGGCAAAGAAGTTCATTTAGAGAAAAAAGACCTTTGGGTTTAGGCATCAACTGTTAATTGCCTTCTGTACGATTCAACCCCATTTATTGACCCTCTTGTTTATATTTGAAATCAATCAACTCTTAATTTGTAATGAAATTTATATTCGAGCATCAGTGGAAAGAATTTTTTAGGTCCTCTGTTTGGCAAAAGAATTTAGCAATAAACATTGTCATGGCTTTGTTCTTTGTTTATATCGCTGCAAATTTTGTGTTTCTCAGTTACATGGCTGGCGATATACTCATGGACCTTTTTCCCGGTCAAAATCCTATTGATAATTTCAATAAAGGGATTATCTACTATTTTTTAGCTGATATATTTATACGCTTTTACATGCAGCAATCTCCTGTTGTTTCTATTGCTCAATATTTACATTTACCAATAAAAAAACATAAAATTCTAAATTTAGTTTTGCTCCGTTCTGGGTTAAGCATCTTTAATTCTTCAATTTTATTGTTGACCATTCCATTTGCTTTTGGTTGGGTCGCTGAATACGAATCTACCAGTGGAGCAGTTGCTTGGCTTATAGCCTTAGTAAGTTTCAATCTTGTAAATAGTTATTTGGTGATTTATCTTAAAAAGTTGCTAATGGAGAAACCCTACATCGTAGCAATTTTTGGTTTATCCATCGTACTAATTGGTATTCTTGATTACTACAGTATACTTATATTAACCACTTACTCTCAATTATTTTTCACCTCCATAATTAGGAACGAGTTTCTTGCTTTAATTCCAGTAGTCATGCTCGTATTGACCTATTTCGGGGTTTTTAAGTTTTTTAAATCGAGAGCCTACATCGAGAATTTAGGCACACTTAAAAAGAAAGATGCTAAAAGCACATCATTAGAGTTTTTGGAGCCTCTTGCCGAAATTGGAAAATTAATTGAACTAGAATTAAAGCTGATATGGCGTAACAAAAGACCGAAATCAGTTACCATTGTTTCGTTTGTGTTCTTTCTTTATGGCTACATGCTCTACCCGCAAAGTACCAATGTTTTCATGCTCATTGTGGCCGGATTAATGATTACAGGTATGTTTGTTCTTAACTACGGACAATTTTTATTTAGCTGGGAAAGTAGTTATTTTGACCTTTTGATGGCGCGCAATGTTCAAATCAAGAAATATGTAATCGGTAAATTCTACTTATTCTCATTTATTACATTTATTTCCTTTTTACTTTCGTTAATCTACATTCCTTATGGAATTGAAATAATCCAAGTAAATTTGGCAATGGCTTTATTCAATATGGGTATAAACTTTTGGGTAGTCATGTATTTCTCCACCCTTAATCCAAAAAAAATAGATCTCTCTAAAAGCACGTTCTTTAATTATCAAGGCACAAGTTATCAGCAGTTTATTATTGTTCTTCCAATGATGGGGCTACCCGTCTTTGTTTTTGCCCCATTTCATGTATTGGTTTCTCAAGAAGCAGGGATACTTGCATTGGCAATGGTTGGAATATTAGGTATTTTATTAAAAGGTCCTCTTTCTAAAATTGTTGAACAAAGAATAATTACCAAGAAATATCAAATGGCATCAAACTTCAGAGAATCATGATTAGCATTCAAAACCTTCAAAAAGTATACGGTAATAAAGTTGTTCTAGATATCGAAGAACTATATATTGAAAAAGGTCAAAGCATTGGATTGGTTGGAAACAATGGAGCTGGCAAAACAACAATGTTCAGATGTATATTGGATTTAATTCAACCAAAATCTGGAATCGTAAAGCTTAAAGATTTTATAGTTTCGAATAATGAAGAATGGAAAGAATACACAGGTTCATATTTAGATGAACATTTTCTTATCGATTTTTTAACTCCAGAAGAGTATTTCTATTTTATTGGCTCTTTATATCAAAAATCGAAATCAGAAATTGCTGATTTTTTAAAACAATTTTTCGAGTTGTTTAATGGCGAAATCTTGAACCAAGGGAAATACATTAGAGACTTATCTAAAGGGAATCAAAAAAAAGTTGGGATTATAGCCGCACTGATTGGCGACCCTGAAATTTTAATACTGGATGAGCCATTTGCTAACCTTGACCCTTCTACTCAAATTAGATTGAAAACGTTTCTTAAAGATTTAGACCAAAATGGCGAAGTAACCATGTTAATATCATCGCATGATTTAAGCCATGTTGCAGATGTTTGTGGCAGAATTGTAATACTCGAAAAAGGCACCCTTGTAAACGATATTTCAACCAACGAAAACACCCTTAAAGAACTAGAGCATTTCTTTACTCAGTAGGCCTTCCTAAAAAATATTATTAAATCATAATTTGGACTAATCTAGTCTAATAATGGATGTTTCTGATTCCTAAAATACATAAGTGGTGGCGAATTGTTAATGCTAAATTTTACATTTGAAAAAATTGTTATAATGAAAAAAAATCTCTTTAAATTAATAATCGGTTTTGGGTTAATTGTTAGCATTATTGGATGTGAGAACTCAGAATCAACAAAATTACAAAAAATGAATACTCCTGAAGTTCCTTTACAAGACTTTTTTAAAAACTCTGAAAGCTCCAGTTATCAAATCTCGCCAAATGGAGATTACATGGCGTTTATGGCCCCCTACAAAAGCAGGATGAACGTATTTGTTCAAAAAATTGGATCCGACGAAAAAACTAGAATTACTAGTGTTACTGAGCGTGACATATCAGGTTATATGTGGGCCAACAACAATCGGATTTTATTTATTAAAGACAATGGTGGTGATGAGAATTTCGCCCTCTTTGGTGTTGATATTGATGGTGAAAGCTATCAAGAACTAACAGCTTTTGACGGAGTAATGACTAGATTACTTGATGAGTTAGAAGGAATTGATGACTACATTTTAGTTGCATTAAATAAACGGAGCCCTCAAATTTTTGATCCGTATAGATTAAATATTAATACTGGTCAATTGGAAATTTTGTTCGAAAACCCCGGAAACATTTCAAGTTGGATGACGGACCATGAAGGCAAACTACGAATCGCAATTACCACTGATGGTGTTAACACTTCCCTTCTTCACCGGGTTGATGAAAACTCGGAATTCAAGACAGTAATTACAACCAATTTCAAAGAGTCCCTTTCTCCTCAGCTTTTCACCTTCGACAACAAGAACCTTTATGCAACATCTAATATTGGAAGAGATAAAAGTGTAGCTGTTGTTTTTGACCTTGAAACCGGTAAAGAAACTAAAATACTATTTGAACACCCAGAAGTTGATGTAAGCTACATAGCCTACTCAAACAAAAGAAAAGTGCTTACCGCAATTTCATATACTACGGACAAAAGATACCGGAAATACCTTGACGATGAGACTAAAAACATGATGGAATCCATTGAAAGTAAATTACCAGGTTATGAGGTAGGAATCGGTTCGGCTAACAAGGCTGAGGACAAATATATCGTTCGAGCTTATTCCGATAAAACAAGAGGTAGCTATTACTTTTATGATAAAGCCAATAACCAACTTGATAAACTGGTTGACATTAGCCCTTGGTTAGATGAAAATCAAATGACCGAAATGACACCTATAAAATATCAATCGCGTGATGGATTAACAATTAATGGATATTTAACACTTCCGAAAGGTACAGAGGCTAAAAATTTACCAGTTGTTTTAAATGTTCATGGCGGGCCATGGGCCAGAGATAATTGGGGTTTTAATCCTGAAGTACAATTTTTAGCTAATCGTGGGTTTGCGGTTTTGCAAATGAATTTTAGAGGATCCACAGGCTACGGTAAAAGTTTTTGGGAGGCATCTTTTAAGCAATGGGGACAAAACATGCAGAATGATGTTACAGACGGCGCTCAATGGCTAATTGATCAAGAAATTGCTGACCCCACTCGAATCGCTATTTATGGTGCTTCTTATGGTGGTTATGCTACTTTAGCGGGACTCTGCTATACTCCTGATTTGTATGCATGTGGTGTTGACTATGTCGGTGTTTCAAATCTCTTTTCGTTTATGAACACAATCCCTCCTTACTGGGAGCAGTACCTAGGAATGATGTACGAAATGGTAGGTCATCCCAAAAGCGATAGTTCAATGATGGCCGCTTTTTCGCCAGCTTTAAATGCTGATAAAATTACATCGCCATTGTTTATTGCTCAAGGAGCGAAAGATCCACGAGTAAACAAAGCAGAAAGCGATCAAATGGTTGAAGCATTAAAAGCAAAAGGAACCAGTGTTCAATATTTAGTAAAAGAAAACGAAGGTCATGGTTTTAGAAATGAAGAAAATAAATTTGAATTTCACGAATCAATGATTGAGTTTCTAAACACGCATATTGGCGATAAAACAACCAAATAAAAATTAACAACTATTCTTTAAGCCCACCCTCACCTTCTAGGTTTGAATGGGCTTTTTATTATAGCTTCGCCCGATGAATTTACTATCAGTAGAAGACGTAAGTAAGAGGTATGGAGACCGTCTACTTTTCAATGAAATTTCATTCGGAATTCAGAAAGGACAGAAAACTGCCTTGGTCGCAAAAAATGGCACTGGTAAAACCAGTTTGCTTAAAATTATTGCGGGAATTGAACCACCTGATACTGGTAAAGTAACTTTCAGGAAAGACATAACAGTAGCAATATTAGATCAAGATCCAAAAATAAACGGGGCCAAAACTATTCTTGAAAATGTACTTCAATCAGAAATTCCTTCAATAAAAGTATTGCGTGAATACGAAATTGCCATTCATACAGAAGACTTTAAGGCAATTGAGAATCTTATTCCTGAAATGGACCGGCTAAAATTATGGGATACAGAATCAAAAATTACTCAAATTTTAGGTGTTCTCAATTTGCATGATGTACACAGATTGGCTACTAAATTATCAGGAGGGGAAGAAAAAAGAATTGCTCTAGCAGCCATACTTTTTTCAAATCCAGATTTAATTATTCTTGATGAACCAACCAACCACCTTGATTTAGAAATGATCGAATGGCTCGAGAAATTTCTATCGGCATCAAACGTTAGTTTGCTCATGGTTACTCACGATCGCTATTTTTTAGAAAATGTATGTGATAACATCATTGAAATAGACAACGAACAGTTATACTCTTATCAAGGGAACTTTACTTATTATTTAACACGTAAAGCTGAAAGACAAGCAAACGACTCCGTAAACTTAGAAAAGGCCAAAAATGTTTTCAGAAAAGAACTTGATTGGATAAGAAGACAACCGAAAGCGAGAACTACCAAGTCGAAGGCGCGGGTGGACAATTTTGACGGAATAAAACAAGAAGCGTCAAAAAACTTAAAGGAAGAATCAATTGCAATAGACTTTAAACCTGAAAGGTTAGGAAACAAAATCATAGAACTACATAACATAAGTAAATCTTATGACGATAAAATGCTTTTCAGTAATTTCAATTACAAATTTCAAAAAGGCGAAAAAGTAGGAATAGCGGGGAAAAATGGGGCAGGAAAAACAACACTTCTGAACATAATAACGGGCACTGAACAATCCGATACCGGTAAAGTAGTAGTTGGCGAAACTGTATCTATTGGCATTTTTAACCAAGCAGGGTTAAAACTAAAAAAAGACGTTCGTGTAATAGAAGTGCTTAGAGACATAGCCGAAGTCATTGAACAAAAAGATGGCAAAACAGTAGATGCAGCAAGACTACTTGAAAAATTTTTATTCAATAGAAAAGAACAACACAAATTCGTTTCTACCTTAAGTGGAGGAGAAAAAAGGCGTTTGTACTTAGTTTCGGTTCTAATGAGCAATCCAAATTTTTTAATTCTCGATGAGCCAACCAACGACCTTGATATCATTACTTTATCGATTCTCGAGGACTATATTAAATCATTCATAGGTTGTGTAGTTCTAGTTACTCATGATCGATATTTACTTGACAAAGTTGCTGATCATACTTTTGTATTTGAAGGAGACGAAAAAATTAAAGATCACGTAGGCAAATATTCAGATTATCGTGAATCTTTAAAACTTGCTAAGCTTCAGGCTACCAAAACAAAAAATATATCCCCTAAAATTGAAAAGCCAAAAAAAGAATCTAAAAACAAACTCACTTATAAAGACAAGCTTAAGTTTGAAACCCTTGATAAAGAAATCCCTGTGCTGGAGAATAAAAAAGGCCTGCTAAATGAAGAGATTTCTTCTGGAAACCTGCCAAGTGAAGAGCTTGTAAGCAAAATTGAAGAGCTATCTAAAATTTCAGAAGAAATAGAAACTAAGTCAGTCATATGGATAGAATTAGCCGAATTATACCAATAGCCATTTGTGGTTATAATGCAATTGGTCTGACATTTTCAAAAAAATAAGTTCTTACTTTTAACTAATATTTTATACTTTTAGACAAAATCAAACAAAAGCTATGGAAAATAAAAATTTAAAAAGCCTTGCGGCTAGTGCACTAGCGTTAGGCGCATTAGGATTAATCGCTAATCCTGCAAGTGCAGAAAATTTATTTACTTCAACTGATTTAGGCACAGGAGCTGAATTGCGTTCAGATGTTTTAGGTCTTAATGATGCCGCACCAAGTATTTTCAACAACACCGATATTGAATTAAAATGTGGTGAAGGTAAATGTGGTGAAGAGAAAAAAGCTGAAGGAGAACAAGCTGAAGAATCTAAAACAGGCGAAAGCAAATGTGGCGAAGAAAAGAAAGCTGAGAAAAAAGCAGAAAAAACTGAAGGCGAAAGCAAATCAGGAGAACATAAGTGTGGTGAAGGTAAATGTGGAATGTAATTCACTTAACTATAACGATAAAATGAAGATGGGCTTGTCCCATCTTTTTTTTGCCTATGAATAAAATTAGAGGAGTTGGATTAGGATTCAGAAGAGATATTGCAGATGAAACAATTGCTTTATCAAAAGAATCAAACCCTATTTTAAAACCTGATTTTGTGGAGCTTGCTCCCGAAAACTGGATTGACATGGGTGGCTATTGGCGTGATAAACTTGAACAAATAGCTGCCAATTTTCCTATATCCGCTCATGGACTATCATTAAGTATTGGTTCGCCGGACGAATTGGACATACCGTTTCTTAAAAAAATAAAATCATTCCTTAACGAATTCAACATTCAAATTTATTCTGAGCATTTATCATATTCTAAGTGCGATAATGCTCATTTGTATGACTTACTTCCTATCCCTTTTACTGAAGATGCAGTGAATCATGTTATAGAAAGAATCAAGCAAGTACAAGACATTTTAGAAATGCATTTGGTTATTGAAAATGTATCGTATTACACACCGCTCGCTCCTAAAATTTCTGAATCAGAATTTATAAAAGAAATAGTGACTAGATCAGGCTGTAAAATGCTTTTGGACATTAATAATGTTTACGTAAATGCATTCAATCATAATTACAATGAACATAATTTTATTGATAATTTACCTCTTAATGAAGTGGCATACATGCATATTGCAGGTCATGATAAAATCAGTGATGATTTAATTATTGATACCCATGGACAACCCATTATTGAACCTGTTTACGACCTGTTGAATTGGTCATTACCTAAGTTACCTGAAGTTCCAATTTTATTAGAGCGCGATTTCAATATCCCTAACATGGAATCATTACAAAAAGAGATACAGCAGATTAAAGAAATCACTTCTAAACATTGGAATAAAATAAAAGTTAATGCTTAAAGAAACAACTTCTCTTGCACAGCAAAAACTTGCTAATTATACCAGAACAGGCGACTCAACTGGTTTAACTGAGGCGCGACTTGAAAGAATTCCGCAGTACAGAAGATTGGTATACAATGTCATTAAGGACATATTAGGTCAGGCTTTTCCTATTACTAAAAAGATTCTTGGAAATGAAGATTTTTTTAATTTATGTAATGATTTTTTTAAGGAGCATAACTGTAAAAACACTCAGGTATGGAAAATGCCAAAAGAGCTAATTGATTATGTAAACGATGAAAATTCTGCATACAAATTAGCTCATACTTTTTTACCTGAATTACTTCTTTTTGAATGGCTCGAAATTGAAATTCATACCATGACCAATATTGAGCTGCCAAAGTTGTATAAAATAGACTCTATTGCACAACCGTATTTTGTGAATCCTTACCACAAATTAATTGTTTTACAGAATCCTCTTCATAATAAGCCATTTAAACAATGGAATACCAACCTAGGCCAATATCCTATTTTGATATATCGAAATTTAAGGACGCATAAGGTGCACTTTGAAGAATTATCAATATTTGGATACTTGTTTTTAAGCGAATTACAGAGTAATTCAACAAGATTATTTGAGTCGACATTAGTAAATACTTTAAGCGCACAAAATGTTGCAATCACCGATGCGCAGATACTTTCGAGTTTAGCTTGGTTAAAAGAATTGAATAAAAAAGGCATCGTTTTTAGTGTTTAGCTGCGGCTAATAATTCGTTAGATTTGCCCGCTTAACAAAAACTTTTCTATGAAATCAACTATAACTTTTTTTCTTTTATTGTCCAGTTCAGTACTTTTTGCTCAGTTACCAGGAAATAGCCCTTCTTTTACTGTCACTCAACAAGTTGGTTCTGCTGAAATCTCATTTACATACAAAGCATCTATTATTGAAGATTTAATCGAAAACTTAGCTGACGATAGAGGAATATTTTACCCTGGAGGAAAAACCAATTTTATTGTAAGAACCAATAAAGATTTATTATTTAATGAAGAAAAAACTTTAGTAAAAGGAAACTATGTTGGAGGAATTAAAGTTGGTGAAGATGGCACCTATAGTTTGACTCTTCAAACTGAATATTATAGTTTAAAAGCAGATTCAGAAAAAGATTCAAAAATACCGATTAACATCTTTCAATTGGAAAAATTACCATCTTTCGAATGTTCAATCCAAGGACAGGATTTTGCTATTATGCCCTATCAAGGTGGAATCAATTTCAGTAGTGTTATTATCGTGATTGGTAACCAGGCTTTTCAATTGTCGTTTTCTGTTGATGATTCTGAATTAATTAATAAAATTAGAGTAGACATTGAGAAGGCAGATAAAAATGAGACTGAAAAATTTAAATTTGCTGCACAATATTGTTTCGATTCAAATCAAAACTTGAAAGAAGCAGTTGAATGGGCAATTGTTGCATATGAAGGAGATATAAATCATGTAAACGCAATTCTTCTTGCTAAAATAATGCAGAAGATTGGTGACCTACCAGGAGCATTAAACATCGCTAAGGAGAGCCTTAGTCTTTTACAAAATGATGAATCATTGTCAAAAGTTGAATCAGATAAGATTGAAAATGAAATAGATGATTTAATGAACCTTTGGGCTAACTAGAGGTTTATTACCAAATAATGCGAGAGAACTAGCTAAAGCCATTACCAATAAGCAGCCTATTATATTAAGCCATAAATAGGCAATGATGTCGCCAAAGAAAACGTAAATACTTATTACGATTATTTCGGAGATTATAGCTGAAATAAAAATTGATTTAGCTCCTACTCTCTTCAAGAAGAATGCTACCATAAAAATCCCTAAAATTGTTCCGTAAAAAAGTGACCCTAAAATATTTACGGCTTCAATTAGGTTTTCAACCATGTTGGCAAATAATGCAAATATTATAGCGATAACTCCCCACAACGCAGTAATAGCTTTAGATGCAATTACGTAATGCTTATCAGAACCATTTTTTTTATAAAGTCTTTGATAAAAATCTATCAATGTTGTTGACCCTAACGCATTCAATTCTCCGGCGGTTGAGGACATAGCAGCCGATATTATGACTGCCAATAGCAAACCAACCAAACCTGTAGGAAGGTAATTTAATATAAACGAAAGGAATACATAATCAGAGTCCTTAGCATTGTTACCAGGCAAGGCTGTTTTAACCACATCTTTGGCTTTATTCCTAATTACTTTTGATTCACCTTCAAGCCTTAATAATTCCTCTTTAAGTTGAGCTTTTTCTGACCCTTCAGTTGCTTTGTTAAACTGCTGAATAGCGAGTCGTTTCTTTTTAAATTGGGTTAAATGTTGATTGTTTAATGCATTAAATTCATCCGCATATTCCGTTTTATTTACACTGTCTACTGATGCTTGATCAAAAAGAACCGGATGTTCTTGGAACTGAAAAAAAACAAATACCATAAGACCACATAACAATATAAAAAATTGCATAGGCACCTTTAAAAGGGCATTAAACATCAAACCCAATCGACTTTCCTTTACTGATTTCCCTCCAAGGTATCTTTGAACTTGAGATTGATCCGTACCAAAATAGGAAAGAGCCAAGAAAAGCCCCCCGGTAATGCCTGTCCAAAAGGTATACCTCACACTTGGGTCGAATGAAAAATTAACAATTTCCAGTTTACCCATGCTACCTGCTATAGACAAGCTATCAATAAACGAGATATCATCAGGGATTTTATTCAGTATCACAAAAAATGCAATGAACATTCCCATCATAATTATCATCATTTGCCATTTCTGTGTTAAGCTGACCGCTTTTGTGCCTCCTGAAACAGTATAGATTATCACTAGAATCCCTACAAATAATATAGTATAAGTTAAATCCCAACCCAATGCTGCTGATAATATTATTGCGGGAGCATAGATGGTAATTCCCGCTGCTAACCCCCTTTGAATTAAAAATAAAAACGCAGCCAAAAGCCTTGTTCTTAAATCAAACCTTTGCTCTAGGTACTGATATGCGGTATATACTTTTAGCTTGTAATATATCGGAATAAAAACCGCTGCTACAATGATCAGTGCTAGCGGAAGACCAAAATAATTTTGGATAAACCCCATCCCACTTTCATAAGCCTGCCCAGGCGTAGAAATAAACGTTATAGCACTTGCCTGAGTTGCCATTACCGATAATCCTATGGCTGCCCATCCCATAGATTTGCCACCTAGAAAGTAGGAATGTATGTTTTCGTTTTTACGTGTTTTTACAACCCCGTAAATCACTATCCCAAAAAGGGTGCTTAACATCACAAACCAATCTAATAACTCCATTAGCTAAAGTATTTTGAAATGAAGTAGTAGAATAGAATATTTAAAACAAGAAAAACCAATACAAACCAATAAAAATGGCTCCAACTTTTAAAGAAAGGCGGCTTATTGTTTTCCAACTGTAGGCTTATAATTAATCATGTTTACCAACAATTTATAAGCTCCTGGAACACCCTTGGGTAATTGTCTGAAAAAACTTATTCCGGTATAAATAAAAGCTCCTTTTTCATAATCAGCGACTATTACTGAGCCTTTGGATTTTTCTTCGTCAGGATCACTCCAGGCGATTAGGGGTGTGTATTGCTCATCCCAGGTGCCAGGAAAATACAACCCGCGTTCTTGTACCCAATTATCGAAATCAACTAACGTTAATTTATTTGGAAAGTTCATGATTTTATGGTCAGGAGCTAATAATGTTGGTTTGGCATACTCATCAGTCACTCTTTGGCGAGATAATGTAAAAGGATAAGGGCCAAGTCCTTCTGTTTTTACTCCTCTGTTTGTATTGTACTGATATATTAAAGTCCCACCATTTTTCACATATTCAAGTAAAATGGGTTTACAAAATTCCATTTCTTTCTGCGTGTTTAAAACCCTTATACCTCCAAGAATAGCATCAAACGATTCTAAGCTTGAAGTTACTATTTCGTTTGGCGTTAATATGGTAACATTAAATCCAACCTCTCTTAAATTATCAGGAATTTCATCGCCTGCCCCCATTACATAAGCTATGTTGTTAACATCAGACTTTAAATCAACTTTTTTAAGGTTTACTTCTGACTTAGGAAACAATACTTGTTTAGTAATATGGTCGTATTCGATTGTTTTATAGCCTCTGTTATACTTTTTATTATCAACAATTGCTTCGAATAAAATTTTCTCGTCAGCCGATTCTGAAAGCGTAGAAACTTCGAAGGTGACGACTTTCTCCATTCCTGTCTTTTCAAAAGTTAATTCATGCAAAAAAGGTAAAATTCTAATGTTACGCGGGGCAATTGCACTTACAGTTACTTTCTGGTTTTGTGAAAATGATCTCACTTTTACTGAAACGAACTTTGGATGATCATCGCTTAGAATTACATTTTCTACCATGGGTGTTAATGCAACTTTTGGGTATACTTTAAAGTCTACAATTAGTTCACCTTTAACTCTATCCGATTTTTTGAAATTCACAGGAATATCAAACGAAAAAGACTTGCCATTTATAGTCACTTTGGCAAGGACATTATATGCAGCTGTGTTTTCAGGAACTCCGATTTTATTTGATTCAGAAACAACAAACATATTTTCGAAATTCTCCCACAACCAATAAGGTTGAGACAATTTTTTATTTTGAACTTTAAATTTGTGATTAACTATAATTTCTTGGTTATTGCTTACCTCCTTATTTACATCTATCGTTACTTTTTCAAAAACAAAGCTATCCCAACTAAATGCCATTTCAGAAGGGTTTAACAGTTTAATTCTTGTTTCTGCTGAATCACCTTCTACCGCATATTCAGAAGTTGTATTTGCTTCTAAAAACAAGCCCAACATATTTTGAATAATCTCTTGCGTTTCTTTTAGCTTTTGCTCTTTCTGATCAAAATTCAAAGTTTCAATTTGACTATAAATATTTACCATTTCAGCAATATTTTTTGATGGATTCAGCACGTCAAAGTTTTTAACAACGCTATCAATTATATCGGATATTTCTTTTCCTTCTTTTATGGTTGCCCAGCTAGTTTCTTCCTCTGTAAAAAGCACTTTTTTCTTGTCTCCTTTTACATATTTAAGATATTCTTTTTGACTACCTCTGGCTTTCGACGTTCCAAATCCTTGGCTTTTGTGACTTGACCTTGACACAGAAGATATTTCATTATGCCACATTCCTTTAAGGTTGTTGTAGGTGCCAATATCAATTGATATAAAATCAGCATTGTCCTTAGCTTGTTCAGGAATAGTTTTATCCCACCAAGTAGATGTATTAAAATACAATGATTGAACCTGCCAGGCTTGAACATTATTTAGCTGTTCAGGGTAAGCATTTGGGTCTGCTGCTAAATCAAAGGCTTTTTCAGCTAATATAGCCGATGCTGTATGATGTCCGTGACCTGCCCTACTGTTTGGAGGGAATCTTAGTACGATTACATTTGGCTTAAAATTTCTTATTACCCAAACTATATCACTTAAAACTTCTTCTTCATTCCATTTCTCGAGAGTTTCCTTACTAGTTTTCGAGTAACCAAAATCGACAGCTCGTGTAAAAAATTGTTCACCTCCATCAATTTTTCGAGCTTCCAATAATTCTTGGGTACGCAATAATCCAATGTACTCTCCTTTTTCAGTACCGATAAGGTTTTGTCCTCCATCACCTCTTGTTAATGATAAATAGCCCGTTCTTAAATTCTCACCATTTGCGAGATATGAAATTAACCTGGTGTTCTCATCATCTGGGTGTGCTGCCAAATAAAGTACCGTACCAATTTTATTAAGTTTTTTAAGTTTTAATAAAATTTCAGAAGAAGGTATATTTTGTTGCGCACTCAAAAGAATGCTTACTAGTAATGCTATAGTAATTACCGCAATTTTTTTCATGATTTATGTTAATTAAGCGATGTTAGTGTAAACCGCTTGTACATCATCGTCTTCTTCCATCTTATCCAACATCTTTTCAATGTCGTCAAGTTGCTCGTCAGAAAACTCCACAGGCGATGTTGCCACTCTTTGAAGGCTAGCCTTTGTCACTTCGATTTTTAATTCTTCTATCTTTTTTGATAATGGTCCAAAATCAGTGTAATCCCCGTAGGCAAAAAATACACCTTCTATTTCTTCTATTTCATCTAACCCAGCATCTATAAGTTCAAGCTCAAGTTCTTCGATATCCAATTCATCAGTTTTTGGGAATTCAAATATGGCCTTCCTTTTAAACATATATTCAAGCGAGCCAGTGGGCACCATTATACCGCCAGATTTAGTAAAATAATGTTTCACATTTGCAACAGTTCTATTGGCATTATCCGTTGCTCCTTCAACAAAAACCAAAACCCCATGAGGTCCTTTACCTTCATAGTTGATTTCATCAAAGTTCTCCGCATCTTTACCTGTAGCTCTTTTTATAGCAGCTTCAATGTTATCCTTTGGCATATTTTGCCCTTTAGCATTTTGAATAGATGTTCTTAAAGTTGCATTAATACCTGGGTCAGGTCCCCCTTCTTTAGCCGCCATAGTAATGGCTTTAGCTAATTTAGGGAATATTCTAGACATCTTATCCCACCTTTTCTCTTTTGCAGCTCTTCTATATTCAAATGCTCTTCCCATAATTTAGTATCAGTTTTTTTGAATTAATCTCTTGATGACGAATTGTACATCATAGGTTCATCTTTACCTGCTAACCTTATTAATACTCTGTCAGCCGAAACCTGTTTAAATTTCGATAAATCAACTATTATTTGTTTTGAAATTAAAGCTTCACAATTATCACTATCGTCTAAATAAAGTTTCAAGTTAACTTTAGGGGGCATTGATTTCATTGCCATCCCATTCCAAACAGCTCTAAATTCAGCATTTCCACAACCACCACTGTAAGTCACATCAACCTTCAGTCTTTGTCCAATTATTTCTGCATTATTAATGGTGAAAAAATCATCCTTTAATTCAACAGAAACATCATTTGATAATTCTTCAACATAAATATTAATTGGTTCCGTGTCCTCCGAATTATTTCGCTTTTCTAATTCATTTGGTTTCGCAGGTTCTTCATTCTGGACTATGCTTATTTCTTGCTTTTGTTTAGCATCTTCTACTTGTAATTCAGCCGTTTTTCCGACAGCTGTAGTGCCCTGCTGACCGACTAATCCAGCAGCTTCTTTTTTCACCTTGCACCCAAACAAAAGCGCTAACGATAAGATTAATACTATTCTCATGGCTTAACAATTAATTTTTGGGTGCTTGAATAAACTGAACTCGAAACTTTTACTAGGTAAAACCCTGCCACCAAATCAAGAGAGATTGAAGTTCGATGGTAGTTGCTTCTTAAAAAAACAACTTTCCCAAGCTGATTATATATTTTAATATTAGCATTTTTCGGTATTCTTTTAATTTCCAAAATTCCGTTTGACGGGTTTGGAAACATTCTAAATTTAATGTCATCTTCTGAAATTCTATCAACAGACATGACATGACCTTGACAAGGTCTTCTTGTTCCGTCTAGCGTTTTTGTACCTGTTGAGTTAGGATCAAGGTACAAATCCAATCTTCTATCTGCAGCTGTATCATCTTGATCCCAGTGATGCCAAAACTTACCGTAATAATCAGGGGCTGTTTGACTGTTACATGTTGCTGCTCCGCCCGTTAATGTTCCAACTAATCTTCCATTTTGATCAAACATTCCCGAACCTGAAGAACCACCCTCAGTTACAGCGTGGCCATTAGCAGTAGTGACCCAATTGACGCGCCAATGTGTGTTATTTTTCACTCCACCATAAGTATCAGATACTGCCGCGGCTCCGTATGTTGAGATTTTCTTGACATCTCCAGCAGGGTGATGAATCGATACACCACTGGTTGGAATATCACCCGAATTGTCCCATCCTGAATAATAAATATCTGTAGATTTAGCAATGGTGTCGTTTAATTCTATTAACAAAAAATCTGAATCCTTGTCACCGGCAGTAGTGCTTTGCGCTTTTTTAGAACATCCTGTTATTGTTGTATAATTAATAGCGCCTTCGCCAGGTGGATTATTGCAATCTACACTTTGATAATTCAAATAAAATATAGATTGTCCAAAATCAGATGAAGTTGAGCTCTCAGCGCAGTGATCGGCCGAAATAATATAGGGGGTGCATCCTCCTGCCGTATTGTTCATTATCGTTCCCGAACACCAATAAAAGGACCCTTGATCTCTAAAACTAATTCTCACCGCAGCATCTCTTTGGTTTTGCCAATTGGCTCCTTCACTACAATTCACATTTATCTCACAGGGGTCTGAGTCACCAAAATCTCTATCTAAATTAACTGGTTTCACTTCAACATCTCTATAAAAGTAACCTACTTCTTCTAAATCAACAATTGGCTTTTCGATTACCCAATTTGGCGCTGAGTATTCTAAAATAACTTTATCAGCTAAAAGAAAACTTGTAGCAAACGTCCCACCATCAATATTATCAGCACTAGTAAATGGACCAAGTAGCTGCTTTTTGTCATCTGTAAAAACAAACAACTCTCCTCCATTAGGAATTAAAAATTGATCAAAATAAAGTCCCAATCCTTTAGCTGAAGGGCTCTCAATTTGAATTTGCCATACCTTCTTGTCTCCATCAGAGTATACTTGTTTGAAATCTTTAAATTCAATATTTGCTTTTAGCGCAATCCCAAACCGATAAGAGAATTCATTTTTCTCATCTTCTAAATTTATCGAAGTTATTTCAGGTGGCTGTATTTCAGCTCTAGTTGGTTCTTTATCTAATTCTGTATTAAATGAAAAAGGTGACATGTGCTGTGCTTGAGCTCCAAAGCCAACCAACAGTGCCATCATCAGGAAGGTTTTTTTCATAGGAATCTGAATAGTGCTCAAAGATAGTTATCGGATATCAAATGATAGCTTCTGAAAATTATCTTTGTAAAAAACACGACTAATGAGTAAAAAAATAAGTACTGATAAGGCTCCCAAACCAGTAGGTTTATATCCCCACGCACGAAAAGTTGGTAATCTTATATTTTTATCCGGAGTTGGACCAAGACAAGCGGGTTCTGGCAATGGAGACAGCAAAGTACCGGAACTTGATATTGATTCAAAAGGCAATTTTGTGAACTTCGATTTTGAGGCTCAATGCCACGCCGTTTTTAAAAATGTTCGAATGGTGCTTGAAGCATCTGGTGCTAAATGGGAACATCTTGTTGATGTTACCGTATTTTTAGTAGATATGAAACGAGATTTCAATACTTTCAATAAAATTTATGCTGAATATTTCAAAGACAACCAACCGTGTAGGACCACGGTAGCGATTAATGCTCTGCCTACACCTATTGCCATTGAATTAAAATGCATCGCTGCTATTTCTTAGTAGGTTATGAATGCCAAATTAAAGGAGCTCATTTTAGTGGAGCATTGAAAACGACAAGCCTTATTTATTCTCAAATTTGTTAATGATAAGGAATCGAAGTTTGATAACTTAATGGAATTGTTTTTTTGCCCTAAAACTCTTTTAGCCCAAAGGGCTGCTTTTGCGGTCAGCCACATTCTTGAAGAGTCTCCTCAGCTTGCTGGTAAATATGAATACCAACTAGTAAACCTTCTTAACAAAAGGGTACATGATGCCAATAAAAGGTGTATTGTTAAGTTTTATATGACCCACGAAGTATCAGAGGTAAATACATCCTTGATGATTGATAATTGTTTCAAATTATTGATGGATCCAAAAGGAGCAATTGCAATTAAAGCGAGCGCCATGTCAGTGCTTTTTAATTTTTCTAAAATTTATCCTGATTTACAAATTGAGTTAAAAGCTGTTATTGAATCGCAATTGAAAAATGGTTCAACTGGATTTCTAAATAGAGCCAATAAAATATTAAATTATTTAAATAAATAACGCCACCTTGACTAGCCTGAGAAATTCATTTTTTATACTCCCTATTTTAACATTAATAATCTCTTGCCAAAGCAAGAACAACCCACAATCAATGTCAATCAAAGCGCCCATTGCAAAAAAGATAAATAAAGGATTAAAGACCAACGACAATACCAGAAATGACCCTTATTTCTGGATGAGCGAAAGAGATAACGCAGACGCCATCAAGTATCTAAACGACGAAAATGCGTTCACCAAATCAGTGTTAAAAAACACCGAAAAATTGCAAGAAGACTTGTTTGAAGAAATAACAAGTAAAATAAAAAAAGACGACAGCAGTGTTCCTTACAAGCTTGGTGGATACTATTATTTTGTGAAATACGAAGGTGAAAAAGAACATCCTATTTTTTGCCGAAAACACAATTTAGACGCTGAAGACCAAATCATTTTGGATGTAAACAAATTTGCTAAAGGCAAGTCATATTACGAAGCTGGTGGATTGTCTATTTCTACCAACGATCAAATTTTGGCCTTTGGTGAAGACACCTTAAGCAGAAGAATTTATACCATTCGATTTGTTGATTTAACAACTGGTAAATTGCTTACTGATAAAATTAAAGGCGTATCGGAAAAAGCGGTTTGGGCCAAAGACAACAAAACGGTTTTTTACGTAAAAAAAGACAAACAGACACTCCGTGAATTTCAAGTTTATAAGCATGTTTTAGGAACTCCTCAAAAAGAGGATAAATTGGTGTTTGAAGAAAACGACGAGCTTTTTAGTGTTGGAATAGGCAAACTGAAATCTAAAAAAGAAATTGTGATTCACAGTTCATCAACCACAACCGATGAGTACAGATTGCTTTCAGCCGACAAACCAAACGAAGATTTCAGGTTGTTTTTACCAAGAGAGGCAGGTCATGAATACTCTTTGGAACATGCCGCTGGTTACTACTACATCTTGACAAATAAAAACGCATTGAACTTCAAACTCATGCGCTGTAATGAATCAGATAATTCACTAATTAATTGGGTGGACGTTGTTCCTCATCGCGACAATGTATTGATTGAAGATATTGAGATTTTCGAAAAATTTTTGGTGGTAGATGAAAAAGAAAACGGCCTTAATCGATTGCGAATTATGTCCGCCGACGGGTCATCCGATCAATTTTTGAACATTGAAGAAGAGACATACTCTATCTATGTAGGAACAAATTTTGGCTACGAAACTGATATTCTACGCTACGGTTATAACTCCATGACCACGCCTGCATCAGTTATAGACTACAATATGATTACCGGCGAAAAAACGTTATTAAAACAAGAAGAAATTCTGGGTGGTCATGTTCCTAGTAATTACATTACTGAGCGAATTTGGGGAACATCGCATGATGGCGAAAAAATTCCGATGTCTTTGGTTTACAAAAAAGGATTCAAAAAAGATGGAAATGCTCCGGTTTTACTTTACGGATATGGTTCATACGGTCATACCATTGATCCTTCGTTTTCAATTTCGCGTTTAAGCCTTTTAAACAGAGGCTTTGCTTTTGCAATTGCCCATGTAAGAGGCAGTGAATATTTGGGTAGAAATTGGTATGAAGAAGGTAAAATGCTTAATAAAAAAAATACCTTTTATGATTTTATAGCTTGTGGAGAAAAGCTTGTTGAAGATGGCTTTACCAATCCTAAACAATTGTATGCTTATGGAGGGTCAGCTGGTGGTTTGCTGATTGGAGCAGTAGTTAACATGAAGCCTGATTTATTTAATGGCGTGATCGCTGCAGTTCCTTTTGTTGATGTATTAACTACCATGCTTGATGAAAGTATTCCGCTCACTGTTGGGGAATATGAAGAATGGGGAAACCCGAACGAAACAAAGTATTACAATTATATGAAAAGCTACTCACCTTACGATCAAGTAGTAGCTCAAGATTATCCCAATATTTTAGTAACAGCTGGGTATCATGATTCGCAAGTTCAATATTGGGAACCAGCCAAATGGGTTGCAAGGTTGCGCAACCTTAAAACCGACACCAATCAACTACTACTATTCACCAATATGGAGTTTGGCCACAGCGGATCTTCAGGGCGTTTTGAAAGTTTAAAAGAAGTAGCTCTTGAATATGCCTTTTTACTTCAGTTGGAGGGTATAGAAAAGTAAATCTAGACAGCTTCAACGAACTGGTGATGAACATTATCCAAAATATGTAATAACTTTTCTGGAGAATATTCAGTTACCAATTGCTGCCTAATGGGTTTAAAATTGGGAATGCCTTTAAAATAGTTGGAGTAATGTCTCCGCATTTCAACGACTCCAAGAGTCTCGCCTTTCCAGTCTAACGACATTTCTAAATGTTTTTTTGCTGCCATTGCCCGATCTTCAATGGTTGGTTTCGCTAAATGTTCTCCGGTTACCAAAAAATGTTTTACTTCATTAAAAAACCAAGGATTACCTATGGCGGCGCGACCAATCATTACTCCGTCAACACCAAACTTGTTTTTCATTTCAAGAACTTTTTCAGGAGAATCTAAATCACCATTGCCAAAAACAGGGATTTTCATTCTTGGGTTATTTTTAACGTCTCCAATTAAACTCCAGTCGGCATCGCCTTTGTACATCTGCTTTCGGGTTCTACCATGAATTGAAATAGCCTTTATCCCTACGTCTTGAAGACGCTCTGCCACTTCTACTATGTATTTGGTACTGTCGTCCCACCCAAGTCTAGTTTTAACCGTAACAGGTAAACTGGTTGAGTTTACAATCTGCTTCGTCATTTCAACCATTTTCGGTATATCTTGAAGAATGCCCGCCCCCGCACCTTTGCATGCAACCTTTTTTACCGGACAACCATAATTGATATCAATGATGTCGGGGTTTGCCTGTTCAGTAATTCGGGTAGCCTCGCGCATGCTTTCAATATCGTAACCAAAAATTTGAATTCCAATTGGCCTTTCGTATTCAAATATATCAAGCTTTTGAACACTTTTTACCGCATCCCGGATTAAACCTTCTGATGAGATAAACTCGGTAAACATAAGATCAGCGCCATATTCTTTGCAAAGCGCTCGAAAAGGAGGATCACTGACATCTTCCATAGGTGCTAAGATCAAAGGAAAATCATTAAGCTCTATATTGTCAATCTTTATCAATACTTAAATTTGGGGACAAAATTAACCAAAGGTTGCTATGTCTTTTCTAAAATCTTACGCTGATAAATCTACTTCCTACCATTTCTTAGCATTTGGAATTGTTGCTATGGTTTGTTTTTTTCTTTTTTCTTTTTTCGGCGTTGTTGCTGCAATTTTAGTTTACGATTTCAACCTATTAAACAACCCGAATTTCACTAGCCAAATAAGCGGCCCCAAGGTGGTAAATGCCTTACGGCTGATTCAACTCTTTAATGCAGCTGGACTGTTTATCGTTCCACCGATTGTTTATTCTATACTTTTCGGATACAAACCTTTAAAGTTTTTCAAACTTAACTCAAAATTTTCTTTAAAGTCGACCTTTATGGTATTGGCAATTATGATTGTTGCCTTGCCACTTATTAACTGGATGGCGGTTGCTAATTCAAGTATGCACCTTCCCGGATTTCTGGCGGATCTTGAATCGTGGATGAGAAGATCTGAAGAAAGCGCAAAAATACTTACCGAGGCTCTTCTAAATATGGAAACTTATGGAGTATTAGCCGCAAACCTAATAGTGGTTGCTATAATTCCTGCAATTGGCGAAGAGTTGTTTTTCAGAGGAGGATTACAGCAAATTATGCAAAAAGGAACAAAAAATCATCATTTAGCAATTTGGATAACTGCCTATATTTTTAGTGCCTTGCACATGCAATTTTTAGGTTTCTTCCCAAGAATGTTTTTAGGAGCTCTTTTCGGTTACCTTTTCTATTGGTCAGGAAGTTTATGGTTGCCAATTATAGGGCATTTTCTTAACAATGGCTTGGCGGTTTTAGTTGCATTCATGATTCAACGAGAAAAAATTGATACCACTGTTGAAACCGTTGGAGCCAATTCTGGAGACATCACTTTTGTGATTTCAAGTGGCCTACTATTGGGCTTTGTAGTTTATTCATTTTATAAGAACAGCAACAGTTCAAGGGTGGAAAGCTAAATTTGAATTAACGATACTGAATACCCCAAGTTAAAAAATGTTATCTTAAGATCGTCAAAGGGGCTTAAATCATTATGTTCAGAAAAGGTTTCCTATAGATGCTGAAACAAGTTCAGCATCACGTGGTCATTACAGGGTAACATCTTGAGAATGACCCGTTCTATAATAGGGTAACAAGTTTATGATACATTATTGCAATAAAAAGCCCCACTCAATGAGCAGGGCTTTATAAATATGTTTCAAAGCTTTATCTTCTCCTTTTTCGTTCCACTTTTTCGAGCGTAGAGTAGTTAATCTTTAGTGCTTGTACTTTTCTAAGCTCTTGCTTAACTTCGGTAATTACGCCCATTTTAGTTTCTTTATTTACTTTTAATGAGGTAATTAATTTCGGAATTAACGCTTCAACAACTTCGGTTCTTTTTTGCTCAATATATGGAGCAACATCCGAAACTTTAGCGAATTGATCATTTAACTGGATACGCGGTTCTGTACCAAATTTCTTTGAGTCGTTAGGTTCACCAATGTATATATAACTTACCAAAGCCTTGTTTTCTAACTTCTCAATTTCGGATGCTTCAGGCTGCGATAGTTTAACTTTTAAGTCAACTTCACGCATAACTGTTGTAACCATAAAAAAGAAAAGTAGCATAAATACGATATCTGGTAACGATGCTGTAGATATTGTTGCGCCTCTACTCTTTTTACCTTTACTAAACTTTGACATAATTATTTCCCTCCGATATTAATGTTCTTAGGCTCAGCCTCTGATATTCTTTGTGGAAAAATCTTTCTTACAGCCTTTACTTTTGCCTTGTCCTTAGATTCAACTAAAAAGTCATACGACACGCCAAATTCATTCTGAGCAAGATCATTTCTTAGCTCATTGTATGCAGCAGCTAATTCGTTCTGAACCTGAATGTACAAATCGTACGATGTACCATTGTCATTTTGCAATGATATTACCTGTTTACTAACTGCATAATCTCCAAAAAAAGGAACGTTAATTACTGTTTTAGAAGGTAAATTTTCTTGGTTATCAGGATTAGCAATGAATTCTTTAGCTTTCTCTTTTAACTCTGAAATATCTGTCATTTCACCTTCAACCAACAATTGATCATTGGCATTAGCCAAAACAACAAAAACATTTCGTTGCTTAATTGGAGGTGGCTCGGGCTGATTTATATCTAATGGCGGCGGCAATCTTCTTGCGAGGCCCAAATCGGTATCCATTGTGGTGGTAACCAAAAAGAAAACAAGCAATAAGAAAGCAATGTCGGCCATAGAACCAGCATTTATTTCTTGTAATTCTCTTCTGCCTGCCATAATTATTTTTTAATTAACCCCATTATTGAAGTAACAACAATTGAACCTCCTGCACCTACAAACAAGATGTAGAACATATACAATCCCGCACCTGACCATTTTGAAGAAGTCTCGGTGGTTGTTTCTGGATAATCTTTTAATATTTCACCATCAGCCATAACATAACTGATTATAAATACTACTAACATAGCAGCGATTCCGATTAATGAACCTTTTAAAGAAGATGGTTTAGACAGTATTCCTACCACAGCACCAAAAAGGGCGACTAAGAGTCCTAACCCAAAAAGAAGGTAAGTGAAGTACAATACATAATCTACTGGCCAACAACTAACGCAAATTGCATCATCAAAGTCCAGTATAGTCATAAGAGTAAGAATAACTCCTAGTGCGCTGAATATCGGAACAATAAATTTAGATAGATTCAACATATGCTTATTTTTTAGCGTTATGTTTAACTAATAAATCTATAAAAGATATTGAAGCGTCTTCCATATCATTTACGATAGAATCTACAGTAGATAAAATGTAATTGTAAAAAACTTGAAGAACCATCGCTACAAGAAGACCCGATACAGTTGTAATTAACGCAACACCAATACCATCAGCAACAATACCGGGAGATATGTTATTTGCTGCGGCAATGGCATCAAATGCCCCAATCATACCTATTACAGTTCCAAAGAAACCAAGCATAGGAGCTAAAGCAATAAACAATGAAATCCAAGACAATCCCTTTTCTAACAATCCAAGTTGAACTGAGCCGTAAGAAACTACCGTTTTCTCAACCATGTCAAGCCCTTCATCTGACCTTTCAAGGCCTTGATAAAAAATACTAGCAACAGGCCCACTTGTATTTCTACAAACTTCTTTTGCTCCTTTAACTCCGTTTGAGCTTAAAGCGCCTTCAACTTCTTCTAATAATTTTTTAGTGTTAGTCGTTGAAAGAGAAAGATAAAGGATTCTTTCTATACTTAAAGCCAACCCTAAAATTAAACAGATTAAAACGAATGACATAAACATCGGGCCACCGTCAATAAATTTTTCTTTAAGTACTTGGTGAAAAGTTTTTTCTACTTCCACCTCTTCAACAGGTGCAGGGGTAGCAACTTCTTCAACTGTTTTAACTGCCATTGCAGCAGAGTCTGTTGAGGAAGAATCTCCTTCAACCATTTCGGTTGTAGCTTCGTCAATTTCTTCTTCTTGAGCTGTTAACGAATTATTGAAACCAAAAACCATAACGGCTAGTAATGCTGCTAAGGCTAGGGTTCTTTTACCTTGTAAAAAGTGTAAAAAAAGTAACAATTTAATCTTTAATTTCATGATTTTTTGGTTTGATTTACTGTTTATTTTAATTTTAGATTTACAAATATATTTTTTTATGTGGAGAGCATCAAAAAATTCAACGATGCCATCGTTTTATCACATAAATATTCTTTAAAAAGTATCACTATTTAGGTAGTTTTATTGCCTAAGTAGTTAAATCATCAACTCCGTTTTCTGCTCGAATCCGAGGTTTTATATCTTCTCTCCTGCTTCACTGATAAAAAAATAAGTTGCGGAGAGAGAGGGATTCGAACCCTCGTTACACTTGTGATGTAAACACGCTTTCCAAGCGTGCGCCTTCAGCCACTCGGCCACCTCTCCTTCACCTAGCTTGTTCTCGAATTGACCTATCAATGAACAGACCGGCAAAATACAAAAATTTTAATCTCACTCAAGCACGCAACTATTATCTAATTATTAATTTGAAGATTTAATTATTCTGCGGTGCAACCAATGGGTCAATTTCAATTGCTTTTTGTATGTATTGATCACCTTTTTCAGCAAACCCTAAGTTGTTGTAGGTTAGCCCAACATTTATTAAAACATGAGGATTCTTAGGTTCAATTTTTTCTGCCTGCAAGAATATATCTAACGCTTCATTAACTTTCCCTTGAATAGCGAATACAACCCCTAATTTTTGTAAAATATTAGTGTTTTGTTTATCAAAATTATGAGCAATTAATAGTAATTCTTCTGCTTTCAACAAATTACCAAGAGATTTTCCATATACTTCGCCAAGCTTGCCGTATATTTTAACTTCATCATTTTTATACTTTAAATAAGTTTGATAAGCTAAAACCGCAACTCCAAAACTTTGGGTTTTCACTGCTTTATCACCAACATATTCAAGGTTTTGAAATGCATGATTAACCTCGCCTTGAAGTTTGAGACAATTTTCATACATCATTATTGCATTGTTGTAATCACCTACTTCAGAATAAGTGTTACCTAATAAAATCATTGGTTGTGCGTAACTTGGATAAATATTAATTGATTCTCGAAGGTGGAGAAAAGCTTCATTCAAATATTGATCTTTTAATTCTTTATTCTTTTCTACTTTAGCCATATCCAAAAGAGCTAATCCGGCTGACATTTTCATTTTGGCACTTTTGGTTGAAACCTCGACATCAGTTAATGCAAGAGTTTGGTCATTTTGCCAAGCATAGTTTCTTGCAATTGTTTTAATTGATGACAGCAAACTAACTACCACCAATATACCCAACCCTAATTTTTCATTTCTTTTTACAACTTGAATAAGCAGGTAGCCGAGCATTAAACTGAATCCAATACCTGACACATACATAAACCTTTCGTTCATAAAAGTGCCAATCGAAAACAGCAAGTTGCTGTATAAAGAAAATGAGATAAAATAAATAAGAATTGAAAAAGCAATAATTTTTCTAGTTTTAAGAGTCTTCACAAAAACAACAAGTAGTATGATGTGAATTAAAATCGAAACTATAACACCAAAATCTGTGAAACCAACTAGTTCAATTTGTTTTGGATAATAATCGTGGGTTAACGGATGCGGAAAAACCAACAGTTTAAAATATAGCAGATAAGTTAAAAAGGTTGTTGCATATTTTTCAATATTGGTAGCATTAACATATGGATTATTCATTAATTCTTTTGCTACTTCCGTTTGCATTCCTCCTATTACATTTAATCTGATAATTAAGTACACAAACGTCGCAATCAATAACGGTGACATGGATATACCTACCTTTTTTAAATCAAATTCCTTGAAAAAATATACAGCTAAAGGAAGTATCACTAAAAAGGTAATCGATGACTCTTTTGACATTAGGCTTAGGCCAAAAAATAGCAAAACCAAAATCCATCGAGTAAACGTAAATAACGAATAGCTTTTGAGGTAATACCTGAACGCAACTAAGGCAAACAAAAGACTCAATATTTCATCTCTTCCTTTTATGTTGGCAACAACCTCTGTATGCAAAGGATGCGTCGCCCATAGTAAACTTGTGAAAAAAGCAATTGACATCCACCATTTATTAGTTATGGGAAAAAGATCAGCCAATAAAAGGAATAATATGTAGCATGACAATCCATAAAGCATTGCGTTTATAAAGTGACTTATTCCCGGCGATTTCCCGAAAAACTCCCACTCTAAAGCATGGGTAATTAGAGTGAAAGGCCGGTACCTACCTCCAGAAACTAGATTCTTCTTTTTCCCGAAAAAACCAACCATAGCATCGTTCGACACCAAATCTTTAATACCATCAATTCCTTGTTTTGTAAATTCATTGTGAATAATCACAATTTTGTCATCTAGAGCATAATCAAAAGATATTGTATTTGCATAAAGAATAAACCCAAGGGCAAATAACAGCAATGATGGAGTTTTTAAATTTGCACTCATTTTTATTAAGCCATTTCACCTTTTAGTGATCTTGACAATGCAAATCGAAGTTCATTTGGTTCAAGGTTTTTTCCTAACAAATGCATTGTTTTGGTGATTGCTGCTTCAATAAGTATATCACTACCGCCGGTTACTCCAATCTTTTCTAATTTACTACTGGTTGAATATTTTCCTTGTTGAACCGTACCGGTATCACATTGTGATATATTAAATACCACAATACCTTTTTGTATTGCAGCTTCTAACAAATTAATAAACCAATCTGCGGTTGGCGCATTTCCTGCTCCAAATGTTAGCATAATTAACACTTTCAATTTAGGTGTAACTAAAATACTTTCTACGCTATTTAATGATATACCTGGATATAGATACAGTACTTGAAGGTCATCGCCCATTTCAGTTAGCACTTCAAATTTTTCATCAATAGGCTTATGAATATAATTTGATTTGTATTTAATACTTACCCCTGCTTTAGCTAAAATAGGATAGTTAGGTGAATTAAATGCATCAAAATACTCCGTACTGTTTTTATGGGTTCGGTTTCCTCTATATAGCTCATCTTCAAAAAACACTGCCACTTCAGGAATCTTTGCTGATCCATCTTCGTTCTTTGTTCCGGCAATTTCGATTGCAGTTATCAAGTTTTCTTTTCCATCAGTTCTGATTTGACCAATAGGCAATTGTGAACCAGATAAAATCACAGGTTTAGTTAAACCATACAACATAAAGCTTAGAGCAGATGCCGTATAGGCCATAGTATCTGACCCATGTAACACAACAAATCCGTCGTATTTACTGTAATTACTTTCTATTTGTTTTGCTATTCTTTTCCAATCATGGTGCGTAATATTTGATGAATCAATAGGTACATCAAATGAAATAGAATCAATATTCAAATTGAATTTTCCTAGCTCAGGTAAATGCTCTTCCAAATGATGAAAGTCCAGTGGAGTTAGTGATCCTGTAATAGGGTCAACCTCCATTCCAATAGTTCCGCCAGTATAAATTATTAAAACGCTTGATTTCATTCTTCGCCGAAGTTAAAAATAGATTTCGCATTTCGGGTGGTAACATCCGCAATATGTTCTAATGAACATTGATAAACAGATGCCATTTTTTCTGCTACCAAAGTAAGATAGCTTGTTTCGTTTCGCTTTCCTCTATGAGGTATTGGCGCTAAGTATGGAGAATCCGTTTCAAGAACTAAAAAATCTAAAGGAACCTTTTCAAGAGTTTTATCCAAGCCGCTATTTTTAAAAGTTAGCACCCCTCCTATACCCATTAAAAAAGTTTCATACTTCATTATATGCTGTGCCTGTTCAATATTACCAGTAAAGCAATGAAAAATACCAAAAAGGTTTTCATCAAGGTGTTTGTCTACTATTTCAAATAACTCATTAAACGATTCACGAGCATGGATAATAATGGGCATCTTTTTTTCTTTTGCAAACAACAGTTGTTGCTCAAAAGCTTCTTGTTGATACTTTAGTGATGTTTTATCCCAAAACAAATCAATACCTATTTCACCAACCCCATAAAATTTACCTTGGTCAAGGTTCAATTCTCCATCTTCAAATTGCTTAAAAATAAAATCCAGTTGAGTTTTGTACTCTTTGGTTACCGATGTAGGATGCAGCCCCATTAAGGGGAAACAGTTGTTTGGGTATGCATTGCAAAGATTGTAGAACTGTTTTGTGGACTCTTGATCAATGTGCGGTATACACATTTTAGTGATTCCGCTATTTAGAGCTCGTTGAATCACTTCTTTTTGGTCTAATTCAAATTGCTCAGCAAAAAGATGAGTATGGGTGTCTATAAACTGCATCATGCAAATAAAGCAATTGATGGTTTATAACAAGCTTTTTTCTCTTACCATTTCCAGTTTAGCCTCGTTTCATTTTTCCGCTTTTTAGAGCAGCTTGTTTATATCCTTGAATATTTTTCACTACAGGTAAACCGTTGCTTTTCTCGCTCAAATTCAATTATTCCAGTGGGGC
>TARA_B110000037_G_scaffold22685_1_pt1 | contig 67459 bp, 61 predicted proteins | sample TARA_B110000037 | Tara Oceans TARA_B110000037 (sample SAMEA4397196) | marine metagenome | biome: Polar Biome; feature: [MIX] marine epipelagic wind mixed layer (ENVO:01000061); material: water (ENVO:00002006), including particulate matter (ENVO:01000060) such as... | depth 10-100 m | reverse complement strand
AATTCATCGCCAAACGCGCCAAGTGTTGGTTTTAGATCATCAATTGCTACAAAAATGACATTGGGTTTTCTTGCGCCATTAATACCTTGAGCGGGAAGGTTTAAAGCAACGAAGAAAATAAGTACTATGAAAATTAGGTGTTTCATAAATCTATAGCTCATACTTTTTGTTAATCAATTAGGTTTAACCAACAGTTCTATTGTTGGTGAAAAAGGTGTTGTTGAATGCTCAAATTATAGAGCTATCCATTTTATAAGACAGCTCTTTAATTGAGGTACCAATTCAAAAAAAATAATTCATTATTATTCTTAATACGTATTCCTAATTGGAGATTTCGTTATTTGCATTAATTTCAGCAACTGCTATAGGGATAGACATAACTAGTGTTTCGGCTGTTTCATGTGCTACATCTACGCTGGATTTAAATGATGCCGCTGTATTATGTGGAATAATTATAGTGTTTAGAAAGTAAGTATACCCACGACGTCTATTATTAAACCAATCATGTCCTTCTCCTATTAACTCAAACTGATATTCTTTCATAATAGCTGATCTAAAGGAATCTTGTCCACCAGAATAGCCAGCGTGCGGGCTAAGACCAACTCTTCCTAGCACTTCTGTGACATAAGTCATTTCTTGACCATTTTGTAACTCATTAGAAATCTCTGAAAGCATCAATAGTAAATCCGAATACCTATAGACTTTAAAGTTTTTATTTGTTTCTCTGACTGCATTATTAGAATCTCTTGACCCTAGTTTAAATAGGTAAGGAAAGGAATTCCCAAAGCTTGATCTAGAAAGATTTGTTGGATATGACCTTTCTGTACTTCCATTATTCCCACGGGTCCAAGTACTAACATAAGTAGTTGCTAAACGTGGATCGCTTGGATAGGTAGCAGCATGTAAATCATAATTTTCGATGTTTATTTTGAACCAACCAAATGTAGCTGCCTTAGTATACCAGTTTGGCGTAAATGCTCTTGTATGATCTAACGATGCACCTACTACAGATTGAAGCTCAAAAATAGATTCTTCTGTATTATTTCCATTAGTCCCTAAAAACAAATTATCAAAGCTAGGAAGAAGACCATAAGCGCCATACGCTTTGATGGCTTCATCATACGCCAATTGCCAATAGTTTAAACTTGAATCTTGAATAGCGCTTGATGCTGTGGCTAAGGTCATGTAAACCTTTGAAAGTAGCATGTCTGCCGCAAAGGGTTTTGGAGTTCCACTTGCTACCGCTCCATTCATTAACTGTTGTGCTCTTTTTACATCTATTATAATTTGTGCATAAATAGCTTCAATAGGAGATTTAGCAAGATGAACCGTTTCTGTTGTGGTTGGTGTTGTTCTTAAAGGAACTTCACCCCAAAGTCTAACAAGGTTAAAATAATTGAAAGCTCTTACAAAATAGGCTTGTCCAATAACATCGTTTATAACTAATTCATCAGGCGTACTTGGATTGTCAAATACGGTTGCCGAATTAATAGCATCGTTAGCGCGTCCAATTGTTTGATAAATACCAAGCCAAGAATTTTCAATTGCTACTAAACCACTAGAGGGCTTTAGAGCAGACAGGGTGCTATTGTAGCTATTATTATTTCTATTCCCTGTACGTCTCGTCACCATTAAACCAGAATTTACATTCGTTAAGAACAAAAACTCGTTGCCGTAGTATTCGTATTGCACCATCGCTTCGTAGATACCGAATAATGCAGACGTTGCATTACTTGCCGAACTGTATACATTATCATTGGCTAAAAAAGGCGGTTCCTCTTCCAAACTACAACTCGTAGATAGTATGCCTAATATGATTAAAAAAGTGAATTTATAATTTTTCATTTTTATAGTTTTTAAAATTAAAATTTAAGGTTTAAACCTAACATGATGGTTTGCGCATTAGGAAATCCATTCCAATCTACGCCGACAATATTTCCATTGTTTAAGAAATTAGTTATTTCTGGATTATATCCTGAATAGTCCGTAAGCGTAACTAAATTCAAGCCTGTTATGTAGACATTAGCACTGCTAAAAACATTTGTTTTTTCCACTGGAATATCATATACTAATGTAATGTTGCTTAGTCTTAAGAAGCTACCATCCTCAATTATTCTATCTGTGATAGCTGGAGATCCAGATTCTCCTAAATATCCTACTCTAGGGTAGCTATTTGACTGTGCATCGGGTCTCCAAGCATTGTTGTAAGCTTCAGACAAGATATTTGCCGATCTGCCTTCAGCAGTTCCTAATTGGATTAAATTGCCATTAGCAATTTCATTACCATAAACACCATTAACCTGAACACTTAAACTCAATCGTTTATAGTTCATGTTTAAATAGCCCCCATAAACGAAATCCGGATTTGGGTTCCCAATGATAGTTCTATCTGCTTCCGTAATAGCGTCATCTCCATCTTGATCAACGATACGTACATCGCCAGCTTGTGCTCCAGCTACAGTAATATCATCATCGGTTTGATAAATACCATCCGTTTCAAATCCATAAAACAACCCTATTTGTTCGCCTTCCATAAAGATATTTGCTGGCGCTCTAAAATAGTTACCTGTTGATATATTTTCACCTCTATAAAAGACACGATTTTCTAACGTCCCATTTATATAAATGTCTTCTGGACTGCCTCCTAAGTTTTGAATTACACTTTTATTAAAGGCGATATTACCGCCTAAATCGATGCTAAAATCATTCTTATTAATAAGTGTTCCGCTTAAAGTAAGCTCAACCCCTTTATTGCTGATACTTCCTCTATTAATCAGCAACGATGTAAAACCTGAAGAGGGCCCTAAAGGTTGATTTAATAATAAATCATCCGTTTGTTTATCATATATATCTATACTCCCTGTTACTCTATTTTTCCATAGTCCAAAATCCAACCCAACGTTTAACTGTCTCGTAGTCTCCCACTTAAGATTAGGGTTACTCACATTTAACGGCACAAAGCCAATACTGGTGCCTTCATCTGAATTACCATACAATGTTGGTCCATAATTCGCAAAGGTTTGGTATGCAGATATCCCTTGATTACCAGTCATACCCCAACCAATTCTAAATTTCAAATCGTTAATGGTTTCTGAGTCTTTAAGAAAGTTTTCATTATTAGCTCTCCATGCCAAAGAAAATGATGGAAAGTAACTGTATCTATTTTCTTTTGAGAATTTAGAAGAGCCATCAGCTCTGAATGTTCCTGTAATGATGTATTTATTATCAAACGAATAATTTACACGTGATAAGTATGAAAAGAGTTGACTCTTTAAAGGTAAAACATCTAAAGGACGAGAAATCTGTTGCCCATAAATGGGTTGGTCAACACCAAATTCAGTTGTAGAAAAATCATTAACTGCATACAAAGCGTTTTTAACGTCTCTAAAATCGTATGTCATGCCGATAACGGCATTAATTCTATGTTTTTTATTAAAGGTGCGATTATAGGTTAATAAGTTATTAATCTGATATGACTTTGTGTCTAAATTTGAAATCGAAAGGCTTCCGTTGGTAGAACTTCCTTGAAACGTAGTTAAACCATAAAACCGTCTACGCTCTTTATTTCGAATGTTCCCCCCTGCTTGTAGCTTGTACTTCAATCCTTTTATATTGAATTTATAGGTTAACGCTAAAGATCCAATAAATCGACTCTCTTCAGAAGTATCTTGAAAATCATTTACCCATGAAAAAGGGCTAGAAATTCCATCTTCGTTATCAAAAGTACCACCATTAGTTACTAAAGTTGGATACCGTAAAATATTTCCAACAAAACTACGCTGTCCTCCAGCTCTATCTCCATCTTGGGCAAAATTTCCATTTGAATAAAAAGCGTTCAATTTTGCATTGATCGTAAGTTTATCAGATAAATTTTGATTTAAATTTATACTAAAATTACCATTTTGTAGTCTTGAATTTTCTACAATACCGCCTTGATCATTGTAGCCAACGGAGGCGTAAAAATTACCTTTTTCGGTTCCTCCACTAAAAGAAGCACCTGTACTTTTAGAAAAACCTTGTCTATAAATTTCATCATGCCAGTTATGTTGCTCTGCAGGCGTGTCGCTAACAGTTCCATCTACTGCAATTGGATAAATTATTCCGCCATTTATACTAAAGCGAGGATCTTCACCATTTAAAAGTAAAGCTTCATTTTGATAGTTTGCATATCCTAAAGCATCCAATACATCATAGCGTTCACTTATTTCTGAAACACTTGTATTTACATAGGCTTGTATTGATGTTTGGCCACTTTTACCTTTTTTAGTAGTGATCAAAATTACCCCGTTTGCTCCCCTAGAACCATAAATAGCTGTAGCTGATGCATCTTTAAGTACTTCAATACTTTCAATATCTCGAGGGTTTATACCATTTAATCCATTCTGCGTTTCTTCCAAACTATTACTATCTGCAGAGGCATTAGCAGCATCTTCTCCAGCCGAGGATATAATAACTCCATCAATTACATATAAAGGTTCATTATTACCTCTTAAACTACTAGCCCCTCTAATTTTTACAGAAACTCCAGAACCTGGACTTCCTGCATTTTGAGTGACTTGAACTCCCGCTGCACGACCTTGTAACAAGGCATCAACTGTGCTGTTTTGTGCCGCTGCAATATCATCTACCTTTACAGAACTTACAGCGCCTGTAATATCACTTTTACGTTGGGTTCCATAACCAACAACTACAATTTCATCTAGTGCATTAGTATCTATTGCTAATTGAATATTAAAGGTTACTTTATTTCCTACAACTAATTCTTGAGTCATATATCCTAAATAAGAAACAACGAGTGTTTCTCCAGCCTCAGGAACATTTAAAGAAAAATTGCCATCAAAATCGGTAGATGAACCAATATTTAGACCTTTAACCAAAATACTTGCCCCTGGCAAAGGCACACTATTTTCATCTATAACAGTTCCAGTGATTTCTTTGCTTTGAGCAAATAAAATAATTGGAAAGATTAGTAATAAATGAATGAGTCGATTTTTTTTCATAATATTATGTTTAATTATTTAGTTTGTTAGAATTCAAAACTAGTTCAGATTATAAACAAAAAAAGGGGGGTATGGTTATTTAATAGGGTGAAATGAATTATAAATACAAAATAAGCGACTTAGAACATTATCTTAAAAAGACTACATTAGTTTTTATAAATTGTTTACAATCTAATATACTTAAAGTGAAGTTTATCAACTAAATAAAGATTGATTTCAAGTATGTTATCGAGTACATATTCGTAAACGTAAATCCATAACTATATTTATAAAATAAAGATGTACGTGAACTGTGTGTATAAAAGCAAATAATTATATAGGAGTATGAATTCATAAGCTATTGAAAAAAATTCAGTAGAACACGAAAATTTTTAAGGCTGTGGGTGGGTTGTTTTTTTTAAATCCTCACCAAAATAGTTCGACCTCACTCCCCTTTTGCCTCCAAATATTATTCTTGGAAATAATTCAATATTGATATTATTACAAATAATAAAACATAAACAGCTAAGACAATAAGGCCCCATTTTAGGTTAGAATTTTTATTTAGATATGTGACCATATTATTGACAATACTTCTACTATTTTTTATACCAAGCTTACTTTTAGCCATATTAGATAAATTTAACCAAGCTAAAGATAATTGTAGTTTGTTTTTATTTTCATCATCTTCATCCCAAAAACTAACCTTATTGAGCTTGTAGTTGTTATCTGCAAATTCCTTAATTTCTATCAAAAGTTTTGGGTTTGTAGGCAAAACAAAATTTGTAACTGCTTTGGCTTGTAATTTATAGACTTGTTGCCTTACATCTTCTTCATCGTCTTCATCCCATTCCTCAAAATTAGTAGTACCAAATATTTTACCTATTAACCCTTCCTTAGTGTTAGTGTTTTTATTGTCTATGCGTGCTTGGATTTCTTTTCTTACTGTAATTTCAATCCCCCTAAGTTCATCCTCAAAATTGTTTATGGGGTGATTAATATCATTACTTTGAAATAAACTAATTTCTCGACCACACCATTCACAGAAAACATCTTGCTCTTTTACTGGGTTTTTACAATGATTACATTTCATGGTTAGTGCTTTTTAATTTATCAATCTGAATTCTTAATTGATTTAATTCTTCATCTTGTTTTGCGGATTTGTCTTTACTATATTCAGAATCATAGTTTTTAACAACTGCCCCAATGATAATATTTAACAGAAAAAATGCAGATAAAATTAGCCATGAAACAAAATAGATGTTTACAATCCAACTTGATACATCTGAACTTAACAAATCGTATCTAAGATCTGTCCAGTCTTCCCCTGTAGTAACTCTAAAAAGGGAAAATAGAGCCTCAGAGATATTACCAAAAGGATCAAATGTGTCATTAAATTTATTTGAGACATGGGTTTTACCTTTAAATAATATTACACCTACTAAGGCATAGAAATACATCAAAATAATAAGTAAAGAAATAATTCTAAGAAGAGCAGCAAAAGAATTTTTAACTACTCTTAATATAGCAAGAGTTTCTGGAAAAACTTTTATGAGTCTTATAATTCTAACCACTCTTACAATTCTAAATATTGTGAGTAAGTCAGAATTTAAAAATAAACTTTCTGGAATTAAAGAAACAATTATTAACGTTAAATCAATAATATTCCAAATATTTTTAAAAAAAGAAATAACACTATTTCTAGCTAACCACCTAGTTAAAATTTCAACAATAAAGAGAATGATACATGCATCTTGAATCCATGAAATTAAATCTGATTGATAAGATTGCTCAATTCCAATGAGTATACAATTAACAAGAATGATAAATGCTACTGCAATATTAAAGGCCTGAGAAGCTACTGTTTTTTTAAAAAACAAATTCATTTTATTCAGTTAGTTTTTTACCACAATTTGAGCAAAACTTTGTACCCGCAGTGTATTCATTGCCACATTCACAGATATTTGGAAGAACATATTCACAGGCATGACATATTTTTGTATTTGCATCTAAATCAGTATCACATTTTGGGCAAGGGTTATAACCATCGCCACAATTTGGACAAAATTTATATTTAGGAGAAAAACCTGTAGCACACTTATCGCAGTTTACTGTTTTTTCAGTAATTTGTTTTGGTAAGGTTGTAGAATTGGCCTGTGCTGTACCACAGTTTCCACAAAAAAGGCTTGTAGATTGCAGAGCAGTGTTGCACTTACTACAAGGCTTTGAAGGGTTGGCCAAATTACCAGTATTCATCTGGTTCTGAACCATCCCTCCTACTTGATTTGCCAAAGGCATGGCCATTCCAAGTCCTACAACGGTACCTAAAATACCAGAGCCTCCAGAACCATCGCCACCTTCAGAGCCACCAATATTGGTAGCAGCTGCCTCAGTTGTATCAAAAGTTCGTTCAACTTTATATACATTTAACTGCTCGGCTCTACGTTTGAGTCGTAGTTTTTCCTCCATATCTTCAGACATAATACGGTGGTAATCCTCTACAATTTTTTTTACGCGCTCATCTTCGTCAACTACAGATATCCCTTCAACACTAAAAAAACTAATTTCTAAACCATATTTAGACATAGCAAATTTTACAGCTGGCTGAATACTATTGCTAAGCTCTTTGACCATATATTCAAGTTCTAAAGGACCTAAGTCTAAATCTTTAGATAGTTTCCAAATTGCGTTTTTGGTTGATTCGGTAATAATTCCTCTAAATAATTTTTGTAATTCTAATTGATTGAATAGGTTAGATACCCCTACAATTTCAGTTAAAAATTTTCTAGAGTCTACTATCTTTACTGAATAACTTCCTCTACAGGTAATGGGAATTGGAACTTTAAAATTTGGTTCAACGATATTAAAAGGCATCAAGCCCCACTTAGCATCTTGTGAGAGCGCCTTGTTTACATAAAAAACCTCGGCAGTGAAAGGAGTATCACCACCAAAAACAAGACCGATTAGGTCTGCTAAAAAAGGAATATTATACGTAGTTAATGTGTGGGTTCCTGCCTCAAAAACATCTAATAACTTACCGCCTTTAAACAAAAAAGCATCTTGGCTTTCATTGACCACCAATTGGGTGCCAATTCTTAGTTGATTTTCACGTTTTTGATTTCCATTTTTTGGAGACCATTTCCAAACAAGCTCATCATTTGGTCCTTCATATTTTAATACATCAATAATAGCCATACTGTTACGATTTTGGTATTGGGATTTTCATACTTCCGGATTTTGTTATAATGTGTATCTCTTTCAAGTTATCTACACTAACTCTTGTACGAAATCTATAAACCAATTTTTGTGCATCAATTTGTTTAGATTTGGGTTGAATCGGATTTATAGAGTTTATGTCATTTATAGTAACAAAAGGCTCCAAATTAATGAGCTCTTTTGGTACAGAAAACGTGATATCATTATACACATACCCTTGGTCAACAGATATTTCTGATTTTTCTAAAGCAGAAATCAATTCGTTTGGTAAATCTGTTTTTAATTTACTATACTCCTCAGATCGATCTTTTGCTGTTTGAAATTTAAATCCCTTCTCATCGATCCATGAAACAATATCGTCTGTGATGATGACACCTCTTAGTTTTACAATATCTTCAGGTACTATTTTTTTGTTTCCTAACCATTCATAATCTATCTCAAGTGGTTCTTTATAGTCCTTTTCTGAGTACGGCGGAAGACTATTTAATGCATCTGGCACTTTAAAAACTTGATAATTATCTTTGTAACTGTCAGTAAAATGAATACATAAGAACAAACGAACGTTTTCTATAGTCCGGTTGGAATTGTTAGTCATTTTAACACGTAAAGAATTCTTAGGGTCAATTATAGACCCTTCTGAAACCTCAATGTCTACAAAAGGACGCTCCACAAACATCTCAGAAAAAACAGTTGGCAAATATTTATTGCAAAAGTTTAAATCACCAGGCAAATAATCTTGAACCACCTGGTTGCCACGTCTAAAAAAGTGACGTTTAATTTCTTCGATTGCTTTTGGGTTGTTCCCTAGGTTTCTATGCATGATAGCTTTTTGAAAGTTTGGACTGAAATTACCAAAACCTTCCATGGTACTCATGTAGGTTTTAACGATGAATTCAGACTCAACAGATCTAAAAATAGAACCTCTGATTTTAAAAATATTCATTAAATCCAGAAGTGCTTCACTTTGTTTTGGATACAGAATAGAGGCTTCATCAAATAATGTGAATGCGTTTTCTATTTCACCTTTTTGATATTCTAAAATACCCTTCAAAACAAAAGCAGGTGCTGTAGATGAAGGGAATTTTTCAAAATAAGATGCTAAAATGGTTTCTATTTCTTCAAGTTTAGTGACTTTTTGTTCGTCATTAGAAATGGTATTATTATTCAATGAAAGCAGGGCAAAGCCTTTTAATAATATAGACTCACGATCATTGGGAGATAATTCTAAGGCTGTATCAGCAAACTCAATCACTTTTGGGTAATTAGAATTGTAAAGTGATATGTAGGCCTGATCTCTTTGAGCACAGAGCTTATCCCATTGGGTCATATATTTAAGAAATATAGGGCTTGAAAACTTAACATATTCCAAATAGGTTTCCTTGACTTTTTTTATCTTTTTTAAAACTTCAACTTCTCTTTTATAACGGTCTCCAGCTATACTCATCGCATCGGCACCTGCTTTTGCAAGGTTTAAACTACCTCTAATTATATCTCCTTCATAAATTTGAACCCCTGAATTTACTGCAACAGCAGTAACACTGCCAAATTCTGAAAATGCAGTCCATACAGATTCACCAACTTCCTTTTCTGCCTCTGCATCATAAAGATTTTCTAACACTGGTAATAATTTCTGATAACAACTAATAACATCAGGCGCTACACCAGTCAAATCTTGTTTGTAAAGATATTCTGTATATTCTTGAACGTCTTTTACATTTTTTATCGCTTCATCTAAAGTGAATATAACCTTAATTGTAGCTTCAAGGTTTAAAGAGTTCTTATTGGTTGTTTTTGAGTTTTCTAATTGTTGATCAAGCAGAGTGAATTGTGAATTAGGTGATTTAGTCTCTGAACAGGCTGAAAACAATATGACTAAAAAAAGTATATTAAATTTTTTCATGATTTTCATATTTATTATTCTTTAAATTTAAAGGATAATTCAATAAATATTTGTACATATTTTGTACATTTAATTTTATGATTAAAACTTTAAAAACAATTACTCAAAAAAAGTTAGGATTTAAAATTGATAACTATAACAGTTCTAGAAGGTTAAGCGATATTATTTATATAGAAACTGGAATTGAAATCAGCTATAATACGCTGAGGCGATTTTTTGGAATTGTAAAACCTGTTCTACCTAGTAATTACACTCTAGACACTTTGGCGGTGTTTAATAGTTTTAAGAGTTACAATGATTTTGTAATGAATTTCCATTTGAAAAACCGATGGAAAGATGAGTTCCATGCGGTGTCTTTAATGGATCGCCCAGAAAATTTATTAAAGTATATTGAAAACAACTTACACACCAATAGAGAATTCGTTCTAAAATTAACGCAAATCGTAAGGGAATTAATGTTTGCTAAAAACTATAATTTTTTGTTGCGGGTTTTTAGTTTAGATCAAATGAATTTTAGCTGTTTTAATTTTGATGACGTCGCTTATTTTGGAAACTGCATTGGCCCACTTCTGAAAACATTTGATTTAAAATCTACTGAAGTTCAGAAACTTATTTTGAATGATAATTTTTTGAATTTGGTCATCACTATTTATGTGGATTATGAACATTTAAACAGCTATTACGGAGACAGTCTAAAAATCATCATAAAACATTGTGACAGAAAAGATATTAGCCAATTTTGTAATGGGGTTTTGAATTTGGATATGTACCTCAACAATGACAGTAAAGATCATTTTTTTAAACTGAAATTAAATTCAAAATTTCATCCCATACTTAAAAGTAGAGTAATCGCTCAAGAATTATTTTATGAACCAAAAGACTTAATTGAAAGACTAAACAACTATGATAAAAAATCACAGGATAAGAATAACATCAATATTGATTATTATTATGAAATTATAACTACAGCAATAGTAACCAAGAAATTTGAAGTTATGGAATGGATTGTGGAAAGATTTGAATCCAAAACAAAATATGATAAGTTTTATAAATTTGAACATTATGAACACTTTGGGTTGATGGCTATGGTTTTATTTAAATACCGTCAAGATGATAAGAACTTAAACTTATGGATTAAATCCATTTCATTTGATAATTTTTCAAGACCCTATGAGACTTTTATGCTACAATACGTCTACATTCTCAAATACCATTACTCAAAAAAAAATAAGGCTTTTTATAAAACTAAGTATATGGAATCAGCTAAACATCTGTACCCAAATTTTTTCAACGAAGACTACTTGATTAATTATTTTAATTTATGATAACTGCTGATCTCTGAATATTGTTTTTTGGAGTTGCAGATGCACTATGGAGGCCTAGTATTTTGCATCATGGACGACACAAAGTTTTGTTGCATAGAACAGTGCTTACTACTTTGATATTGGGTTTGTATTTGTTAAGCGATATTCAACACTTTAAATTTAATGCGCCAATGATTGTTTTATGACCTTTTGACCTCTTTATGTTTTGGTATTGCATATCCTCTAGCTGGGGTTCCAATCAAAGAAATCGGATTTCAAAACAACTATATTTATTCAAGAGACAACTATCTTATCTATGTTTCTTTACTTTGGATATTTTATAAAAAAACAAAAATTGATTTTAAAATATACTTTGATATTAAGACTTTAGCATTAAGTGTTTTGCCTACTATTACAGTAATTTTATTTTTTTAAAGCTACACGATCTTAGAAGTTTTATTAGGTGAATTTAATTTCAAACTTTCATCCCATTGGAGATTTGCTAGTGACTATTATAATTTTTAAAGAACGACTCTCAAAATATCAAATTTTAGGGATAGTAAGTTCGATTTTTGTACTAGTATCTATTATTGTTTTATAATTTTAGAATTTAGTAATAATAAATACTCACCAAAATAGCTCGGCTTCACTCCCTTATTTTCCACAAAAAAACACCACTCAATATTGAGTGGTGTTTAAATAATTTTACTATATTTTTGTTAAAAATTACGAACTGCACGTACAGCTTTTGTATTATTAGTTGAGTGGTTTGCTCCAGGGCTATAAGAAGAAGTTCCAAATCCATTTGCCATGTTAACAAAATATGCGTTAGCGTTATTAGGTTGTGTGGAACTCCAATAATCATTACCGCCCCACATTGGAGAAATATTTGCTTTAGCTAAATAAATTAATTCTAACTCTCTTATAGTGGGTAAGCGCCAGTCCATAAATTTAGCGCCATCAGCGTCGTGTTTTGTGGCATCATTTAAAATATTATCAATTGGATACCATTGATAGACATCTTGATCTTGCATAGCTACTACCAATCCATGTTTTCCACCATCTCTAACTTCAATCACAAAACCTCCTAACTCTGCATAAAAAGTGTTGACGTTATAAACAGGATCTGAACCACTAAATGGAGTTGTCCATGTAGGAACTCCTGTGCCCGACGATGTTAAAACTTGACCAGATGAACCTGCATTATTATTTGGCATAAGTGCACCATTGAATTTAATATTGCCTGCAACATCTAACTTTTCGGTTGGTGAATTAGTTCCTATGCCAACTTTATCATCATTCTTTATTATCATTTTAGTGTCTGATAATCCATAATCATTGGCGTTTGTATAACTGTTAAGTATAAAACGTAAATCCGTTCTACCCCAATTACTAATTCCTGATGCAACAATAGCTGTTTTGTTGATACCACCTGCTCTCAACATAAGGTGAGCCTCATCACCCTCACCATATGCATTAATTAATGCTTTAGCATCACCTGAAGCAGCCTTTACATGTAAAAGTTGTGCAGGACTAACTGTCCCAATACCAACATTTGTACCATCATCATAAATCGAGCTATTTCCTAGTACTGTGGAAGCCCCATCAAATTTAGCTTTTTTTCTTAAGAAGATAAGTTAAGTGTTAAAGCATATCCCGAGTAGTGTTTTTAAAATAAGATTTTTTGGAATAATTGTAATAAATTTAGTGTAGAATCTTAAAATCCCTTTAAGACTTTTGTAGAGGATTTAAACAACTAAATATAATAATGTACAAAAACAATAACGGTTTAGTTGTTAAGGTTGAAGTAAATAAAAAAAGGGGGGTTAAACAAAAAAGTAAGGCGATATAATTCGCTACTACTCCTATACGAGACCGTTGATGCATTTTCAGCTTAGGCTATTCAATTCTTTTTAAAACCTCACCAAAATGGTTCGACTTTACTCCCTTTAACAATTTGATTTCAAAAAGGTTTTAAAAGACTAAAGTGGTATTTACGATAATTAAAAAAAACGTTAATAATTCCCTGAGTTCCGTATTTTAATACTTTAATTATTTTTTAATTTCTTTTTTTAATTTTGTAATAATATTCAAAATTTTGTAAAGCAGAATCAATTTACGACATATATTTTATACTTTTGAATCACAACCAATTTGAGATTATGAAAAAAGAAATTAATAAATTTTTATTTGTTATAATATGTTTGCTAGCAACTCAGTTAAGTACTACTGCCCAAACAGTGATAACCTATGACTTCGAATCCGACATAACGGGTGAAACACCATCAAATGCAACAGTTAATAATGGTATCTATACGATAGATGAAGACCAAACGCGTACTAAAACTTTAAAACCTGTTTCAGCTTCAGGAAACACATCCTCTGTTACTTTGGATTTATTCCCTGAAAACAACGATTATTCAATAACATGGAAAGAGACCTACATAACCGCCGGACGTTCGGGGTTTATACTTCGAGGATCAGGATCTAATACACGTAACCCAGGCGCAATGCAAGGGTATTTATTTCAAGTAAATGCAAATTTCAGCGACATACGTATTTATACATCCAATGCCTCAGGTTATAGTTTAATTGTTAAAGAAGGTTTAAATGCTTCTGGAATTAACATCCCCAGATGGTATCGGACCATAGTTGAAGGAGCAACTCTAACGTTTGAATATTCAAACGATGGTACAACATTTACACAAATAATTCAAGTTGAAAATACTACATATACATCAGGAAAAACTCAATTTGTAAGAGGTTATTCGAACTCAACGACAAATACATACATAGATGATGTGATTTATAATAGTAATACAACAACAGCTAATGATACTGACAGTGATAGCGATGGCGTTGCTGATGCTATTGACTTAGATGATGATAATGATGGTGTTTTAGATGCAACAGAAGGTGATGATGATACAGACGGTGACGGTATTCTCAACAGATTGGACTTAGATTCTGACGGAGACGGATGTTCAGATGCTATTGAAGGTGCTGCAGGTTTTACAAACTCAGACCTAGTAAATTCTTCAATGCCTGGTGGAAATACAGGAGGTTTCTATACTGGTCAGTACAACTCACCTGTAATACAAAATTTAGGAACTAGCGTAAATAGTGATGGTATCCCTACCATTGCCGCTACTGGTCAAGCTATAGGAACTGCTATTACTGCCAATCCTGTACTAGATGATGTGGCTAATCAATCACTCGCTGTAAGCGATGTTACCCATACTGCTGGTGATGCAGTCTTTACCATTACCAATGCCCTTGCCAATATTACCTATGAACTGGTAGATGAAAGCGAGAATTCGTTGTCTCCACAAGTCATCGCTACTCAAGGGGCTAGTACAGCTAATTTAGATCTTACACTACTACAGGCCAATGTACCAACAGGAGCTCCTTCTACAACCTATCAAGTAATCGCTGGAATATCTGGCGCTTGTAGAGTTACACTGGCTGATCAGCCTAAATTAACCATGAGTTCATCATTAACTATTAATAATGTATATGAATATCAGGTTTTTCAGAGAAACGACTCAAATCAAGGTGATATTTCAATTTCTGGAACATACACCGGATCTCCAACAACGATTGAAGCACGTTTTAATGGAGGAGATTATGTAGTTTTAGATTCAAATCCTTCTGGAGGAACTTTTTCAGGAATATTACAAAATCAAATTACTGGGCAGGGAATCCTAAACGTCCGCTTTGGAACAACACCAGATGTAAATCATAACATAGATAATGTAGGAATTGGTGATATTTTTATCGTTAGTGGCCAAAGCAATGCTTCAGGGCGTGGAACAACATTAAACTCATATTCTCATGCAAATCTTAAGGCAAGTCTTTTTGGAAATGATGATGTTTGGAAAAATCTTACTGATGCTACAGATAATAATTCAGGACAAATAGACAATGTAAGTAGTGATGGTAATGCAAAAGGTTCGCCATGGCCAATTTTAGCTACTTTTATTCTTGAAAATACAGGAGTGCCAGTTGCATTTGTACCCACTGCTAAAGGAGGAACATCAATCTCACAATGGCAGCCTGGAGCAGACCACACAGATGCTACAACACTATATGGATCTATGCACAGGCGAATAACTGCTGTGGGTGGTAGTATAGCAGGCGTATTATTTTTTCAAGGTGAATCTGATTCACTAGCTGGAACTAGTCAATCTGACTATGAAACTGGATTAACAACAATTGTTAATGCAATTGAAACAGATTTCTCGGGTACAAAAACAATGATTGGTCAATTAGGACACAGTAACAAATCAGGAAATGATATCATAAGAGCAGCACAAGTAGAAGTTATTAAAAACAATTCAAATGCATTGTTAGGGCCAGCAACATATGATATTGATCTTTCTGATGAAGGAGGAGATACCTTACATTTTAAATCAGATTCAGATATGTTAGAATATGCAACCCGATGGTATGCAGCCATTAACAAAGAGTTTTATGGAGGGACTAGTGGCTATGGTCCTGTAATAAATGAAACAGCCCTAATTTATGACGAAGCTAACAACAAGGTAGTTGTGTCTTTTTTAGATGATTTGAGTCTGGTGATTGATAATTCATCTTCGATGACTGACAGTTCATTTGACTTGAAAAACAATAATAGCTCAGTTGCAATTTCTGGGGTATCTATTGTAGATAATACGATAGAAATTACTCCAACAGAAAGTTTAAATTTAGCGCAAACAATTACTTTAACATACGCATCTTTAAATACTGCCGTAAATGCTGCTATTTATGATTCAAACAATCTTCCTGCACAACCATTTTATAATATAACAGTCAACGTGGTAGATTCCACCCCTCCAATAATAACCCTCAATGGGGATGCTACTGTAACTATGGAAGTAGGATCTGTTTACAGAGATGCAGGAGCAACTGCAAATGATAATGTTGATGGAATTATTACTGAAAATATTGTAACTGAAAATCCTGTAAATATAAATAGTGTTGGAGTTTATACGGTTACTTACAATGTGAATGATTCCGCTGGGAATCCTGCTGTTGAAAAGACAAGAACAGTGAATGTTGAGGACTCAAGTTTATCTCTTTCAAATTTTGATGATAAGTATTTAGGAATTAAAGCTTATCCAAATCCAGGTTTAGATTTTATTAAAATTTCAAATATTGTTGAAACTACGCCATATGCTATTTATAGTTTTACAGGGCAGTTAATCATAAAAGCTGTGCTTGAGCCTAATTCTGAAATTAATGTAAAAGGCTTAAAACCGGGTATTTATTTTATCGTTATTAACAAACAAACCATTTTAAGGTTTGCTAAAAAATAACCAGTTATTATAATTCCAAAAATCCAAAAATTAAATGTTTCTGATTTATAAGTTTAAAGATATAGAAACCCTACAATATTAGGAACTAAGTAACTTCTAAAAGTTCATTTCATAAAAACAATTCAAACAAGGTTTTTATGGCGGGTGTGTCAAATGGCGGACATACCAGGACAAGTATTTTAGAAAGACATTGTAATATCTACTTATTTGTTATTGGAGATCAAAATGCAGATTTTGAGATGGCAGCTGAACTATGGGGTTTTCTTAGTACTAAATCGCGTTAAGTTGTTAGAGTTTTATGTGAACTTATTTATTTTTCCAAAACGATTTAACATACAAACTCTTCAAGTTAAACCAGAAAGCTAAAATGCCAGACAAGTTAGTTTTAGGCGATTTTCCTTTTCCGATGCGCTGAATTTGAAGTTCATACCAAGGTAATTCTACACCACCAAGTTGATCTAAAAACTTCACACCAATTTTAGGAATCGGTGCTTCAAATCGTTTTACGGACCCGTCAAAAATTTGATTTGCTAAGTTCGGATATAAGCAAAATGGTCTTGCCAAACCAACAACATCCAAATGACCATCTTCTAAAGCTTGATCCATGACCGATACAGATCGAAAACCTCCCGTAAGTAACAATGGTGTTTTAATCAATTTTCGAGCTTTTTCAATATAATCTAAAAAATAGGCTTCACGTATTATGGTACTTTTTTTACGATCTCCCTGAATCATAGCGGGCTTTTCATAAGTTCCACCAGAAATTTCAATCAAATCAATTCCTTCATTCCCTAGAAGACGAATCACTTCCATAGAGGCGTCTTCTGTAAACCCACCGCGCTGAAAATCTGCAGAATTAATCTTAATACCTATGGGATACTCCACTCCTACTTGTCGGCGAATTTCACGATAAACCTCTAAAACAAAACGGGCTCTATTAGAAAGAGAACCGCCCCATTGATCTGTTCGAACATTGCTATTAGGAGATAAAAATTGACTGACCAAGTAGCCGTGAGCACCATGAATCTGACAACCTGTAAACCCCGCTTCTTTCATAATTCTTGCGGTGTTCCCAAAGCGTTTTATAATGTCCCAAATAGCATCCTCTGTCAATGCGGATGGCACTTTAAACATTTTAGAGGCACTGCCCATTTTTAGTGGTATCGCAGAGGGCGCTACTACTTCTCTATTAATTGCCCCAAAAGCCTGCCTTCCTGGATGATTTATTTGTGGCCAAAGATGCACTCCAGTGCCTTCCACGGATTTTGCCCATTGTTTTAACAACTCAAAATCTTTGTAGTCTTCAACAACTACATTACGTGCTTCACCCAATGCCTTCGCGTCTACCATCACATTTCCAGTAATAAGCAATCCTGGATTCCCTTTAGCCCAAACCCGATACGCATGTATTAAGCCTTGACTAGGAGCATGATGTCGAGTGCCAAAATTTTCACTCATGGCAGATTTTGCAATTCTATTTTTTAAAACAGAGCCATTTGGTAAAGTAAAAGGAGAAGCGATTATATTCATTGCTAATTTTTTTATCAAATATATTTAAAACATCATAAGAATAGCTGAAAAAACTATTTGTTTTTACTCTCTATCTTACCTCTTTAATATGAAATAGTTTAATGTTAGTGATTTGATCTTTTTGATTGAATCTTAATTAAAATTAATTTACTTTTAAATTGACAACTTACCATAAGTAAAAAATTATTTATTAATTTAGCAAATAGATTTTAATGGAAAAATGTATCTAAAAAATCCTATTGGAAAAAATATAGCCACCGTATTGCTTTTATTAGCTTTGGTGTTTCCGACTGCCATACAGATTAGTCATATGGTTGAGGGACACGATGACGTGGCGTGTAATGACCATAGTACACATTTCCATAAATCTGAAAAAACTTGTGAAATATGTGTATTTCATATCACATCGATCAGTTATGATATTGCTAAATATCCTGATCTACTTTTAACACAAATTTCTGTAAAGGTGAGTACAAACTACACACCAACACAGTTATACTTCTCTACCTTAACCAACAAACAGCTTCGCGGCCCCCCAGTTTTTTCTTAATATACAAACAGACACGTTTAATATTAATTAAGAATTTATATGCGCAACTATGTATTTGTGATACTGCTATTTAGCTGTATTACATCGTTGTCACAAAATTGTAACAACTCACTTTCAGGTACCGTAACAGATATCCACGATGGGCAATTGCTCACTGGGGTAACACTTATTGTGGCAGAAACTGATCAGGCTGTTCAGACCAATTTTGATGGAACCTATTCGTTTTCAAACCTTTGTAATGCTACATATTACATACAGGTTTCACATCCTTATTGTTTGACAAAAGGGTTTACGGTTAAAGTTTCTGGAGATACCAATAAGTCCTTTAAATTGGAGCATCATTTAGAAGAACTCAATCAAATTACGATTGAAGGAAAAGCTTATGGCGACAAATCAAAGACACTTCTGGAGCATACTATTAACAAAGATGATTTGGAGCGATTTAGCAGTGGATCGGTTGGAGATGCCTTAAAAAGTTTAAGCGGGGTATCTGCATTAAATACAGGAAACTCGGTTGTAAAACCATTGATTAACGGGCTTCACAGCAGTCGTGTGGTCATCATTAACAATGGAGTGCGGATGGAAGACCAAGAATGGGGTGCAGAACATGCGCCTAATATCGATATAAATTCTATTAGTAACCTTAGTGTCATAAAAGGCGCTGGCGCGCTTCAATACAGTGGAGATGCTGTTGGAGGTGTAATTATTGCTGAAACTTCAAAAGTTCCCGTAAAAGATAGCTTGTATGGAAGAAGTTTGATGACCACTACGACTAATGGTCGTGGTTTATCATTAAGCTCAAAATTGACCAAAAGTTATAAAAATGGATGGTATGCTACGCTTCAAGGAACCTTAAAACGTTTTGGTGATTTTGAGGCTCCAGATTACGTATTGAGTAATACTGGAGTATCTGAAAGGAATGTCTCTTTAAAAGTAGGTTTTAATCGGTTTGACTATGGTATTGAAGGGTATTATTCCCGCTTTAAAAATGAACTTGGTATTTTAATCGCTTCACATTTAGGAGGTGCAAGAGATCAAGATCGAGCCATCGAAAGTGATATACCTTTAATTATAAACGATTTCACATATACTATTAAAGCACCGAGGCAAGATGTCACGCATCATTTGGCCACCATAAAGGGCTTTAAACGATTTGAGAACTTTGGGAAACTGAATTTTCAGTATGACTTTCAAAGAAACAATCGCTTAGAATTTGATATTAGACGCGGAGATGACAAAGACAAGCCAGCATCGGATTTACAATTAGATACGCATACCGTTTTATTAGATATAGAATCTCGTTTGAACGATGAAATTCTTTTGAAATCTGGTGTGATGACTAAGTATCAACACAACTTTGCTAATCCGAGTACAGGCGTTAGACGATTGATCCCTGATTATGAAATGTACGACTTGGGACTATATTTCATAGTCGATTACCAATTGAATGATCACTTACTTCTTGAAGTTGGAGGACGTTATGACTACTCTTATATGGATGTTTTTAAATTTTATAGAACGTCTTTTTGGGAATCACGAGATTATGACCAGCACTTCCCCGAAATTGTGGTTGAGGAATTGATTAATCAAATTTTAACCAATCCACAACCAAAATTTAGTAATGGCTCAGGAACCTTGGGAGCAACCTATGTATTTGATGAGAAATATAAGTTGTTTTTTAACTATTCCATTGCCTCAAGAGCGCCAAATTCTTCGGAACTTTTTAGTGAAGGTTTGCACCATTCTGCTTCTAGAATTGAGTTGGGTGATTTAAGCTTCAAGTCGGAAATAGCGCACAAAGTCGCAGTGACATTTCAAAGACATAGCGATAAATTTAGTTTTAGTGTAAACCCCTACATTAATACCATTTCTGATTTTATAGTTAATGAACCTACAGATGTCCGACAGACGTTAAGAGGTAATTTTCAAGTGTGGGAATACCGTCAAACCAATGCTCAATTATTGGGTATTGATGTCGATGCCAGCTATGCTTTTACTGAAAATTATCGTTTAAACAGTCAGTTATCTTTAGTCAAAGGCTATGATCGAACGCTTAATACCTCGTTAATCAGTATGCCACCTGTAAATATAAGCAATGAAATTGTCTATAAAAATTCAGATTTCAATAACATTCGCTTGGCTTTACAAAGCTCATATAATTTTAAACAAAACAACTATCCTGATAATAATTTTGATATATATATTCCAGAAATCGAATCATGGAAAGAAATTGATGTGAGCTCTACGCCTGACGCGTACCACTTGCTTAATTTTAATTCGAGTATAGATATTAATCTCAACCATAACTCAAAATTAACGGTAGGACTTAGGGTTACAAACGTGTTAAACACGTCCTACCGAAACTACCTGAACCGTTTGCGCTATTATGCAGATGATTTAGGCAGAAACTTTTTATTAAATCTTAAAATCAATTATTAAAACAATTATTAAAACAAAAACAATGAAAAAGATCAAATTTTTAACTCTAGCATTAGTAGTAAGTACATTATTTATCGGCTGTTCAAAAGACGACGCCCCACAACCAGAAGCTGTAAACGAAGAAGAAGTGATCACCACACTTACCGTTACTCTTGTCCCTACTGACGGCGAGAGCGCAGCAGTTACCTTACAGACTCGTGACTTGGATGGTGATGGCCCTGACGAACCGGTTATTACTACTGGTAATTTAGCCACTGGTGTCACATATAGTGGTAGCATTGTACTACTCAACGAAACTGAAGATCCAGCTGAAGACATCACAGAAGAAGTTGAAGAGGAAAGCGTAGAACATCAGTTTTTCTATACCTCAACAGGTGGTTTGGATGTTACAACTAGCGGAGAAAACCCAGATTCAGAGGGTGATAAACTAGGAACCGAGTTTACATTGGTTGCAGGAGCAGTAAGTTCTGGAACATTAACATTTACATTGCGTCATGAGCCTAAAAAACCAAATACAGGTATTGAAGATGCAGGTGGAGAATCAGATATTATTGCAACATTTAATATAGAAGTACAATAAATTTGAATTAGTCACTATTCACTTTATTTCGAAAACCTACCAAGCTTGCTTGTGTAGGTTTTTTTTTGGGTTGTATGGACTAAACTAACTGCTTAAACATCATATAAACATCAAATTTTATGTTTGTAATTTATTTGTTAAATTTGACTATTAACCAATAGACCATATTTAATACAAAAATTTATGAGCATCGAAGTCGCATATAATGCTTGGGCTAAACAGTATGACACGAATGAAAACAAGACTCGTGATTTAGACTTTAAAGCAACTGCGGAAACTCTAGAAAAATACGAATTCAAATCTGTTTTAGAACTCGGTTGTGGCACAGCAAAAAATACGATATGGTTGCTCTCCAAAGCAGAATGCGTGGTTGGGCTTGATTTCTCAGAAGAAATGCTGCGTATTGCTAAAAAGAAAATAACGGATGTTCGAGTGCAGTTTAAAAGTGCAGACCTCAACAAAAATTGGGATATCGAAAATCAATTCGCAGACTTGGTAACGGCAAGTCTAACCCTTGAACACATCGCTAATTTAAATTTCATTTTTAATCAAGCTCATTTGAAATTAAAAACAAATGGTTTGTTTTTTGTCAGTGAATTACATCCCTTTAAACAGTACTCTGGAAGCAAAGCTCGATATGAAACTGAAAATGGAACTGAGAAACTAGAAGTCTATACCCATCATATTTCAGACTATCTTAATGCTGCAAAAAACAATAACTTTGAACTCTTGGAAATAAATGAATGGTTTGACACGACTCCAGAAAAAGGAATCCCTAGACTCATTTCTTTTGTATTCAAAACTAATAAATAACATCACATTTATGAAAATCGCATCTATACTTTTTGGCGTCCTTGCTGTCGCTTTTATCATTATTCAACTTTTTGCTCTAAGCAGCCAACGAAACATTGAAACGTATCCTTATGTTGTCACTAAAACCTATGACCAATTTGAAGTCCGTCAGTATGAATCAACCTTATTTAGCGCTGTTAAACTTTCTAACTCATCCTACAAAGAGGCTTCAAGTGAGGGGTTTTCTATTTTAGCGGGTTATATTTTTGGGGCTAATGAACGAAACGAAAAAATAGCGATGACTTCGCCTGTGGCCATGTCCTTAGAAGATTCTATGACGATGTCTTTTATGGTGCCAAAGAAATTTGATATGGAAACCTTACCCCAACCCGATCAATCGCAAATACTATTTAAGAAAGAACCCGCAAAAACAATTGCAGCTATTTCTTTTAACGGCTGGGCAAATGATGCAAAAATTGAACAGTATAAACAGAAATTAATAAAAGCTTTAGATCAAGAAGGACTAACGCACTCGAACCGCTTTCAATTTTTGGGATACAATGCACCTTATGAAGTTTTTAATCGTAAAAATGAAGTCACCGTAGAACTGTAAATATAAGTTCTAGGCTAAACGCTTTTATTAAAATAGTTAATCCCATAAATTAAAGGGATAATCAGAAGTAAAAAGTAGCCATAATTAGTCGTAGTACTTTCGTTTATATAAAACTGATTTGAGTTTTTTTTTGTTTTGAAAGTCGTTTCACTTGAGTTAATCGTTATACTGTTATAGTTAACTTGATTGTCATTCACATTAAACATTGTAGTATTTGTAACCTCAAATAAATTAGTGCCTTTGAAAATTAATAGATAGCTATTTTGATGTGAGTGGCCTTTAGTTTCTAATTCTCTAAACTCTTGATATTGAAATAATTTGCCATTCTTATCCTTTAAAATAATATTTTCTATGATATATCTAGAAAAAGTGTTTTCAAATTCTGTTTTAGTGGCTGTATTTCCTAGTAAAGGATTGAATTCTATCAACGCATTTCGCATGGTCCAAGGGAATTCTACTTCAATTTCAACGGTGTTTTCCTTTTGAATATATGTAAAGAAGGCTTCATTCGTTTCGTGAGCATGTCCTAAACTACTGCACAGACAAAAAAAACAAAAGAGTAGAACAGTTCTCATTTAACCTCCAATTTTAAAATCATCTGAAGGAGTGCCTCTAAAAAATCGAGGAATACTTGGAAAAGCATCCGTAATCACATAATAGTATGTTCCTGCTGGATATTCTGGTGTTATGCCAGTTCTACCATTGGCTTCATCGAGAGTGCCTAAATTTTCTACATACTCATAATCATTAGAATAAATTCCATTGTAAACATCACAAGGGGCAGTTGTTCCATTTCCAGGTCTATTCCCTGATTTTAACTGATAACTTGATGTCATTTCAATCACAGCAGATGAAGTATCAGATGCTGAAGTGTATGCATACTTATAGTAAATAGGAAACCCGTCTGCGGCATACCCAATTAAAGCCATTTGATTGGCTGGTATATTCAAGTTTTGTAAGAAAAGAACAGGAGAACCATGATAATGATATTTGCCAGTAGGTTGTACATGTGCGTTATTACAATCTAAACCTAAATTTACATTCAAAGCTTCTAGATTCCATTCCCAATTTACATTGGGGCTCATCATTCCTTCGTGAGGAAATGGTTCGGCAGCTACGGGATCTAACTCCACGCCATTCAATAACACTCCAAAAGAATATTGAGGTCCAGCATTTCTACCAACTCCAGTTGTTGAAAGTAATGGCGTAAAATTTGCTGAAACCGTTGGGTTTAAACTAATCGTGTAATTTTCAGGTTGTTCAGAAATTGCATTTGGATTTAATGAATTCATCCCGCCACCAAAAAGGCCTACCCTGTGACTAGGAATACTATTCGACATTACTGTTCTTGTTGTTCCTGAAGTTGATTCTTGGAATTGTGAAGTAAATGCTAAGCTAACACCACAGTCGCCACGTGCATCATTTAGAACTTGGTCTGTTATACAGTTTTCTGTTTCAGTGGTGTCCGTTGGTGTGGTGTCTTCGTCAGAGCTATTACAGCTACATACTAGTAACAATAATAAAGTCAGTGGGCTTTGTTTATATAAATACATTAGTCTTGTTTTTGTAAATTTAATGTTTTAGAATTTGATTTAATTTAAACAGATTGATTTTCGAAATAAACTCAAATTCTCGACAATGACAACTGTTAATAGTACTCATATCCTAAGGTACAATATTACATAGAATCACATAAAAACAACAGGGCTAATGGTTATTTTTTAGGGGTAATACGTGAATTTCAAGACGTTTTATGAGCTTTTTTTATGCTGTTGTTTAAAACTCAACGTCAGGGATAGGACTGCCGTGTGGATCAATGTCCTTTTGGCTTAGCATTTGTTTTACTTTTCTAAAAAATGGAGGGCTGTCTATATGCTCAATTTCTTCTGCAATTTCATGTACGTTTTCCGGATCAAAGTCCATAATTTCTACCAGAAATAACTCAATGAGACGGTGCTTTGCTACAATACTACGCGCCAGTTCACGCCCTTCCAAAGTAAGCTCAATCGCCTTATAAGGCGCAGAGTTTAAAAGCTGCATCGCTACTAGCTTTTTAACCATATTTGAAACCGATGATTTAGAAATCCCAAACACTTCCGAAAGACTTGATACTGAGATTGTTTTATCACTTGTTTCTAGCCTATAAATTTCCTTTAGATAATGTTCTTTTTCTTTAGTTTTTTTCATTAGTTTTGCGGTGGTGAACAATTGCTTATAATCTCTATAAAATTACAACTTTGGTTTTAAAACATAATATAATTTACGTTCTAATTTTTCTTTTAGCAAACACTACATTAGCCCAAACGTTAAATGGAGTTGTCAAAGACCAAGATAATAATTTACTTTTTGGAGCGACTATTTATAACAGCTTAAACAGTAAAAGTACGATTTCCGATGAAAACGGTAAGTTTTCTATTGAATCTACAACAGGTAAAAATAAGCTCGTTATTTCGTATGTTGGCTATACACCAAAAGTGCTTAACGTCAATGGAAGTACCGCAAGTATCGGAACAATAGTACTCGAAAATGATAGTTTGGATGAAGTTGTCGTTTCAGGAACACTTCGGCAAGTTTCAAAACTCAAAAGTGCTGTTCAAGTTGAACTTTATAATGCAGATTTTTTTAGAGCCACTCCCAAAGCGAGTTTCTTTGAAGCCATTGAGAGTATTAATGGGATTAGACCACAACTTAATTGTAACGTTTGTAACACAGGAGACATTCACATTAATGGACAAGAAGGCGCCAATACAATGGTGCTCATTGATGGTCTACCCTTAGTCAGTGGACTGTCTACGGTATATGGGCTATCGGGAATTCCACAGTCACTCATACAACAAGTTGAAGTGATAAAAGGCCCTGCTTCTACTCTATACGGATCTGAAGCTATTGGTGGGGTTATTAATTTAATAACCAAACGTCCCGAAAATGTACATCCATTTAACATAGAAACGTATACCACTTCATGGGGCGAATTAAATGTAGATTTGGGTGCTAAGTATAACTTAAAAAATATACAAGGATTAATTGGCGTTAATTATTTTAACTATTCCAATCCCATTGATGACAATGGAGATGGATTTACCGATTTGACCTTACAACACCGGATTTCAATTTTTAACTCGATTAAAACCAAAAAAAACAGTGTCGCATTTCGCTATTTTTATGAAGATCGCTGGGGTGGTGAACTGAATTGGAGCTCAAAATATAGGGGTGGTAACCAGGTCTATGGCGAAAGTATTTACACGAGTAGAATTGAAGTCTTTGGGAAATATGATCTCTCAGAACAATTGTTTTTACAATACAGTTTAAACACTCACGACCAAAACTCGGTGTATGGCACGACTTCGTATAATGCTTTACAAACCATTGGGTTTTTACAAAGTGTTTACACTAAATCCTTTAATGACCATACACTTTTACTTGGGGCAACCTTTAGGTATACAAACTATGACGACAATACTCCCGCAACGGCAACTGAACAACAAACTTCTTTACCAGGGCTTTTTGTTCAAGACGAATGGAAACTAAATAATTCACAAACTCTACTCTCTGGAATTAGATACGATAGAAATTCGATTTATGGAGATATTTGGACGCCACGACTCAACTACAAATGGGCAAGTAAGGATGAGAGCACAATTGTGCGTCTCGGATTTGGTACCGGATACAGAGTCGTCAATGTATTTACCGAAGATCATGCAGCCCTTACTGGAGCAAGAGATGTAATATTTTCCGAAGCTATTCTCCCCGAAAAATCATGGAATGTCAATCTTAACTGGAATCAAAAATTGTATTCTAAATATGGAACTCTTTTTGACCTAGATCTTAGTGTATTTAAAACCGAGTTTTCGAATAGAATTTTACCTGATTATGACACCAATCCAAATCAAATTATCTATGGTAATTTAGAGGGGAAATCAGTAACTCAGGGCATCACCCTAAACATTAATAGCAGGTCTGCAAATGGGTTAAAAATAAATATGGGAGCTACGTATATAGATTCTAAAATTATTGAAAATAACGAAACAGAATATCCTTTTTTAACCGAAAAATTTTCAGGAAATTACAGCATAAGTTATACACTTTACAATCCTAAAATTACACTTAATCTTTCTGGAACGGTCATTGGCCCAATGAAACTACCATTGTTAGGAGATCTCGATTTACGAGCACCAAATAGTCCCGTAATTAATATCATGAATCTTCAGTCGACATACACATTTAAAACAATTGAACTGTATGCAGGGATTAAAAACATTTTCAATTTTAAGCCTGCAGCCAATAGCATCGCTCGCGCTTTTGATCCCTTTGATAAAGACATTGAATTTGGAACTAATGGCCAAGTAATTGCAACCCCAAACAATCCTAACGCTCTATCATTTGACCCAAGTTATGTGTACTACTCCAACCAAGGCATGAATGGATTTTTAGGGATGAGATATCATATAAAGTAGTGTCTCTAAAAACCTATCAAGATAACTTTACAACACCCTCTGGTAAAATGGTGTTTGGTTTTTAAATTTTTGCTACATTTATACCAAATATTAAAGTAATGAATTCAAATCTCATAATCAAAAGTATTTTAAAGACCATTGGTATTCTCATCGGGGTGTTTTTATTGCTGTTTTTCTTATATAAAATTCAATCCGTTCTTGCCTACATTGCAATCGCTTCTGTAATTGCCCTTTTAGGACGACCGCTTAACTTATTTCTAAAACGTAAATTCAAATTTCCTAATGGCTTATCAGTCGTTACCACTATGGGACTTTTCCTTTTGATATTTATAGGGCTTATCAGTCTTTTTATTCCATTGGTTGTGAAACAAGGCGAAAACCTTTCACTCTTAAACTTGGAACAACTTGAAGACACCGTTCAAAACCTAATAATTCAAAGTAATGCCTTCTTTTTGTCTCATGGCATCGATATGTTAGACGAAATCAAACACTACGATATTTTTGAAAACATTAATGTTATTCCAAACTTTTTAAATGAAATTGTAGGGACTGTTGGTTCCTTAAGTATAGGGTTGTTTTCAGTGTTGTTTATTACGTTTTTCTTGATGAAAGATACTCAAATCATGGAAAACTCCATCTATGTATTCACCAATAAAAAAAATGAAACAAAGCTAAGAGCTTCCTTAGAAACGATAAAGCAGTTGTTATCGCGTTATTTTATAGGACTGGTATTTCAAATCACCATTTTATTTATTATTTATTCTATTATTTTGATGATTTTTGGAATTGAGAATAGTGTTGTCATAGCGTTTCTATGCGCTCTATTGAATTTGATTCCTTACGTAGGCCCTTTGATTGGCTGTTTTTTAATGCTGTTTTTGACCATGAGTAGTAACCTTGGTTTGGATTTTCAAAGTGAAATCCTTCCCAAAACGTCTTATGTGTTTATTGGTTATGTGATCGCACAACTCCTTGATAATTTTGTCAGTCAACCCATGATTTTCTCAAAAAGTGTAAAGTCGCACCCGCTAGAAATTTTTCTTATCATCATCATTAGTGGAATTCTATTTGGTATCACGGGAATGATTTTAGCCGTACCTACCTATACCGCCCTAAAAGTGATTTTAAAAGCGTTTTTGGCAGACAACAAGATTGTCAAGTCGCTGACTAAGGAGATGTAGATTTAATTCCATACCCTATACAGGATATTTAGCGCTAATCGCTTCCAATGCCAAATTGTGAATACTCCCCAAATGCGTGTGTGGAATACTTGTATCCGATTTATAAGTGCCGTCCTGTACTTGTGCTCCAATGGCTTGATAGGCTTCACGAAACGATGCGCCTTGCATTACCAAAGTATTGATACTGTCCACCGTAAACAGATAGAGGTATTTAGGATCCTTCAAATCAATTGTTTTAACTTGGATTTGCTGAATGGCATAATTAAAAATATCCAATATTGATTCTAATTCTTCAAACCCTTGAATCATATTTTCTTTTAACAATTGAAAATCGCGATGGTATCCACTAGGTAAATTATTAGTAATCAAAAGCATCTCGGTACCCAAGCTTTGAAGCTTGTTACATTTCCCACGAATCAACTCAAAAACATCGGGATTTTTCTTGTGCGGCATGATACTACTCCCTGTGGTGAGTGCTTCTGGAAATCCAATAAAATCAAAATTCTGACTCATATACAAACATATATCCATTGCCATTTTTCCAAGAGTATTGGCTAAATTCCCTAAACTAGAGGCTATAATACGTTCATTTTTTCCCCGACTCATTTGTGCCGCTACCACATTATATTTTAAGGTTTTAAAATCTAACGCTTTGGTGGTAAACGCTCTATCAATTGGAAACGAACTTCCATACCCGGCTGCTGATCCTAGAGGATTTTGATCTACAACTTTTTGAGCTGCTTGCAACACATATACATCGTCAATAAGCGATTCCGCATAAGCCGAAAACCACAACCCAAAAGAGGAAGGCATCGCTACTTGTAAATGTGTATACCCTGGCAATAGCGCTGATTTATGGGTGTCTGCTAAGGCTATTAAGGTTTCAAAAAAGGTTTTAGTTTTATGTTGTATGGTCCCTAAATTAGCCTTGTAGTACAGTTGAAGCGCCACCAAAACTTGGTCATTTCTTGAGCGCGCCGTATGAATTTTTTTACCTGTATCGCCTAAAGCTTTTGTCAATTCATATTCGAGTTTGGAATGGATATCTTCAAACTGTGCATCAATCACAAAAGTGCCTTCGCTAAGCTGCGACTGAAGCGTGTCAAACACCACTTCAATAGCGCTGAGTTCCTCGGCAGTGAGCAGTCCAATCTTCACCAACATTTGCGCATGTGCCAATGATGCTTGTATATCATACCTCGCAATTTTAAGGTCGATCTCTCGATCATTTCCGACTGTGAATTTTTCAATAAATTTATCAATTGAAATCCCTTTATCCCAAAGTTTCATACTTATACTATTTTAGTTAATAATTGAATATATAAGGCGATGCCTTCTTCTATTTCTTTGACGTATATAAATTCATCTGCGGAGTGTGAACGTGTACTATCACCAGGCCCTAATTTCAAAGACGGGCAACTCAGCACCGACTGGTCTGAAAGTGTTGGCGACCCATAAGTCTCGCGGCCTAAAGCGATGCCTGCTTGCACTAACGGATGTTCTACAGGTATGGAGGAGGAATTTAAACGTAAACCTCTTGGAATAATCGATTCACAAGGTGCGCTTATTTGAAGAATGTCTACGATTTCTTTGTTTGTATATTGATCATTAACACGGACATCCACCACCAACTCGACCCCAGCAGGAATGGCATTGTGTTGCTTTCCCGCATTGATTTGTGTTACGGTCATTTTCACAGGTCCTAAAGAATTAGAGTCTTTTTTGAATCGAAAATTTTTAAACCATTGTAATACCTCTATGGCGTTATAAATCGCATTATCCGCATTAGGGTGAGCGGCATGACCTGGCGTTCCTTTGACAAGCGCATCAAAAACCACCAATCCCTTTTCAGAAACTGCCAATTGCATTAGTGTAGGCTCTCCTACGATAGCTACATCAATATGCGGAATGATCGATAACATACTATTTAATCCGGCATCCCCACTACTCTCTTCTTCTGCAGAAGCCACAATAACTAAATTATAATTTAAATTTTTCTGGGCATAAAAATGTGTAAATGTAGCCATCAACGCCACTAAACACCCTCCAGCATCATTACTCCCCAGTCCAAAAAGTTTGCCGTCTATAACTTGTGCCTTAAACGGATCTTTCGTGTACCCATTATTTGGTTTTACGGTATCGTGATGGGAATTTAAAAGTAGTGTTGGTTTGGACGCATCAAAATCGGCATTAGTTGCCCAAATATTATTTTGTGACCGTTGAAACGGAATATTGTAACTCGTGAACCAGGCCTCAATTCGTGCAGCAGTCAAATGCTCTTCAGATGAAAACGAAGGAATTTCAATTAAATCTTTTAATAATTGAACGGCGGATGATGTTAAATTTTCTAGAGTCATTGAATGGTAAGTGTTGTGAAAATTGCTTTGGAATCAAGCAACATTTCTGGTGTACCGATACACACTTTAGAAACCTCATGGTCCAAAGCATGGAAACAGTTATTTAATTTTGGGAGCATCCCAGAAAATATTAACTGGGCATCTAATAATTTTTTATAGGACAATTTCGTGATAGTTTGAATGACAGAATCGTCGTCGTTGACATCTTTTAAAACGCCTTTTTTCTCAAAACAATAGTACAACTCCACTTCAAATTGGGCCGCAAATGCAATAGCTAATTCAGAAGCGATGGTATCTGCATTCGTATTTAAAAGTTGTCCATTTTTATCATGTGTGATAGCACAAAACACGGGTGAAATATTATTGTTTAATAGCAACTCCAAAGTCGACGTTTCTACATGTTTGACATCGCCAACAAAGCCATAATCAATTGTTGAAACAGGGCGTTTTTCGGAACTAATGGTATTCCCATCCGCACCTGTAAACCCAAGCGCATTGCACTCTAAAGCCTGTAATTGTGCTATAATTGTTTTGTTTATTTTACCCGCATACACCATCGTAATCAGCTCTAGAGTTGCTGCATCTGTAATTCTTCTGCCCTCTACCATTTTAACCTCCAAACCTGTTTTTTGGGCTAAAGCTGTAGCTGATTTTCCCCCACCATGTACCAAAATTTTTGGCCCTTCAATAGATGAAAATACCGCTAAAAATGAAGCAAGCGCCTTAGCATCATCAATTACGTTTCCGCCTATCTTAATAATCTTTAGTGTGTTCTTTTTATCCATTTTCAAGAATTTTTTTCAATACCAGTTGAGCTGCATAAGTTCTATTATTAGACTGTGCAATCACAACGGATTGATCACTATCCAATACAGCATCTTCAACCACCACATTTCGTCGGACAGGTAAACAGTGCATAAATTGAGCAGAACCCAATTTTTCTTTGGTCATCATCCAATTGGAATCTTGAGAGGTGTTTCTTCCATAATCTTTATAATTACTCCAATTTTTAACATACACAAAATCAGCATTTTTAAGCGCGTCTTCCTGTGCGAAAATTACTGGTGTATCTTTTACGATTTCGGGAGCTAACTCATAACCTTGTGGATGGGTAATACTAAAATCAACATCTATAGACTGCATCATTTCTATAAATGAATTGGCTACCGCATGTGGTAATACTTTAGGATGTGGAGCCCATGAAAGCACTACTTTGGGGTTTTTCTTTGTTTTTAATTCTTCTATTGTAATGGCATCAGCTAAAGCTTGAAGTGGATGCCCAGTAGCACTTTCCATATTCACGATGGGCACTGTGGCATAATTCACAAAACTATTGATAATCCACTCCGATTCATCTTTAGCCTTGTCTTTAAGAGATGGAAAGGCACGAACTGCTAAAATATCTGCATACTGTGAAATCACTTGCGCAGCTTCTTTGACATGTTCAGATTTATCTAGATTCATGACAACTCCAGATTCAAACTCTAATTGCCAAGCGTCTGTGACATTCAATACAATGACTTCCATTCCTAAATTTTTGGCGGCTTTCTCTGTACTTAAACGGGTGCGAAGACTGGCATTAAAAAACAACATTACTAAGGTTTTTTGAGCCCCTAAATGTTTATGTTTATACGGGTCCGATTTTAAAGCAATTGCTTCCTGTACTGCTGAAGTAATAGAAGGAAGGTCGTTAATTTTTATATACTGGTTCATAATTCTTGTGCTAGAGCATTAAAAAAGGTGTCGATATGAGCGGTTTGAATTGTTAAAGGCGGTAAAATTCGAATTAGGTTAGGGTTTTTGGAACTGCCTGTGAATAAAAAATGATCAAAAAGCAGCTTCTTTCGAAGCGCAGCTACAGGAAAATCAAATTCTAACCCAAGCATCAAACCCCGACCTTTGAGTTGTTTGAGCTGCGGAACGGCCTTCGCTTTCTCCATAAAATATGCTGACATATCTTTAGCATTTTGCATTAAATTCTCAGATTCTAAAACGTCCAAAACTGCTAAAGTCGCAGTGCTTGCCAAATGATTTCCCCCAAACGTAGTTCCTAATAATCCGTAAGACGCTTTTATTGATGGATGAATTAAAATACCTCCAACTGGAAACCCATTACCCATACCTTTCGCCATTGAAATAATATGCGGCGTAAGTCCGTGTTTTTGAAATGCGAAAAAATCACCTGTTCGTCCAAAACCAGATTGTACCTCATCGGCTATTAAAACCGTATCATATTTATGGCAGAGGATTTCAAGACCTTTATAAAATTCGGTTGTACTTTCATCGAGCCCGCCTACGCCTTGAACGCACTCAATAATAATGGCGCAAATAGGCTCGGCTTTTAAGGTGTTTTCCACTAACTCCAAATCACCAAGTGGTAAAAATCGCACTTGTTGTTGCGCATTTAAAGGCGCTACAATCTTTGGATTATCCGTGGCTGCTACACAGGCCGACGTTCGTCCATGAAAGGAATTATCAAAGGCAATAACAGTCGCTTTATTCGTATGAAAAGAGGCCAGTTTTAAGGCATTTTCGTTAGCTTCAGCTCCAGAACTACACATAAACAGCGCATAGTCTTTACATCCAGATTGCTGTTCTAATTGATCTGCCAATTTATTTTGAATTGGATTCTGCACGGCATTACTATAAAACCCAATGTTTTGAAGTTGGTTGGTTAATGCATTGACATAAACAGGATGGGAATGCCCAATTGAAATTACGGCATGACCGCCATAAAGGTCTAAATATTCAGTGCCTTTATCATCATACACAAAAACGTCTTTTGCTTTTACAGGGGTGACATCAAAAAGTGGATATACATCAAATAAACTCATATCTACTGGGCTTTAATACTGTTAATTTTGTCAAATGAGGCTACCATTCCTTGAATCAGTGAAGAGCTCAACCCTTTGTGTTCCATTTCATTGAGGCCTTCAATGGTACAGCCATTTGGTGTAGTTACTCTGTCAATTTCTTGTTCTGGATGATTTCCAGAAGTGATCAATAGACTGGCAGCGCCTTCGCAAGTAAACATGGCTAAGTTTTGAGCCTCTTCCGCATCAAATCCGAGTTGTATAGCGGCTTGTGTGGTGGCACGAATCAAACGCATCCAAAAGGCAATCCCGCTCGCACAAACCACGGTGGCAGCTTGCATTTGTTGTTCTGGAATTGAAATAGTAGTTCCTAAACGGTTAAATATAGCTTCTGCTACAGCCAGGCGTTGACTGCCTTTTTCGTTACTACAAACACAGGTCATCGATTTTCCTACGGCTATAGCTGTATTTGGCATAGCTCGAATGATAAACTGATCTGCTCCTACTAGACTTTCAATTCTTGAAATTGAAAATCCAGTAATCGTAGAAATCAATACGTGTTTTTCAGTTAAAAAAGGTTGAGCATCTATTAGAATTTTTTCTAAATGTGCAGGCTGAACTGCTAAAATAATAATGTCCGATTTCTGAATGGCTTCAGAGTTATCAGCCGTTAGAAAGACATTTTTGTAGCCTTCAAAATCTGCTAAACCACTTACATTTCGTTTCGTAAGATATAAGGTTGTAATTGCATTGTTGGTAATAAGTCCCTTTGCTATTGAACTCCCTAAATTTCCTGTGCCTATGATTGCTATTTTCATGTGTATATATTTATTGGTTTTCAATTGTCACATGCTGTTCGCTATTAATCACTTCCCAATGGGTGATGAAATTTCGAACAAGCTTGTTCCATAATAGTATATGTTAAAAATAATTAGCTTTAAGTTGTAATCCCAAATGGGCTTCAAAACCATACATTAAATTCATGTTATGTACGGCTTGACCTGAAGCGCCTTTGAGTAAATTATCGATAACACTCGTAATGAGTAGTTTCCCGTCATGCACTTCTAATTGAAGTAAGCATTTATTGGTGTTTACGACTTGCTTTAAATGGATGTTATCATCCGAAATGATAGTAAATTCTGCATCCTTATAATAGGTTTTAAAAAGTGTTTTTGCGTCGTCTAAAGTGCCGTTATATTTGGTGTAAAGTGTGGCAAAAATACCTCTTGAAAAGTTACCGCGGTTTGGAATAAAATGAATCGCACTCTTTAAATTCTCTTGAAGTGCATCTACGGATTGATGGATCTCACCCAAATGCTGATGGTTAAAGGCTTTATAATGAGAGAAATTATCAACGCGCCATGTAAAATGTGTAGTTGCAGATAATGCAGTCCCCGCTCCTGTTGCACCTGTTACGGCGTTAACATGAATGGCGTCTTCCACCAAACCATTGGCTGCTAAAGGCAAAATTGCCAATTGAATCGCGGTAGCAAAACACCCCGGATTCGCAATGTATTGTGCCGATTGGATGGCGGTTTTGTTCAGTTCAGGCAGGCCATATACAAAGTGTTTGCCTTGAAATACGGCATCTTGAGTAAGCCTAAAATCATTTGATAAATCAATAATTTTTGTCGCACTTGAAAAGGTGGTTTTCTCTAAAAATGCTTTTGAATTTCCATGTCCTAAACACAGAAATAAAATATCTATATCTGTATTGATAGTAGCTGTAAATACTTGATCTGTTGACCCTACTAAATCCTGATGAATAGCACTTATTTTTTTACCAGCACTAGATGTACTAAACACAAAATTAATTTCAACTTTAGAATGTACGAGTAATAATCGAATCAATTCTCCTGCAGTGTATCCTGCACCGCCTATAATTCCTGCTTGTATCATAATTCTGAATTTACGTGTTGATGAATTCTGTTTTGATTGCCATTAATTTTAATGAACCCTTTAGCTTCCTCAGCCGTCCAACCGTTATTAAGTTCTCCATAACTTCCAAACTTAGCATTCATCAAATCATGAGACGATGTAATACCATTGATTAAAAAATGATAGGGTTTCAATACGATTTCTACGTCTCCTGATACACTGTGCTGGCTGCTCGTTAGGAAGGCTTCCATATCACGCATAACCGGGTCTAAATACTGTCCTTCATGTAAATGCATGCCATAAAAATTAGACAAATAATCTTTGTGTTGAAGCTGCCATTTTGTTAAGGTATGTTTCTCTAACAAATGATGAGCCTTCACAATAATCAAGGCCGCAGCGGCTTCAAAACCAACACGACCTTTGATACCAACAATGGTGTCACCGACATGAACATCTCGTCCTATCGCATATTTTGAAGCGATTTGATCGAGCTGTTGAATGTTTAGTTCTGGTGCGTTCTCAATACCATCAAGCGCCGTCAACTCTCCTTTTGTAAATGAAAGTTTTACAGTTTGAGGTGTTTCAGATTCTAATTGAGACGGATAAGCTGATTCTGGAAGCGCCAAATGAGACGTCAACGTTTCATCGCCACCTACACTAGTGCCCCAAAGACCTTTATTAATTGAATACTTTGCTTTTTCCCAATCCAAATCAATTCCATTTAATTTCAGATAAGCAATTTCTTCTTGTCGTGTGAGTTTTTGGTCTCTAATTGGTGTGATGATTTCGATTTCTGGAGCAAGAGTTTGGAAAATCATATCAAAACGGACTTGATCGTTTCCTGCACCTGTACTCCCATGAGCAATGTATTGCGCATCTATAGATTTTGCATACTCAATAATTTCGATGGCTTGCACGATGCGCTCTGCACTCACCGATAATGGATAGGTATTGTTTTTTAATACATTACCAAAAACAAGATATTTCACTACTTTTTGATAAAAGGTCGTTACCGCTTGTATATTTTTATAGGTTGAAACGCCCATTTTATAAGCGTTTTGAGCAATAGTTTGAATATCACTATCTGTAAATCCACCAGTATTAACACTGACGGCATGGACTTCATAACCCGCTTTTGATAAGGACACCGCACAGTATGACGTATCTAAACCACCACTATAGGCAATGACTAATTTTTTTGAATTTTTCATTTTTTATGTTTTTTAAGAAACAAGCTTTGCTTGATACTTTTTAATCTTAGGAATGTTTTTTCTTTAACTTTCTCAGAAGTAACTTCGGGTTTCGAACTTGGATCATACAACATGCCTGTACACAAACACATACTTTGAGAAGTACGTTGAAGTACATCATAATTTTTACATGTTTGACAGCCTTTCCAAAATGATGGTTCATCTGTAAGTTCAGAAAAAGTAACGGGTTTATATCCTAAATCAGTATTCAGTTTCATTACGGCGAGGCCAGTTGTAATACTAAATATTTTTGCTAAAGGGTATTTTGCTCTTGAGTGTTCAAAAACTACTTTTTTGATTTTTTTAGCTAAGCCTTGATTTCTAAAGTCAGGATGTACAATGAGACCAGAATTGGCCACAAATTTATCATGACTCCAAGTTTCTATATAGCAAAAACCTGCAAAAGCAGAGCCGTCTAAGGCAATGACCGCATTATTAGATTCCATTTTAGAAATTATGTATTCTACGGAACGTTTTGCAATCCCAGTGCCTCTAACTTGTGCAGCAGCTTCTATGGCTTCACAAATAGTTTGAGCATGGATTGTATGTGATTTATCTGCAATAATGATATCCATTATTTAAGATTTAAGTTGAAAAAAAAAGTTGAAAAAAATTGTAAAGGATGAACCGGACACACCTAAGTTCAGAAACTAATTGAACACCCTAAGGGCGGCGGCGTGTGATACGGGGACGTGTAAAACCTGGACTATAAAGAGTAGCCGTTGAAGGAGTTAAGGTTTTTAAATTATTTTGGTCCATTATTAATGTTATCAACGCTTGTAATATCGTCTTATAAATATGTTGTAAATATAAAAACTATTTAAAGTGAAGTATAATTTGACCTGTAAAAATTATGATTTTTTCGATATTCTAAAAATTCTGTAGTATTCACTATCAATAATTAAAATAAAAATATCATTCTTCTAAAAAAACTCAAATTAGATGTATTAGAGTGATTAACGTCTCATACGATTATTACGAAACTCTTTCATTTTATTAATGATAATGTCTTGATATTCATTTTTAGAAACCTCTTTTCCTTTGCTAGGTGCTTCTATCTCAATAATTTCATCAGGATTAAGTACGAGCTTTGAGCAAAGCATTGTGGTGTTGTCAGCGCTCACTTCTAAAATCAGCCCTGGAAGTCCCCAATATTCTAATGGCCCATGACGCACTGGGATTTGAAGTGTGTACCATGCCTCAACTTGTGTCATTTTTACTTCTTTGACTTCAGTAGAATCGGACTCAGCTGTGTTTCTTAACTTATCCCATGAAAAAGAGTACCACGTCAGTTTATCCGTAGGAATTGAGGCAGTCGCCTTAAAACAAGAATAGTTTCCAATCTGTTTCGTTTCGGATTCTAAATTCCATTCTATAGGTTGTAATACATCTTTTACCAAAAACTTTTTTCCATAAAATTCTTGCTCTTGTAGTTGAGTATTTGTTTTTACATTTTTATATTGTTTACCAGGCGCAAAATTTTTACCCCACGAATCCGTAGCTCCAGAAATAGCATCTAATTGATCTTCCTCAGTAAATACCGATTCTTCCTTATTAAAGGATAAAACATAGCCTTTTTCGAGCCTATTTTTCATGCGTGCCTCTACATCTTTTTTCTGCGCCTCACTCAATCGAGCGCCCCAATTTCCAAGATCCATTTTTGATTTAGAAAAATAATAGGCTTTAGCTTGAAAGTCTTGTGTCTTAGGGTTAACAATAAAACTAGTAGATATTAAAAACAGGACTACAAGTGAAAACGATGTTATGAGTTTTGATTTCATTTAAGAGAGATTTATAATTACGTTCAACCAAATATATTATTAATTAAACAAAACTGTTTGTATTTATAATACTATTAACACTTGTAAGTTCTCCATGACAACACACAAAATTATTGTTATGATTAGTTAAACTGACTATATAACCAATCCATTCGTAATGAAAACCAGTTTTCTAAATGGTCAACTTCAGCAGCATGGGTATCAAAAAACACAGGGTTTGGCCATACATAGATTCCAAGAGTTGGCCAAGTTTGATAGTTTTCTAATTGCGACAGCTCCAAGTAAGTTTTATATTGATTCATTTTACCAATCAACTCATTTCGATTGTTATAGAAAAACATAAATCGTTCTTTCACTTGAAGTTCAAAATTAGGATCTTCAAATAAACGTTCATACCAAGGGTTGTCTTTAATCCAAAACCCTTCTGTAAAGGTAGCATCTGCATAATCTACATTTCCAAATGATAAATCAAAATCCCAAAGAGGGCCCATCTTAAGTTTATCTCCTGGTGTATAATTAAAATAAATACTTGAATACCATTGTGCATCCACCGTTTTAGCGATTTCCATTATTAGATACCAATCAATAAAACTCTGGACATCTATAAATGCTTCATAACCTAAATTAGCGTCCTGAAAATTAGCGCCAAATAAGGCCGCTTCAAAGTTATTGACATAGTCCTTGATTATGTTGTATTCAGAACTATCGAATACAACCTCAGGTTCTTTAATATTAAAAACATTGGACTCATAATTTTGCGTGAATATGGTAGGTTGGAAAAATACTTCATCGTCATCCAAACGATAATCTTGATCAATTTCTACCAAATACCCATTATCAGGTAAATCGAGACGATTTGATTTGACTTCTACTTTTTGCGTGATCAAATAGGTTCCGCTATACACTTGATTTACAAATACCTCAGCATATTCGGAGGTTGGTGTCCAATCCAATGCACTTATAGCTCCCATTTCTAGTGCAATTTTATTTCGCATGAGCGACTTATCGGAGTACTCCGCAAGAAAAATCCATTTTTTATCTTTAGCCATCCCAAGAAAAGGGGTTTTATCTGAAAACTTAAGCTGGTAGGGTTTTTTAGGGTGAGTCCATGTTGAATTTCCACGACCTCTAATTTTGATCTCTTGATTTTGTATATCCTCAAAGCCTAGTCCGCCTTGCACAGTTACAAATCCATTTACATAATCATCTTTAGAGTCTATAAGTTGGTTATTAGTATTTATATTGATAATGGGAAGACCTGTAAAGTATGAAATTTCAACAAAGAAGCTCTCAAATTCAGCGTTTGCAACATCATAAAATTTATAAGCTACTCTTTTATTGAAATTATTGGCAGTTTGTGAGTTGGTCTGAACACTATCGTTTACCGTCACATTTCCACCATTAAAATCATAGGTTGCTACCAATTGATCTATGTCACATATGTATCTAATGGCTGCTGTGTAGGTATCTGTCCCATCGAATGTGAGCACTACATTCTCTGTTAGTGATGGATTGTGTTCTGCTAAAATTGAAAAACTAGAAAGTTCAACAACAGGGTTTGTGGTTGTTGGGTCTAGTAAATCACCTCCAATATAGGGTTCATTTTCACATGCAAAAAAAACAAGAACTAGTAAAAATCTAAAAAAATAATTCATAATATAGGTGATTCCCAATTGAGTATTAAAAATATCAAATATACATATATACAACTAAATTCAAACTATGTCTTGAATCCATAAAATTGAGAATTTATATTAAATATCTCTAGACTTTATAAATTAAATTTAAAAATTGCTTTACAAATGGTATATTGCAATTGAAAAATTAACAACGCTTTTAAATATCAATATAATGAGTCAACCAACATTTATAAAAGAACTATCTATTCCAGCCATCGCAGCCCCTATGTTTTTAATATCAGGTCCAAGATTGGTTATTGAATGTTGTAAAAATGGTATTGTAGGAACGTTTCCAGCATTAAATCAACGCACAACAGAAGGTTTTGAAGAATGGTTAATCGAAATAAAAACAGCACTTGCTGATTTTGAAAAAGAAACAGGAATAAAACCCGCGCCTTATGGCGTTAATTTAATCGTGCACCAATCCAATCCTCGTGTACAAGCAGATCTAGCTATATGCGTTAAACATCAAGTACCAATTATTATCACTTCTCTAGGAGCGGTACCTCAATTGGTGGATGCTATTCACAGTTATGGCGGCTTAGTTTTTCATGATGTCATCAAAAAACGACATGCTGAAAAAGCAGCGGAAGCAAATGTAGATGGGCTGATTGTGGTGGCTGCAGGTGCTGGAGGTCATGCGGGCACATTGAACCCTATGCCTTTAGTTGCTGAAATTAAAAGCTTTTTTAAGAAAACCGTAATTCTTTCAGGTTGTATTAGTAATGGTCGTGATATCGCTTCTGCTATGCAAATGGGAGCCGATGTTGCGTATATGGGAACTCGATTTATTAATACCAAAGAGAGTAAAGCTCCTGAAGCCTATCGAGATATGATAATTTCAAGTGGTGCAAATGATGTGGTCTATACAGCGGCAATTTCTGGAGTGGCGGCTAATTTCTTACGACCAAGTATGGAAGCGATGGGTATTACTGAGGAAATGCTAAGTCAACAAAAGAAGATTGACTTTGGAAAAGAACTTACTGCTCACGAAAATGAAGCTAAGGCCTGGGCAACCATTTGGTCTGCAGGACAGGGAGTTACTAACATTCATGATTCGCCTTCTGTTGCAGAACTTGTAGCAACTATGAAAACTGAATTTAAAGCTGCTATCGAAGCACAATACGCTCTTTTAGAAACGTATAAATAATAACTCTAGCCTGCCTTTACAAGCTGACCTCTACTGGGTTTTAGTGCCGCTTTAATAACCTCAAGATTTTGTTTATCAATGACCGCATAAGCGAAGTGGTGCATTTCATTTACTGATTCTACACCAGAATCCAACAGCAATAGTTTTTCTGTTGCAAAAAATTCTAATACATGTATTTTGAAATGAGCTGCTGTTTGAGCGCCTACCGGACCTCTAAAGTCCCATATAAGTTTGATTTTTTCCATACAGATCGTTTTGATTGAGCTTAAGGAGTTAATAAAATAAAAATTGCAATTCCTGAAAAAACAACAATTTGAGCCCATTTTAATACGACTTGAAAAGTTGTGTTTGATTTTAATATAGAGCCCACAGCACTTGAAAAAAATACAAGAAAAGAAAAAATTAAAAAGGATGTTGTCATAAATAAAAATCCAAGCGTATAAAACTGATGGACCAAAGACTGTGTTTGACTGAACAAGAATGCGGGGAAAAACGCCATAAAAAAAATGGAAACTTTTGGATTGATTACATTCATAATAAACCCTTGCTTAAACAAATCTAATAACGATTTACTCTCTGTTGGAGTAACGTTTGTGTTTATGGCACTGGAAGATCTAAATACGCGGTAAGCTAAATAAAGCATATATCCCGCCCCCAAAAGTTTTAAAAGAAAAAGTAATTCTGCGTTAGATTGTAATAAAGAGGACAACCCAAAAGCCACAAAAGTTGTATGAATTAAGCAGCCCGACATTAAGCCAAAAACGACAGCCATTCCTTGTTTTTTACCATAAGTGATGCTTTGAATAAGCACAAAAATATTATCTGGACCAGGGCTTATTGCCAAGGTCGCAGTGGCGATTACAAATGAAACTAGTAGTTCGGTATTCAAACTAATTAAGACTTAAGTGATGACTTCAAAAGTGCTTTGTTAATGCGCTTAACAAGATTTGGGCCTTCATAAATAAAGCCTGTATAGATTTGTACCAAATCGGCACCAGCCTCGATTTTTTCTATAGCATCTTGTGCAGAATGAATTCCACCTACCCCAATGATTGGAAATGCGTTCTGACTTTTTTCGGACAGATATTTAATAACTTGAGTACTTTTATCTTTAATCGGTAAACCGCTTACACCACCATTTCCAATCGCTTCTAAAGTGGTGTGATCAGTTCTAAGGTTCGCTCTAGAAATAGATGTATTGGACGCAATGATACCCTCTATTTTGGTCTCCTCTACAAGGTCTATAATTTCATCCAATTGAGTAGTGTTGAGATCTGGTGCAATTTTTAAAAGGATGGGTTTAGACACTTCAAAAGTAGCATTCAAGGCTTGAACGGCTTTTATTAATTCCTCTAAATAATCCTTATCGTTGAGCTTAGCATGACTGCCAACATTTGGACAACTTACGTTTAAAACAAAATAATCTACATAAGGATGTAAGGCTTCAAAACACTCCAGATAATCAGTGGTATAACCCTCGGCAGAGGTTTGGGTATTTTTACCAATATTACCGCCTATAATAAGTTGTTTTTTATTCTTTTTTAATTGGACAATCGCTGCTTCTAATCCGGCATTATTAAAGCCCATTCGATTGATAATTCCGGTATCATCTTGAAGTCTAAATAAACGTTTTTTTGGATTACCTTCTTGTGCTTTAGGCGTTACGGTGCCTATTTCAATAAATCCAAATCCAAAGTACGCAAGCTCATTGTAAAGCACTGCATTTTTATCAAATCCCGCAGCAAGACCAACAGGGTTTTTAAATGTAAGTCCAAACAATTTACGTTCTAACGCAGGGTGATTCACCTGGAAAAAGACTCTAATTAGGAATGGAACTCCTGGAATTTTTGATATCAGTTTAATGGCATCAAAAATAAAATAATGAACAGCTTCTGGGTCGAATTTAAAAAGAATTGGACGTATGATTAATTTGTACATGAAGCGTATTTTGACAACAAAAATACATTAAAAAGATACAATACAAAAGAAAGTAAGCGAACTCTTGTGTTTGAAGGATGTGTTAATTATTTTTGACAAAAGACAAAACTAAATGTTAGACAAAAAGCATATACTAAACCGATTTATAAGTTACGTAAAAATAGACACTGAAAGCGACCCAAGCTCCACTTCTACGCCAAGTAGTGAAAAGCAATGGGACTTAGCAAACAAACTAGCAGATGAACTCAAAGCTATTGGCATGCAGGACGTTTCTATTGATTCCAATGCGTACATTATGGCAACCTTACCTTCCAATGTTGATCACGATGTACCAACCATCGGATTTGTATCACATTTTGATACCTCTCCAGATTTCACAGCTAAAAATGTGAGTCCTCAAATTATTGAAAATTATGATGGAACTGATATTGTCTTAAACGAAAAAGAAAGCATCGTTTTATCACCAGATTATTTTGAAGATCTGTTATTATATAAAGGGCAAACTCTAATTACTACAGACGGCACAACCCTTTTGGGTGCTGATGACAAAGCTGGTATTTGTGAAATTGTGAGTGCAATGGAATACCTGATTAAACATCCTGAAATAAAGCATGGAACGCTAAAAGTTGGCTTTACACCCGATGAAGAAATTGGACGTGGTGCTAATAAATTTGATGTTAAAAAATTTGGTGCCGACTGGGCGTATACTATGGATGGCAGCCAGATCGGGGAACTTGAATACGAAAATTTCAATGCGGCAGGTGCCGTCATAAAAGTTAAAGGGAAAATTGTTCACCCTGGCTATGCTAAAGGGAAAATGATCAATTCCATGTATTATGCTTCAAAATTTATTGATACACTTCCTAAAGAAGAAACACCTGAACAAACCGAAGGCTATGAAGGCTTTTATCACCTTCACAGCATGGAAGGTAAAGTTGAGGATACTGTATTACAATACATCGTTAGAGATCATGATCGCAATAAATTTGAAAGCAGAAAACAGTACTTGGTGGATTTAGTTGAAACGCTCAATAGTGAGCTTGAAAGCCTTGTTTATGAAATTGAAATCAAGGATCAGTATTACAACATGAAAGAGATGGTGATTCCTGTAATGCACATTGTTGACATCGCAGAAGATGCTATGAAAGCCTTAGATATAGAGCCATTGATTAAGCCAATTAGAGGTGGAACGGATGGCTCACAATTAAGTTTTATGGGGCTACCCTGTCCAAATATTTTCGCAGGAGGCCATAACTTTCATGGACGCTACGAATATGTTCCTTTGGAGAGTATACTCAGTGCAACTGAAGTTATTTGTAAAATTGCAGAACTTACACAAGACCGTTATAAATAAAAAAAGCCGCTAAATTAGCGGCTTTTTTTGATATTATTTTTTTGCCGGAGGCGGCGAATTAAGTTTTTGACTCATTTCCATTGAAATAGCAGAACGGTCAAATTTAATCTTACCAGCCAAAGTTTCAATGACACAGGAGTTGTCTTTGTCATTCAATTCGGCAATTTTTCCGTGCATACCACTTTTAGTGATTACTTTATTTCCTTTTTTTAATTCTGCGGCAAATGCTTTTTCTTTTTTGGCACGCTTCATTTGAGGTGCGATCATAAAGAAATAGACGACTACAGCCATCAAAATAAAGGGAGTATACTGACTAAGACCTTCCATGTTGAAGTATTATATTAGAATTGATTATTGTAAATTAAGTGATTTTTGCCCAGGAACTTTAACAGGTGCATTTGGATCAGGAGTGATAAACGCAGAAATTCTTACTTGCTCATTTCCTCTTTCAGTATTAGTCGTTAACGTAATTGTTTTAGAGACTTTGTTTGCCCCTTTTCCGTTAAACTTAACTGTAAATTGTGATGATGCTCCAGGCATTAATGGCTCTTTACTCCAGTCTTTAGGTACTGTACATCCACAAGTACTTTTAATATTTGTAACAACTAAAGGCGACTTTCCTGTGTTTGTATAGGCGAATACCGTTTCAACAGGTGTTCCATTCATTATTTGACCAAAATCGTGTGTTGTTTTATCAAATGATAGCGTTGGAAAATCTGAAGTTTGTGCATCTCTTTCAGCTGCTTTAGTGACGTTTTCTTGATTTATTTTTTCTTCTACGTTTTTTTTACACGACGTAAAAACAACAAGACTTGCTACAGTTAATGTTAAAATTAATTTTTTCATGATTGATGAATTACAGTTTATATTTTTTTGTTTTGTTCTCAAATGAATGAGCGGATAAATATAATTAAAAAATTACATTAAACCACGCCCTATCTTATTTAAGGTTTTGTTTTCATCATACTCTTTAACAATTTTGTCTAGAACACCATTTATGAAAACATTGCTTTTAGGGGTTGAATATTCTTTAGCAATTTCGATATACTCATTTATCGAAACTTTGGTTGGAATGGATGGAAAGTTATGGAACTCACAAATAGCCATTTGGAGCAGTACAAAATCAATATCGGCAATTCGATCTTTGTCCCAATTTTTTGTTTTTAAACTAATTTCATCAGTATAAGATTCTAAGTTTTTAATTGTATCCTTCAAAAGACTTAAACCAAACGCTTTATCCTCATCGTCTTTAAAAAGTTGTGGCGTGAAATACGTTTCAGAATTTTCTTCTTTTGATTTATTTAGAAGTTTGACTAAAGCTGTGTTCACTACTGGCAAATCATCAATCCATGTCAAATTTCTATCCTCTAAATAGTTGTATAGTTTTTCATTCGGCGCAATAACTTCTTTGAATAGTTCCACTACAAATTTACGATCTTTCTTATAAGAAGATGATTCTGCAGCCATATATGTCTCAAAAAGATCACTTTCTAGTATAGACTTGAAAATAACTTCTACATACTCGTTATCTAGCTCCCAATTAGTGATTTTATGTTTTTCAAACGCATTTTTAAGACATACACTTTCGGTCAATTGAACCAATAATGCGTTTTTAATAAACTTCATATTTGGATTTAAATCCTCGGTAGTTAGCAAGTGTTTTTGTTGCGATTTCTCTTGCTGGTCTTTTGCTCTATCATGTACTTTCACAAGAAGTGATAACATTAGTAGATAGAGTGCATACATACTCTCCATACTAGAGCTTAGAAATTTTTCTTCAGATGCTATGTTCAGATCTTCCGATCTTTTTAAGGCATAAATCACTTGCATTACTTTGGTACGGATATGTCTTCTATTCAGCATGGTGTAAAGAACTTATATATTTAAAATCAAATGAATTGATTTACTTTGGTTAAAATTAGTACTCTCAAAAAAATTGCTTGACAAAAATAGTATTATTTTGCTTCTAAAAATCCAAAAAAATGTTTTTTTACGCACTGTCTTTTTTCCTCAAAACAAGTATATTTACAACTTAACTCAAAACCGAGTATAAAGACTCTAATTATTCCAATGAAAGAACTTCAATTCTTAAATAAGTATTTTATAAAATATCGGTTTCGAATCATCTTGGGGATTCTCATTACCATTGCTTCTAAGATTTTTGCATTATTCACCCCACAACTAATTGGAAAATCTATTACTTTAATTTCAGATCAGATAACAAATCCTCGTAGTACGGAAGTGTTTAGATATGAAATGAGTTTAAATATTTTATACATTTTTGGAGCCGCAATCGCTACAGGACTATTTACATTTTTAATGCGTCAAACCATCATAAACGTATCTCGTTATGTTGAATTTGATTTGAAAAACGAAATATATAATCACTATCAACAACTTTCTATTGCTTTTTATAAACGAAATCGGACGGGTGATCTAATGAGTCGAATCAGTGAAGATGTTAGTAAAGTCCGAATGTATATAGGTCCTGCTGTCATGTATACTATCAACACCTTAACGCTTTTTATTGTCGCCTTATTTTATATGTACAGTAAAGCACCATCACTCACACTGTATACGATTTTGCCATTACCTATATTATCAATTTCTATATACTTTTTGAGCAAACTCATTCACAAACAAAGTACGATTGTTCAAGCGCACCTATCGACACTATCGTCGTCTACACAAGAGTTTTTTAGTGGTATTTGGATCACCAAAGCCTATGCATTAGAAACACAAACTGAAAAGACGTTTAGCGATTTGGCTAATTCACAACGCGAAAAACGCTTGGGTTTATCTAAAATACAAGCCGTTTTCTATCCTTTAATGTTGCTCCTTATTGGCGCTAGTAATCTACTTGTTATTTACATTGGAGGCAAACAATACATGAATGGACAAATTCAAGATTTAGGAACAATTGCCGAATTTATTATTTATGTGAATATGCTCACATGGCCAGTAGCTTCAATAGGTTGGGTGACCTCTTTAGTCCAAGAAGCTGAAGCGTCTCAAAAGCGAATTAATGAGTTTTTGAAAGAAACACCATCCATTCAAAACACAAATAAAACACTAACTCCAATAAAGGGCCAAATTGTTTTCAAGGATGTTTATTTCACCTACGAAGACACCAATATTGAAGCTTTAAAAGGGGTGAGTTTTGAGGTTGAAAAAGGAAAAACACTTGCAATTATAGGAAATACAGGTTCTGGAAAATCGACTGTTCTTGAGCTAATCGGGCGTCTGTATGATGTTGATAACGGCAGCATTGAAATTGATGGTAACACCATCAAAACGTTAAATCTAAATACACTACGAACGAGTATTGGATTTGTCCCACAAGATCCCTTTTTGTTTTCTGACAGTTTAAAAAACAATATCAAATTTGGTAATAATAAAGCGACAGAATCTGAAGTTATAGATGCTGCAAAAAAAGCGGTTGTTCATGATAATATCATTAATTTTAAAAAAGGATATGATACTATTTTAGGTGAACGTGGCATTACACTTTCTGGAGGTCAAAAGCAGCGTGTTTCAATCGCTAGAGCTTTTATCAAAAAACCTCAAATTCTTCTTTTAGATGATTGTCTTTCAGCAGTGGATACAGAAACTGAAGAACAAATTTTAAATAATATTGAGCTGGTTACAAAAAACAAAACCACAATCATTGTAAGTCACCGAATTTCATCAGCTAAAAATGCGGATACAATTATCGTTTTAAATGAGGGAATAATCACTCAAAAAGGCACACATAACGAACTTATTTCTGTTGAAGGATATTACAAAGAGCTTTATCAAAAACAATTGAGAGAATCTTCTAATTAGTTTCTTGAAATTTTAAATCATACATTTCATGAAAAGAAAATCGAAAAATAGTTGGTGTCTTAATTTATTTTTTAGACTTTTGATTGTATAACAGCTACTAATGGTTTGTTAATATTGATACTATAAAGTTATGGAACAAGAAGAAATTTATTCAAAAGTTTTAAGAGCAGGCAGACGCACGTATTTTTTTGATGTTAGAGCAACTAAAGCAGGAGACTATTATTTAACTGTAACGGAAAGTAAAAAGTTTACAAATGATGACGGATCCTTTCATTACAAGAAACATAAAATCTATCTATACAAGGAAGATTTCACTGAATTCAATGCAATTTTGAGTGAAATGACAGATTACATTATTAATGAAAAAGGGCAAGAAGTTATCAGTGAACGTCATCAAAAAGATTATGTTAAAGAAGAACATACTTCTGATGATTCAAAAAATGATTCATCAACTGATAGCTTTACAGATGTTAGTTTTGATGATATTTAACCACATCCACAATCTCATATAAACCGTTACTCTGTATCGTTTTTTTTTTGATCTTATCAGATTAACGTATTGGTGTTCCATTGGGCACCTGTTGTTCAGGTGATAGCAAAATTACATTTGAGTTATCGACGGCACCAACCACCAAACACTGACTCATGAAATTAGCAATTTGCTTTTCAGAAAAATTGACATTCGCTACAACTTGTCGGTTCAATAAAATAGCTTTAGAATATAAAGTTGTAATCTGTGCAGATGTTTTTTTTATCCCTAAATCTCCAAAATCTATTGTCAATTGATACGCTGGTTTATGCGCTTTTGGAAAATCATTAACCTCGATTATAGTTCCAACACGTAGGTCAATCTTAGAAAAATCTTCAAATGTAATTGTTTCACTCATAAGGATTCGTACTAAATTGAGCTTTGAAGATATAAATTTTTGAGCTGTGGATTGATATAAAGGTTCAAATATTTATATATTTGAGAGAACTAAACTAAAAAAATGGCACTAACTCCTTCTTATATGCTTCCTTTAGGTACTGAAGCGCCCCATTTTGAATTATGGGATTCTGTTTCAGATTCTATAAAAACATTAAACAATTTAAAAGGATCTAAAGGCACTTTAGTGATGTTTATTTGCAACCATTGTCCATTTGTAATTCATATCAATACAACCTTAGTAACACTAGCTAATACTCTACAAAAAAAAGGGATTAATACGATTGCTATTTCTAGTAACAATGTAGAGCGCTACCCTCAGGATGGGCCAGAACAAATGCGAATACATGCGGCAGAGCAAAACTACCCTTTCCCCTATTTATACGATGAAACACAATACATAGCCAAAGCATATGATGCCACATGTACACCTGATTTTTTCCTTTTTAATTCTAATTTAAAGCTCGTATATAGAGGACAATTAGATGCATCTAGACCAGGAAATGGGATACCCGTAGACGGAGATGATTTGATAAATGCCAGTCACTGTCTAATTGAAAACAAAGAAAATACCCGCCAACAAAAACCGAGTATTGGTTGCAGCATTAAATGGAAATAAACTTATTTAATGGATTATGAAAATATTGGTAAGTTCTGAGTGGCTCAATGACAACATTAACAATCAAAATTTAATACTCTTAGATGCGAGCCAGAAAACGAATCTCGTAAAAGTAGATCATCCTCAAGGGAATATTCAGATTAAGAATGCTAGAAGTTTTAATCTAAAAGAAAAGTTTAGTGACACCACTACTTCTCTTCCTAATATGCTACCGAATTCAACTGAGTTTAAAAGAGAATCTAGAATATTAGGAATAAACAATTCTAGTGTAATCGTTATATATGACGATTTGGGGATTTTTTTTAGCCCAAGAGTTTGGTGGATGTTTAAAGCTATGGGGAATCAAAAAGTATACGTTTTGAATGGTGGATTAACGGACTGGCTAAAAAAAGGATTTATTACGGAACCAAAAATACCCAAAAGCTACAGTCTAGGGAATTTTAAAGCCTGTTTTAATTCAAATACTGTAAGAAGCTTAGACGCTATTAAAAGAAACATTAAAAGGAAAGATGAAATATTAATAGATGCTAGAAGTAACAATCGATTTAAAGGACTTGCACCCGAACCTCGGGATATTCCAAGTGGCTCCATAAAGGGTTCTATTAACATCCCATATGAATCCGTACTTAAAAATGGAAAATATAAACGTCAAGAAGACTTAGTAAAAATTTTTAAAAACCATAATATAGATAATAGACCATTGATATTTAGCTGTGGATCTGGAACAACAGCCTGTATTATTTTATTAGCAAGTGAACTGGTACTTACTAACCAAAAATCTGTTTATGATGGCTCATGGACAGAATGGTCTACAGATCAAATGGAATGATATAATCTTGTAAACCGTTGATTTATAATCATGAAAATCAGATTCTAAATTCGATTTTCAGTTGTAGTATTTAGTGGAAATATTTGTTTTTTAGTAAAAATCTACTACATTTGAGGTAGAACCCAAATTCTAAAACTTATGAAACCTATCCTCTTTATGGTACTTTGTACCTTTTTCACCTACTCTTATTCTCAAGATATTAATTTTTATAAAAACGCAAAAGGCGATAGTCATATTTGCGGAGAATTCAGTTTAGACTATTTGGAACGAGACAGTACATATAGTCGTTGGTTTCTGAAAAATTATTCAGAATTTAAACTCCCAAACAAACGAATAAAATTAAAATCTAAGCTAAAAAATACATCCGTTGACATCTACTTAGGCACTTGGTGTGGCGATAGTAAAAAATGGGTGCCTCAATTTGTCAAATTATGGGACGAACTAGGGCTTAAAAGAAGTCAATTGCGATTTATTGGCCTTTATAACGACGACGAACGCTATAAAACATCTCCTGGAGGCGAAGAAAAAGGACAACAAATTCATCGCGTACCAGTTTTTATATTTAAATCTGAAAATATCGAATATGCACGAATAGTTGAGTCTCCAAAAAATGATTTAATAACAGATGTTGCGCAAATTGCTCTTGGCTATCCTTCACTACCAAACTACGAAGGGGCAAATTATTTATTTAAATTACTTGACACGGAGTCATTAGATACAATAAATAAAAATTTTAATAAACATTACAAGATCCTGAAAAGCAAGGCTCAAAACAGTAAGGAACTAAACACCTTAGGATATGTGTTGTTACAAAGTAACCGAAATAAAGAAGCTTTGTTTTGTTTTGGAATAAACACCTATTTATTTAAATATAACCCCAATGTATATGATAGTTTTGGAGAGGCATTAGGCCTGAACGGAGAGCATTTAAAAGCTTTAAATATGTACAAAAAAGTTTTAGAAATAGACCCTGAAAATAAAAATGCAAAAACGCAAATCAAAACCCTAGAATCGTTGACAACCTTTTAATCTTGAACTTTTACAATATGTAAATCTTTATGTTTTAGGATATAACCCGCTTCGTTTTTATAGCCGCCATAAGGTTGTGGAAAGTACTGAAACTTATTTTCTAAATAAGCCGTTTGAAAAGTGAACGTCTGCGTAAACAGAGTGCCGTATTTAGACAATCGCAATAAAATATCCATTGTCAAATCAAATCCTCTGATAGCATATTTATTTGGAAAAGTTCCAAATTCAGTTAAATACTTCTGTTCAAATACATCAGATATTGGCGAATTAAAATTAACAGAAGGGTAATGGAAGTTTAGATTCGATAAATCATAATTAGAAACATTTACACCATCAAAAGCTCTGTTTTTAGAGGTGGTCATCAAAACAATCTCTCTTTCTATTTCAGTTTCATTTTCCTCTTCATCTATTAGAACAGTTTTACCATTCATTGCATTTAACATACTAGTTACATTAGATACAAATCCTTCATTATTAGATTCTAAAAAAACATTTGTTCGTCCTGATAAAAGTACGGGTTGTACGGCGTCCAACATTAAATAAAACTGTTCATTACCATCTTCATCCTTCACAGAAGTTAGTAAAGAAGCTTCAGGAAATGACGATTTTAAATAATTTGCAGTCGCTAAATTCTTAGCATCATAAATTATTAATGTATGATGCGGAATGGTATCCGATTTCACATAATTAATCATTTTAGTCCGCATCCAATTTTCGTCAGGAAGTGTCTGAAACAAATTGGGATGAACGTTCTTCGTTTTAACAAAAGGAGACACAACAGGAACATTGTTTTTTTGAGCATACTTTGCTGTTAACTCAAGGTTTTCAGTTGTAATTGGTCCTAGAATAACATCGTAATTAGAGAAATCAGTTTGTAGTAATATCGTTTTTAAATCTAAGGAATTCGCATTGGTATCAAATACGTTTAATTTAGTTGAAATCCCTAGGCGTTTAGCAGAATCCATAGCCATAACCACTCCGGAATAAAAATCTGTAGAAATATTAATATACCCGTCTCTTTTAAATTGTTCCTTAGAGAGCTTAAGCGAATCGAAATCAATACTTTGAGCTTTAAACGGCAACAAAAGAGCAATGTTTTTAGGTGAAAAATTTACTAAACTATCTGCGAGATTTAATACTGGAAATGATTCTAAAGCAATATTTTGAACACTCGTCTTTGGAATCTTTAAAACCATTCCCAATTTTAGTCCCTGCTGAATTAATTCAGGATTAAGCGTTTCCAATTGCGCTTTAGTTAATCCTAGTTTTTTCTCAAGTCTGTAAAACCCTTCTTTGGCCTTAACGGTATAATAGCTAAACTGTTTGTCTTCAATTTTCTTTTCTTCTGAAAGCGCTATGTTTGGAACATTCAAAATTTCGCCGGCTTTTGGGTAAAGTCCCATATTAGGGTTTAAAGCTTCAAGTTCTGGAACTGAAATTCCAAATTTATAAGCAATACGCCACTTACCTTCTTTAGCTAAAACCGTATATTTTTGAATTATATTTACAGTAGGCTGTGAAATCATCTTAAATTTAGGAATATAAATTCTATTCCCAGATCGTAAGTTTTTTGAATACAACTCTTTATTATGCGCTTTTATATCTTCAACAGTTATATTAAATTTTTGAGCAATACTAAATAAGGTTTCTTTACGTCTTACCCTGTGTACTTTATAAGAAATCAATTCTTTTGTAGCGTTTGAAGAATTTGTTTGATGCAAAAAAGCTTCTGGAATGATTAAAACCATATTAACAGAAAAATCAGATTTTGCATCTGGGTTTAAGGCATAGATATCGGCAGGAGTTATTTTATAAAAACTAGCGATTGTCTTCACAGACTCTCCATCTTTTACGGAGTGCATTTTTAAATTTTGAGCATACCCAAAATAACTAAAAGCAACAATTCCAAAAACAAATAAAAACTTTTTCATACTCTAAATTACTAGTTCTCTGTAAGGGGGATTAAACCATTATTCCCATTCTATCGTTGCAGGTGGTTTTGAGCTAATATCATACACCACTCTATTTACTCCTTTAACTTTATTAATGATATCGTTTGAGGTTTTCTGAAGAAATTCATAAGGTAAATTTACCCAATCTGCAGTCATTCCATCGGTACTTTCTACTGCTCTCAAAGCAACACATTTTTCATAGGTGCGCTCATCGCCCATCACGCCTACACTATTAACGGGAAGTAACATTGCACCTGCTTGCCAAACTTTGTCATATAAATCCCACTCTCTAAGGCCATTGATAAATATAGCGTCTACTTCTTGTAAGATACGAACTTTTTCTGGAGTTATATCTCCTAAAATTCGAATGGCTAGTCCTGGGCCAGGAAAAGGGTGACGACCTAATAACTTGGCATCAATACCCATAGACGCACCAACACGTCTAACTTCATCTTTAAACAAAGCTCTTAATGGTTCTACAATATTTAACTTCATATAATCTGGTAAACCCCCAACATTATGATGACTTTTTATGGTAGCACTAGGTCCACCAGTTGCAGATACACTTTCAATAACATCTGGGTAAATTGTTCCCTGAGCTAACCACTTTACGTCTTGAATCATCTGAGCTTCGTCATCAAAGACCTCAATAAACACACGACCAATAGCCTTACGTTTGAGTTCTGGGTCTTCTAGTCCTGATACCGCATCCAAAAAACGTGCCGAAGCATCAACGCCTTTTACATTGAGTCCCATTCCTTCATACTGCGTTAAAACACTTGAAAATTCATCTTTTCGTAATAGTCCATTATTTACAAAAATACAGTAGAGATTGTTTCCAATTGCTTTGTGTAATAAAATTGCAGCTACCGTTGAATCCACGCCACCAGAAAGTCCAAGCACTACTTTATCCCCTTGAATTTTAGCTTTTAAAGCTGCTACAGTTTCATCTACAAATGAATCTGGTGTCCAATCTTGATGTAGCCCAGCAATGGATACTAAAAAGTTATGGAGTAATGTTTTACCATCCGTGGAATGATACACTTCTGGATGGAATTGAATGGCGTATGTGGTTTCACCTTCAATTTTATAAGCTGCATTTTCAACATCATGGGTACTAGCTAATAAAACCCCGTTAGTAGGTAACTCTTTAATGGTATCACTATGACTCATCCACACTTGACTACCAGAGCTAACGCCTTTAAAAAAAGGTTCATTATCTTTAACAAAAGATAGATTAGCACGGCCATATTCTCTTGTATTGGAAGGAGCTACAATTCCGCCTGAGAAATGGGCTAAATATTGGGCGCCATAACACACCGCTAACATGGGTTTGTGACCTCGAATTTCTGTCAAATCTGGATGCAATGCAGCATCACCTCTCACAGATTGCGGACTACCCGAGAGCACTACGGCTTTGAATTCGTCTAAATGGGTTGGAATTTTATTAAATGGATGAATCTCACAATATATATTTAGCTCCCGTACACGGCGTGCTATTAGTTGAGTATATTGAGATCCAAAGTCGAGAATTAATACCTTATCATGTTGCATGGTCAAAAGTAATATTTATAAATAAATTGACCTCCTTATTTTGAAACTTTTAAAGGGTCAAAATATGAAATTTTTGATTTAATGGAACAAGTTCTAATTTTAGATGGTTTATAAAATCCTCTCCGTGCTCTAAATAAAACTCAGAAAAATTTGTAAACCGCTCTTGCAAACCACCATTCGGAAACAATTCTAAGTGGAGCGCTTCCAAACGATTGATGTAATCTTTATGCATTTTTTTTTCAGCCTTTTGAAGGCGTTTTTCTAGAGTTTCCAACCCTTTAAGCTGCTTCTTTTCTTGTGCTGAAACAGCACCTAAAAAAGATTTATCGGTCTGTTTAGCAAGAGTATACAGATGATCAAACTGGTTTTCAAGGTGTTTCTTTTGAGAAGAAAAATCAACTGGCAACAATGTTATTTTTTTAAGTTGGGCGTTAATTAATGCTTGTTTGTCCTGAAACAAATCACTAACAGATAGCTTTAATTTATTTAATTTTTGGCGTTGTTTTTCACTAATCAATAGCGCAGAACTTCTATGTAATAGGATTGGAAACTGTATGCGTTCAGACTCAAAAAAGGATTTAAGTTGAAGCCAATAGGCCAATTCGCCACCACCTCCAATATAGCAAAGGTTTGGCAAAATAGTTTCTTGGTACAGTGGACGCATAATTACATTTGGAGAAAAGCGTTCGGGATGTGAATTCAATTCCTCCAAAACACCAGCTAAATCCCAAACTATATTGGTATTTAACACCGAAAAAGAATCTTCTTTTTTAACAATACGCTCTCTTAAATCACCCTTCAAATAAAACAAATTTAGTTCGCGAGAATTGACTTGAATTTTATAAGCACTGTCGATCGATTTAAGGAGTTTATTTGTTTCATTAACGCATTTAAATGACTGCTGATTTGTGAGCTCAGAGTTAACATGAGGGATAAATAAGCGCTTCAAGGCGCAGTCATTTCCATCAATAACGAGTAACCCATCAGATCCAAATAAGGCATGAACTAGAAAACGCGTAGCATCTGCTAAATTTGAATGATTGATATAAGCCTTTTGAATCAATGCTTTAAGCTCAAAAGCATGGCTAGAATGTCCCAAAGCCTTTGAAAACACGTCTATAAACTCTTTAAGTTTTGAGGTTGATAAGACGCCTACAGCTCCAGATGTATTTTGCGTCCATTGGAAACGTTTATTTTGAAAATTAAAATGATTAATTTCATCGAAATCATGATCTTCAGTAGCCATCCAAAAGACCGGTACAAAATTATGTTGTGGGTAGTTACTTTTTAATGCTTTTGCTAAATTAATTGTGGATATAATTTTATACAGAAAGTATAATGGTCCACCCATAAGGTTTAACTGATGTCCCGTAGTCACTGTAAAAGTGTTCTTATCTCCTAGAGACTGAATTGCTTTAGAAGTTAATTCAGTTGTTTGTAAATTGGCATATTGTTGCGTCAAAGCAGCCACTAAAACAGCTCTTTTATCAGCAGTAAATTCTGATTGTTTGGCTTCAAACTGGGCTTTAAAGTTTTCTATGTTGGGATACCGATTGTACAGTGGCTCAAGTTCGGCACGATTTTCTACATAATCGCAGATCAGCTTGGATACATAGGCAATGTCTCGAAAAGAAATACAATCTGTTGGCATAGCATTAACTTAATGGAGGTAAAGATACTTTATTTCTTTTGTACTTGAAAAAGTGTATTAGACGACTTCCGCATACAAATCAAAATCAGCAGCTTCTGTGACTTTAACAGATGCAAACTCACCTATTTTGAGATATGTTTGTGAAGCATTTATAAGGACCTCATTATCGACGTCAGGTGAATCAAATTCAGTACGTCCTACAAAGTACTCACCTTCTTTACGATCGATAACTACTTTAAATGTTTCTCCAATTTTAGCTTGGTTTAATTCCCAAGAAATTTGAGATTGAATTTCCATAATTTCATTGGCACGTGCCAACTTCACTTCTTCTGGCACATCATCCTCTAAATTAAAAGCATGTGTATTTTCTTCGTGTGAATACGTGAAACACCCTAAACGCTCAAAACGCATCGCTTCTACCCATGTTTTAAGAGTTTGATAGTCTTCTTCTGTTTCTCCTGGATACCCAACAATCAAGGTTGTTCTTATGGTCATTTCTGGAACAGCTGCTCTAAATTGTTTAAGAAGTTTCGTCGTTTTCTCTTGTGTTGTTCCGCGACGCATGCTTTTCAGTATTTTATCTGAAATATGTTGTAATGGAATATCTAAATAATTACAAATTTTAGGTTCGCGTTTCATCACATCTAACACATCCAACGGAAATCCTGTTGGAAATGCATAATGTAAACGAATCCATTCGATACCTTCCACCTTTACTAGGGCTTCCAAAAGCTCAGCTAGGTTTCTTTTTTTGTATAAATCTAAACCGTAATAGGTTAAATCTTGTGCAATTAAAACTAATTCTTTTACTCCTGAAGCGGCTAATTTTTCAGCTTCTATAACTAGGTTTTCAATCGGCGTCGATTTATGTTTTCCACGCATTAGCGGGATTGCACAAAAACTACAGGGGCGATCACAGCCTTCTGCGATTTTAAGGTAAGCATAATTTTTTGGTGTGGTAGTCAAACGCTCCCCGATAAGCTCATGTTTGTAGTCAGCGCCCAATGCTTTGAGTAATTGAGGCAATTCAGTGGTTCCAAAATATTGATCAACATTTGGAATTTCTTTCTGTAAATCAGGCTTATAGCGTTCACTCAAACAACCTGTTACAAACACTTTATCAACATCTCCATCTTCTTTTTTTTGCATGTAATCCAAGATAGTATTTACACTTTCTTCTTTGGCATTATTAATAAAACCACAAGTATTAATTACTACAATATTACCTTCTTCTTCATGAACAACTTCTTTGCCACTTGCTTTGAGTTGACCCATTAACACCTCGCTATCATAGACGTTTTTACTACACCCTAAAGTGATGACATTAATCTTATTTTTTTTAAGTGTTTTGGTTCTCATGAAAGAATATTAAGTACTGTGATTTATTTGAAAAAAGAATCTACAAATTCAAATTTATTAAAAACTTGAAGGTCTTCAAGACCTTCGCCTACGCCAATATATCGAACAGGAATTTGGAATTCATCGCTAATACCAATAACAACGCCGCCTTTGGCAGTGCCATCTAATTTGGTAATTGCTAATGCTGTCACCTCCGTCGCAGCAGTAAATTGCTTGGCTTGTTCGAATGCATTTTGACCCGTAGACCCGTCAAGCACCAACAAAACTTCATGTGGTGAATGGTCAACGACTTTTTGCATGACACGTTTAACTTTAGTTAATTCATTCATCAAATTAACTTTATTATGTAAGCGACCCGCTGTATCAATAATGACAACATCGGCTTTTGAGGTTACTGCACTTTGCAACGTATCAAACGCTACAGAAGCAGGATCACTACCCATAGATTGTTTTATGATTGGAACACCAACACGATCTCCCCAAACTTGAAGTTGATCAATGGCTGCAGCTCTAAACGTATCGGCTGCACCCAATACGACGTTTAAACCTTGTTTTTTAAGTTGATACGCAAGTTTACCAATCGTTGTAGTTTTGCCAGCGCCATTAACGCCAACAACCATAATAACGTAAGGTTTATGAGTATTTGGAACTGAAAATTCGGTGTCTTCTCCAGAGTTAGTTTCAGATAAAAGTCCGGCAATTTCTTCTCGTAAAATTAGATTTAACGCTTCGGTTCCTACATATTTATCTTTAGAAACTCGCGCTTCAATTCGTTCAATTATTTTTAAGGTTGTATTAACTCCCACATCACTTGTAACAAGAACTTCTTCGAGGTCATCTAAAACATCTGCATCAACCTTAGATTTCCCAACAACAACTTTACTTAGCTTATCAAAAAAAGTCGTTTTAGATTTCTCTAACCCCTTATCTAGAGTCGCTTTTTTATCGGACGAAAATATGTTTTTAAAAAAACTCATAAGTCAACTGTTTATCTTTTTACAAAAATAGAATAAAAGTAAGGAAAGTAAAAAAAAAGCCGCTTAATAGTTAAGCAGCTTTGTATAATATCGTATAGAAATAATTTTATTTCTTACTTAAGAACTCGTTTACCTTTTCAGGTGACATAATAGATTCCACAAATGTGTAAGCTCCTGATTTTGGAGACTTCACCATTTTGATCGCTTTTGTTAAACGTTTTGATCCTGTTTGTAAGGATGCTACTGATTTCTTTGCCATGATTCAAATGTGTTACATTTGAAATTTTACTAGTGTAAAATTTCTAATTATTTAATTTCTTTGTGAACCGTCATTTTCTTTAGGATTGGATTAAATTTCTTAATCTCCATACGATCCGGTGTATTCTTTTTGTTCTTAGTGGTAATATATCTTGAAGTTCCTGCTTTTCCAGAATCTTTATGCTCTGTGCATTCTAATATTACTTGAACTCTATTTCCTTTCTTTGCCATTTTACAGTGCTTTTAATGTTAGGTTTATTTTAAAAACCCTTTAGACTTTGCTTCTTTTATTGCAGCAGCAATACCAATTTTATTGATCGTTTTTAAGGCAGCAGCAGAAACCTTTAACGTTACCCAGTTATCTTCTTCTGGAATGTAGAAACGCTTTTTGATTAAATTTACATTAAATCTACGTTTCGTTCTATTTAAGGCGTGAGAAACGTTGTTTCCAAACATTGCTCTTTTACCTGTTAGTTCACAAATTCTTGACATTTTTCTTAACTTTAATTGTTTTGTTGTTTCAAAACGAGGTGCAAAAATACGAATTCTTTAGAAGTACACAAGCTTTATATTAGCATTTTTTAAAAATTTCTTTTTGAAACAAGGTAAACGCCATAGTTACTGCTTTTTGAACTACCCTAAGTCGCTGTTTTCCAAAGTTAAATTCCTGAGAAAACACACCTTCAGGCGTAGCAATAGCGATAAAAACCGTCCCAACCTCTTCATCTGAATCGCCTTTAGAAGGCCCTGCATTACCAGTTGTAGCTATACCATAGTCCGATTTAAATATGCTTTTAACATTTTGAGCCATTGCTTCTGCAACTTCAGAACTGACCACTGAATACTTTTCGATTAATTCTTCATCTACCTTCAAAATATTGAGTTTCGACGCTGTAGAATAGGCTACCATACCGCCTTTGAAGTACGTTGATGCTCCGGGATAGGCAGTGATGTTTTCTGCGATTTTACCACCTGTACAGCTTTCTGCAACAGAAAGTGTCTTTCCAAGTTTGTTAAGTTGATTGCCAATGATTTGCTCAATTGAAGACTGCTCTTCAAACCCTACAAATATATCATTAATTAAAGGCAATAAGGCGTTTACTTGCGCATCAACACCAGCAGTAATAACTGCTTCATCAAACCCCGTTGAAGACAATCTTAAACGCACTCTACCGAGATTTGGTAGATATGCTAATTTGATGGACGACGGTAGCGCCGCTTCCCAATCTTTTATACGCTCTGCTATAACACTTTCACCGAGACCGTAAGTCAATAGAGTTTTGTGTAATATAAAAGGGCGGTCAAAATTTTCGGAAATTCTTGGCAAAACCTCATCATTCATTAATCCTTTCATTTCGTAGGGAACTCCCGGCAAAGAGATAAAAATAGTATTGTTTTTTTCAATCCACATCCCTGGAGCACTCCCCGACTTGTTCATCAAGGCTGTCGCCTTAGACAGCACCAATGACTGGTCGATATTGACCTGTAAAAGCGGTTGTTTAACAAAGTTTTTCCATAAGTACTTAATGTTAGCCAAAACAGCGTCGTCATAAACTAATGTGTCTTCAAAATACTGCGCCAACGTTGTTTTGGTAATGTCGTCTTTGGTTGGTCCTAATCCACCCGTTATAATAACAATATCTACATTTCTTTCTGCGTTTTCAAAAGCAGTTAAGATATGTGTTTTATCATCTTGAACAGAAGTAATTTGATATACTGAAACCCCAATTTTATTTAACGCTTTGGCTATAAATGCTGAATTAGTATCTACGATTTGACCAATTAGAATTTCATCTCCAATGGTTATTATTTCTGCTCTCATATCTTATTTAACTTTTATCGAAAAGAATTCTTCTTCCCCAATAAACCCTTTCAAAGAATCATCAGGCTGCACGCGACTCACGCCCGATGGCGTTCCTGTGAAAATTATATCTCCAATTTTTAAAGTAAAAAACTGAGAGACATAAGCGATAATTTCATCAATATTCCACAACATATCATTAGTAGTGGAAGACTGTACAATTGTATTGTTTTTATGAAGACTAAACGGAAGGTTATCTAGGTCATCAAAATTTGATTTTGACACCCACTTACCAACGACAGCTGAGCCATCAAAAGCTTTAGATTTCTCCCAAGGCAAGCCTTTATCTTTAAGTTTTTTTTGAAGGTCGCGTGCTGTAAAATCAATTCCTAAGCCAATTTGATCGTAGTATTTATGAGCAAATTTTGAGTCGATATGTTTTCCAACTCGATTAATTTTTACAAGAACTTCAACTTCATGATGTACTTCATTAGAAAAATCTGGAATAAAAAAAGGTTGTTTTTTTAAAAGAATTGCTGTATCAGGTTTCAAAAAAATTACCGGTTCAGACGGTTTTTCATTTTTGAGTTCTGATATGTGTTGCGCATAATTACGCCCAATACAAATGAGCTTCATTATTGAAGTTTATTATTGAAAGCTCTTAATTTGATAGCCGTTAATACTTTTTTGGTATAAAGTGGGAAATCAGCTGAAAGTAGCCATCCAAAATACCCTGGTTCTTTTTCTAGAATTTCAGTCACTTTTTTACCGTTGTGTTTTCCAAAGGAAAAACACTCATCGCCTTGTTTATCATAAGCAATAAAACCTGCAAAATCAGCAATTTTTTTACGCGAACTAAAGTCGGCTAAAAATGTCGTGTCATTTTCTAAATCTTCATAACGATCTAACTGGGCTTTTAAGACTTCGTACGTAGCCATGGTATCAGCTTCAGCACTATGTGCGTCCTCTAGACTTCTATCGCAGTAGAACTTAAAAGCAGCAGTCAAAGTGCGTTGTTCCATTTTATGAAAAATAGTTTGCACATCTACAGACTGTCTGTTTTTCATATCAAAATCAACCCCTGCTCTTAGCATTTCTTCAGCTAGTAAAGGAATATCAAAACGATTGGAGTTAAAGCCTCCTAAATCTGAATCTTTAATCCACGTATGAACTTCTTTTGCCAATTCTTTAAACGTAGGTGCATTAGCTACTTTTTCGTTAGTAATGCCATGTACCGCAACAACCTGAGGTGGAATGGGCATTTCTGGGTTTACTAACCAAGTTTTTTTAGCCTCAGAACCGTCAGGGTTTACTTTTAGAATAGAAATTTCAACAATTCTATCTTTTGTAATACTGATGCCTGTGGTTTCTAAGTCAAAGAAACAAATAGATTTATTTAGATTTAGTTGCATACTTATAGTGTTCTGTTTTCATCCCAAGCTTCGAGGTATTCTTTGACTGTTTTTATAAACTGTCCCCCAAGAGCGCCATTAACAACGCGATGGTCGTAGGAGTGTGATAAAAATAGTTTTTGTCTAATTCCAATAAAATCACCTTCGTTAGTTTCAATAACAGCTGGCACTTTTCTAATGGCTCCTAAAGCTAAAATACCTACTTGCGGCTGATTGATAATTGGTGTGCCCATAATACTCCCAAAACTACCAACATTAGTTACCGTGTATGTTCCATCTTGAATATCATCTGGTTTCAATTTATTGGTACGTGCACGGAGCGCTAAATCGTTTACTCGTTTGGTCATCCCAATAAGGTTTAATTGATCGGCATTCTTAATTACTGGCACAATTAAATTACCATCGTCTAAAGCCGCAGCCATTCCTATATTGATATTTTTTCGTTTGATTACTTTTCCGTCTTGTACCGAAATATTAAGCATTGGATGCAGTGTAAGCGCATGGGCTACAGCTTCCAGAAATATAGGCGTAAACGTTAAGTTTTGTCCTTCACGGGCTTTAAAAGCTTCTTTTATTTTGAGTCTCCAGTTCCATATTTTGGTAACATCTACTTCTATAAAAGACTGTACATGTGCCGCAGTCTGTATGGAATCTGTCATGTGCTTGGATACCAACTTACCCATACGAGACATTTCAATAATTTCATCTTCTCCACGACTTACTACAGGATTTACAGTAGCCACACTTGGTGCAACTGACACCCTTGGAGTTACCGGAGTTTCAACTACTGGTGGCGTGACGCGAGATTTATGGAATAAATAAGACAATATATCATTTTTGGTAACTCTTCCTTCCTTACCAGATCCTTTAATTGTATCTAATTCTGCTTGAGAAACACCTTCTTTTTTAGCAATATTTTTTACTAATGGTGAATAAAAACGGGCGTCGTTAGAGCGTATTGAAGTTACTGTTTCTTGTACTTTTGTAATATTGGCTTCTAAACGCTCAACTTCAACAGGCTCAGGAATCTTTGTAAGCTCTTGAGGCTGCTCTATACTAACGGAGTCGTTATCCGCTGTCTCTATGATAGCTATGGTTTGTCCAACTTCAATAACAGCATCAACTTCAAAGAGTTTTTGGATAAGAACACCATCTACTTCACTAGGAACTTCACTATCCACCTTGTCCGTAGCTATTTCTAAAACAGGTTCATCAGCTTCAATTGTGTCGCCTACTTCTTTGAGCCAAGCAGTTAGCGTGGCTTCGGCTACACTCTCACCCATTTTGGGTAACTTTAGTTCAAATTTTGCCATAGTTTTATGCGATAGGGTGTATTAATATAGACTACAAAATTAACTAAAATAGATGAAACAATTTGAAAAATTTAGAATTGTATTACCTCACCTAAGCTAGCAGCAGAATTGCTCCCGAGAACATAGCTGCAGTTTTTAGGTTGTATTTTAAAAATTGACGGCTTTAGTTTAGAATCTTGCATAAGATCAATAATGGACTTAAACGACAGAGTCGTTGCATCAAAAATTAATTCAGAATTTGGGCTTAGTTCATCTATAGAAGCAATCAAAGACGAATTCAATTTTTTAACTAATTGAGGTTCTGGATTTGTTGAAACCAAAACAGATTTATAAGATAATTCGAGTTGTTGTTGTTTTTGGGGTTTAAACAAAATCATCAATTTAATCCCAAAAAATACGCCTAAATCAAAAAGGACGTTGGATTTAAAATGTTTTTTATAAAAGATCTGCATGGCACCATAAAATCGTTTTAGATATATATCATTTCTTCGTGTACTTTCCCCTTTGTAATGAATCACGGATGTGTTTCCAAAATAATAGTTGTCGTATCCTTTTTTAAGCGATTTATAAGAGAAATCGATATCTTCTCCATACATAAAGTAATCTTCATCAAAGCCCTCTAAGGAGTTGTATAGGGAGCGTTTTAATACCATAAAGGCACCGACTAAAACCTCTACTTTTGCAGTGTCAAATTCATTAATATGATCGGCATAATATGCTTTAGAATTTCCAATTATTTTTTTTATTGCTATTTTAACTATTGGAATATTGCGTTTGCTTTCAGGCAAAAACATCCCTAAACCGTCAACCAATCGACAGCCTATAATTCCTAAGTTGGTTTGTTGATTTGCAAATTCGAGAATACTTTCAAACGTATCTTCTGCCACCACTGTATCTGGATTAAGAATACAAACGTACTCTCCTTTAGCCACTTTAACGGCTTGGTTATTGGCTTTTGAAAATCCTACATTAGAATTGTTTTCAATTATAACCACGGAAGGAAATTTTTCCTTTACCATGGCGCAACTCCCATCTTTAGAGTCATTGTCTATGACAATGATTTCTGAATCAATACCTTCTAATGCAGCCGCTACACTTTGCAAGCATAGCTCGAGAAAATACCGAACATTATAATTTAGAATGACAACGGAAAGTTTCAAAATAAATTAGGATTTAAGAGAGAGTTCAAATGGAATTCTATTGGTGATGCTACGTCCAAGCGTGACTTCGTCAGCATATTCTAATTCGTCTCCGACAGAAATTCCACGAGCAATCGTTGAAATTTTTACATCGGTATCTTGAATTTGTTTAAAAATATAAAAATTAGTCGTATCCCCTTCCATTGTAGAACTCAACGCAAAAATGAGTTCCTTGGTATTCCCCATACGAACTTTTTCAATTAGACTATTAATTTTTAAATCGTGTGGGCCAACACCATCCATAGGAGAAATTTTTCCACCCAACACATGATACACCCCTCTATATGAGGCCGTACTCTCGATAGCCATCACATCTCGGATGTCTTCAACTACACATATTACGTCTTGATTTCGATTGGAATTGCTACAAATTTCACATAAATCTGAATCACTAATATTGTGGCAGTTCTTACAAAAGTTAATATTTTGACGCATTTTTTGCAAGGCTTCTGTTAAATGAAGTGTCTGCGACTCAGGCTGACGCATCAAATGCAACACGAGACGTAAAGCAGTCCGACGTCCGATACCAGGCAATTGCGCCACTTCATCCACAGCACTTTGTAATAATTTTGATGAAAATTCCATGACACAAATTTAGATAAAATTAAACGACTTTATATCATGAATTTTAACATCTCTACACACAAAAAAGTGCTTAGTTGATAATTAATTTTTTAGTAATTTCCCGATTTAATGTATTTACTTTTAGAAAATACAAGCCTTGTGGAGCCTCTAACTGAATTTCTGAGTTTTGAGATAAATCTCTGTTTTTTTCATAAAAAACTAACTTTCCAAGTGTATCATAAATTTTGATAGTCACTTGAGTGTTTAATTTCCAATTCAGTTTAAATATTCCAGTAGATGGATTTGGAGAAACGATCAACTCAGAAATTTGTAAATCATCAACTCCTAAGGCTGCTGGATTGTATAAATTAACACGCCAAAGTCCACGACCATATGTTGCCACATACAATTTATTATCTGCCGTATTAACTTCTAGTTCATTGACTTTAACATTTGGCAGCCCCGTATTATAAGAGGTCCATGAGGTGTCATTCGCTCTGAGGTAATAAATCCCATAATTCATCCCGAGGTACAATATATCTTCGTTATAAGTGGTATCCCAAACCAAAGCCAAGGCACTAAAACTAGGCAAGTCATGAGTTGCAATACTCCAAGTTGTTCCGCCATCCTCAGAAATATATACTTTTTCTGACGAATTAGTCGCAATGGCTAGTTTATTTGAATCTGTTGGATGAATAGCAATCGAATTAACATTTCCAGAAAACCCTGTCAGTTGAGCCCAATCTCCATTGGAACCCCCATTTGTTGTTTTATAAAGATTACCTCCAAATGCTGCATACATGGTATCGCTATCCGAAGGTGCTATTTTGAGATGATTTGCAGTGCTGCCAAAATCTTGTGAGATAGAACTCCAAGTAACTCCTCTATCAATGGATTTGTATATTTCACGATATCCAGAGTATAATGTAGCAGCAACATTAGGATCTTGTTCAAAAGGGGTCACCCAACTACCATCGGGACCATCAATATCATCAAAATACCCGTGGTTGATCCAACTATAGCTTGCTCCTTGATTATATGATTTATATAAAGTTCCTCTTTGAGAGGTCCCATATAAAATATCAGAATTTGAATGATCGATAAACGTTTCCATCCCATCAGCTCCTAACCAATCA